>ERZ1026973.4-NODE-4-length-203201-cov-19.428770_pt1 | contig 203201 bp, 114 predicted proteins | sample MGYA00519562_ERZ1026973 | MGnify/ENA primary metagenome ERZ1026973 (study PRJEB26926, sample SAMN06164670) | human gut metagenome | biome: ENVO:00009003; feature: ENVO:2100002; material: ENVO:00002003 | host: Homo sapiens | place: USA | collected 2012 ...
CTTAGGAGTCTTAGGCTGCCTGTGTCCCGCGAGGCCCTCCCCTCCTTCGGAGGGGGCGGGGGAGGCCTCCTACCCCCTATAGCACGAACTATTAAATCTTTTGAAAAAGCCTTACACAGTATATCCTCCCATACGTCTCCCCGCCTTGTTCCATCCGTCCCATTATCCCTATCTGCCCCATCAAAATTCTCATCCGGCCCGACCGACTTTGCAAAAGAGCCACACTTGAAAGCTCATCCGGCCCGACCGAGAAGCCCGAAGAGGCCCTTTTACAAGCCCATTTGGGCCGAACGACACTCCAAGGCAGTAGAGGACTAAAAAAGGGAAACGCTCTCGCGCTTCCCTTGCCAATGCAAAGATACGATGGAATCGGCTGAAAACCAAATCAGAGAAGAAACATATTTACATTCCGACAGACCGCCCATGCTGGGAGGGGAGGCCGTTTGCTTTGTGTTGGAATGGTCGGGGTAGCTTTTCATCTATATTAGGTATTGTTTCGTACATAAATATTCGCTACCTTTGTACTGAGCAAAAGAACTTCCTTTTTCGGCAACGGTACACCGTCAAAGTGGCCTGCCACGATAGTGTAAAGGGGAAAACTGCGTTTTGTGGACTTTCCCTTCACTTGCCATCAATGCGGCCATTGGGAGAAACCTTTTGCCCTACCTACAACTTGTTAGCAAGAAGTTGGTAGCAACAAATGAGTAGCCGGCAGACTTGAGGAGTCGACAACAAGTAGGGCGGTGAACGAAGTAAAAAAGAAACAAGTATGAAACAAAAAACGAGAAAAAATCAATCAGTCCTTGTCAAGACCCTTTTGTTGTTGGTCTGTCTGGGACTGTCATCGGTAGGTCGGGCCGAAGATTCGGGCCGGGACAAGACCGATGCCAATGTCGTGGGACATGTCGTGAACCGGAAAACGCAGGAGCACCTGCCGCGCATCGGCGTGTTTGTCGTGGGCACACTCATCAAGACGGCCACCGATGCCACAGGCCACTATCTGCTGAAAGACTTGCCCGAGGGGCGGCTCTCCATTGAGGTGCGGGCCACGGGTTATCGGTCGCAGCGCCGGGAGGTGACCATCGTGAAGGGCAAGACGGCGGAAGTGAACTTTGAAGTGGATGAAGACGAGGTGGCGCTCGACGAGGTGGTAGTCTCTGCCAACCGCAACCAAACGTTGCGCAGGGAGTCGCCGGCAGTGGTGAATGTTCTGGATACAAAACTCTTTGAATCTACCCATTCCACCTGCCTGGCCCAAGGGCTCAACTTCCAACCCGGAGTGCGCACGGAAGACAACTGCCAGAACTGCGGTTTCACGCAGGTGCGCATCAACGGACTCGACGGGCACTATTCGCAGGTGCTCATCGATTCGCGCCCCGTGTTCTCGGCCCTGCAAGGCGTCTACGGACTGGAGCAGATTCCGGCCAACATGATTGAGCGCGTGGAAGTGGTGCGCGGGGGCGGTTCGGCCCTCTACGGCGCATCGGCCATCGGCGGCACCATCAACATTATCACCAAGGAGCCTACGGGCAACTCGGCTGAGGTGGGCCACTCACTGATGTCGATAGGAGGCAAGAGCCGGTTTGACAACAATACCACGGTGAATGCTTCCGTCGTCACGGAGAACAACAAGGCCGGTCTCTATGTCTACGGGCAAAACCGCTATCGGGCGGGCTACGATCACGACGGAGACGGCTACACCGAGATGCCCAACCTGCACAATCAGACCATTGGCCTGAACTCCTATCTGCGGTTGACCGACTACTCCAAGCTCTCGATGCAATATCACGGGCTGAGCGAGTATCGCCGGGGTGGAAACATGCTGCATGTGCCGGCCCACGAAGCCAACATCGCCGAGCAGCTCGACCACACTATCCATGGCGGTGGACTGAACTATGACCTCTATACGCCCAATGAGCGCAATCATCTCTCGGCCTATTATTCTTTCGAGAATGTGCATCGCAAGAGCTACTACGGCGGCACGGGCGACGGTTCTGCCGAGAGTGTGGAGGCGGCCCGCAAGGCTTACAGTCGCACGGAAGACCTCAGCATGATAGTGGGGGCACAGTTTGTGCATGATTTCACCCGCCTGCTTTTCATGCCCGCCAACTTCACCGTGGGCTCGGAATATAGCTACGACGGGCTGAAAGACCGCTCCCTGGGCTACGACTACAGCATGAGCCAGCACGTGCGCATCTCAAGTGCTTATCTGCAAAACGAGTGGAAGAATGCGCGGTGGGGCCTGCTCGTGGGCGGACGGCTCGACAAGCACAATCTCATCAGCCATGTTATCTTCTCGCCACGCGTCAACCTGCGGTACAATCCCGTGCCCGATGTCAACTTACGGTTGGTCTATGCCGGCGGTTTCCGGGCCCCTCAAGCGTTTGACGAAGACCTGCACACCACCGTGGCCGGCGGCGAGCGCGTGGTGACGCGGCTGGCCAAAGGGCTGAAAGAGGAGAAGTCGCACAGCCTGAGCCTCTCGGCCGACCTGTACAGGCGTTTCGGCAGCGTACAGACCAACTTGCTCGTGGAGGGCTTCTACACCCGGTTGAACAACGTGTTTGCGGAAAGGCGGTTGGATGAAAAAGACGAGTTCGGCAACGGCATCAATGAACGCTACAACGCCAATGCCGCCAATGTGTGGGGCATTAACGTGGAAGGCAAGGCCGCCTTTACCTCATGGTTCAGTCTGCAGGGCGGCATCACGTGGCAGAAGAGCCTCTATCGCGATGCCGTGGAGTGGGACGAGAAGGCTCCGGCAGAAAGAAAGATGCTGCGCACGCCCGATTTCTACGGATATTTCACAGCCAATGTCACCCCACTGCACCACCTCACAGCTTCGCTCTCGGGCAACTACACGGGCAAGATGCTGGTGCCACACGTGGCCGGTTCGGGTGTCGACAAACCGGTGGCGGTGCATACGCCGACTTTCTTCACGCTCAATCTCAAGTTGGCCTACACCTTCACGGTCTATGACATGGTAAGACTGGAGGTGAATGGCGGCATACAAAACCTCACCAATGCTTTTCAAAAAGACTTCGACAAGGGCTGGAACCGCGATGCCGACTACATCTACGGCCCTTCACTCCCCCGCAGTTTCTTTGTGGGAATAAAGGTGGCGTATTGAGTTATGGTTGACAAGTAAACGAGTTATAGTTGACAAGTAGACGGGTAGGCCGGTAAACAAGTTGTTTGCTTTGCTCCCATAGAATCTTCATATCCTATATGACAAACAACTTGTTTACCGGCCTACCCGTCTACTTGTCAACTTTCCCGACTGCCATCTTCCTGTCCCCGTGGATGTAGATGCCGCCGATGGTGGGGCGGGCGGGGAGTCGCATGCCCGTCAGGGAATACCAGTGGTTGTCAGGTATTGGCTGTTTGAGGGCCGAAACGGTGGCGATACCGTTGCTTGTTCCGGCAAAAGTCTTCAGTTCAGAGAGAGCGGAGGTGGCACGGCCCGTGGTGTTGTCGAAGAGCGAAGCATTGTACCAGTGTTCCGTCACGTTGTCTACACCCCACGTGAGACCGCACTCATTGGCTTCCATGAACCACCAGAAGAGGCCCGTCACGCGCTCGTGAGTGTTGAGCAGGGCAATGAGATCGCGGGTGAAAGCCTGTTGTCCGGCATCTGTGAGAGGGTAGGTGGCGGTGTAGTTGTAGTCACCTCCCATGGCATATTTATAGGAATAACCCGTTTCCACGAGCATGATGTCTTTTCCAGGGTATCGCTTTTCGAGCAGTGACACGGCCCCGTCGAGTTCACCCAAGGCCCCGTGGAAGTAGGGATAGTAGCTGAGGCCGATGATGTCGTAGTCGATGGCGTAGCCCTGCATCTTGTTGTAGAAGTTGGCAAGGGCCGCATAGCCGGCATTATCTTTCTGGAGGGAGGTGTTGGCCGAGACGCGTTCGGTGTGCAGAATGATTTTGGCAGCGGGGCACACTTCCCGGCAGGCGGCTGTAGCCCGGCGAAGCAGGGCAGCGAAACGATCCCAGTTGGCAGCAGGGGAGGAGGGATAGCAATACTTGGCATTGCCGGCATCAGTTCCCCAGTCCATGCCATAACTGATTTCGTTGCCCGTCTGTATGAAGTCGGGGGCGGCCCCGGCCTTGGTCAGTGTGGTGAGTGCGTGCTTGGTGTAGTTGTAAATCGAGTCTTGCAGGTCGCTCTCTGAGAGTCCGGCCCAAGCCTTGGGCAGCCACTGTTTGGCAGGGTCGGCCCACGAGTCGGAGTAGTGGAAGTCGAGCATCAGTTTCATTCCGGCCCCCTTGATGCGCTTAGCCAGCCGGGTGACGTAGGCAAGGTCTTGCCTCACACCTTCCCCCTTTTCGGTCGTTGAGGCGTTGGCGGGCGTGTGGAACAGCCGCACGCGCATGGCGTTCATGCCTTCAGCTTTGAAGAAAGCGAGTGGGTCTGCAATGGCATTTCCGCCGTGGTCGTAATACTTCGCCCCGTTTTCCACGTAGGAAGGGAGCAAGGAGATGTCGCCGCCCACGTATTTTTGGGCCTGCATCTGCAAGAAGATAAAGAGTGCCGAGAGAAGGAGCACCGGTTTTAGTTGATAGGAATGTAGCATGTTGATATTGGTTTGTGTCGGGTGCAAAGGTAAGACTTTCATTTCATATAAACGAAAAAGAGCAGACACTTTTTGGATGTGTCTGCTCTTCTTGGCTTTTAGGGCGTTTTCGGTTGCGGCGGGCGTTATCTCACGACCGTCTTCTTACCGTTGTGAATGTATATTCCGGGAACGGAAGGCCGGCCGGCGAGCTTCATGCCCTGCAGCGTGTAGTAGGCATTGTCGGCCCGCTTCACGGCATTGTCGGCCATTGTCCCGTCGATGCCTGTCGTGATGTTTGAGGTGATGTCGGCCACGGTAAACTTGCCGTTGACCTCTCCTGCCAACTCATAGTAGCGGTCGTCGCTGATGGGACCGATGTCGACAGTCTGCTTCTTGCCGTTGCCTTGGCCGAAGATGATGTTGAACGTGTAGTTGGAGGCATTGATGTCGAAGGTCCGGTAATACCACTTTGCGCCTTTGATCGTCTTTGTGTCGGTCACGATCTTGCCCGGCCATGAGCCGTTGAGAGTGCCCTTGCTGTCCCAAGCGTAGAAATATACAGCCGACCAACCCGGATCTTTGAAATAGACCGTGGCCGTGTGGGCCTCGAAAGGCTTGATGGTGTATTCCCGGGTGACGATGCCCGACACGCTGCCGTTCTTCAGCAAGCCCACTTTCAGTGTGCAGGAAGAAGTGATATTGACCGTCTGGCCCGATGCCACCGAGGGGCTGCTTGCCGTGGGCGTGCTGCCGTCGGTGGTGTAGACGAGCTTGGCGCCGCTCGTAGCCGAAACGGCCGAGAGCTTCACGGGGATGGTGGTCTCGTAAGTGCCCGAAGACTTGTCGGCAAAGGCCGTTTCGAGAGAATTGTCAAGCAGGTAGGCATAGTGATAGCCGCTGAGCACATTGGTGTAGCCGCCAAGAGCCGAAGAGGCCCCTGCCCTATTGCCCAGGCACACCAGCAGTTTGCCTTTGGTGCCCGTCACGGTGTTACGATAGAGCGTAGAGCCGGGAGAAATGTTCGTGTAGGTGCTCGTGTTGGTGATGCCCGCAGCGCGGCGAACGTCGATCATCGACTTGATTTCGCTCTTGTAGGCTTTCCAGTGGGGCAGGAACACGCAGGGCGTTCCCGGCATGGCGAGCAAATAGGCATTGGCAGCGAGCGTGTCTTTGCGGATGGGGTCGAGCTGTTCGGAGGCACTGCGATATTGCGTGTCGTGGTTTTCCACAAATGTCACGGCCCACTGACGGTAGCCGGCATCATGTACCAGATTGTTAGTGCTGTTGAGTTTGCTCCAGTCGTTGGCGTTGATGGCATCGCGCACATTGTAGCGGAACTGAAAGTCGAAGGCCGCGCTCTTCTTGCCCGTGGCGTTGATCCAGTTCTTGATGGTGCTGTTGCTGTCCCAGCATTCGCCCACGGAGTAGGCCACGCCGGCCGCATCATTGTAGTCGGCCACGTGGCTGCCGTTGAAACCTTTCACCATGTCGTAGCGGAAACCGGTATAGCCGAGGTCGTCTACGAGATATTTCACGTAGGCCTTGATCACCTTTTGCACGTTCTCGCTCTTGTGGTCGAGGTCGCGGCATCCGCTCCAGCCTTCGCCCTCGTCGTTGTTGCTGCTGAGCGAATAGCCGTTGGCCGTGGCCCATGTTTTGGTTTGTCCGCCATCGTCGTTGGCCACGATGTCGGTGGAGTGCATTTGGTAGGTCACACCATTGTAGGTCTCGGCAGGATAGTCCACCCACGATCCGCCGACTCCGAGATTGTTGCGATGGTTCACCACCACATCGGCCACGATGCCCGTACCTTTATTCTTGAAGGCCTTGATCATGGAGCGCAGTTGCGCTTCCGTGCCGAAGCTTGAGTTCTGGTTGAAATAATACACGGGCGTGTAACCCATCACGTTGTGCGAAGTGTTGCAGTTGCCGCTTTGCGGAACCCATATCAGGTTGAAGTATTGCGACAGTTCGTCGGCCTGGCTCTCGAGGTTGCTCCACTGCGTGTCCACGTATGAGTCCCACGAGAAACCTTGCAGCATCACGCCGCTATAGTTAGACGGCCAACCTTGGGCCATCATGGAGACGGTCGCAACGAGTGCGATAATGGTTGAATAGAATCTTTTCATGTTGGTCAGTATTTGCTAATAAATTCCGGTTTACGGCCGTAAAGTTACGCTTTTATTTCCGAATATGCCTCCAAGTTGATTTAAATCAACTGTTAAACAGAAATGCAAACGATTGCATTGTGTCGTGGCAATCCATACGGTTGCAGCAGAACAACCTTTACAAAAGCACCTCCGGAAAAACTCGCCAAATAGAATGGGAAAGCGGTCTCGCAAGGCCGAAAAAGTCATTCCGATTTCCCGTTTGGCCCCTTCGAGTTTGCAAAAGGGCTACACTTGGAGGCTCAAAGGGCCACAGTTGCGCGTCAACTGTGGCCCTTTTGCAAGCCCGAAGAGCCCGTTTCAGACCGGTTTTCGGGCATTATGAAATGTCTGTAAAATTCAAACTCCTGATTGTCAGTGCCTTAAAAGTGCCACCAAATTTGCTCATTTGTAACCGACGACCTGTCCTGTGGCAAATGAGCAAAACTCAGGGGCTGAATCCGGATAAATAGTTTGACAAAACACCTTGACAGAGAATTTGTCCCTCTTTATCCGCTGTTTTCGATTATGTCCCGTCCCTCTTTTTTCACTTCACTGTCCACTCGAAGAGTCCGCAGGAGAATTTCTCGGGTTGCTTCACATGGAGGCGCACGGCATTCGCAGTCACAGGAGTGAAATTGACCGTGCAGGCACTGCCCTTCTTCACGGGATAGCCGTCAGTTTCGGGAACGGACAACCACTTGCCGTCGGCTGTCCGGTATTCGATATTCCACGACTCGGGCACCTTGCAGCCGCCCCACGGCTGGTCGTCGTACCAATAGACGGTGGCACTCTCTATGCGTTTAGGCTCCGGGAAGGTGTAGCTCACCCACTCCGTCGTGCCCTGTTTGGGCCACCAGTGGAAGTAGGGGATGGAGCGGTCGTTCCCGTCGGCCGGCACAAGACCGTCGTTGACACTGCGCAGGGCCGGTGAGGGAGACGAGGAGGCGACCTCAGCTGTTGAGGCTAAGGTGGCAGGCATGGCCGGTCGGGCGGCCTTGACATCTTGCGGAAGCCACACCTTCATGTTGCCGCTGCCGCGGTGGCACCATGCAAAATAGGGGATGAGGTGCAGCGTCACCGGCCTGACGGTCAGCTCACCCTGCTCGTTGTAGGCCAACGTTTGTGCTTGGGTGGCAAGCGTGGTGAGTCGGCGGTCTTTATATAAAGTGAGTTTCGATTTCAGGGAGTCGGCTATGAAAGTATCGTAGGAGAGTTGTCCTTCGGTGAATCCGGGATGATGGTTGAGCAGCACGCCCGTGAGGTCGAAGTCGTTGTCAGGCCATTCGGCGCAATAGACGATAGGCCCCCGTTCGATGCTCACCTGTCCGCGGTCGGCCGTCACTTGGTTGTCGGCCTTCACCGTGCGCACCTCCATGTCGAAGTGTATGCTCACCCGGTCGCCTTTCTTCCACTTCCGGGCGATGGTGCAATAGCCGTCGGGCGAGAAGTTGATGTCGGTGGCGGTGAGCCTTCGGCCGTTCACGGCGATGGTGTAGCCCGTGCGCTTGCCGTCGGAATACTCATACAGGTCCGACGGGACCGGCTGCCCCTTCACCCACCCCGGGATGCGTATTTTCAGTGCAAAGGCCCCCGCGCGGTTCTCGTCCACCGTCAGCGCGATGTCGCCGTTCCACGGATATTGCGTCTGTTGCGACAAGGCCACGCGCTTGCCCGCCACCTCCAGCGAGGCGGAGTTGCTCAAAAAGAGGTTGACATAGACATTGCGGTCTTTCACCGCATATACATAGCCCGGCAACGAGGGCAGGAACCGGCAGATGTTGGACGGACAGCAAGCACAGCCAAACCATGCCTGCCGCTGGTGCTGGCCGCGGCTTTCGAGCGGATTGGGATAGAAGAAGCCTCCGCCATCCATCGACACGCCGCTGATGAGGCCGTTGTAGAGTGTGCGTTCGAGCACGTCGAAGTATTTGCTCTCGCCGTGAAGCAGGAAGAGCCGGTAGTTGACATACACGTTGCCGATGGCCGCACAGGTCTCGGCATAGGCACTCATGTTGGGCAGTTCGTAGTCGGCCCCGAAAGCCTCACCGTTGTTGGTGGCCCCGATGCCCCCCGTGATGTAGAGTTTGCGGCCCACGATGTTGTTCCAGATGCGGTCGATGGCGTGTATGTAGGCCGTGTCGCCCGTGAGCGCGGCCACATCGGCCATGCCGGCATACATGTAGGCCGCGCGCACGGCATGGCCCACAGCCTCCGACTGTTTGAGCACGGGCAGATGGCTCTGTGAGTATTCCTGTCTGACGGCAGTCTTGCCCCGATAGTCAAGGAAGAACTTGGCCTCGTCGAGGTATTTCCGGTTGCCTGTGACAAGATAGAGCTTGCAGAGCGCCATCTCAGCTATCTGGTGTCCCGGCACCACGCAGGCCTGTCCCGGCTTAGGCCCCACTTCGCGCACCACACAGTCGGCGTAGCGCGTGGCTATGTCGAGAAACTTGCGCGAGCCCGTGGCCTGATAGTGGGCGATGGCCCCTTCCACCATGTGCCCGAGGTTGTAGAGTTCGTGGCTCAAGTCCTCTTCCTTGCTCCACCGCTTGTCGCCCGCCCACTCGTGGGGATGCTTTGGATTCTGCGTGCGCGAGGTGTAGAGATAGCCGTCGGGTTCCTGCGCCGCCCCGATGATGGATAGCACGCTGTCGATGTAGGCCACAAGACGTTTGTCAGGATAGGTTTGCAGGATGTAGCTTGCCCCCTCAATAGTCTTGTAGGGATCGGTGTCGTCGAAGCTCAGTCCGCCCACGGGGAAGGTCTTGAACGGGTCTTTGAGGTGGATGGCCGCATGTTCGAAGTTGGCATAGCGCCCCGTCTCCTCGCATTTCTCAAACGCCAGCGGGACGGTCACCCTGCGGCTTGTCTCCAACCGCTGGCCCCAGAAACTGTTGTTCCACACCTTCACCGATGTGAAAGGCACCGGCGTGATGGGATAGCCTGCCGTGGGGGCATTGGCGGCATGGGCCGACCATAGTGTCGTGGCCGCAAGGGCCGTGATGAAGAGTTGTCTTTTCATGTTGCGATGTCGATTTATGTAAGTTGCTGTTGGTCAGTTGTTGTCGTCCGTCACAGGGCGGTAGGGCAGGCATTCATCCCACAGGCGTAGCGCGTGGAGATAGCCCGTGAAGGGCCATTCTCCCTCGTTGTTGAGCCCGAGGCGTAGTCGTTGCGAGGGCTTCACGAGCAGGCGGATGTCCTTTTGGCTCACAATGTGGCCGTTGATGCGCACCTCTTCGATGTGTCCGTCAAAGCAGATGTAGACATGCTGCCACCGGTCGGCCCACTGCCCGGCTTGCCTGCTCCCCACGTCTTCATACCATCCGTAGTGGTTGAGCAGGCCGCAGCGGGGCTCGGTGCCGTTGACCAGCATGATTTTTTCCAGTTCGTCGTGACTTGTGGTGAAGTCGGCCACACATTCGTTTTCCTGCATTTCCGGGTTCAGAATCCACGCTTCGAGTGTGTAGGGTGTGTTGTCGCGCAAGGTGGCAGGCATGGCAAAGGTGGAGTTGTAGACCTCCGAGCCTGTGAAGCGGAACGCTTTGAGCCCCTCCTTGCGTTCTATGGTGCAGGCCGCTCCGGCCGGTTCGAGCCATCCGCCGATGCCGTGGTTGGCGATGATGTGGGCAGTGTCGCCCTCGGCGAAGTCATCGGCGCGAAGGTCTACCACCGGTCCGAGCCTTTGGGTCTCGGCAGGTGGCAGACGGAGAATGTCGGTCGTGGCGTCGAAAGCCGTCTCCTGCGGGTGTTGCAGCCGGTTGTAGTAGCGCACGTTGGTGATGAAAAGTGTGTCTGCACCGGCCGAAATCTGTAGCCGTCCCTCCTTGAGTTGCAGGTGTTTGTCGCCCTCTTTGGCCTGTCGCCATGAGCCGTCGGCAGAAAGGATGGAGGCTGTGAGCGTGTGCGGCCGATGGGGTGAGAGCAAGGCGTGGGTCAGTGTGAGTGTGGTGCCGGGTTCCAAGGCGAGGGCCTCTTTTCCCGCGGTGCGCCGTGCCCGCGCCCTTCCTGTCGTCAGTTGGAAAGCCCCGGCAAGCATACCCTCGTTGTTTTCCCACGAACGGCCGTTCCAGTCGGCCCCCGTCAGACCCACCCACTGTTGCGGAGCCCAGTCTTCGTTGTCTCCGTAGACCTTGATATTCCATACGCCACCGCCGAAACCGACTTTCTGTCCGCCCGTGAACGTGAGCCTCACATAGCGTGCCCGCACCTCTCCGAAGTCGGCCATCGGACTGCCGGCGAGTCGGTTCTTCCGTTTGTCGGCAAAGAGTTGCCAGCGGCGGCCGTCGGTGGAAGTCTCGATGAAGTAGCGGTAATACTGCGTGGCATATTCAAACTGCGTCATCACCGTCTTTATCTTGACGCTCTTTCCCAAGTCTATCTCGAGCCACTCCTCCCCGAGCGAAGCCGGCCGCCAGAGTGTTCCATTGTTGTCATCCACGGCATAGTCGGCCCGGAAGTCGGCCCCATAGCTTGACGAAGCCCTCACGCGGGCCCCGAAAGCCAGGTTGGGGCCGTGGGTCACGGGCCTCCCCAGTGCCCCGATACCGTCGTGGGTGGGAGTGACTTCGGCGATGGAACCGTCGGGGTTGAATGTCAGGCGGTCGATGCAGAGCTGCCGATGGAACCCCCGGGTGGAGTGGGGATTGTCATGGCGGTGGTAGACGATGTAGTAGTCGTCGTCCTCCTGCAAGACGCTGTGGTGTCCGGGACCATGCACGGTGCTGTCGGCATTGGTGCGCAGAATGGTGCCCCGATAGGTATAAGGGCCCAGCGGACGGTCGGCGGTGGCATACTGCACATGATAGGTGGCATCGTGGCAGCTTGCCGAGGAGTACATCAGATAGTAGATGCCGTTGCGTTTCATCACGAACGGAGCCTCAAAGAAGTCGGTGATTTCCGTATTGGGGATGAGCCGTGTCTCTGCAAAACTCTTCATGTCGACATTCAGTCGGCCCGCCCCACAGCCGAATCCCTTGTAGATGCCCCATGTGCCCCAGTACATGTAGACCTCGCCATCATCGTCGGTGAAGGTCTGTCCGTCGAGCGTGATGGCGTTTTTCACGAATCGGTCGGGCACAAGCACAGCCTCGCTCTCGCCGAGAATGTTGCGCCACGGGCCCCGCGGTGTGTCGCTCACGCCCATGTAGAGGTTGCAGGGCTGGCAATAGACCATGTAGTAGCGGCCGTCGCGGCTGCTGCGCATCACATCCGGGGCCCATATCCAGTGGCTGTCGGGCCAGTTCATGGGCAGGAGGGTCCAGTTGAGGAAGTCCTTGCTCATCCAGCACTGCGCCGGGCCGAAGCCCGCCCCGCAGCCGTCGGTGGTGGCATATATATAATAGGTGTCGCCAAACTTCTTCACCGTGGGGTCGGCAAAGTAGCCCGGAACAAACGGGTTGAGGGCTCCGGGAGTGTTGTAGGCCTTCTGCCCTGAAGTGAGGGTTGGGGGCAGGAGCAACATGGCGGAGACGATCAGAAATTTGAAGTTCATGGCAGGATGGTCTTGTTATGTGCGGCAAAGATACGGATAATAGGCAAGAGGCGATGCAAAAATAGTCTCTACTGATGGAAAAATCGTCCAGAAAGGGCTCTTCAGCCTCCTTTTGGACAATTTTTCTATCTTGATGGACGATATTTGCAGTGGATTTGCAAATAATCAGTTTACTTTGCCCCCGGTTGCCGGATGTGTTCCCCAACCGAATCGAAACAATCAAACCAACTCACAGCATTGAATGCCATGAACAGAACAGTCCTATTGCTTATAGGTATTACACTTGTGGGGACAGCCTCTTTTGCTTCAGGTCATGCCCATAAGAGTGTGCCCCGCACCACGGCCCCCATTGTCGAGGTACCCTTTACGGCCGTCCATCTGAACGACATCTTTTGGAGCCCACGCATAGAGATCAACCGCACGGTGTCCATTCCCTCCGCCTTCCGCGAATGCGAGAAGAACGGTCGGTTTGACAATTTCGCCATTGCGGCCGGTCTCATGAAGGGCGAGCACCGCGGTGACTTCTCGTTCGACGACACCGATCCCTACAAGGTGATAGAGGGGGCAAGCTATTCGCTGGCCGTGCACTGCGATGCCCGGCTCGACCATTATCTCGACTCCGTGATACATCTCATAGCCGCGGCGCAGGAGCCCGACGGCTATCTCACCACCTGCGTCACCAACAAGTGCAAGCGTCTCTCGGGCTGGTGGGGATCCCGGCGGTGGGAAAAAATCAACAGTCACGAGCTCTACAACAGCGGTCACATGATAGAATCGGCCGTGGCCCACTACAAGGCCACGGGCAAACGAACCTTTCTCAACGTGGCCATCAAGAATGCCGATCTCATCTGCAACACTTTCGGGCCGGGCGAGGGACAGATACACCGCCCCTCGGGGCACCCCATCGTGGAGATGGCCCTCTGCAAATTATATAAGGTGACGGGCTCTCGCCGCTATCTCGACATGGCCCGCTACTTTGTCGAGGAGACCGGTCGCGGCACCGACGGCCACCGGCTGAGCGAATACAGTCAGGACCATAAGCCCATCCTCCGCCAACAGGAGATTGTGGGCCACGCCGTGCGCGCGGGCTATCTCTACAGTGGCGTGGCCGATGTGGCGGCCTTGACAGGCGACACGGCCTACTTTCATGCGCTCGAACGTCTTTGGAACAACATGGCCGGCAAAAAGCTCTTCATCACCGGAGGCATGGGGAGCCGTGCGCAGGGCGAAGGATTTGGACCCGACTATGAACTCAACAACATGACAGCCTATCAGGAGACGTGTGCCTCGATAGCCAATGTGTTTTGGAACTATCGTATGTTTTTGGCCACGGGTGAGGGCAAGTATGTCGATGTTTATGAGCGCGCACTCTACAATGGGGTGCTGAGCGGTGTCAGTCTGTCGGGCGACAAGTTCTTCTACGACAACCCTTTGGAGAGCATGGGGCAGCACGAGCGGCAGCACTGGTTTGGCTGCGCCTGCTGTCCGGGCAACGTGACGCGCTTCGTGGCCAGTGTGCCGCAATATCAGTATGCCGTGCGGGGGAGTGACATCTACGTCAATCTGTATATCCAAGGCACGGCCGATGTGAACGGTGTAAGGCTCGCGCAGCAGACCCGTTATCCCTGGGACGGCGACATCACCGTCACCGTAGACCCGAAGCGAAGCCGGCGTTTCGCTCTCCGTTTCCGCATTCCGGGCTGGGCGGGGGCGTGCCCCGTGGGGACAAACCTCTATCATTTTGCCGACAGCAGCCGCCCGTTCACCGTCAAGGTCAATGGCAGGGAGATAGCCGGTGAACCGGTCGACGGATACATGGTCATCGATCGCCGGTGGATGCGGGGAGACCGGGTGGAAATCAGCCTGCCGATGGAGGTGCGCCGGGTGGCGGCCAACGACAATGTGGAGGACGATCGCGGCAAGTATGCCTTGGAGCGTGGCCCCATCGTCTATTGTCTGGAAGGGCGTGATCAAGCCCACTCCACCGTGTTCGACAAATCTGTTCGCCTCGATGCCCTCATCCGCGCCGACTATCGGGCCGACAAACTCAACGGCATCGTGGAACTCAGTGGTGAGGCCGAAGAGGTGGAAGCCGACGGGAGCGTGCGCCCGGTGGCATTCAAGGCCATCCCCTACAGCACGTGGAACAACCGCGGCAGCGACGAAATGGAGGTGTGGATACCCGGCAGTCCGGCCTACGCCCATGTGAAGCCGCAGCCCACCATCGCCTCGCGGGCCAAGACTTTGTTCTTCCGCAGTGCCATCCAGAAAGACGCACCCGAGACTGCCGCCGTGGAGGGGGAGGCATGGGGAGTGAACGACCAGTGGGAACCCCGCCGCAGCTCCGACATCTCCAAGCCTTATCACTATTGGTGGCTGAAGCAGGGCACGGAGGAAAGTATCGCCTACGAGTTTGACAAACCCGAGACCGTGAGCAACGTGCAGGTCTATTGGCTTGACTTCGACCACTACGACGGCGACTTCCGCGTGCCCGCGAGTTGGCGTCTCTTCTACAAGACTGATGATGGAAACTGGAAGGAAGTGGACGGGCATTCGGCCTACGGATGTGCGCGCGACCGCTACAACAGCGTGGACTTCAAGCCCGTGACCACCACCGGACTCAAGATACTGGCCAAACTGCAACAGGGAAAGAGCGGCGGTGTCATTGAGTGGAAAGTGAACAAATAAACCCTGTCACCAGCCCCGATGCCGAATGAAAGGAAATCAAACGTTGTGGTGCAGGGCTCTTGCACCATCCGTGCAGAGGCCATGCACCATCGGTGCAACAGCCAAGCGCGGGGCGTGCAAGAGCCATGCACCGCGATGTCGGCAGGCCAAAGGCTGTGGCAGTATCGTATGTGGAACAAATAAAATAAACTATAACTATCAACCAAAAATGTCAATCATGAAAAGAACACAGTATTTCATGGGCTTTGCACAAGGCCGCGCCTTGGTGCAAGCCACAGCGTGTTTGCTTCTGACTGCCGGCGTGGCCTTACCTGCCCGTGCAGCGGAAATGACGGTGGAGAGCAGCTCGGCCATGACCGTGCAACAGACTCCGATAACGATTAGAGGAACGGTGAAAGACGCACTCGGCGACCCGATCATCGGCGCAAGCGTCGTGGAGAAAGGCACCGGCAACGGCACCGTGACCGACATTGACGGCAATTACACCCTGCGGGTGAACCGCTCGGCCACCATTGTCGTCTCCTACGTGGGGTTTGCCACGCAGGAAATCCCTGCCTCACAAGCCGGCAACATCACGTTGAGGGAAGATCTTAAGTCGCTCAACGAAGTGGTGGTCATCGGCTACGGCACCCAACGCAAGGGCGACGTGACGTCGGCCATCACCAGTGTGAAGGCCGAAGACTTCTCGCAAGGCAACATCAAGGATGCCGGCGACTTGATCAAAGGAAAGGTGGCCGGCCTCACCATCAGCAATGGCAGCGGCGACCCGAGTGTGGCTTCGAGCATACGGTTGCGTGGCGTTATATCTTTGGAAGGAGGTAATACGCCGCTGGTATTGGTGGATGGTATTGAAGGCAGTTTAAGTACGGTGGCTCCAGAAGATATTGAAAGTGTTGATGTCTTGAAAGATGCTTCTGCCGCAGCGATTTACGGCACTCGCGGTGCTGCCGGTGTAATTATCATCACCACCAAAAGCGGCCGTCGTGAAGCAAATACGGTTGTAAACTATTCTGGCTATGTTTCCCTTTCTGCATTCGGAAAGAAACTCGATATGATGGATGGGACAGATGTGCGCAACGGACTCACACAGTTTCAGGACAAAGGTTATGACACTGATTGGCTTGATGCCGTGAGTCGTACAGCCTTCACACACAATCATAACATCATGCTAAGTGGTGGCAACAAGAAAACTTCTTATAATGCTGATTTCACTTTCCGTAATCAACAAGGGGTGTTCATCAAAACCTATGCCAAGGAGATGCGATTCAATGGCGGCTTGTCGCATTGGTTCTTTGATGATAAGATAAAGGTATCACTCAACCTTGTGAAGCGTTGGCATGAGAATGGGCCTGTGGATGCAGCTTCCACTCAAGTGTATAGACAGGCCATCATGCGGAATCCTACAGAGCCAATCTATAGAGATGATGGCAGCTATTATGAGAACATGTCTATCAATTATTACATGAATCCGATAGCATTGCTTAAGGAGCACACGGGGGAATACAAAACTGAGTCGACCCGCCTAACCGGCAACATTACCGTTGAGCCTATTAAGGGATGGCAGACCAATCTGATGCTTTCCACTAATCAAGACAATGCACATGATAAGGGATATTATACTTCAAGGCATTATGACCAAGTAATCAACTACCATACGGGATATGCCTATCATAGTTATTCTTATGGTAAGCATGACAACCTTGAACTTACATCCACTTATAAGCATCAATTTGGAGACCATCGCTTGGAGGCGTTGGCTGGATATAGCTACCAATATAATATGTATGAAGGCTTCAATGCCAACAATACAGATTTTATGAGTGACTTCTATCAAGAGAACAATCTCGGACTGGGACAGTTTCTCAAACTTGGAAAGGCAGGCATGGGCAGTTACAAGAATGACAACAAACTTGTAGGCTTCTTCGGTCGTGTGAGCTATGGTTATGCCGACCGTTACAACGCGCTGATCAGCATTCGCCGTGAAGGCTCATCCAAGTTTGGCGAAAATCATAAATGGGGTACATTCCCCTCCGCATCGTTGGGCTGGACTATTAGCAACGAAGAGTTTATGCAGTCAGTTAAGTGGCTTAATAACCTGAAGCTGCGTGCCGGCTTCGGTGTGACCGGTGTCATTCCGGGGGATTCTTATCAGTCGCTCACCCGTTGGGAATTGGGCAATCCTTATTACTACGATAAAGGACAGTGGCTGCAAGGACTCAACATCGGTTCGAATCCTAATCCTGATTTGAAATGGGAGAAGTCGACGGAATTCAACTTTGGTGTGGATTGGAGCGTGTTGCACGATCGGTTGTCGGGTTCAATAGATTTCTACCACAAGAAGACCGTGGATATGCTATGGTGGTATGATGTACCCGCCCCCCCTAACTTGTACAATAGAACATTGGCCAATGTGGGACAAATGCGTAACATGGGTGTGGAAATAGCCGTCAACGCCATACCAGTGCGCACGAAAGACTTTGAATGGAAAACTACGGTGACGCTGGCACACAACGCCACCAAACTGCTCAGTCTCTCCAACGGTCTGTATGAAACGGCCAACGAACATGATGTAGCGGGACTTGGCGAGCCCATCTCTCTGTCTACCCAGCGTCTTGAGGTTGGTAAACCGCTCGGTCAGTGGTATGGAATGAAAAGCGTAGGCGTATCTGAAAATGGGCTCTGGCTGATTGAAAACAAGGAGACGGGTGAAGCCGAAGAATTTAAGGACAACATGCTTACCGATGGAAAATACAAGCAGTATCTTGGCAATGCCATCCCCAAGGTTAATCTTGGCTGGAGCAATACATTCCGCTATAAAGGCTTTGACCTGAATATGCAATTCACCGGACAGTTTGGCTTTAAGATTCTCAATGAGGCTCGGGCCTACTATGAGAACAACGCCGTGGTCTACAACCGTCTTAAAGCTGCCGCTGACAGACAATATGGACAATATGTGTTGTCACCTGCACAGAAACAGACCTTTGTGAGCTACTATCTGGAGAACGGCGACTTTCTGAAACTCTCCAATCTGACACTTGGTTACACAGTGCCGCTTAAAGCCAATAAGTATGTGAACAACATCTACGTTTACTTCTCTGCCGACAACCTATTTACCATCACCGGTTACACAGGTCTCGATCCAGAACTCTCCAATGGAGACCCGCTGAGTTCCGGCATTGACTGGCGCGACAAGTATCCCTCTATCCGCACATTTACCCTCGGAGCAAAACTAACATTCTAAAAAGAAAAATCATGAAAGCAAATATCAATAAACTGTTTCTCTCGGCTGTGGTGGGAGCCTGCTGCTTTGTACTGACCGGGTGTACCAATCTCGACGAAACGCTCTATGACACGATTTCAACCGAGAAGCATGAGTTTTCCAAAACCGAGCTTGAGCATACCATTGCACCCGTTTATAGTAGTCTGCGCACGGTCTATTGGGGCTGGTTCGGCTTGTCGGATATTATGGACATGAGCTCTGACGTGTGGGGTGTACCGTCTCGTATCGGTATCGGCTGGGGAGACTTATATGTTTCCATGCATAAGCATGAGCTCAACTCTGAGATGGGCTTCTTTCAGGTGAACTGGGATAACAATTATGCCGGTGTGAACGCTTGCAACAAGATTCTTGCCAATGAGGCTGTTGCGTCCAGTGAAGAGATTGTTGCACAGGTAAGGGCTTACCGTGCTTTATACTATTATAATCTCTTCAACCTCTACCGTAATATCCCTCTTGATACAACCTATGTACATGAGAAAGGATGGCTTCCTGAGCAAGCTGACCCGCAGCTCGTGTTCAGTTGGATAGAGCGTGAACTGAAGGCCGTAGCCGATTTTTGTCCCTCCAAAGTGGAGATGGGAAAAATAAACACGTATGCTGCCCACATGGTGCTGGCCAAACTTTATTTGAATCACAATGCATGGTTTAAGGACGATAGCGACAAGTCGTGGTACAGCAAGTGTATTGATGAACTCGACAAGGTGATGGCTGGCCCGTTCGTACTTGCCTCCAGTTACAATGACAATTTTATGGAGGACATCTCCACCTCAAAGGAAATCATCTTCGGCATACCATTGGAGAATAAGTATGCTGGGGGTAACTACATGGCCAATTTGTGGATTCACAATGCCGGTCGCTCACGCTGGAACTTCTCGGGCTGGGCTACAGGCGGAGGCATCGTATTTCCCCAGTTCTTGGACATCTATGAGGAAGGCGATACACGCTTTGAGAACACATGGACAGGCGGACAACAATATGCACAGGATGGCAGTCCTATCACCGTTGATGGCGAACCACTTATCTATACCCGTGAACTTCACAGCATTGACAATCCCGGTTGCTATCCATTTGAGAGCTATCGACTGATAAAATATGAAATCAAGAGTGGAGACTTTGGTACAAGTTATGACGATGTGCCATATTTCCGGCTGGCCGATGCCTATATGATGAAAGCTGAGTGTCTTTTACGTCTCGGACAGAATGAGCAATTGGCTGCCGAGCTCGTGACACAGGTGCGTGCCCGCAATTTCAAGGCCAACCCAGAAAAGGCCACTATCACCGCTGCCCAACTGAAAGATGGCAGCAAGTATAATTATGGACATCGGGAGAATCAAGGAAAACTCGGAGAAGAGGACAAGTGGATTATTCGTGAGGAAGGGGGATCAGACATCGAACTGGGCGGATTGCTTGATGAGTTGGCCAAGGAGTTTGTTTGTGAGGCTCATCGTCGCGATGACATTATTCGCTTCACTATCAAGGGTACCAATCAGAATGTTTACAATGGCAAGTCGTGGTTTTGTAAGGATGCCGTAGCTGATAAAAATGACCGTCACATGGATATTTTCCCCATACCTAAGAGTGCGCTTGACGGTAATCCTAAGTTGAAACAAAATCCGGGATATGATGGAAATTAAAGTCTAACAAGAATCAAAACTGTTGTTATTATGAAAAGACATATATTATATATGATGGTTGCTTGCATACCCTTTGTGTTTGGCGCATGCAGCACCGACCCGGAAGATGCTTCCGAAAAGCATGTATATGGCCCCAACGAGACGGTATATCTGCGTACGGATGCTAAAGCAAACATTCCTCTGAAATTGGAGTTTCGTAAGGGAAAGATAGCTTCCAAGACCATTAGCTTGAAAGACTATGCGGAACAGATACAGACCAATATCGGCATGACCGTGGACGATATGATTGCCGGATTGGAAAGTGGAAGAGTCGTATTCTATAATATCTCGGCAGCCAAAGGGGTGTGGAACAAGACTGCCCCCAACAAGGGAACTGCGGGATGGTATTACAACATGGCCGGCAATGTGTCCGACACGGCACAAGTGGCCTCTGTAGAACTGGATAAGACGGGCAAGGCCTTGCTTGTGGAAATGCCGGAGAATGTGGCTGCCGGCGTGAGCCTTACGGTCAATTTGGGCTTTGCCGTCGACAACGGGCGTGACTATGACAAGTATGTCCGGTTTGTAATGGATATTGCAGTGTCTGATCCGGGTACGGTATTGCGCGATGTCAGCATCCCCGCCGGAGACTACAGTGCCTATGAACTCACTTTCAGTTCCATCGAACCTGTCATTAAGGCATGTTTTGGAATGTCGGCAACAGAGTTCAATAAGGCAGTGCAAGAAACCTCCGGTGATGTGGCCATGTATGTTGTCAGCGACGACGGAACGTGGGATAAGACTTCCGCTTATACGGCCAATGGCATCGGCTACTGGTGTACAGCTGCCGGAACCGTGACCAAATATGGTGATAACTGTGCGTTCTTCCTTGAGACCCACGATGGCTCCGTGGGCATCGGACGCTACGTGAAGCAGGAGACGGGCACCAAGTTTAAGGCGCATTTCGTTTACGCCAGCAAGTCGGAACCGAGCAAGTTCATGGAGTTTGTGCTCAACATCACGCTTGAATAGACCAACATATTCATTTTATAACCTTGACATGAAAAGACTATCACAACTTTTGAGCAAGGGCGCAATCATTGCGCTCTTGGCTCTCTCGGCAGTGGCTTGCAGCGAAGATAACGTCATTGCAGGCAACATCACCATTGCCGAAAGCGAACTGAACAAAACCATTGCATGGAACGAGGTGGAATCTTCCATTGCTTTTACGGCGAATGACAATTGGACGGCTGCCGTTTCCGAGGTTTCCACGCGAGCTGCCGACACCAAACTCAGTTGGCTCACGCTGACAGTTGCTTCCGGTGATGCAGGCGAAGTGAAGATGCCTTTCGTTGTGACGAAAAATGACGACGAGCATTATCGCGAGGCCCGAATCACCGTCAAGTGTGGCGAGAAGACCTCAGTCATCACTGTGCATCAGGAAGCCAACCCCGATGCCGTGCATACGATGGATATCTCCCGGATTCCCGACTACGACCGGTTCTACTGTCCAGGTACATGGAACGACGGCTTTGAGAAAGGGCCGGAGGGCATGTTGCGTTCCGATGCCAAGTGGTCGTGGTGGCGTTATAAGTCGAGTGAGCACTTCTTCGTGTTTTGGGAGCCCGGTTTTGGAGCTGATCCCAATGCCGAAACGGTGCCCGAAGCCCTGCGTGTGGATGTGGACGACCTGTTGCAAAAGGCCGAGCAGTTCTATAAAACCAATATCGAGAAGCTCGGTATGGCTACGGTGGGCGAGGGCAAATCGGTGCTCGATAAGTACAAGATGGAGATATTCCTGCTCTATCAGACCGATTGGTTGGCCACAGGGTCGGGCTATGACGACATGATTGGTGCCCTTTGGGTGAATCCCAGCACCTGCAAGCCCGTGGGTTCCACCATTGCCCATGAGATAGGACACAGTTTCCAGTATCAGACTTCGGCCGACCAGCTCTTTACAGGAGTGGTGAAACCGATGGCGAATGGCATCGTGCCGGTAGGCTTCCGCTATGGCAACGGCGAGGGTGGCACCGGCGGCAATGCCTTCTGGGAGCAGTGTGCGCAGTGGCAGTCTTTCCAAGACTATCCGCAGGAGGCATTCACGCAGGACGCCAACGTGCAGGTATGGCTCAAGAATCATCATCGCAATGTGTGTCATGAGTGGCACCGCTATGCCAGCTACTGGTTCCCTTACTACTACACCGAGAAGCATGGCTACAAGGCATACAGCCGCCTGTGGAAGGAGTCGAAATATCCCGAAGATGCCGTGGAGGCCTATTGCCGGCTCTATTGCGGTAACAGTCTTGATGCGCTCTATAAAGATATGTACGACTATTCGGCCCGTTGCGCCAACTACGACTTCAAGGCCGTGCACCAATATGTCACCGAGGCGGCCCTCAACCACGGCACCAAACTCTTCCGCAACGGCGACTACTATCAGGTGGCCTACGAGAGTTGTCCGGGTTCCACGGGCTTCAATCTCATTCCGCTCAACGTTCCGGCCGCCGGCACGGTTGTGAAAGCCTCTCTCCGGGGTCTTGCTCCCGGTTCGGCACTTGCTCCGGGTGACCCGGGAACTGTGGTAGATGGCGACGGCAAGGTGAAGGGAAACACCACTTCCTACAACACGCAGGCTAATACGGCCGAGAGTTTCCGTTTCGGCTATGTGGCCATTGACAAAAATGACAAGAGCCACTATGGCACCATGCAGAGCGGCAAGGACGGTGAAGCCACCATGAAAGTGCCCGACGGTACGGTGAAACTTTACTTCCTTGTGCTCGGTGCGCCCGATGTTTATCACCGCCAAGTGTGGGACGATGACGAGCGCAATGACGAACAGTGGCCCTACAAAGTGAAGTTTGAGGGCACCGACCTCCTCGGCAATGTGATTATTCCGGCCGGCGACCCCACCGACGTGACCGTGCACCACAGTGTGACTCTCGATGCTTCCGCTGCCGACTACGTATTGGGCACACTCAATCTCCTCACCTCCGGCGACATGGGCAAGATAGCCCGGGCCTTTAAGTTGCAGCCCTCGCAGATAGCTTCGGCCACGCTGGCTGCCGGGTCGGTGCCTGCCGATGGGCCTGCCGACGGGCAAGTGGCCATTGCGCTGACCAATCCCGACGGCACATTGAGCTATGCCTATTCGGCCAATGGCACCGGTTTTTGGATAGCTGCCGACGGCACGGCAAGTTCGTGGGGTTCGAGTCCGGTCTACTTTGAGTACAACTACACGGGCTATAGCCTTGCCTACGGTCACAAGCCCGGGGCCTCGGTAGCGGGAACCACCTACACCATCCGGCCGACAATGGTCTATAATAAAGGTGGAAAACTCTATCGTGCAGTCATTGAATTGAAGATGAAGTTCTGATGAGAGGTGTACAGACCGCGGATGCTCCGGCGATAGTCGGAGTGCCGCGGTCTTTTTGGTATCCGTCGGAAATAAACCGGTGAGACACTTTTCTGGCCGGTTTTCTGTCCATTCGTCCGTTGCAACTCATCCTTATTTCGGGAATAATCCGTATCTTTGTCGCGTGAAACCATGCCAAACAGAGATACTCACCATGAAAAGGCCCATGACAACCCTACTGATGATACTGATGTCGCTGTTCACTTTCGGAAGTGTGCAGCAGAACGTGCGTTGCCGCAACATCTCCATGGAAGACGGCTTGCGCTCCAATGCTGTGCGCAATGTCGTGCAGGATGAGTACGGCTTCATTTGGTTTGGCACCGACAACGGGCTCTGCCGCTACGACGGCTACGTCATGCAGCACCACCGCATCGCCTCCTTGGGCACCGACCAGTTTGTCTCTGCGCTCCATGTCGTCAAGGGTGGGCTGCTCGTGGGCACGGGGCGTGGGGCCTTCTTTTTCGACCAAGCCACCGAACGTTTCGCGCCCTACATCCCTGGCAAGCTGACGGGACAGGTCAACTCCTTTGCCGAAGACCGCGACGGCAACGTGTGGGTGGCGACGATGGGGCAGGGGGTGTTCCGCTACAATGCTTCCAACGGGAGGTGCAAGCGGTTTGCGTTCGGTCGGTTGAAGGGAAATGTGACTCAGGTGTTTGTCGACTCCGACAATCAGGTGTGGACCCTCACGGCATGGGGTGCGCCCGCCTTGAGCCGGCTCGACAAGGCCCGGGATGAGTTTCGGGCCGTAAGTCTTCGGATGGGAGATGCCGACTGCCGGGGGCATCGGATGCTTCAGACGGCCGACGGCAGCCTGTGGATAGGCACATGGGAAAACGGACTGCTGCGCCTCACGGCCGATGGCAGGGTGGAGCAGATGCTCACTCCCTCGCTCACGGGTACAGCCACCCACATCCACACGCTCTTGGAGACGGCCCCCGATTGCCTGCTCATCGGTTGCGACGAGGGTGTGGTGGCCTTCAACCCGCTCACCCGGGCGTGGCACAAGATGTGCGTTGACGGGAGCGGAACGAAGCCTTTGGAGTATAAGTTCATCTATTCCATCCTGCGCGATCGCGAGGGCGGCCTCTGGTTTGGCACGTTCTATGGTGGCGTGAACTACTTCTCTCCTGTGGGCGAACGCTTCGTCTCCTACACCGATGGGGGCAAAGGCTTCCGCGGAAATGTGGTGAGCCGCTTCTGCGACGATGGTCGGGGACACGTGTGGGTGGGTAGCGACGACGGCGGACTCTCTTGTTTCTCGGAGCGTGACAACGCCTTCATAGACTATCCCGGGCATGCCCTGCTCTCAGGTTACAACGTACATGGACTTTGCACCGACGGCGATTACCTCTGGGTGGGTACCTATACCGACGGTGTGTTGCGCCTGAACACTCGGACGGGTGCCCTCCGGAGATACACCACTGCCGACGGACTCGACGTGGGTAGCAGCTATGCCCTCCATCGCGACAGCCGCGGCCGGCTCTGGGCGGCCACCATGCAGGGCATCTGTCTCTACCGGCCGGCCACCGACCGCTTTGTGCCTGTGCATCGCACGGGGGCACTGGTCATCGACATTGATGAAGACAGCCGGGGCTATCTGTGGTTTGCCTCGCAGGGGGCAGGACTCTACCGCTATCACCCTGCCACCGGAGGGTGGCGGCAATACCGCTCTTCGGAGAACCGCCACACGCTGCCTTCCGACCAAGTGAACTGTGTGCATATCGATGTGAACGGCCGTCTTTGGGCAGGCACGATGGAGGGGCTTTGTCTCTACGATGCCGTTTCCGACTCCTTCCGCCGGATAGCCCTTGATGCGGAGGTGGGCGAAATCAACGGCATCATCGAAGACCAAGGCTCGCTGTGGCTGGCCACTACCCACGGCATTGCCAAATACACGCCGGGACGGCCGCTTCAGTTGTTCAACAAGTTTGACGGACTGGTGAGCGAGCAATTCCTGCCCAACGCCTGTCTCAAGGCTTCCGACGGGCGCATTTTCTTTGGCGGTGTGAAGGGGTTCAACACGTTCTATCCCTATCTCATCAAGACAAACGATGTGGCCCCTCCCGTGTTTATCACCGCCCTTGAGATTTTCAACCACCGGCAGGAGGTGGGTGGCGAACTGCTACCCGAGGCACTGCACCACATCGGGGAGGTGAATCTGTCCTATCGCGACGATATGTTCAGTCTCTCTTTCGCCTCGTTGAGTTATTGCTCGCCGGAGAAAAACCAGTATGCCTACATGCTCGAAGGCTTCGACAAGGACTGGAATTACGTGGGCTCGCAGCACACGGCCACCTACACCAACATTCCCTCGGGCACGTACACCTTCCGCGTGAAGGCCACCAACAACGACGGACTGTGGAGCCGGCAGGAGGCCCGGCTCGCCATCACGGTGCATCCTCCTTTCTGGTGGAGCCTGCCCGCCCGTCTGCTTTATCTGCTGCTCGTGTTCTATCTCATTTACCTCTACACCCAGTTCCGGCTGCGGCAGGCGGAGCACCGCCACCGGCGCGAACTCTCGCAGCTCAACGAGCGCAAGGAGACCGAGGTGCGTGAGGCGCGTCTCCGCTTCTTCACGATGATAGCCCACGAGATACGCACGCCCGTGACGCTCATCATCGGTCCGCTGGAAAGCTTGCGGCGCAAGGCGGCCGGCCGGCTTTCCGACGACTTGGAGATGATCGACCGCAACGCCCGGCGACTGCTTGCACTCGTCAACCAACTGCTCGACTTCAACAAAGTGCAGCAGGCCGGCGGACAGGCCCGTTTTCGGTTGCAAAACATCGCGCGGCTCATGGCCGGCGTGGCCGAACGCTTTGCACCGGCCTACAGACAGCGGGGCATAGCCTTCCGGACAGACTATCCGCCTGAAGACTTCGTGGCGGTGGTGGAACCGGAGGGGTTGACCAAGATTATCAGCAATCTGCTGACCAATGCGGGGAAATACACCAAAGACAGTATCAGGCTGGCTTGCACGGTCGATGCCGACGGTCGGCATTTCCGCATCGAGGTGGAAGACAACGGCATAGGCATCGGTAAAGCCGACCGGGAGAAGATATTCAATCCCTTTTTTCAGGCCCGTGACAACAAACCGGGCACGGGCATCGGACTGAGCATCGTCAAGACACTGGTAGACCTCCACGGGGGCGAGGTGTCGGTGGACTCGGAAGAGGGCAGGGGAGCGCGCTTCACGGTGGTGCTGCCGGTGACCCGCGACGATGTGCCCATCGGGCAGGAAGAGGCCTTGGAGTCGCCATACGGGCCGGAATCGTCTGGTCGGGAGCCGTTGGCCCTGCCTGTGAGGGAGGGAGAAGACACGCCCACCGTGCTCATCGTGGAAGACGATGCCGACATGAGCGGCTTTCTGGCTGCTAATTTCCGTCCGGGCTACAGGGTGGTGACGGCCGAAAACGGGGCTGAAGGACTGGAGCGACTCAAGGAGCACACCGTGTCGCTCATCGTGAGCGACTGGATGATGCCCGTGATGGACGGCGCTGAGTTTTGCCGGCGGGTGAGGGCCGACCGCAACACGAGTCACATTCCGCTCGTCATGCTCACGGCCAAGACCGATGACGACAGCAAGGCCGAGGGCATGGAGTGTGGAGCCGATGCTTACATCGAGAAGCCTTTCTCCATGAAATATCTTGAGGCGTGCATCCGCAACATGCTCGACATGAGACGGTTGCTCATGCAGAAGTTCTCCAACACGCCTTCCGAGCCGATAGCCAAGATAGCGCAGACGGCAGTAGACGACGATTTTCTCACGCGTATGAACGGGCTGATAGAAGACAACATCGACAATCCCGAGTTGTCGGTGGGCTTCATTGCCGAGCGCATGAACATCAGCCGTTCAGGCCTTTTTGCCAAACTCAAGTTGCTGGCCGATGTCACGCCCAACGAGATGATACAGGTGGTGCGCCTGCGCCATGCTGCCCGTCTGCTCCGCGAAGGCAAATACCGGGTCAACGAGGTGTGCTACATGGTGGGTTTCAGCAGTCCGTCCTATTTCTCCAAGTGTTTCTCCAAGCAGTTTGGTGTAAAGCCGGCGGAGTATAAGTGAGCGGGTAAGTAAACAAGTTGACAAGTAAACGAGTAGACAAGTTGGCAGCAGGCAAACGCCCTATATGTAGCACCGAACACATCATACCCAATGCTGAACGTGCCATATCCTACACTGAACGTGCCATACCCCTACATGTAGGGGCAGTGCTTTATGCCTGCCCGCACGCCCGAAGGGCGTATCACACGTGCTTCCAAAGGCGAAAAATTTAAAGACCTTGATAAACACAGGCTTGAAGCAACATTCGCTTAATCCGTTCAATTCGCCGTTGAATGTGTGGTTGTCGGCGAATTTTGCGAATGATGCGAATGAGGACGGAAGTGGATAGCCGTTGGAAACGCAGTTCGCCGCATCCCTCAGAAACTGTCAAAGATATTATCCGAAAAAGTGCTTTGTGCTTGCGATATTTCCGACCAATCGCTTCTCGGTCGGAAATACGCAGATTTTAGGGATGCGTATAAAGTGCTGTCTATTAGCGGTTTGAATATTCTTGACTTTTAAGAATGCCTTAAAAGAGCCATAAAACGGCCGTGGTGAGCGTACAAAAGAGCCACTTTTGCGCACTCGCTACGGCCGTTTGGCGTGCTCGTTCGGCCTCTTTCGCATTTTCATTCGGCCCAAGCGGAAAAATCGGAGTGTCTTTTTGGCCTTTTCCGGGCGTTCTCCCGTTCCGGATGGAGAGTTTGCGATGAAGTTCTTTTGTCTTGTTTTTTGAGTCTTTGAAGACTTGCAATTCACTTGGCTTGCATGTGGTTTGTACGTCTGTCCATGCGCTCTCTTGTTAGTTTTATAGCTTGCCGAATCATCTGTTTTGTTACTCTACTTTTGTTGTTGTAATTTTTATTTTTGAAAACATGATTTTCATAAAGTTTTCCATTTGCTTTTTGTAAATATCTGATTAGTAGTGACTTGACATTTATTAACACGTAAAAAGTTGTCCGAAACGGATAACTTTCGACTTAAATTCATATCTTTGCATTCGGAATTTGGTATAACAATAAAAGCATTCAGAAAGGATATGATTCAGACAGTAGTTAAGCGCGATGGCCGCATCGCCGGCTTCAACGAGCAAAAGATTATGGGAGCCATCCGCAAGGCCATGCTCCACACCGACAAGGGAGAAGATGAGGCACTGATAGTGAAGATAACAGACCACATCGCTTTCAGGGGCAAGTCGCAGATGTCGGTAGAGGACATACAGGATGCCGTGGAGGTGGAACTGATGAAAAGTGCGCGCAAAGACGTCGCCCAAAAGTACATTCAGTATCGCAACCAGCGCTCCATCGCCCGCAAGGCAAAGACACGCAATGTGTTTTTGGACATTGTGAACATCAAGAGCAACGACGTGACGCGCGAAAACGCCAACATGAATGCCGACACGCCGGCGGGTATGATGATGAAGTTTGCCTCGGAAACGACCAAGCCTTTCGTCGACGACTATCTGCTCTCGGAAGAGGTGCGCGACGCCGTGCAGCACAACTACATTCATATCCACGACAAAGACTACTATCCCACCAAGTCGCTCACCTGTGTGCAGCACCCGCTTGACATCATCCTGAAAAACGGTTTCGTGGCCGGTCACGGCAGTTCGCGCCCGGCCAAACGCATCGAGACGGCGGCTGTGCTGGCCTGCATATCGCTCGAAACCTGCCAAAACGAGATGCACGGCGGACAGGCCATTCCGGCTTTTGACTTCTATCTGGCTCCTTTCGTGCGCATGTCATATAAAGAAGAGGTGAAAAACTTGGAGAAACTTTATGGTGAAGACTTCTCCGAACTCTACGACGATGCCATCGACGACTATCTGGAGACACCGCTCGGCGGACTGGAGGGCAGGGCCCGCGTGAAGCAGCACGCCATCAACAACACCGTGGGGCATGTGCATCAGGCCATGGAGGCTTTCATCCACAACATGAACACTATCCACAGTAGGGGGGGCAACCAAGTGGTGTTCTCGTCCATCAACTACGGCACCGACACCTCGGCTGAGGGGCGTTGCATCATGCGGGAGATACTCAAGACCACCTATCAGGGAGTGGGTAACGGCGAGACGGCCATCTTCCCCATTCAGATATGGAAGAAAAAGCGTGGGGTGAACTATCTGCCCGGCGACCGCAACTACGACCTCTATGAGTTGGCCTGTAAGGTGACGGCCCGCCGCTTCTTCCCCAACTTCCTTAATCTCGACGCCACGTTCAACCAAAACGAAAACTGGCGGGCCGATGATCCGGAGCGTTACCGTTGGGAGATTGCCACGATGGGATGCCGCACGCGGGTGTTTGAAAACCGGTTCGGGCCGAAGACTTCCGTTGCCCGTGGCAACTTGAGCTTCACCACCATCAACATCGTGAAGCTGGCCATCGAGTGTATGGGCATCGGAGACAAGGAGCAGCGCATCAACAAGTTCTTCGCCAAGCTCGACCGTATGCTCGATATCACGGCCCGGCAGCTCGACGACCGCTTCCAGTTTCAGAAGACGGCCTACGCCAAGCAGTTTCCGCTGCTCATGCGCAACCTGTGGATTGGGGCTGATAAGCTCAATCCCAACGACACCATCGAGAGCGTCATCAATCAAGGCACGCTGGGCATCGGCTTCATCGGACTGGCCGAATGCTTGAAAGCCCTTGTGGGCAAGCACCACGGAGAGAGCGAGGAGGCGCAGGCGCTCGGTTTGAAGATCGTCACCTATATGCGCGACCGCGTCAATGATTTTTCAGAGAAATACCAGCACAACTACAGTGTGCTTGCCACACCGGCCGAGGGCCTGTCGGGCAAGTTCACGAAGAAAGACCGCAAGGAATATGGGGTGATAGCAGGCGTGACAGACCGCGACTACTACACCAACTCCAACCATGTGCCCGTCTACTACAAGTGCTCCGCACTGCACAAGGCACAAGTGGAGGCTCCCTATCACGACCTCACGCGTGGAGGGCACATCTTCTATGTCGAGATTGATGGCGATGCCACCCACAATCCGCAGGTGATCATGAGTGTGATGGACATGATGGACAAGTATAACATGGGCTATGGCTCCGTGAACCACAACCGCAACCGCTGCATGGACTGCGGCTACGAGAATGCCGATGCCACTCTGGAAACTTGTCCCAAGTGTGGCGGTCACCACATCGACCGTCTGCAGCGCATCACGGGCTACCTCGTGGGCACTACCGACCGGTGGAACAGCGGCAAACTGGCCGAACTCAACGACCGTGTGACCCATGTGGACACACCCTGCAACCGATGATTAGTATTTTGGATATCGTACATGACACCATGGTAGACGGGCCGGGATTCCGGACTTCCGTCTACTGTGCCGGTTGTTCCCACGGCTGTCAGGGCTGCCATAACCCTCAGTCGTGGGACATTCGCAATGGGCATGAGATGACGACGGAGCAGATTATGGTCGAAATCTTGGCCGACCCCTTTGCCAATGTCACCTTCACCGGTGGCGACCCGATGTTTCAGCCCGAGGGCTTTCTCGAACTGGCGCAGGCCATCCGCCGCGACACCGCGAAGACCATCTGGTGCTTTACGGGTTTTCTCTTTGAGAACCTTCTGTCTCATTCTTCCCGCCGGGCATTGCTTGGGCAGATCGATGTGCTCGTAGACGGCCCTTTCGTCCGCTCGCTGCGCGATACCGACCTTCTCTTCCGCGGTTCCTCCAACCAGCGTCTCATCGATGTGCCCCGTTCGCTCAAGGCCGGCCACGCCGTGTTGCTCGACTACAATCCTTTTGTGTGAAAAGCGGCTTTTACAAGACACCAGGCAAAGAGATTGCAAAAGCGGAAGTTTTGCACGCTTATCGTAAATCCATTATGAGACCTTTCTTCTAAGCACGAAAAAGCCATATCTCATCTCATTATGGAGACAGGGATATGGCTTTTTGCATTCTATGCCCAAGTGGGCTCGTCCTTTTTTCTTTTAGTTCATCTTTTATAAGAGCGGGCTATGTCCAACTCATCAGATGACGGGTATCTCTCACTTGCCTATCCCCTTGGAGAGGGGGCGGGGGTGAGGCTTTTTAGTATCACATACTCAAACGGCTTGAGTCGCAGGGCTTCCCCTGTTTTGGTGATTTTGTCTGTATAGACATTGGTGCAGGCGACATGTGCCCACGCGGCAGGTAGAGTGAAGCGTCCGGCCTTGTTGCGCACATTCGCCACCACGAGAAATCGGTTGCCATCGGCATCGCTTTTCTCAAATGCCAGTACATCGGCTGTGGCAAAAGGAGTCATGTTGCCTTTGCGGAGGGCCGGATATTGGTTGTAAAGTCCGATGAGTTTTTGGTATTCGCGATAGGTTTGCGGATTAGCCATCCAGTTTACAGGCACGTAATGGAAAAAGTTGATGGGATTGGGATAGCCCACTTCCTGCGAACCGTAGATGAGTGCACCGCCGTGGATGAATATGGCCGACACATAGGCAGCCATAGCCCCACGGGCATTGATAAATTCCTTCACCGGTGTGGCATGAGTCGACTGGTCGTGGTTGGTGGTGAAGCGCAATTTCACCTTGCCTTCCGGTAGTGAGGCATACTCCTCCCGGTCGGTATCAATGAGTTTCTGTGCGCTCGCCCCTTTCACGAAGACACTCACGAGCGCATCCTTGTAGTTCCACCCGTAATCCATATCAAAACCACCGGTCGTGAAATTGGCTTTCACCTTGCCCTCTGCCAGCATAAGGATGTCGCGGGGACGGGCTGCAGCGCGCAGTTCGGCAATGGCATCGTGCCAGAAATCGGTGGGCACGCCATCGGCCACATCGCAGCGGAAGCCGTCGAGCCCCACCTCGGTCACCCAATATTTCATGGCATCTATCATGGCCAGGCGCATGTAGTGGTTGTCATAGTTGAGGTCGGCCACATCTTCCCACACTTGGTTATCGAAATTCACGCATACGATTTCTCCGTTTTTCTGCACATACCATTCCGGATGCTCCGTAATCCACGGACTGTCCCATGCCGTGTGGTTGGCCACCCAGTCGAGAATCACGGCCATGCCCCGTTCGTGACATACCTTGACGAGATGCTTGAAGTCGTCGATGGTTCCAAACTCCGGAGCCACTGCTTTATAGTCTCTGATGGAGTAGGGCGAGTTTTTCGACTTTACTTCGCCGATAGGATAGATGGGCATCACCCATACTACATTTACGCCCAGTGCCTTGATGGAGTCGGCACGGGCAGCCACGGCCCGCAGACTGTTGTGTGGGGCAAAAACGCGCGGGTTCACCTGATACATCACCACATCTTGGGCGTTTGCCAAGCGGAAACCATCGCCTTCGATGGCTCCAACGCAGAGTGCCATTATCATGGCCTGCACAAGCAGCAAAAGTCTTTTCATGTTTTGTTATTGTTAGATGTTGATTGTTTTGCGATATAATATGAATATTATTTTGCCAGATGCGAATATCAGCAGGAGATCTTCTGTCTACAAATATACGATAAGTTGTTGAAATAAGCAATTTTCCACCTTCTCTATTTTCAGGTTTTTCCTTCTTCGGAGAAGGGATGAAAGAGACTATTAAAAAGAGAAAGCGGCCCTCAATCGCTTGAGAGCCGCCCACAGTATAGCTTTGATGAAGCTTTGCTTCGCGAAGTCGGTATGATTATTTTATTTTTTGGTGATTACCACACGCGACTTGGTGTTGCAACTCACGTAGAGTTTAATATGTACATCGCCTGTAATTCCCGGATGCACATTCTCGCTACTACCGTTGAGTATGTTATTTACTTCTCCGCCCCAGTTGCCGTCATCATCACTCCAATTGCCATTGCCACGGAATTTGATTTGGCTGCCGGTAAGGTTTACATCTGCTTCCCAGCACTGCTCGGCCACATTGTAGGTCATGTGAGGCCCGCTGCTCCAGTCACTTGCACCACCTTTCACGTTGCCTACAATGTCGATGAAGTCAATTTTTTTCAGACTGTAAGTCATGGTTGTGAGGTCTACATTCACAGCATAGAAACCAGTTTCGGGGGCAGGGTTGTTGGCACCACCGTTATCGGCAATCTTACCATCTCCATCGTTCTCCCAGTCGCCATCCCAATTGTTGGCATTAGGCATGAATTTAAACTCACCGTTGAGATACATGAAGCCTTGATATTTTCCATCAGAGGCAGCGCTGTAGAGCGGACAAGCAGGTTTGTCACCCCAACTGGTGTTAGTGCCGCGTTCATAGATAAATGCCGAGAAGTTCAAGGCCTTTACAGTGTAGGTCTGTGCAAGGAGATCTACCGTTATCTCATAGAACTTGGCACTACTTTCTGCTTGGGCAGTGATATTCTTTCCTTGACCGTTGGTATTGTCAACGAGTTGCCCCTTTTCTGTACCGTTGGCTGCGATAGCCTTTTCTTCTTTGCACGAGAGCACAGTGGGCGCATTTTTGTTGCCCGTTGCAGCAAGATCGAAAATTTTGAAAGCAAGACCGCTACCATCGGTAGGAGCCGGGACACGGAAAACAATCGTGGAATTGCTGTATGGGTCGGTGCCATTGAATTCATATTTCAGTGAAGTGTCATCATTTTGCCATGTTGGGTTTTGGCAATTTCCCACGATGTAGTAGCCTGTGGCTGAAAGTACGGGTGCATTGGCTGTCAACGTGGCTGTGGTGTTGCCCACATTCTTGATGTTTATCCCGTTTACAGTGGTCAATGCCGTGATGTCAAGGTTGATGGTTCGCTCTATGGGCCGATATCCTGCAAGTGTATAATAGGCTTTTTCCAACTCCGTCTTGCTTACCATTCCGTTTTCTGTGGCTTGGAGGGTCTGTGTTGCATTACCTTCAACAGCGTGTAAGACAACGGTGTAATTGCTAACGTTTGCATCACTTGCGGTGATTTTAGGAACAAACAGTTGTACGGAGTCGGTTGTGATTTCTGCAAACTTGATTGGCTGTGCCGGAGTAACGGTGAGAGTGATAGTCTTGGCCGCCTCTTGTTGGCTGCTTTGCGGCGAAAGCCAGTCTTCATAGGTGTCAGAACCGCAGCCGGTCATTGCCAGTGCAAGCCCTATGGCTAATATGTTCTTTTTCATGTTTATCTTCTTTTAGGTGAGGAGGCGGTTGGGGAAAATCTTTTCCGCCTCCTCGTGTTATTTTGTTTATAACTATTCTGTCTCAATAAAATAGTATTGCCCGGTGATGTCGTTGAAATAAGCTTTATAAGTCCCGGCAGCATATTTGTTATCGCCTGCAGAAGTGTTGGCCGTGCCGTAGGGGAAAGCGGCTCCACCCCACCATGTGGTGGCATCTGTAAACTTGAATGTACCGGCTTCAGAGAATGTTACGGTCTTGATCCAGTTATGATTCTCTGCTCCTGTATAGCTTGATACAGGCGACATGGCATCTTCGGTGGTATTCCAACTATTGTACTGGCCGGCAAGGAATATGTTGGCATATTTGTTGACCGACTTAGTATATTTCTCTATAGTGGCAGTGCCCGCTTTGGTATCTACGGTGACGGTGTAATAACCTGCATTTTTAACAACAACATTGCCGTCATCGTCAGTTTCGTAGTTACTGTCAGCTTTGATACCATTAAAATTGGAATAGGCAATCTGAGGATTCCATTTACCCGGAGTAAGAATCAATTTGAACTTTCCGCCTTCGGGGAAATAGTCGGTGTAGGAAATCTTACCGGTACCGGTTTTCTTGTCATATTCCTGTCCATCAATCATGTAGAGCGGAATGAGAGACTTATACACATCTTTTTCACTACTGTTATTCCAAGTACCGTCACCGATGCAGCTGCCCACGAGATACCACTCAAGTGGTGCGGCGTCTTTTAACTCAACATAATAGGGAGCCACATTTACAGTGACTTTGTTGGAATAGATAGTATCTCCTGCATACATAGCACGGATGCGTACATACACTTTCTGTATATCGGGTACGGCATCTTCTGCATAGTGGGTGATTTGTTCCAATCCTTTGGCAATGTCAGCTGCGAGTATGCTTGCCTTGACTACGGTATAGTCCTGATCAAGTGTTTTATAGTCGCCTACAGTTTTGTTGTTTGCGTCCAGTTCTCCGGCTTGGATGTCTTTTGTCCACGAGTCAGTGGGAGATATTTGTACCTGGTAGTTGGCCAAAGCTGGAAAGCCATAGTCAGGTTGTGACCACGTAAAGTCCAATGTGTTTGATGTTGCCAAATCAATAGTTGAATTGGAATAGGCCGGTGTGTTCAGCGTGAATGACTGGACTTTCTGGATGGTTGGATTATGGGACATATCATCATCACAAGCTGTGAAAAGGGTTATGCCACAAAGCAACAGCAAGGTTGATTTTAATATATTTTCCATTGTGATTGTTTTATTATTATGTGCGGGAACTGTGACCGGAAGGTTTCGTTTCCGCACGATGTGTTATACATTCTCGGGTTAGTAGGAAGGATTCTGAGTGATTGGGCCTCTTACCTGGTCTGCCGGAATGGCAAAGATATTTTTGTCGGCAGAGAAGTTGCGGCCGTTTTTCGCACCACCTTTATAGCTCCAATTATAGTTGTTGTCACCACCGAACCGATTGAACCGAATCAAGGTAGGACGACGGAGACCTTCAAAGTAGAATTCACGGCTCCATTCATCGCAAATGTCATTTAGGCTGTAACCGGCTCTTGTAACGGCATGGGCGCGTTGACGGAGTGCATTGATGGCTTCAATGCCATCGGCAGTGGCAGTGCCACCATTTTGGCGGGCTGTTGCCTCGGCATAGGTGAGGTAGGCCTCAGCAACACGGAAAAGGAAGAAATCGGTATCCGGATAGGTATCATTGTGCCCAACGCTCCCGTTAGTCTTAAGATTGTTCCATTTTGCCACGGCAAAACCGAATGTGAAACTGCTCAGATAGCCGTCTCCGTTATCAAGTGTACGATCGAGACCGTCAAAGATGGCACGGTCATCATTAGCTGCTGCAGGCATATCCTTGCAAGATATGTTGGGGGCATCGTCATTGGGGAAGAACTTCCTTATGAGATCTGTGCGTGCACGGTTGCCGCCCCAAGTCTGACCGGTACCATTGGTGGCCGTTGGGTAGGTGCCAGAGACGTCTGCATGCATGTTGCCGTCGTAAGTGGAGGCCATGAGGAAAAGCGTACCTGCCCATGATGTTGTAGTCACACCATCTTGTCCGATGCGAAATACACCTTCTTGAGAGGCACTCGTTTCACCATTGTCACCCATGAAGAGCATTTGGTAGGCACTCCATTTACCTACACCTGTGGTGTTGAGTTTGTAGCTGGAATCCATCACCTTCTTGGCATATTCTGCAGCCTTGGCCCATTGAGCTGTGCCGGTATATACTTCGGCATTGAGGTAGAGGCGGGAAAGAAGCATCCAAACAGCAGCTTTATCAGCACGGTAGTAGCCTGCATCAGACGAATTCTTTGCTTTGGCTTCAGTGAGAAGAGGCTCTATTTCAAGAAGTTCTTTTTCGAGCCAGCCATACATCTCGGCACGAGTCATACGAACCGGATGGGTGAGTGATGTGGCAAAAGGAACATTGCCGTAAGCATCCATTAAAAAATAGTACTGAAGGGCACGTAAAAAGCGAACTTCGGCCGTCTTGGTAGCGTCGACGCTACCACAAACATTGATGTATTGGTTGCAATAGGATATGCCAGTGGTCAAACGGGCATAAAATCCATTTAGCATAGGATGGCTTGCATCGTAGGTGTTATAGCAGTATTGGCGTACTCCATCATCACCCCAGTGACAGATAGCCTCATCGGTGGTGAGTTCGTTGGAATTCCAAAGTTGGCGGATAAAGCCGGATGTACCGCCATCCAATCCATCTATATCAGCCTCGCCGTCACCAGTGCTGTTACCGGCCATAGCAAGATTGGCATAGCATTTATTGAAAAGATCCGATGGTTTTACTTCCGTATTCATGTTGGGGTTGATCGGTGTAACGTCCAAATCGCCCGTGCATGATGTCATACCTAAAGAGAGGGCGATGACCGCAGCAGAAAGCAGACTTTTTATATTTTTATTCATGACTGTAAATCTCTTGAAAATTAAAAATTAAGATTTAAACCTACGATAACGGAGAATGGACGTGGATAAATATTGTTGTCATATCCATTGAACACCTCCGGATCGAGTCCTTTGTAGTTGGTGATGGTAAACACATTAGACGCTGTGGCATAGACACGTCCTCCGATACCTTGCCAAGAACTGTTCTTGAAGAGGTTTTGGAAGCTGTACCCTAATGTGATATTGTCCATCTTCAGGAAAGAGGCATTATGCACCCAACGATCAGAAAGAATGGATGAAGGGTCGTCAGTCTGCCAGTTGTCAGCAACGGCATTTGCTGTTTTATTCGACAAGAAGTTGGTGGATGCCCAAAGGGCGTTCGGGCTGACATTATGAAAACCTTGGTTCACACCATCGTAAACATAGTTGCCGATATTGGCACGGAGTGAAAAACTGAGATCCCAATTGTTATATTCCAAACGGGAGGCAAAGCCCATAGTGATGGGGGGCATCGGACTCTTATAGAAGTAGCGGTCGGCATTGGTTATTTGACCATCACCGTTACGGTCTACAACAGCGTTTTCAATGGGCTTGCCATTTGCATCATAGGCTTGTTGATATACCCAGTAAGAGTTCATAGGATGGCCCACTTGATTATATTCCAGATATTTGTCGGTTCCGATTTTAAAACTGGTGTTGGGAACGGGGTCACCTGTTGCACTAACACCTTTCAAGTCGAGAATCTTATTGTAGTTGTAGGTGAAGTTGTAGTCCAATGTCCAGTACCAACCGTGACTCTGTACGGCTTTCCAACTGATGGCAGCTTCAATACCGGTATTCATCATAGAGCCGATGTTTTGCCATGACTGGTTACGGAAAGCGAAGAGTGCCTCAGTCGGAGCGTAGTTAAGCAAGTCGGTTGTCTTACGGTAATACCAATCTAAACTGCCCGAGAGGCGTTGGTTGAGTATACCCCAGTCCATTCCCACATTATAGGTTGTAGTTGTTTCCCACTTAAGTTCTGGTGTGTAGTTGTCTGGGCGGGCTAAAGTTCCGTCACCGTCTGCGGGATAGAAAGATCCAGTTCCGGTGTTACGGGTGTAGGTGGGAATCCAAGCATAGTCATTGTTCACATCTTGTTGACCTGTCATACCCCATCCGAGGCGGAGCTTCAAGTCGGAAAGCCAATCGAGTTTTTTGAAATTGTTTTCCTCATTGATTTTCCAAGCAAAAGCTACAGAAGGAAATACTGCCCAATGGTCCCTAAAGCGGGAAGAACCGTCATCACGGACAGTCGCTGTGACATAGTATCTGTCCATAAGACTCCAGTTGGCACGCCCGAAGAATGAAACAAGGAAGTTTTCTGTCTTGGTCGAATAAACAGAAGGATTGTAGACATGGCCGGCAAGGTTGCCACTCTCTCCAAGGTAATGCCCCTGTTCGTCCACATACTTACCGGTTTTAGTGTTCTTGATACCGTAATACCCCCAATAGTTGTTGTTTTTGCTATTCCAGAAATGCTGATATTCATAACCGGCCATAATGTCGAAATGATTTTTGGCAGCATCGTTGAAATCATGATAGTATTGTGCGTAAGCACTCAAAGAAAGGTTGCGCTTGAGAATTGCCTCCCAACCATAGTTGCCATAGTAGGCTTCATTGTTGCCTTGGAAAGCAGGGGTATAGTTGGTGTTTTGTCTACCTTTGGCTATGTCGGCACCAAGTGTGGCATGAAGTCGGAGGTCTTCAAATCCATGTACCTTATAGTCGAAGTCGGCACTTCCTATAAATTCCCGGCTATTGGCCACATCATTTTTTTCATTCAATACAGCCAATGGGTTACGTGTTGCTAATTCGTTGTAGGTGTAGGGCCAATCAGGGTCACTGTAGTTGCCGGCTTTAGGCCATGCAAAATATCCGTTGAAATTTTTTAGAATTTGATCTGCATAAGAACCGAAAGCTTTATTTCCGGAAGCATCGGTCTGAGCAAGATGGTAAGGAGATGTATATGCATACGGACTCTGTGTAGGGTCCATATTGACAGCTGCACCTACTGCTGCCCCGTCGGCAAAGCGGCTGTGTGCATACATTCCTTTGGCATTCAGGTTGATGTTCAAGTGATTATTGAAAAGTGAAGGATTCAGATTGAAAGAGCCTGTAACACGTTTAAAGTCAGATGTCTTTAAGATACCTTGTTGATCGGTATACCCTACTGACACGCGATAAGGCAATTTGTCGCTGATGGAACCGGATACTGTTACACCGTGGTCATGGCTCACAGCCGTGCGATAAATGAGATCCTGCCAATTCGTGTTGGCCGTGCCCAACGCATTGTAAGCATTAGAGTTCTCTCCCCATTTTTCCTTGATGAGAGCACGGAACTGGTCACCGTCGAGCACGTCAACAGTCTTTTTCTTCATGCTCAGAGTTACACTTCCATTGTAGGATACTTTTACACCGCCTTTTTGTCCCTTTTTAGTTGTGATGATAATGACACCATTAGAACCACGACTACCGTAAATAGCAGTAGCAGAAGCATCTTTCAGGATATTGAAACTTTCTATATCCTGGGGGTTGATGGTTGAGAGTATGTTTGCCACACCTTTGACACCATTGTTGTCTATAGGCACGTTGTCGATGACTATTAATGGATCATTGCTTGCGTTAAGAGACGAACCGCCACGGATGCGGATATTGGCCTTGCCACCGGGGGTACCATCATCGCTTGTCACGTTTACACCGGCGATTTTACCACCAAGCATGTCCTGGGCATTGACAACGACACCTTTGTTTTTTGAATCTGGCCTCAAAGCGGTTACCGAACCTGTCAGGTCTGATTTCTTCGCGACACCATAACCGATGACGACCACATCTTGAAGGGTCTTCTCATCTTCTGTCATGGTGATAGACATGTTGGAAGAAGCTGATACTTTCTTTGGACTCATTCCCAAATAAGTAATTGTCAGTTCTGTTCCCGGGGCTGCGTTGATCGAGAAGTTACCATCCATGTCGGTAATGCCCACGGTTTTGCCGTTGGCAGTGATGGTAGCCCCCATGACAGGCTCTCCGGAAGCATCCAATACTTGTCCCTTAATAGCACCAGTCTGTGCAAAGGAACTCGCTGTAAGAAGCAATCCTCCTGCGAGGGTCAGCATTCTTAGAGGCAATTTAATCTTTACCTGCTTCATCATTTGCGTGATCTTTAAGTTAACGTTAATATATTGTTTTTAGTTATTGTCCGAAAAAACGGTATGTATGCGGAGCTTATCGGTCTCCGGGTTGGTGGTTGGTTAGATTGCTGAAACGTTCGTTGACAATGCAAAAGTAACTTTATTAACGTATGTTTGTACTTTTTTTAGGTTAAAATCGTTATTAAATCAGTGCAAACGATTGCATGATTTAAATCAATTTAAAGGTGGAGGTCAGGCAACGCTTTTGCAATGATTTGCATAACTTTGCATTGTACAATCTAAACGATCAATAACTGAAGACACCATGGGAGGTTTTTTGCCTATTACAATGAAGGATATAGCCCGTGAACTTGGCGTTTCCGTTGCCACGGTTTCAAGGGCCTTGAAAGACAGTCCTCGCATCAGCAAGGAGCAGAGAGAACGCGTGCAGACTTACGCACGCGAGCATGGTTTTTCTCCTAATGTCATTGGGGAGGCTCTGCGTCACAGCAAGGTGATGCCAATGAAGGTGATCGGCGTCATTATCCCGCAGTTTGCGCACTATTATTTCTCCACGGTGCTGAGTGGCATTGAGGAGGAGGCCAGTGCGCGGGGCTACCGCATTATGGTGGCGCAAAGCAACGAGCGGTATGAGCGTGAAATGGCCATCTGCGAATCTTACTATAAGAATAAGGTGTGCGGCATCATCGTGTCACAAGCGAAAGACACGACCAAATATGCTCATTTCCAACACCTTATAGACAATGGCGTGCCATTGGTCTTTTACGACCGAATTTGCACAGGGGTGGATTGCAGTCGCGTGGTGGTGGATGACTACATGGGAGCTTATACCGCCGTGACCCATCTGATAGACACGGGGTGCAAACGAATTGCATACTACGGTGCCTCCATGAAGCTGGAAATAGCCAAAAACCGCTTTAACGGCTACAAGGACGCTTTGTTGCGTCACGGAATGCCGGTGGACGAACATTTGGTGCGCCTGTGCGACAACCGCACGGCAGCCGAGGCCATCACCCCCGACCTCATGGAATTGGACAATCGTCCCGATGCTTTCTTTGCCGTCAACGACGACACGGCCATCGGCATTATGTACACGGTGAGGCGGTTGGGCTACAGTGTGCCGGGCGACATCAGCGTGTGCGGGTTCACCAACGGGCAACGCGCCGTGGCCTGCGACCCGCCTCTCACCACCGTCGAGCAGCGGGGCAAACTGGTGGGCGAAGAGGCTGCCAACATCCTGATAGGTCACGTGGAAGGCTCTATCCCCATGGACCGGGCGGAGAAACGCGTGGTAAGGACACGCCTGATTGTGCGTGGCACAACAAAGTAGCCCGGTGTAAAATATAAAACTGAATTTTAAGTAATAACGATAATAAAAGCTATGAAACAGAAACCTGACATGAACTTTTGGGGGCTCTGGAATTTGAGCTTCGGCTTTTTCGGTGTACAGATAGCCTACGCCTTGCAGAGTGCGAACATCTCGCGCATTTTTGCCACACTTGGTGCTGACCCTCATAATCTGAGTTATTTTTGGATTCTTCCGCCATTGATGGGCATTCTCGTGCAACCTATTGTCGGTACCCTGAGCGACAAGACATGGAACCGTTTCGGTCGCCGCATACCCTATTTGTTTGTAGGTGCAACGATGGCTGTGCTGGTGATGTGCCTGCTGCCCAATGCCGGTTCGTTCGGGCTGGCTGTTGGGGCCGCCATGATTTTCGGACTGGTGGCTCTGATGTTCCTTGACACCTCCATCAATATGGCCATGCAACCGTTTAAAATGCTCGTGGGCGATATGGTCAACGAGAAACAGAAAGCCAAGGCCTATTCCATTCAGAGTTTCCTCTGCAATGTCGGTTCGGTCGTGGGCTTTGTCTTTCCGTTTGTCTTCACATGGTTCGGCATCAAGAATGTGGCTGAGAAAGGCGTGGTGCCCGATTCGGTGATATGGTCGTTCTACATCGGGGCCGCCATTCTGATACTCTGTGTCCTCTACACGACACTGAAAGTGAAAGAGTGGAATCCGAAAGAATATGCCGAATATAATGGCCGAAGTGCTGATTTGGAGGAAGAGGAAGGCAAGGCCAACTGGTTAACCCTGTTGAAGAATGCGCCCTCCACATTCTGGAAAGTGGGCCTGGTGCAGTTCTTCTGCTGGGCTGCCATGCTTTACATGTGGAACTATACCACCGGTGCCATAGCCGAGACCGTGTGGAACACCACCGATGCAGCCTCTCCTGCCTTTCAGGAAGCAGGCAACTGGGTGGGCATCCTTTTCGCTGTCGAGGCTATGGGAAGCGTGGTCTGGGCCATCGCTTTGACACAGTTCAAGAACACTAAATTGGCCTATTCGCTCAGTCTGGCTATCGGCGGTGTCGGCTTTGCCATGATTCCTTTCGTGCATGACCAGTATCTGCAATTCATCCCATTCCTGCTCATCGGTTGTGCCTGGGCCGCCATGTTGGCTATGCCGTTTACGTTTGTGACCAACGCCCTGCAGGGCTACGGCCACATGGGGGCCTATCTGGGACTGTTCAATGGCACCATCTGCATTCCCCAGATAGTCGCAGCCCTTGTCGGTGGCGGAGTTTTGTCGCTTGTCGGATCGCACCAGAGCACAATGATGATCGTCGCCGGAGTGCTGTTCATCTTTGGAGCTGCGGCAGTGACAGTGATTAAAACAAAATAGAAATAAGGAAATCCTCGCGCAAACGATTGCACGAGGATTTCTGTTTTTTATGCAAACGGTAGTGTCCCAAGGTGGGAATATTTTGCTATCTTAGCACCAGAATAACTAATAACTATAACGGTCTATGAACTTTTTATTTAATATCGATTTTAAAACGGTATTCGGTGAAGAACTTGTCTTGAATGTCATTATGGCCGGCAAGACCGCTCATTACCGGATGACGACCGTCGACGGCCTTCGCTGGAGCTATGGATTGAGACTCGGCGAGAAGGAGCTGGACAACGTTTCTTCCTTTGACTATTTTTACAGTGTCGACCGTGACGGCAACTACTCCTATCGCGAGTGGCTCACCGTGACCCATCGGTTGGAACTTGCGGCCAGGCAGGCACGCAAGTATGTCGTTTATGACAAGTGGAATGCGATGCCCGAAGATGCCTATCTTTACAGTGCGGCCTTTACCGACTGCATCAACCACCAGCAGGTGACGGGTGTCGGGTGCAGCGATTATGCCCGCACTGTGCGCCTGAAGGTGCGTGCCCCCCAGTTGCGGGAGGGAGAGCGGCTTGCACTCATCGGGGCCGGCAATACATTGGGCGGTTGGGAGGCTGCGAATGCACTGCCGATGGTCCAGCACGCCATCAATGAGTGGATTGTCGACTTGGATGCCGATGCCTGTGAAGACGGCGAACTCGAATTCAAGTTTATTGTGCTCGGAGGGCAGGATGATGTCGCCCCACTTTGGGAGACCGGGCTCAACCGCACCGTGCAACTTCCCGCCTTGAAGAAGGGCGACGTGGTGGTTTATGAACTTGCCCAAGCCTTCTTCGAACTGTGGAACCGTAAATTTGCCGGGACACTTGTCCCCGTTTTCTCCTTGCGCTCAAAAGACAGTTTCGGCGTGGGCGACTTCGGAGACCTGAAAAAGATGGTAGACTTCGTGGCCAAGACCCGCCAGCGGGTGTTGCAGATATTGCCCATCAATGACACGACTACCACCCACACTTGGACCGACTCCTATCCCTATAGCTGCATCAGCATCTTTGCGCTGCATCCGCAATATGCCGACTTGAATGCCCTTCCGCCGTTGAAAGATGACGAGGCACGCGAACGGTACAAGGCACTCGGTGAGGAACTGAACGCCCTCAGCCAGATCGACTACGAGCGGGTCAACGATGCCAAGATTGCTTATCTCCGCCTTGTCTACGAACAGGAAGGGGCCGAGATGATGAAGTCGGAGGCTTTCAAGGAGTTTTTTGCAGAGACCGAGCAGTGGCTTGTGCCTTATGCCCAATATTGTTTCCTCCGCGACAAGTACGGGACGGCCGATTTCCTGCAATGGCCGGACAGCCAAGTGTGGGACGAACGGGAGCGCAAGGCCCTTTCCACGCCCCGCAACAAGGCCTACAAGGAGGTGGAATTCTACTATTTCGTGCAGTTTGTGCTGAACACCCAGATGCGCGGAGTGCATGACTATGCCAAGTCTCGCGGCGTCGTTCTGAAGGGCGACATTCCCATTGGGGTGAACCGTTACGGCTGCGATGTGTGGATGGAGCCCAAGTATTTCAACCTCAGCGAGCAGGCCGGAGCACCGCCCGATGACTTTAGCGTGAACGGTCAGAACTGGGGATTCCCCACCTACAACTGGGACGAGATGCTGAAAGATGACTGTGCCTGGTGGGTGCGCCGTTTCCAGAACATGTCCAAGTTCTTCGATGCCTACCGCATAGACCACGTGCTCGGTTTCTTCCGCATTTGGGAGATTCCCGTTGCCTCTGTGCATGGCCTGCTCGGGCAGTTCTCCCCCTCGCTGGGCATGACGCGTGAGGAGATAGGCAATTATGGTCTCAACTTCCAAGAGGAGCGTTTCACCGAACCGTTTATCACCGACTGGGTGCTCGACCGCATGTTCGGCGAACGCGCCGGAGAGGTGCGCGACACCTATCTCGACCGCATCGACGGTGAACGCTACCGCATGAAGCCCGAGTTTGACACGCAACGCAAGTTGGAAAAAGTCTTTGAGCACGCCACGGTGCAGGAAGACTTGTGGCTGCGCGACGGTCTGTATGCCCTGATCAGCGATGTGCTCTTTGTCCGCGACCGTAAGAATCCCGAACTCTTCCATCCGCGCATTTCCGTTCAGTTCGACTTCATTTACGAGTCGCTCTACGACAATGACAAATACGCCTTCAACCGTCTTTACAACGACTACTTCTATCGCCGCAACAACCAGTTCTGGTATCGCGAGGCCATGAAGAAGCTGCCCAAACTCGTGCAGGCCACCCGCATGTTGGTGTGTGCGGAAGACTTGGGCATGGTGCCCGACTGTGTGTCGTGGGTGATGAACGAGTTGAAGATTCTCAGCCTCGAACTCCAGTCGATGCCGAAAGACCCGAAGGTGCGCTTCGGTCATCTGAGCCGCAACCCCTACCGGTCGGTATGCACCATTTCCAGTCACGACATGCCCACGCTGCGCCAGTGGTGGGACGAAGACTTGGAGCGCACGCAAGACTACTACAACTCCATGCTCTATCGGGGTGGCGCTGCTCCCCATCCTCTGCCGGGCTGGCTGGCGCGCGACATCATCAGCCGCCATCTCACCTCGCCGTCGATGCTTTGCATTTTCAGCATTCAAGACTGGCTCTCCATCGACGACAACCTCCGGTTGCCCGACCAGAATGCCGAGCGCATCAACATTCCCGCCAATCCCAAGCATTATTGGCGATACCGGATGCACCTGAGCATAGAAGACTTGATGGCCAACGACTCTTTTGTGGCCAACGTGACCGAACTTATTTCCCAGTCGGGACGAAAATAATCAGCGACTATGCGTAAAATACAACTATTCTTAGCTTTTGTGCTGCTGCCAATGATGGCGGCAGCACAAACTGTGAAGTCACCCGACGGAAACGTCGCCCTGACCTTCACGCTTTCCGACAATGGCCGCCCCACCTACGAGATGACCTATAAAGGTCGGGCGGTGGTGAAACCTTCCCATCTCGGGCTCGAACTGGCTAAGGACAGGCACGCCAGCAAGGGCAAGGATGAAACCGACTTGATGGACGGATTCAAGATTACGGATACCCGTGTCTCCTCGTTTGACGAGACATGGAAGCCGGTATGGGGAGAGACGGCCACCATCCGCAACCATTACAACGAGCTGGAGGTGGATCTCAACCAGCCTTCCAGCGACCGCAACATCATCATCCGTTTCCGCGTCTACAACGACGGCATGGGGCTGCGCTACGAGTTTCCGCAGCAAAAGGCACTCAACTATTTCCTGATCAAGGAAGAGCACACGCAGTTTGCCATGGCCGGCGACCACACCGCCTGGTGGCTGCCGGGCGACTACGACACGCAGGAGCAGGAGACGCAGCAGAGCAAGCTCTCCGAGATCAGGGCGCGTTTCAACAAGGCCGTCAACTGGGACAACTCCTCCGTGGCGGTGTTTTCGCCCACCGGTGTGCAGACTTCTTTACAGATGAAGAGCAGCGACGGCCTCTACATCAACATCCATGAGGCTGCCTGTGTCAACTATGCCACCATGCACCTCAACCTCGACGACAAGAACATGGTGTTTGAGTCGTGGCTCACTCCCGATGCCACCGGCCTCAAGGGATGTATGCAGACACCCTGCACCACGCCTTGGCGCACGGTGATGGTGAGCGACGATGCCCGTGACATGCTTTCGAGCAACCTCATTCTCAATCTCAACGAGCCGTGCAAGATAGAGGACACGAGTTGGATTCACCCCACGAAGTATTGCGGCGTGTGGTGGGAGATGATCGTGGGCAAGAGCACTTGGAACTACACCGATGAATATCCCTCCGTCAAGCTCGACCTCATAGACTGGACCAAGGCAAAGCCCAACGGCCGCCATGCCGCCAACACAGCCAAGGTGAAGCAGTACATCGACTTTGCCGCGGCCAACGGTCTGCAGCAGGTGCTGGTTGAAGGATGGAACGTGGGTTGGGAAGACTGGGCCAATATGTGGAAGGCCGATGTCTTCGACTTCGTGACCCCCTATCCCGATTTCGACATCAAATACCTCAACGACTATGCCCATTCCAAGGGCGTGAAACTGATGATGCACCACGAGACGAGTTCCAGCGTGACCAACTATGAGCGCCATCTTCCGGCCGCTTTCGCCCTGATGAACAAATACGGCTACGATGCCGTGAAGGGCGGCTACGTGGGCGACATCATACCCCGGGGCGACCACCACTTCTCGCAGGCGATGAACGACCACTATCTCTACGTGGTGAAGGAGGCTGCCAAGCACCATGTCATGGTCAATGCCCACGAGGCCACGCGCCCCACCGGACTTTGCCGCACCTATCCCAACCTCATAGGCAACGAGAGTGCCCGCGGCACGGAGTATGAGGCTTTTGGCGGAAGTCGTCCCGACCACACCGTCGTGCTCCCCTTCACCCGTCTGCAGGGTGGCCCCATGGACTATACACCGGGCATCTTGGAAACCCAGTTGAAGACATGGAGCGACAATCCCAACTACGTGCACACCACACTTGTGGGGCAGCTGGCTCTCTACGTGACGATGTACAGTCCGTTGCAGATGGTGGCCGACCTGCCTGAAAACTATGCCAAGTATATGGATGCCTTCCAGTTTATCAAGGATGTGGCCTGCGACTGGGACGACTCCCGCTATCTTGAAGCCGAGCCCGGCGACTATATCACGGTGGCCCGCAAGGCCAAGGGCACCGACAACTGGTTCGTCGGTGGCAAGTGCGACGAGAACGGGCACAAGTCGGTGGTGAAACTCGACTTCCTCGACAAGGGCAAGAAGTATGATTGCACGATCTATGCCGATGCCAAGGATGCCTCTTTTGACAAGAATCCCAAGTCCTACACCATCACCAAGAAGACCGTGAAGCGGGGCGATGTGCTCAAACTGGCCGAGGCTCCCGGCGGTGGCTTTGCAGTCTCGCTGATGGCCCGGTAGGCCGGACTCGTTTTCGTGCGGAGCCTTTGCACAGTCCGTGCAAGGGTGCTGCACCATCCGTGCAAAGGCTATGCACGGACTGTGCAAAGGCTCTGCACCTATCCGATGGCAGTCTGCCGGGATGATGGTTTCGCTTTTCTGCATTTCCGATAAGGGCACAGAACCGTTGTAATGGCTGTGTGACAGGAACTTCGTATGTCGGCAGAGCCGCTTTGTTTATTATCTTTTGACTTATCATCAATGAAACTGAAAACCTTTTTTATGACTGCGTTAGCAGCGTTGTCTTTCCAATCTTCCGTCCATGCCGGGGAAGCGTTCGACGAAATGGCCTACACTCCCGAGCAGACAGTATTCAAGCTTAATGCCCCCGTCCGTCCGGTGCTCCGCCTTTACAATGCCGGAACGGGCGGAAAATTGGTTAAGACGGTCAAGCTCCGGCCTGCCGGAAAGAACCTTTGGGCCGCCACGGTCAAGGGCGATCTCAAGGGGCGTTTTTACACATTTGACATGGGTAGGGGGCAGACTCCCGGTGTCTTTGCCAAGGCCGTGGGCGTAAATGGCGCACGCGGAGCCGTGATAGACATGGCCTCCACCAATCCCCAAGGGTGGGAAGCCGACCGCCGACCGGCAACCAAGTCGCCTGCCGACCTTGTTGTCTATGAGATGCACCATCGCGATTTCTCCATCGATGCTTCCTCCGGATTGCAGCATAAAGGCAAGTTTCTGGCCCTGACCGAATCCGGAGCCATTGCTCATCTGAAGGAGTTGGGCGTCAATGCCATTCACATACTGCCCTCTTTCGATTATGCCTCCGTGGACGAGAGCCATCTCGAACGCCCCCAATACAACTGGGGCTATGACCCGCTCAACTACAACGTGCCCGAGGGCAGCTATTCCACCGACCCCTATACGCCTGCCGTGCGCATCCGCGAGTTCAAGCAGATGGTGCAGGCCTTGCACAAGGCCGGCATACGGGTGATTCTCGATGTGGTGTACAACCACACGTTTGATCTCAAAGGCAGCAATTTCGAGCGCACCTATCCCGGCTACTACTATCGCTACAAGGCCGATGGTACACCCTCCGACGGTTCGGGCTGCGGCAACGAGACGGCATCGGAGCAACCCCTGATGCGGCGTTTCATGATCGAGTCTGTCAAGTATTGGATTAACGAATATCACATTGACGGGTTCCGCTTCGACCTCATGGGCATCCACGACATCGAGACCATGCGCCAAATACGTGCCGAGGTGAACAAGATAGATCCCGCCATATTTATATATGGCGAGGGGTGGAGTGCCGGAACGTGTGCCTATCCGCAGGAGAAGTTGGCCATGAAAGCCAACATGAGGCAGTTGCCCGGCATCGCCGCTTTCTCCGACGAGATGCGTGATGCCCTCCGTGGCCCCTTCTCCGATGACAGCAAAGGCGGCTTTCTGGCACGCGTGCCCGGCACAGTAGAGAGTCTGAAGTTTGGCATCGTGGGCGGTGTGGCCCATCCGCAGGTGGACATGAGCAAGGTCAACTATTCCAAAGAAGTGTGGGCCAATGAGCCTACGCAGATGGTGGCCTACGTCAGTTGCCACGACGACATGTGCCTCACCGACCGGTTGAGGGCTTCCATTCCCGGCATTTCCACCGACGAACTGGTTCGCCTCGACCTCTTGGCACAGACTGCTGTGTTCACCTCACAGGGCGTGCCGTTCATCTTGTCGGGCGAAGAGATGCTGCGCGATAAGAAGGGCGTACACAACAGTTTCAACGCTCCCGACAGCATCAACCACCTCGATTGGAACAATCTGAAGAAATATCCGCAGGTGTTTGACTACTACAAGGGCCTCATCCGGCTTCGCAAAGCGCATCCGGCTTTCCGTCTCGGCAAGGCCGGCTTGGTGCGCGACAATCTCCGTTTCCTTTCCGCGCCGGCCCACTGTGTGGCCTATTGCATCAGCAATCGTAATGTGCCCGGCGAGGAGTGGAACAACACCATCGTGATACTTAATGCCGGCAAGGAGGCAGCCAAGGTCGTTGTCCCCGAGGGCAAATACACCATTGTGGCCAAGGAGGGAGTCATCATCCCCGAAGGTATGGGCGAAATGGAAGGGTCGGAGGCCTTCGTAGCCCCCCAGTCGGCCCTCATCATACATGACTAAAATATGAAAAAGACTATTCTGTTACTGGCTTTACTGTTAAGCATGATGACTGTGGAAGCTGCTGTGAAAATAGACCGCATCGACCCTACCGACTGGTTTGTGGGCATGAAAGATGCTTCCTTGCAGCTTATGGTCTATGGCAAGGGCGTGCGCAATGCGGAAGTTTCCACCGACTATGCGGGGGTGCGCATTGACTCCCTCGTGCGTTTGGATTCTCCCAACTACCTGTTGGTGTATCTCAATTTGTCCGGGGCCAAGGCCGGGACAATGACGCTGAACTTCAAAGAGGGCGGCAAGGTGACAAGAGTGAAATACAATCTCAAGGAGCGGGAGATGAGTGGCGATAGGCGCATGGGCTTTACCAATGCCGATGTGCTCTACATGCTCATGCCCGACCGCTTCGCGTCGAGTGCCGGACATCCCAAACAGATAAAGGGCATGAATGCCTATCGGGAAAACCGCAGCGCACCGAGTCTGCGCCACGGGGGCGATCTCGAAGGCATCCGCGAGCACCTTGACTATTTCAACGAACTGGGGGTGACGGCATTGTGGTTCACACCGGTGCTGGAAAACAACTCTCCCGACAGCGATAACGGCTACAGCGCCTATCATGGATATGCCACCACCGACTATTATCGGGTGGATCCGCGTTTCGGAACCAACCGGCAATATCGCCAACTCATAGATGAGGCGCACGCCAAGGGACTGAAAGTGGTGATGGACATGATATTCAACCACTGCGGATTTGAACATCCGTGGGTGGCTGACATGCCTGCCAAGGACTGGTTTAACACGCCCGAATGGCTTGGCGAAAAGACCGGGAACGGGCGAGACCCGATGACGGGGTTGGCCAAGACGGGTGCTGTCAACTCGCAATATTTGCAGACTTCCTATAAGCTCACGCCTGTGCTCGACCCCTACGCGTCGAAGGTGGATATGCGAGAGACGGTGGACGGATGGTTCGTTCCCAGTATGCCCGACCTCAACCAGCGCAATCCCCATGTGATGAAGTATCTCATCCAGAACAGCGAGTGGTGGATAGAGACGGTCGGCATTGACGGCATCCGCATGGACACTTATCCCTACGCCGACCGCGATGCGATGGCTCAATGGATGAAGGTGCTTGACACGGAATATCCCAACTTCAACACCGTGGGCGAGACTTGGGTCACGGAACCGGCCTATACGGCTGCTTGGCAGAAAGATTCCAAGCTCACCAACAAGAATTCTTACCTCAAAACGGTGATGGATTTCAGTTTCTTCGACAAGCTCAATAGAGCTAAGAATGAGGAGACCGATGGTTGGTGGAACGGTCTCAACCGTATCTATAACTCCCTTTGCTATGACTATCTCTATCCCAATCCGGCGAGTGTGATGGCTTTTGTCGAGAACCACGACACCGATCGCTTCCTCGGCAACGGCTGCGACACGTTGGCTTTGAAGCAGGCTTTGGCCATGCTGCTCACCATGAACCGCACGCCGCAGCTTTACTATGGCACGGAGATATTGATGAATGGCACCAAGGAAGTGACCGATGGCAACGTGCGCAAGGACTTCCCCGGTGGTTTTCCGGGTGATACCCGCAATGCTTTCACTGCCGAAGGACGTACTGAAGCCGAGAATGCGATGTTCAATTGGATGGCCCGTTTGCTTCACTGGAGGCAGGGAAACGACCTTGTGGTGAAAGGGAAGCAGACACAGTTTATCCCGTGGAAGGGTGTCTATGTCATTGCCCGACAGCATAACGGGAAGGCCTTAATGACCATTCTCAATGGCACTTCCAAGCCGGCAGAGCTTGAAGTGGCACGCTATGCCGAAATTTTGGGCGGCAAGAAGCAGGCTGTGGACATTATGACGGGCCGCAAGGTGGCCGTTGACAGGAACATCCATCTGAGTCCTCGCCAGACATTGATTGTCGAGTTGTAAGACAAACCGACCGCCGGTTGGCGGAAACGATATACGGCAAAGGCCCTCCGGTCATTCGCGAACGGAGGGCCTTTAGTCGTTATGGCCGTGCTTTCTGTGGGCCGTCGTACTCAGTAGAGCAGCAGCAAGCCTGCGAAAGCCGAGTAGGCTATCATGCGGATAGGGTTGATTTTGAAGAACTTGGTGCCCACGAAGCAGGCGGCAAAGAGCGACACGCTGATCCAAAAATGCCACGGATTCTCTTTGGGAGAAGAGAAGTTTTCGGCATTCATCAGGAGCAGGGTGGCCGCGGCGAGTAGTCCGACGACTGCCGGGCGCAGTCCGGCGAAAACGCTCTGTACAAGATCTGTGTGCATATACTTCATGAACATCTTGCTGATGAGGATCATCAGGATGAGCGACGGGAGGATGAGGGCAAACGTAGCCATGCCGGAACCCAATATGGCCATGCCGTTCCCGTAACCGGCATTGTGTACGGCTGTGTAGCCGCAATAAGTGGCCGAGTTGATACCGATGGGCCCGGGGGTCATCTGTGAGATGGCTATGACATTGGTAAATTCGCTCATCGTCATCCAGTGGAAACGTGTTACCACTTGTCCTTGTATGAGTGAAATCATGGCATAGCCGCCTCCGAAACCGAAGATGCCTATCTCGAAAAAAGTGATGAACAGATGTAGAAATATCATACTTATCGGTTTGATGGTGGTGATGTCAGCCTTCCGGTTGCTTCGTCTCTTGCCTTTTGCATTTTACTCCGTGGGTTGGATGAACTTTCCATAGATGAAACCACCCAATCCGGCGGCAATGATTACATAAATGGGATTCACGTCGAGCAACCAGATGAGCAGGGCTCCGGCTATGGGAATCCAACAGTTGGACAAGGTGATGTGTGCGCTTTTGGCCAGATTGAAGGTGGGAACGGCGATGAGTGCCACCACTGCCGGACGGATGCCCCGGAACATGGCGGCCACAATCTTGTTGTCTTGAAACTGGTGGAAGAACATGGCAATGAGCAGGATGATGAGAAACGAGGGGAGGGCGGCACCGAGTGTGGTGCAGACGGCCCCCGGTGTTTTCTTCAACTTGTAGCCAATGAATGTGCTGATGTTCACGGCGAACACGCCGGGACAGCTCTGGGCAATGGCTATCAGGTTGAGAAACTCCTCCTTGTCCACCCATTTGTTCTTGTCCACCACGTCGGCTTCTATCAGCGGAATCATGGCGTAGCCGCCACCGAAAGTGACTACGCCTATTTTAAAGAACGTCTTGAAGAGTTCCCGGTAAATTCCACCCGGGGAGGAGGTGCTCCCGTCCATTCCCTCGTTGGGAATGGCAGGAGTACTTGCTGTCTGTTTGCCTGTCTCTTGTTCTCTGTCCATTTGGTCATCAGTTAGTGAATGTTCCGGGAGCGGTTTATCCACTTCCTCGCATTGACAAACGCCTCAATCCACGGCGTCACCTCATCGTTGCGGCGGTCGTTGGGATACCATGCGTTCTGCCATGGGAAGATGGCACGCTCCAAGTGGGGCATCATGGCCAAGTGTCGTCCGTCTTTGGAGCACAAGCCGGCCACGTTGTAGTCTGAGCCATTGGGGTTGCCGGGATATTCCGCATAATTGTATTTTGCAATCACATGGTAGTTGCTCTCCGGTTCCGGCAACGAGAATTTACCCTCGCCGTGGGCCACCCACAAACCGAGCTTGCTGCCACTGAGCGAACCGAACATCACACTGTCGTTTTGTGGGATAGCGAGCGAGAGGAATCCGCTTTCAAACTTGTGCGAGTCGTTGTGCAACATACGGGCCCGCTGCTTGTGTTCCGGGTTGATGAGGTTGAGCTCCACCATCAGTTGACAGCCGTTGCAAATGCCCAATGAGAGCGTGTCCTCACGGGCATAGAACTTGTCGAGTGCCTCCTTGGCCTTCGGATTGAACAGGAATGCGCCCGCCCAACCTTTGGCACTGCCCAATACATCGGAATTGGAGAAGCCTCCGCAGAACACAATCAGGTTGATGTCTTCCAGTGTTTCGTGCCCGCTGATGAGATCGGTCATGGTGACATCTTTCACGTCAAAGCCTGCCAGATAGAGCGAGTAGGCCATTTCGCGCTCGCCGTTGGTTCCTTTCTCGCGGATGATGGCAGCCTTAATGCCCGACGGTTCGCGTCTGTCGGCCGAAATGCCGTAGGAGGCAAGCGTGCCTTTGAAGCCGACATTGAATTGCATCTCCACCGGTTGGTGCTTGTAGTTGGCAAAACGTTTCTCGGCACAGCCGTTGAAACTCTGTTTGCGATCGAGCAGATAGGAAGTCTTGTACCACGTGTCGCGCAACGCGTCGATGTCAAATTCATGACGCTCGTCGCCGTTTGTTACAACCAATTTGCGCTCTCCGGGAGTAGGATAGCCTATCTTGGCATAGCCGATGCCACGCTCCTCGAAGAAGTCCCGCAGCTCTTGCTTGTGCTCGTCGGACACCTCTATCACCACACCGGGATTTTCGGCGAAGAGCATTTTCACCATGTCGTGGCCCGCAAGGTCGTGCAAGTTGATTTTCATTCCGCCCTCTACGTTGCCGAAAGTCATTTCCAGCAGTGTGGTGATGAGTCCGCCGGCCGAAATGTCATGGCCGGCCAGAATCCATCCGCGGCCTATAAGCTCCTGCACGGCGTTGAAACAGTCGACGAAGTATTCCGGATTCTTCACCGTGGGCACGTCGTCGCCCACTCTGTCGAGACTTTGGGCGAAGGCCGAACCGCCCAGCCGCTGCTCGTCGAAACTGAAGTCGATGTGGTAGAGGCTGGCATTCTTATCGTTCACAAGCACGGGGCTCACGGTCTTTTTCACATCGTAGACCTCGCCGCCCGCACTCACGATGACTGTTCCCGGAGAGATGATTTTCTCACCGTCGGGATATTGCTGCGAGAGCGAAAGCGAGTCTTTTCCCGTAGGCACATTCACGTGGATGGCGCAGCAGAAATCGCTCAGGGCATTCACGGCCTTGTAGAGGCGCGCGTCTTCGCCCTCCTGCGAACGGCAGGGCCACATCCAGTTGGCCGACAGACTCACATAGTCAAGCGGCTGCAAGGCCTTGTCGCCCTTGTCTCTGCCCAATGGTGCCCACACGAGATTGGTGAGTGCTTCGGCTACGGAGAGTACCGAACCGGCCTCCGGGTCGGCCAGCCCGGCCTGTGGAGCATGGCCGATGGCGGTGGCTATGCCCGCCTTGCCGCGATAGTCGAGTGCCACCACACCGCAATCGGAGAGTGGCAGCTGTATCTGTCCCTGCGTCTGTTGGCGGGCTATCTTGCCCGTCACCGAACGGTCTACCTTGTTTGTCAGCCAGTCTTTGCAGGCCACAGCCTCCAGTTGCAGCACATTGGTCAGATATTCATCGAGCTTGTCTTGCGTGTAGTTCACGTTTTCGTAGTGCCGTTCCACCGTGCGGTCGGTCATCACCGTCTTGGGCGAGTGGCCGAACATCTGTGCAACATCCAGGTCGAACGGCTTCACGCCGTCGGCCTGGACGAAGGAGAAGTGGGCGTCGCCGGTGGTTTCACCGACAACGTACATAGGGGCACGCTCCCGCTCGGCAATCGCCTTTACATGGTCGAGATGTTTCTCATCTATCAGTAAGCCCATGCGCTCCTGACTCTCGTTGGCTATGATTTCCTTCGCGGAGAGCGTTTGGTCGCCTATCGGTAACTTTGTCATATCTATCTCGCCGCCACACTCTTCCACCAGCTCACTCAAACAGTTCAAGTGGCCGGCAGAGCCGTGGTCGTGGATACTCACTACGGGGTTGTTGTCTTCTTCCACCAGTGCGCGCACTAGATTATAGGCGCGCTTCTGCATCTCGGGATTGGCCCGCTGCACGGCGTTCAGTTCGATGCCGTTGCTGTAACGTCCCGTATCTACGGAACTCACCGAACCGCCTCCCAGACCGATGCGGTAGTTGTCGCCACCTACGACCACCACCTTGTTGCCCGGCTGCGGCTCTTTCTTCAGGCAGTCGCGCTTCTTGCCGTAGCCCACGCCGCCGGCGAGCATGATCACCTTGTCGTAGGCATACTTCTCACCGTTTTCCTGCTGCTCAAACGTGAGCACCGATCCGCAAATGAGCGGTTGGCCGAACTTGTTGCCGAAGTCGCTGGCCCCGTTGGAAGCCTTGATGAGAATCTGCTCGGGTGTCTGGTAGAGCCACCGGCGCACGGGCAGAATGTTCTCCCAAGCCCGTCCGGTGTCGTGGGTCGTCATCTTCGGCCCCTGCTCGCCTTCTTGCAAACGGGGGTAGGCCGTCATGTAGACAGCCGTTCCGGCAATGGGCCACGAACCCGTGCCGCCGCCCATGCGGTCGCGTATCTCTCCTCCCGTGCCCGTGGCGGCACCATTGAAAGGCTCCACAGTGGTTGGGAAGTTGTGGGTCTCGGCTTTGAGCGAAATCACGCTCTCGATATCCGTAGGCCGGAAGTAGTCGCTTGTGCTCTGGTCGGCGGGGGCAAACTGCTCGATGACAGGCCCTTGTGCGAAAGCCACATTGTCTTTGTAGGCGGAAAGTATCTGGCCGGGATTCTCCGCGGTGGTCTTCTTGATCATGGCAAAGAGCGAACTCTCCATCTCCTTACCGTCGATGACGAATGTGCCGCCGAATATCTTGTGCCGGCAGTGCTCGGAGTTGATTTGGGCGAAACCGAATATCTCGGAGTCGGTGAGTGGCCGCCCGTTCTCTTTTTCTATCTTGTGCAGATACTCCATTTCCTCGGGCGACAGTGCCAGTCCCTCCTGCTCGTTGTAGGCTTCGAGGTCTTCCACGTGCCTGATGGGCTCCGGACTGTGCTTCACCGTGAATATCTGCTGGTCGAGCCCGTTGTACATGCGTTGCAGCATCGGGTCGTGGTCGGCCTCTTCCGAGCTCACGGGGAAGTATTCCTCTATACGCGAAATGCCGTTAAGACTCATGTTTTGAGTGATCTCAACGGCATTTGTGCTCCAAGGAGTAATCATTTCGCGACGCGGCCCCACAAAGAAGCCTTCCAGCTTTTCGCCTTCTTCTACAGTTGCATCGCCATAGAGCCAGCAAAGTTCGTTGATTTCGTCCCGGTTGGGTTGGTGGTCGATCTCAGTCGCAATCACGTTTTTGGATGGAGTTCTGAAAAAGAGAATCATACTTTTTTTAATTTATGATGGTGATAAGTTTCCGTTTGCAAATTTAGATAAAATCGCCGTAATATTTGCAGGAAATGGGGAGATTTACGCAAAAAGGACGGATAATTTGTTTTTCCTGCGAATATTTGGATTTTCCAAACGTCCTTAATCTGCTTCATCCGCCGTAGCTTGTTTCGTCATTGAATACGTTTTGCTTGCCGCTTCAATCCGGATGATTCTGCCGAATGGCGGCCGTGACGGTTGTGCGAGGCCCTCGCACCATCCGTGCATGGCTGTTGCACCATCCGTGCAAAGGCTCCGCACGAGGCGTGCAACGGCCATGCACCAATGCGGTTTTGTCGGTTTGTGAGGGCTTGTCGGCGTAAAATATAGGCTAACTGTTGATTATTGGCTTATTTCTTTGTACTTTTGCACTCTAAAGCTAAAGGACAATGAAAAATCCATTGAAGATATTTCACATTCGGCGCGAGGAGCGGTGGCCGGCATTGGCGGCGCTGCTCTATGTGGCGACGCTCAATGCGCTTGTGGTGGGGAAGTATTTCGACAAGTTCACGCAGTTGTCGGACAACTACCACAAGCTCTTTGTCGACAACTTCGCCATATCGGGTTTCGACCCGCTCACCTATGCCATCGTGTCGCATTGGGACACGGAATACAATGTCTACCGGCATCCGTTGTTGGCCTTTTTCATGTACATTCCCAATCAGATTAACCAAGGGCTGATGATGCTCACGGGGATGAACTGTGCGCAGCTGGTGGTGGCCGTCCTGTTGGTGGCGTGCTCTTTCTATGCGTTTGTGCTGCTTTTCCGCATATTCCGTGAGGTGATCGAATTGCCCCGGGGAGATGCTGCCCTGTTGGCCGGACTGACTTTCACGTTCGGCTATGTGATGGTGTCGGTGTGTGTGCCCGACCATTTTGCGCTCTCCATGTTCATGCTCGTGCTCACACTCTATGTGGCAGGCCGGAAAATGAAGAGTGGGCAGCCGCTCACGGTGTGGCAAACCGTCGGTCTCTTTGTGCTCACGGCCGGCATCTCCCTCAACAACGGCATCAAAGTGTTGTTGGCCAATCTCTTCGTCAACGGGCGGCGGTTTTGGCGGCCGGCCAATCTCCTGTTGGCCGTTGTGTTGCCTTCAGCCCTCCTGTGGGGAGTGGCTCGGTTGGAGTGGCAGGTGTTTGAATATCCCAAAGCCCATGCCCGGCAGGTGGCCAGAGCGGAAAAGGCGGAGCAGAACAGGTTGCGGGTGTATGCGCAGTTTAAAGACACGACTTCGCTCACCGACTCGACAGCGGTGGCGGCAGCCGTGAAGAAAATACTCAAGCGACAGGCCTACGAGAAATATGTGAGCGACCATAAGAAGCCCTGGAACCAACACGCGGGCAAGCCGATGGCCAAAGGGGAGTTTTCGCAGTGGACAGACATCAGCACGCCCCGGTGGGGCACGCTGGTGGAAAACTGGTTTGGAGAGTCTGTGCAGTTGCATCAAGACCATCTGTTGGAAGACACCTTGCGCTCACGGCCGGTGGTGGTGGCTTATCGCTCGGCGGTGAACTATGTGGTTGAGGCCCTGTTCGTCGTGCTCTTTGCCGCCGGTGTGTGGGCCGGCCGGCGCAACCGTTTCCTCTGGTTGGTCATGTCGTTTTTCGCTTTCGACGTGTTCATCCACATTGTCTTGGGCTTCGGCATCAACGAAGTCTACATCATGGGTGCCCACTGGCTGTTTGTGATGCCGCTGGCCATAGGCTTCCTGATGAAGCGGATGGGCGGCATGGCCCGTTTGGGCTTGAGAGTGGTGGTGGCGGCTGTGGCTCTTTGGCTGTTGGCATACAACGGATGTCTGTTTGCAGAATACTTGTTAGGCGCATGAAAAATATATTCAGACTCAGCAGAGAAGAGCGGTTGCCCGCCCTTGCGGCCCTTGTGGTGTTTGTGGCATTGAACGTGCTGATGACCCGATACAACCCCGAACTCTTCATGCGGGGCGGTCGTGTGGGTTTTTGGAGCATCTTCTGGGGGCATTTCCATGTCTCAGGATTTGATTCTTTCACGTATATGACCTTGTCGAAATGGACGGTCTATTACACCCAATTCCGTCATCCGCTGCTTCCCTTCTTCTGGTATCCCTTTGCCGAAGCCAACGGATGGCTGATGAGGGAGACGGAAGTGAACTATGCCATCTACTTTGTGGCCGTGGCGATGGTTGTGTTTGCCTTCTATTCATTCGTTTTCCTCTATCGGGTGTTCCGCGAAGTGATGGAACTGGGGCGGGCAGATGCCTGTCTGCTCTCGTCACTCTTCTTCTCTTTTGCCTACATCATGCTTTCGGTGATGGTGCCCGACCACTTCGGCATCTCCCTCTTCTTCCTGACCATGACGCTCTATGTGGCAGGGTGCAGGCTGAAAGCGGGGCAGGCGATGCCGTGGTGGCAGACTGCGCTGCTCTTTGTGCTCACGGCGGGAGTGACCATCAGCAATGGGGCGAAAGTGTTTCTCGCGGCCTTGTTTGCCAACGGTAAGGCCTTCTTCCGCTTGCGCCATCTGCTCTTGGCTGTCGTGGTGCCGGCAGCGGTGATAGGTGCCGTGGCGGTGTGGCAGAACGAGGCATTCATCAAGCCCCACGTGGCCGAAGGGCTGCGCATACAGCAAGCCAATGAGCAAAAAAACAGGAAGGTGGCTGAGCAGAACAAGAAATATGTTGACCGAATCGCCGAGATGCAGGGCGAGAAGGTGGACAAGAAAGGCGTGTTGAGCTGGACCGACATGTCGGTGTCGCGCCCCCGCTCGGTGGTGGACAACCTTTTCGGGGAGTCGTTGCAGTTGCATGAAGACCATTTGCTGGAGGACATTTATGTCAGCCGCCCCTTGTTTGTGCCTTATCGGTGGGCTTTCAACGACGCTGTGGAACTACTGCTCGTATTGCTTTTCGTCGCAGGACTGTGGGCCGGAAGGCACTCCAAGTTTCTGTGGATGGTGGCAGCTTGGGTTGCGTTGGACATGTTTATCCATTTGGGGCTTGGATTCGGACTCAACGAAGTCTACATCATGACGGCCCACTGGGCTTTCATCATCCCCATAGCCATAGGATTTCTGTTGAAGGCGGTGCCTGAAAAGTGGCTCTTTCCGCTCCGTTCGCTGCTTCTTTTCCTGGCCATTTTCCTCTTTTTCTACAACGGTAAACTTATTTATCAATATATTATTCATTGACATGATGAACGAGACAGTTTCCATTCTTGTGCCCGTTTATGGGGTTGAAACATATATCGCCGCCTGCGCGGAGTCCCTGTTCAGCCAGTCGTATGGCAACATAGAGTACATCTTCGTGGACGATTGCACGCCCGACAGAAGCATCGAAGTGATGCGGGAAGTGCTGGCGCACTATCCCGAGCGGGAAAATCAGGTGCGCGTCATACGCCACGAGCACAACCGCGGGCTTGGGGCGGCGCGGGCAACGGCCTTCGATGCAGCCACAGGAGAGTACTTCATGCACGTGGATAGCGACGACAGACTGGCCCCCGGTGCGGTGGAGGTGCTTGTAGAGAAGATGAAGGAGAGTGGGGCCGACATTGTGGACGGAGGATTTGCCGACATGAACGGCGGCGAGATAGTCCGCACGGTGCATCCCGTGCCTTTGTCGGACAGGAAATATCTGCGTAAGATGCTCTGTCAGAAAGCCATCCCCCACAATGTCTGGGGACGCCTTTACAGGCGGTCGTTTGTCCTCGAACATCACATCTTTTCGGTGGAGGGGATAGACTATGCCGAAGACTTTGCGCTGACACCTCGGCTGTTGCTTTTTGCCAAAAGGGCTTGCGTAGACCAAACGGTCTACTATTACAGCATCGACAACACCTCTTCTTATACGCATCGGTTGTCGGAAAAGAACATGCTTTCCTACTTGAGAGCATATAAGTTGGTCATGGATTTCTTTGAAGCCGAACCGGAAGGGCGTCGGTATCGCAAAGCTTTGGACATCGGGATGGTCAAAGCCTATAAGGAAGCGGTGCTGAATGGCATTTCCGTGCAGCAGTTAGACAAGATGTTCCCCTATCGCCTCCATAGCTTCCTGCCCCGTTTGTGTGTTGAGATGATGCGTCGGGGATACGCCATGAGGTGGGTCAACACGATATTCCGCCCGATGCGCCGGTTGCACATTTGGCTGTCCTAAATCTGTTTTTTCTTTTTCCGGACAAAGGACAGACATTCGTCAAGCATCTTAACTTTGCAGATTTTCATGATGCCAACGTACAGGCAGCCGGCAATGAGCACCCTGACTGAGAGCAGCAGATAGAGGTTTTCGATGCCGCGGGTGATGAAGTAGGTGGCTGTCATGGTAGCTGCGGCTGCAAACATGAAGGGAAGTATGTCTTTCAATGCATCCCAAAATCGCAGTCCGATAATATTTCGGGTGAACGTGTGCCACACCGACAGCCATGCAATGGTGAACGTGCTGTAGGCCGCAACCATGACGATCATGCCGTAGCGGTGGAACAGAAGAATGAGAATTATGAGCAAAATGATTTGCGAAATGTTGCACCACAGGTAGATGTCCGACCGCCCGTTGCTGATGGCAAGGTTCTGATAGAGGGTGTAGAAAGGCACGAAGGCTCCGCTGATACAGAGTATCTGCAACAGTGGCACACTGTCGAGCCACTTCTCGTGTATCGTGACGAGGATAAACTCGTGGGCCACAAGCGTCAGGCCGAACATGAGCGGGAAAGAGAGAAAGGCCGTGAAGCGGAGCATCTTTCTGAAGACGCCGGTCTCCCGCCCCTTATCTTCGTTGACCGAGGCGAGCACCGGCTGCGCTATTTGGCCTATGGTGCCGGAGACAAAGGAGTTGGCTTTCGTGTCCCAGTTGTAGGCCTGCGAGTAGTTTCCCACCTCTCTGATGGGGAACAGATGGCCGAAGATGAATGTAAGGATGTTGTTGCTGACGGTGTTGATGATGTTGGGCACGAGCAGTTTCACACTGAATCCGAACATCGTTTTCACCGGGCCGAAGTCTATGTGCAGACTCGGCCGCCAGCCGGTGTAGTGGTATCGGCCGATGTTCAGCACGGTGATGTAGGCTATCTGTTGCCAGGCCAAGCTCCAATAGGCTTGTCCGTTGTAGGCCAGTGTGACACCGATGATGCCCGAAGCCACTAAAGCCACAAAGCCCGCAATGGCTATTTCCTTGTTCATCATGTTCTTGAGCATGTAGGCATTCTGCACAATGCCGAGCGAGGAGATGACAAAACTCAGAAAGACGAAGCGGGACAGCTCCGTGAGACAAGGCTGGTGGAAGAATGAAGCTATCAGTGGGGCGCAGAAAAACAACACTGTGTAGATGCTGAGACTGGCTATGACATTGAACCAGAAAACGGAGTTGTAGTCGTTGTCGGTGGGATGTTTCAGATTGACGAGTGCTTGGGTGAATCCGCTGCTTTGCAGGTTGCCCGCTATGAGCGTGAATATCGTGAGTACGCCTATGATGCCATAGTCGGACAATGACAACAGTCTGGCAAGGATGATACCGATGATGATGTTCAGTATTTGGGTCGTGCCGTTGTTCATGGCTCCCCAAAACAATCCCTTGGCCGTTTTGTCTTTTAGCGTTTCTGTCATTAAAATGTATTTATCGTGCAAAAATAGCACTATTTGTTTGAAGTTCAAAAGATTTTGATTACTTTTGTCTTTCATGAAACGCGTATTCCACATTATATCCCATTTGGATGTCGGCGGTGCCGAAAGGGTGGCTGTGAATATAGCCAAGTCTGTCTCACCGGGCTTTGAGTATCACGTGGTGGAGGTGGTAAGAGCGCACTCGCCATTCACCCGGACACTCTTGCAGGAGCTGCGGGAGGCCGGCATAGCCTATCACCGTTTCATCGTTCCCGACATCAAGTTCCACTATCTATTCGAGCGTTTGGCGGCTTGGCTTTTTCCCTTTTGGTTTATATTTGTGTTTTTGAAATACCGTCCGGCAGTCATGCATTGTCACAGCGAGATACCCGAATTGGCCACCTATCGTTTTTTCCACTGTTTCCCGTGGTTGGCGAAACGCTGTAAGGTGGTGCGCACCATCCACAACACGCAGCTGTGGACGGGTATGGAAGGTGTTGGTCGGAGAGTGGAACGATGGCTCCAAAGTCGGAACGCCAACGTGGCCATTTCCCTGTCGGTGCAGGAAAGCTATCAGCGGGTGTATGGCGAGCGGCCACCTATTATATATAATGGGGTGGAGGAGTGCGTCGAACGGAAAGATTATCCGGCCATTGTCAGTGGAAAGGTCAATGTGCTTTTCGCCGGACGGCTGGAAGAACAGAAAGGCATTGTGCACCTGATAGATATTGTTACGAGTCTGAAAGGCGATTCCCGGTATTTCTTCCACATCATCGGCGATGGCCGTTTGAAGGAGATGGTGACCGCCCGGTTTGCTGATTTGCCGAACGTGGCTATCCATTCGCCCCTCTATGGGCTGTCCGCCTACCTTCCCTCCTTCGACTACCTGCTCATGCCCTCCGAGCATGAAGGCCTCAGTCTGCTGTCCATTGAGGCAAGCATGGCCGGACTGCCGGTCATAGCCAACGACTGTCTGGGTCTGAAAGACACCTTGCCTGATGGCTGGCCCTTGTTGGTGCATGGCAACAGTATGGAAGAATATGCGCACCTTTTTTCCACATTTTTGCCCCACTGCGATGCCGGTGTGTTGGCTGAGAAGGCCCGCCGGTTTTCCGAAGAGCATTTCGGATTGCGGCCGATGCAGTTGAAATATGAGCAATGCTACGGTCGGTGAACAATATGTTGGCAAAGAAGTAAGGAAAGGGGAATGGCGTTGCCGGGCAGGTGTCTCGTCGTGTATAGGGCTCCTTGTGACTAAACTTTAATAATAAACGGACTTTGATTATCGTATAAATAAAACCAAAAAGATTCATGCAAACTGTGACTCCCGAGCAACAAGTGAGGTGGAATGCCATTATCATAGAGACCCTTGGCGTGTTTATAGAAATATGTAAGGCCAACGGACTACGCTATTTCTGTGTGGGGGGGACGGCTATCGGGGCTGTCAGACATAAGGGCATGATACCTTGGGACGACGATATTGATGTCTGTATGCCCCGTCCCGACTATGAACGTCTCATAGGCTTGTTCCGTGAAGAAGACTATCCGGGTTACGAACTGGTTGCACCATACGACCGAACGGACTATCCGCTTCCCTCTCTGAAGTTTTGTAACAAGAACACTACATTGGTAGAAGACAGCGTTATCCCTTGTGTCACGGGGCTGTACATTGATATCCTGCCTGTCGACGGCACTTCAGATGATCGTGAAGAAGCTTTACGGCTGTTTCATCGCTACCATAAAATCAAGAACAGGCTTAACGCCATATCGCGCAGATACTCCTTTGCCGGATATTTGAAACTGCTTGGTGACAGAAAAGAGTGGGGGCAGTTTGTCTACAAAACCATCGGTTTTTGCTGCCGGAAGACTTACCGGCGGTATCTTATCAGGCGATTGAGAGACATCAGTTTCAAGTTCCCATTTGATGAAGCTACGAACGTGCTCGTTTATTCCGGTTCATACGGCGAGCGGGAAGTTTATCCGAAAGCGTGGATTAGGGAGGTGGTGGAACTGCCGTTTGAGGGACTTCAGGTGGCGCTGCCTAAAGAGTATGATGCCTATTTGCACAACATTTTCGGTGATTACATGCAGTTGCCACCCGAGGAAAAGCGAGTCGCCAAGCACCAGAAGGCTTATTTTAACATGGAGAAGCGTGAAACGTTGGAAGAAATAAAAGCAAAACTTAAATAAAAGAAATTATGAATTATGCTTTGATTATAGCCGGTGGAAGTGGCAACAGGATGGGGCAGGATATTCCTAAACAGTTCATGCACGTGGACGACTGTCCCATCATCGTGCATACGTTGTTGGCTTTTGAGAGACATCCTGACATACACGGCATTGCCGTAGTGTGTCTGGATGGATGGCAAACGGTGCTACGTTCGTATGCAAACCAGTTTTCGGTCACTAAGCTGAAATGGATTTTCAAGGGTGGAAACTCCGGCATGGAATCCATACACAACGGTATATACGGTTTGCGTGAGGAAGGATGTCAGGGTGAAGATCTTGTGTTGATACACGATGCCGTGCGTCCACTGCTCTCCCAAGACATCATTTCGTCGAATATAGCCATTTGTCAGAAGTACGGGTATGCCATTACCGGCATCCGCTGTAGGGAAGCCATACTGGAAAGCGAGGACGGCTTCTCAACGACAAAGAGCATTCCGAGAGACAAGCTGATAAGGACTCAGACACCCCAGACTTTCCGGTTGCGCAATATCATCGAAGCCCATGAGGAAGCAGCTGTCAGGGGAATAGAAAACTCGGTGGCTTCCTGCACTTTGATGGCTGAGCTTGGTGGGCGTGAAATGCACATCGTGCCGGGTTCGGAGAAGAATATCAAAGTGACTACGGTTGAGGATTTGGAGATTCTGAAAGCCCTCATGCACACTCAAAAAGACTCGTGGCTGAAATGAAATCGTATTGGGATAGTGTGAAGGCTATCGGCAACGAGGCACTTCCATGGGACAAACTTGACGGCTGCAATATCCTTGTGGCCGGTGCCACGGGGCTGTTGGGAGGCTGTCTGGTGGATGCACTGATGAGTCTGCCGGGTATCCGTTGCCGGGTGTTTGCTGCCGGGAGAAATGCGGATCGTGCCCGCTGCCGCTTTTCCGCCTATTGGGATGATGAGCGTTTTGAGTTTCTCGTTTTGGATGTCTGCTATCCGCTTGAGTTCAACATCGATTTTCATTACATCATCAATGCTGCCAGCGATGCCGCTCCCGGTGCTTTCGCAAAGACTCCTGTAGAGGTTGTCAAAGCCAATGTATTCGGTGTTTGCAATCTTGTCGACTATGGTCGCACACATCGAATGAGGCGTTTTTTGTATATCTCTACGGGTGAAATTTACGGAGAAGGCAGTGGAACTCCTTTTCGCGAGACCGATAGCGGTTATGTGGACTGTGCCACCCCGCGTGCCTGCTACCCCTCTTCCAAACGGGCGGCCGAAACACTCTGCGTCTCCTATGGTGCGGAATATGGTGTGGATACGGTGATAGCGCGCCTATGTCATACGTATGGACCTCATTTCACCGAGTCTGACAATCGGGTGTATGCACAGTTTATACGAAATGTTTTGCGTGGAGAAGACATCTTGATGAAAAGTGACGGTAGCCAGTACAGGTCGTGGTGCTATGTGGTCGATGCCGTCCGGGCGTTGCTTTTCATTCTTATGAAAGGCGAAAGTGGTAATGCCTACAATGTGGCTGATCCCGACTCATGTTTTTCCATCAGGCAATTGGCCTTGGAAGTGGCTTCTTCCGTAGGACGGAAAGTGATTGTGGAATTGCCCGACGAGATTGAGAAAAAAGGCTTCTCTGTGGTCAATGTCGCCACTTTCGACATCTCCAAACTGTTGGCTTTGGGCTATCGTTCTGATAGGGAGAGTTGGCAAGAGAAGCTGAAAGCCACTATCATAGAGCAAGAGCGCTTTCTTTTGGAGCAGAAATAGGAAAACTGTTAAGGGGCTTGAGGGCAATGATGTGAATGTCATTCGTTACAGTCGGCCATCTTGATTGCATATTTTTATAAAACCAAGAGGAATGGTCAAGCGGGGAAATGATTGCTTGGCCATTCCTCTTAATTGTTTGTAGTTGTCTGAAAAGTGGCAGTTTATAACCTTGAAATATCATCCGGCGGCAGCCCCGTCACTTGGGCGATTACGTCGTCTGCCATGCCCAAGCCTTTCATCTTGCGCGCCGTCTGTAGCTTGGCTTCGGCAATGCCTTGGGCTTTTCCTTCTTCCAGCCCTTCCATTCTCCCCTCCAGTTTTCCTTCCCCTCTGGCAGTGGTAATGTTGTCCCGCAATATCACTGTGTTGTCGAGGTGTCGGTAGTAGGCGTTGAGTTCGGCCTTGCTCATCGTGGCGAGCTTCAGCTTGCTGCGCGCCTCGTCAAGTCCCGGAGCATCGGCATCATCGGGAATCTCCCCCGTGTTGAGGAAATAGATCCACTGCTCCAGAGGCACTTTCGAACGGCGGTTGAAGTCGTTCACCTTCAGGATATAGTATTCGGGATAGAGTTCGCTCACCTCGCTCACGTTGAACTTCTGCTGTTGGAATGGCGACAGCGACAGCACCTCTCCGTTGTGTATGCCCCGAAACTGCGTCTTGCCATGATACACGATGTCCGTGCCATTGCCGAGATTGAAGTAGACGATGTTGATGCTGTAAATCTTGCGCACGTTCTCGTAGCCTTCGCCCCGGTTGATGTATTCGGTGATGAGTTTGGAGGTGCCGAAGAGCATCCGTTGGAAATAGGCAAACTCCGTCTCGTTCTGCACTTCGATGAGGAAGAGTTCCCCCGCTTCGTCTTCAGCGAGCACGTCCACGCGGTTCTGCTTGTCGTCGATGCTCTCTTGGTTGCTCTCGCTCTCCAGCAGCTTCTTGATTTTGATGGCCTTGCCGAGCAGCGTGGTGATGAATCCCTCAAGCACGCCATAGTTGGCCTTGTCGCGCAGGAGGCGCTTCATGGCCCAGTCAAATCTGATATATTGTCCCTTTACTTCCATTCTGCTTATTATATAAATAGGTGGCAATGATATGACAAAGATAGCATTTAATTCATAAACCACCAAGCCTTTACTTGTTTTTGTGATTTCCGGTCGGTCTTTCTGCGTGTTTGATCGGCAGTGGAGTGGAGAATTTGGTATATAGTACGATGTATTAAAGATTTGGAAAAAGCATGACATGGAAGATGCGGGCAATCCTATGGCATGGCAAAACCAAGGGGCCGGGATGACAAGAAAAACGAAAATGAAAGCACACTTCAGCCCTTTGGCCTTGCGAAAGGGCCGCAGTGAGAGACCGAAAGGGCCGTAGTCAGAAGCTCAAAAAGGCCGTTTTGCGAGGCTATTCGGGCCTAACGCCCCTACGCCAAGGGGAGATATGAAAAAAGGGAAGCACCCGCGTGCCTCCCTTGCCAATGCAAAGATACACATTGTTGTGGCGAAATGCAAATGTGTGCAGAATTTCTTTGACATGGTTTCCGCCTGCTTTTGTGCTGTTGCAAGGAGCATGCCTGTTTCCCGCTACCCTTGAGAGAGCATTTTCTATGGCAAGCATTGTCGCATAACGCGTAGTTAATAATTTATAAAACTGTTAATAGTATTTAAACGATTGTGTTCTTGATGCGATAATGGTGCGTTGTTTTTAATAAAATATGTAACTTTGCACTCCGATTGTAGGGATTGACTTAGAGTCCCTTCTGCACAGTCGTGTTAATAGTGATACTTTTGGCCGAGTATCATGGTTAGTGAATCGGTTGTGCGACAGAGATAAAGCTATGGATGGTCTCTTTTAGACTGGAGGCGCCGTGAGGTCTCTGTGACTGTAATTAAAAACGTTTTTTAGTAGTAAATTTAAATTTGAAAATGGACACATTAAGTTTCAAGACTATTTCCGCCAACAAGGAAACAGCTAAGAAAGAGTGGGTCGTAATCGATGCCAGCGACCAGGTCGTAGGTCGTCTTTGCTCCAAAGTAGCCAAGCTGATCCGCGGAAAGTACAAACCCAACTTCACACCGCACGTGGATTGCGGTGACAATGTAATCATTATCAATGCCGCCAAGGTGGTTTTCACCGGAAAGAAGGAGACTGATAAGGTTTACACCCGCTATACTGGTTATCCCGGTGGTCAGCGCTTCAACACTCCTGCCGAGCTGCGCAAGCGCCCAGACGGACCTGAAAGAATCATCCGTCACGCCGTGAAGGGCATGTTGCCCAAAGGCCCGCTCGGCCGCTCGTTGTTGGACAACCTCTATGTGTATAATGGCACAGAGCACAAGCACGAGGCTCAGAAGCCCAAGGCAATCGATATCAACCAGTATAAATAATTAGGAAATCAAGATGGAACTTATTAACGCAATAGGTCGCCGCAAGAGCTCTGTGGCTCGTGTTTACCTCTCTGAAGGTACCGGCAAGATCACTATCAATAAGAAAGACATTACCGTATATTTCCCTTCGGCCATCCTGCAGTTTGTGGTGAAGCAGCCCCTGCAGCTTCTTGAAGCCGAAGGCAAGTACGACATCAAGGCCAATCTCGACGGCGGCGGTTTCACCGGCCAGAGCCAGGCGCTTCGCCTCGCCATCGCCCGCGCACTCGTCAAGATCAACGCCGAGGACAAGAAGGCACTCAAGGATGCCGGATTCCTGACTCGCGACAGCCGTGCTGTTGAGCGTAAGAAGCCCGGTCAGCCGAAGGCCCGTCGTCGCTTCCAGTTCAGTAAGCGTTAATCCGACCGGACTATTTCGTTTAGTATCTAAATCGGTTAGATCTGTCGTCCGGCTCCTCCGGAAGTTGTTCCGATGTTGGGCACGGTGTCCGCAGGGCTAAGCCCTTGGAACGGCAGCTACTATCCGACTGATTCTGGGCAAAAGAATTAAAACAGAAAGTAAACAATTTAAAAAGCAAAACAATGTCAAGAACAAATTTTGACCAGTTACTGCAAGCAGGTTGCCACTTCGGCCACCTTCGTCGCAAGTGGAATCCCGCTATGGCTCCCTACATCTTCATGGAGCGCAATGGCATTCATATCATCGACTTGAACAAGACCGTAGCCAAAATTGACGAGGCTGCGGAGGCCCTGAAAGGCATCGCCAAGTCGGGCAAGAAGATCCTGTTCGTCGCTACTAAAAAACAGGCCAAGGAGATTGTGGCCGACAAGGCTGCAAGCGTGAACATGCCTTACGTTATCGAACGTTGGCCGGGCGGTATGCTCACCAACTTCCCTACAATCCGCAAGGCTGTGAAGAAAATGACGAACATCGACAAGCTGATGAACGACGGTACGTTTGCCAACCTCTCCAAGCGTGAGTTGCTGCAGATCACCCGTCAGCGTGCAAAGCTCGAGAAGAACCTCGGCTCCATTGCCGACCTGACCCGTCTGCCGAGCGCACTCTTCGTGGTTGACGTGATGAAAGAGCACATCGCCGTGAAGGAGGCTAACCGTCTGGGCATTCCCGTGTTCGGTATCGTTGACACCAACTCCAATCCCAAGAATATCGACTATGTGATTCCTGCCAACGACGATGCCAAGGATTCCGTTGAGGTTATCCTCGCTGCCGTTTGCGGTGCCATTGCCGAGGGACTTGAGGAGCGCAAGGCCGAGAAGGCCGACGAGAAGGCTGCTGCCGAGCAGGCCGAGGTGGCTGAAGAGAAGCCCAAGCGCGCCCGCAAGGCCCGCAAGGAAGAGGCTCCTGCCGAGGAGGCTGCTCCCGTGGCTGAAGAAGAGGCTCCCGCTGCCGAATAACATGCTATCAACAACATTAAAAAATCAGAAATAAAATATGGCTGTTTCAATTGAAGACATCAAGAAACTTCGCTCTATGACCGGTGCCGGTCTGGCCGATGTAAAGAAAGCTCTTACCGAAGCCGATGGCGATTTCGACAAAGCTAAGGATTTGCTCCGCGAGCGTGGTCTGGCTATCGCCGCCAAGCGCTCCGACCGTGAGACTTCCAACGGCTGTGTGCTTGTTAAGAAAGTGGGCGACTTCGCTGCCATGGTGGCTGTGAAGTGCGAAACCGACTTCGTTGCCAATGGTAAAGATTTCATCCAGATGACGCAGGAGATTCTCGACGCTGCCGTTGCTGCCAAGGCTCGTAGCCTCGATGAGGTGAAGACCCTGAAACTGGCCGATGGTCAGGAGGCTCAGGCTGCCGTAACCCAGCGTTCCGGTATCACCGGTGAAAAGATGGAACTTGATGGCTACAACTTCCTCGAAGGTGCCAATATTGAGGTCTACGACCACATGAACAAGCACACACTGGCCACTATGGTTCAGCTCAGCAAGGAGAATGTGGAGGCCGGTCACAAGATTGCCATGCAGGTGGCTGCCATGAAGCCGGTAGCTCTTGATGAGGCATCTGTTCCCCAGTCGGTTAAGGACGAGGAGTTCAAGGTGGCTGTCGAGAAAACCAAGGAAGAGCAAGTGGAGAAGGCTGTTGTCAACGCTATCAAAAAGGCTGGCATCAACCCCAACCTCGTTGACAGCGACGACCACATCGAGTCCAATATCAACAAGGGCTGGCTCACCAAGGAAGATGCTGAGAAGGCCAAGCAGATCAAGGAAGCTACGGCTGCCGAGAAAGCTGCCAACCTGCCCGAGCAGATGATTCTGAACATCGCCAAGGGCCGTCTGGCCAAGTTCTTCAAGGACAACTGTCTGGTTGACCAGGAGTTCCAGTTTGGCGATGGCGACAAGCAGAGCGTGGCTGAGTATCTGAAGTCTCTTGACAAAGATCTCACCATCGTGGCTTACAAACGCTTCACACTCGCTGCCGAATAATGTCGCACGCTTGCAAAGCGCGCTAAAATATAAAAGAAGTCGGAGAACTTGGTTCTTTGACTTCTTTTTTTTATTTTTGCATCATCAACCTGCAATACTTGAGCATCATGAAGATTTTCGCCATCGGGATGAACTACCCCGAACACAATAAAGCACTCCACGGTGCGTTATCTAAGCCGGAAGAGCCTGTCATCTTTACCAAGGCCGACTCGGCTTTGCTTAAAGATCACAAGCCTTTCTTTATCCCCGACCATCTGGGGAATATCGAGTATGAAGCCGAACTGGTGGTGAGGATATGCCGGCTGGGGAAGACTATCTCCGAACGTTTTGCCCACCGCTACTACGATGCCGTTACTGTGGGCATTGATTTCACGGCCCGTGACCTTCAGACCAAGCTCAAGGCGGCCGGCAGGCCGTGGGAATTGTGCAAGGGATTTGACGGTGCGGCTGCTCTTGGTGAGTGGGTGCCGGTGGATAAATTCCGCGACATTCAGGCCATCCGGTTCCATCTCGACATCAACGGGCAGACCGTTCAGGAAGGATGTTCGAGCGATATGCTCTACAAGGTAGATGAAATCATCGCCTACATCAGCCGCTACTTTACACTCAAGACGGGCGACATCCTCTACACCGGATGCCCTTCCGGGTGTGGCCCCGTGCATATCGACGACCACCTTGAAGGTTATCTTGAAGACCGTAAGGTGCTCGAATTCAACTGCAAATAGTTTATGACAAAGACGACAAGAAACCTTTTGGCGATATTGCTGTTTCTCGCCGTATCGGTGCTACCGGTCGCGGCGCAGAGGAAGTTTTTCAATCTCACGGCTTCGGATGTGAAGATTGATTCGGTCTTGCCGGTCGTTTCATATATCATGCCCCTTTCCGCCAACTATGCAGATTCGCTCTATACGGTCACGATAGACTATCCGGAGTTCATCGATGCCACCTCCGCCGACATTGCAGCCTATAACCGGCTCTCGGGCGCACCGCTTCCCGAAATGCCTGTTCCCGTGCAGACGGTGGCACTCACTCGCAAGCAGCCGTCCCTGTCGGTGACATTCTGCCCGCTCGTTTTCCGCGACGGCAAGTATCGCATTCTCGTGAGTTTCATGCTCCGCGTACAGGCTACGCCCCTCAAGCGCGCCCAACGCAGGTTGCTGGCCAAGAGCCGCACCACCGTGCAGGAGCGATATGCCGCCCATTCGGTGCTGGCTTCGGGGCGTTGGGCCAAGATCAGCGTGCCCGAATCGGGCATTTACCAGCTTACGGAAGCCCTCATCCGCAAAGCCGGATTCAGCGACTTGAGCAAGGTGAAGGTCTATGGCTACGGCGGTAATCTGCAAAACGAACGGTTTGATGGTGCCGAACTTGCAGCCACCGACGACTTGCGGGAAGTGCCCACCTGCACCGTCAACGGCCGCCGGCTGTTCTATGCCAAAGGGCCCGTGAGTTGGAGCAGCAATACGGCCACGGTGCGCACCCGTAACTATTATTCTTCCGTGGGTTGCTATTTTATCACGCAAGGAGAAGACACTCCTGCCACTGTTGACTCAGCCGCCTTTGTAGAGAGCTTTTATCCCTCGTCTCCCGACTTCTACCATGACCTGCACGAAGTGGATAACTTCGCATGGCTGCCGGGTGGGCGCAACCTTTTTGAAAACACGCCCGTCACTTCCGGAAACTCCAAAAGTTACATTATCAAGACTCCTGTAGGCGATCGATTCAAGGCTGCCGATACCCGTTTGTATGTCAGAGTGTCGGCCGGAGAAGCCACAACCGTTGCCTGGAAGCACAACGGAAAGGAATACGCCCCCATAACCACGCCCAGATTAGGTGAATATGACAAAGGTGGCGCAGCATCGGCCGATGCCTTGGTGGCCCTCAGTGGCACGGGCAGCGACACTGTTACCATCACCAATGCGGGCGGAGGCACCGTGCGGCTCGATTTCATCTCGTTCAGCTACGTTTCTCCCAAGCCGTTGCCCGACCTCAGGACGGCCACGTTTGCCGTACCGGACTATGTGTACAACATCACCAACCAAGACCACCATGCAGACACCAATGTGGATATGGTGATCATCATCCCCACCTCTCAGAAATTGCTTGCGCAGGCCCAGCGGCTCAAGGCTTTCCACGAGGCCCACGATTCGCTTTCGGTGCGCATCGTGCCGGCCGACGAACTGTTCAACGAGTTCTCCGGTGGTACACCCGATGCCGCTGCCTATCGTCGGTATCTAAAGATGATGTACGACCGTGCCTCCACTGCTTCCACGATGCCCAAGTATCTCTTGCTCTTCGGCGACGGCGTGTGGGATAATCGCATGCTTACCCCCGAGTGCCGCAACCTCAATCCCGACGACTATTTGCTTTGCTTCGAGAGCGAAAACTCCTTCAATAAAGTCACCTGCTATGTAGACGATGGCTGGTTCGGACTGTTGGACGATGGTGAGGGCACCAATCTCGAAGAAGCCGACAGGCTCGACATCGGCGTGGGGCGTTTCCCCGTATCCAATGCCGAGGATGCTAAGATCATGGTAGACAAGACCATCAACTATGCCACCAATGCCAATGCCGGGGCATGGCAGAACACACTCATGTTCATGGGTGATGACGGCAATGGCAACCTGCACATGGAAGATGCCAACGATGCTGCCGAGGGTGTGGCCGCCCGTTATCCCGGCTATCTTGTCAAGAAAGTGATGTGGGATGCCTACAAGCGTGAGTCCAGTTCTACGGGCAAGACTTATCCCGAGGTGGCCAAAATCATCAAGCAACAGCAGGCCGCAGGAGCACTCATCATGGACTATGCCGGTCATGGCAGCGAAGTGCAGATATCCCATGAGTCGGTGCTCCGCATCACCGACTTCGCCCAATTCACCAACACCAACCTGCCGTTGTGGATTACTGCCTCCTGCGACATCATGCCTTTCGACGGCACGCAGGCCACCATTGGCGAGACGGCCCTGCTCAATCCCAAGGGCGGAGCGGTGGCTTTCTATGGCACCACGCGCACCGTGTACGCCTACTACAACAAACTCATCAACATGGCTTTCCTCAAATACGTGCTCAGCAAGCCCGGCGGAAAGCCCATGACGCTCGGAGAGGCCCAGCGGTTGGCGCGCAATGAGTTGATATCCACCGGCAAAGACCTTACCAGCAACAAGTTGCAGTACGCCCTTTTGGGCGACCCGGCACTGTCGCTCAATCTGCCTATGGCGCAGGTGGTGGTCGACTCCATCAACGGTGTGCCTGTCTCGTCGTCTGCAATGCCGCGGTTGGGGGCGGGGAATGTGGCCCGCATCAGCGGTCATGTGGAGTCAGTGAAACCCTTTGATGGGGTGGTGACGGCCACCGTGCGCGACACCAAGGAACTCATCACCTGCCGTCTCAACGACACTTCGAAAGACGGCGCCTCCGTTCCTTTCACTTATTACGACCGTACCAAGACCCTCTACCAAGGTGCCGACAATGTGCGGGCGGGCCGTTTCAGCCTCTCCTTTGCCGTGCCCAAGGATATCAACTATGCCGACGGCACGGGTTTGCTCAATCTGTACGCCCTCAGTGCCGACAAATCTGTCCGTGCCCATGGCGAGTGTGAGCGGTTTGAGGTGGGTGCCGGTGGACAAACGGTCAATGACTCCATCGGTCCGTCCATTTATTGCTATCTCAATTCGCCCTCGTTTGTCAACGGTGGCAATGTCAACACAGCCCCTTTCTTCGTGGCCGAAGTGTCAGATCGTGACGGTATCAATGCTGCCGGCAGTGGCATCGGGCACGACTTGCAGCTTATCGTTGACGGAAGTATGGAGATGACCTATAACCTCAATGGCAATTTCACCTTCGATTTCGGCTCTTATACTTCCGGTTCCACCCGCTATGCCCTGCCAGAGTTGGCCCCCGGCCCCCACCGGCTGCTTTTCCGCGCCTGGGATGTGCTGAACAATTCATCGACAGCCGAACTCACCTTCAATGTTGTGAAAGGTCTTGAACCCACTCTCTTCAGCGTGGGGACAACCAAGAATCCGGCCACCACCTCCACTACTTTTATCCTCAATCACGACCGCACCGGCAGCAAGATGGATGTCGAGATAGAGGTGTTTGACACTTCCGGTCGTCTGCTTTGGCGGCATGACGAGACCGGCGTTTCCACCTCTTCCGCCTACACTGTCGACTGGGATCTCACTGTCGATGGTGGGCATCGCCTGCATACCGGAGTCTATATCTATCGTGCCCGCATCTCGGCCGACGGCTGTGCGAAGGTGTCGAAGGCCAAGAAATTGATAGTCTTGGGCAATAATTAGACACCTGCCGGCGTTAACAGATTAGTGCTTGTGCCGTTTCGCCTGTCGACAATGCGTGTCGCCAGGGTGAAGGCTGCGAGCTGAGAATAACGAATCAATATCAGAATGAATAAGTCCCTAAGAATAGTTTTGTCCGTGGCATTGTCCCTTTTGGTGCTTTCAGCCTCTGCCGATGGCAAGAAAGACATCTTCAATCCCGTCAATGCCTCGGTCACTTCACAGACCATTGCCCCTGATGCCCGGGCTGCCGGTATGGGTGATGTGGGTGTAGCCACCGATGCCGATGTGGTTTCCCAGTATTGGAACCCGGCCAAATATCCTTTTGCCATCTCCCGCGCCGGTGTGGCGTTGAACTACACTCCGTGGTTGCGCCAACTCGTGAGCGACATGGATTTGGCCTATCTTGCCGGCTATTATCGTATCGGTGACTACAGTGCCGTCTCCGGTTCGCTGCGCTATTTCTCGCTCGGCGAGGTCTTTATGAATGAGCAGGATGCCGCCAACACCAGTGGTCCGGCCATGACCATCCGGCCCTACGAGATGTCGGTAGACGTGGCCTACTCGCTCATGTTGAGTGAGAAGTTCTCCATCGCAGCCGCCTTGCGCTGGATTTATTCCGACCTCACCTATAATTATAAAGACGACACTACGCCCGGCAGTGCTTTCGCAGCCGACATTGCTGCCTATTATCAGAATTATGTAAACCTCGGCAATCGCGAATGCCAGTTGGGGTTGGGGCTGAACATTTCCAACATCGGTTCCAAAATCTCTTTCGATGGCGGCTCCACCAATGAGTTTATCCCCACCAACTTGCGTTTGGGAGCCTCGCTCATGATTCCCATTGACGAGTACAACAGGTTCACCATCGCGGCCGATGCCAACAAGCTGCTTGTACCCACCTATCCCACCGAAGACCAATACAAGGAAGCACCCGACAAAGACAAGTATCTCGACTATCGGGACTATGTGCAGAAGAAATACTACGACCGGTCTTCCATCAGCGGCATCTTCAAGAGTTTCAGCGATGCTCCCGGCGGTTTCAAGGAAGAGATGCAGGAAGTGCAGTGGAGCATCGGTGGTGAATACGTGTACAACGACAAGTTCACCGTGCGTGCCGGCTATCACAACGAGAGTGCCAACAAGGGCAACCGCAAGTATTTCACCGTCGGTGCGGGCTTCAAGATGAGCGTGTTCTCGCTCGATGCAGGCTATGTCATAGCCACGGCCAAAAGCAATCCGCTCGACCAGACCCTGCGCTTCACCCTCAGTTTCGACATGGACGGCATCAAGGATCTTTTCCGCCGCCGTTAATCTTCCGTGCTCCGGAGGCCACTATGGACGAGCCTTGGCAGTATCCCTCACACAAATAGACACAACTCCAACAACTATAAACCGTATGAAGATAAGAGTAGGAATGGGCTACGACGTGCATCGGCTCGTGCCCGGAAGAACCCTTTGGCTGGGTGGCATCAAGATAGAACACCCACTTGGGCTGTTGGGACACAGCGATGCCGATGTGCTTATCCATGTCATTTGCGATGCGTTGCTCGGCGCAGCCAACATGCGTGACATCGGTTATCATTTCCCCGACACGGCGGCCGAGACCCTCGACGTGGATTCGAAGCTGCTGCTGCGCAAGACGATAGACCTCATCGCCTCCAAGGGCTACACCGTGGGCAACATCGATGCCACCATTTGTGCGGAGCGTCCCAAGCTCAATCCCCATGTTCCGGCGATGAAAGCCTGCCTTGCAGAGGTGATGGGAGTCGACGAAGAAGACATCTCCATCAAGGCCACCACCACCGAGAAGCTCGGTTTCACCGGGCGCGAAGAAGGCATCTCGGCCTATGCCGTGGTGCTGATTCATAGAGACTAAGACTTCCTTCATAAAGGTTAAGATTTTGGGGCCGGCTCGTTGAGTCGGCTTTTTTTTTGGACTTAAAATGCAGTTCCGTAGTATGTGTGCGGACACAAAGTTTTGATTTATGTCAAGAAAACCCGTTTTTCTGATGAAAAAAGACAGCAAGTGTTGGTCGTTTGGAAAAATAGCTATACCTTTGCATCATCAAAAGGTTAATAGATTGTTTAGGTTAGTAATAGATTTAGGTTTTTAGTTATTAGATTTAAGGTAGATTGAAAGATTGTTTAACGGTAACAAAGAGATAGCCGCGAGGCTGTCTTTAGTTTAAAAAAGGATTTTTTTTAGTTAAACATAAAATTTGCGCCATAGCTCGTTGAGAGTTGCGGCGCATTTTTTATTGTGCGTATATGTGGGGCGGGGTAGGCATGAGCATTCATGCAAGAAGCGTAGCCGGCGGGGTCCGGAGACAAGGCGTGGCTGCAAGATGCAACGAGACAATGGCACCGGATGGCTTCTGCTGTTGTCAGATCTTTTCGCAACCAATTTGCAATTCGCCCATTTTGGTTGTATCTTTGCATCAGCCAAGGGAGCATACACGTGCTCCCTTTTTTTAGTTTCCACCTCTAAAAGAGGGCTTTTCTATCTTGCTTTGGAGTGCCACTTGGCTCAAACGACCTTGTAAAAGGGCCTTTTTGAGGTTCTGACTCGGGCCGAATGACCTTCCAACTGTGGCCCTTTTGCAATGTCGTTTGGGCTTGGTGGGAATTTTGAAGGGGTGACTGCGGCTAATGGGGCGAATAAGATTGGCAGCCCAGACGGGTGCAGGAAAATCCCATGTAAGGCTTTTTCAAAACATTTAATAGTTAGTGCTATATACTAAAGGCCAAAAAGATTCGGCAAGAAGAAATGAAGACCGAATATATCGGGATAAAGAATAAGGAAATAAAAAATTAAACACTATCTTTGCAAAATAATAAGCAGAGATAGGCAAGCCGTTGGGGTTGCCGAGGAGTTTGGCCGAAGGCAACGGACTTCTTTGCAGGAAGCAGCGTTGCATTCCTTTGTCGGCACGACTTAAAAAACAGAACATTAAGAAGTATGCGTGTACTGATTGTAAATACAAGCGAACGGATGGGGGGAGCGGCCGTGGCCGCCAACCGGTTGGTGGATGCCTTGAACAATAATGGGGTGAAAGCCAAGATGCTCGTAAGAGACAAGGAGACACAGGACATCACGGTGGTGGGCCTGTCCCGATCGCCGTTGCTCCGTTGGCGTTTTCTGTGGGAGCGGTGGTGCATCTTCTGCCGGCTGCATTTCTCGAAACGGCATCTATGGGAGATAGATACAGCCTGCATGGGCAACGACATCACCAAGTTGCGCGAGTTCAAGGAGGCCGATGTCATTCACCTCTCATGGGTCAATCAGGGCATGTTGTCGCTGAAAGGCATCAGGAAGATACTCAACAGCGGCAAGGCTGTGGTGTGGACGATGCACGACATTTGGCCGGCCACGGCGATATGCCATCTCACGCTCGGCTGTTCGCGCTTCAAGACGGGCTGCTCCCACTGCAAGTATCTGCCCGGGGGCGGTTCGGCAAGCGACCTTTCCACAAAGATATGGAGGCGCAAGAAGCGGCTGCTGGTCGGGCAGAGTGCGTTTTTTGTGGCCTGTAGCCGTTGGCTTGAAGGGCAGGCCCGACAGAGCAAATTGTTGGAAGGGCTGCCCGTGACAAGCATCCCAAACCCCATTGACACCCACGTGTTCCATGTTGCAGACCGGCAGAAGGCCCGCCAAAGGCTGAACTTGCCGCCAGACAAGCAACTCATCCTCTTTGCCTCGCAGCGCATCACCAATGTGAACAAGGGCATGAGCTATCTTGTGGAGGCTTGCAGGCAGCTTGTGGCCGAGTGTCCCGAACTGAAAGAGCAAGTAGGGCTCGTGGTGCTGGGTGGCCATTCCGAAGAAATCGTGGGCGAATTTGACTTCCCCGTCTACCCGCTGGGCTACGTGAACGACACTGAACGCATCGTGGATGTCTATAATGCGGCCGACTTGTTTGTGCTGCCGTCGCTGTCGGAAAATCTGCCCAATACCATCATGGAGGCCATGGCCTGCGGAGTGCCCTGTGTGGGATTCCGGGTGGGGGGCATTCCGGAGATGATCGACCACCGGCAAAACGGCTATGTGGCCGAGTATCGCGATGCCGCCGACCTGGCACGCGGACTCCGGTGGGTGCTGACCGAGGCCGACCGGGAGGAGCTTCGGGAAAGAGCACTCCGGAAGGTGGCCCAAAACTATTCGCAACAAAGTGTAGCCATGAAATATATCGAAGTCTACAACGAGGCCATAGCCTATAAAAAATACAGGCTATGATTCGTTTCACCATCATCACCTGCACCTATAATGCCGAGGCCGTTGTAGGACGCACACTCGACAGTGTGCTTGCACAGACCTACGCGCATGTGGAACACCTTATTATAGATGGCGTTTCCACCGACCGCACCCTCCAACTGGCCGAAGACTACCGTCGCAAAAATGCGGAAGAAGAGAGCCTCCACGAGGTAGTCATCACATCGGAACCCGACCGTGGCCTCTACGATGCCATGAACAAAGGTATAGCCCGGGCCACAGGCGACTATCTCGTGTTTCTCAATGCCGGCGACACCTTTCCCTCAGCCGACACGCTGGAATTCATTGCCGGCAGTGTGGGCGACGGGGAGGAGAATCCCGGAGTGCTCTATGGTGACACCGACATCGTGAACGATGAAGGCCGCTTTCTCCGCCATCGCCGGCTTTCGCCACCCGAGCATCTTTCTTGGCGGTCGTTCAGCCGTGGCATGCTTGTGTGCCATCAGTCGTTCTATGCCCTCACTGCCGTGGCTCGCGAGGTGCGCTACAACACCGCCTACCGCTATTCGGCCGATGTGGACTGGTGCATCCGCGTGATGAAAGCCTGTGAGTGCAAGCATCTGCCGTTGAAGAATCTCCATGCCGTGGTCACCCATTATCTTGACGGCGGCATGACGGTGAAGAACCACCGCGCTTCGCTCCGGGAACGATTCACCGTGATGCGCAGCCACTACGGACTGCCCACCACGGTGATGATGCATCTCTGGTTTGTCGCCAGAGCTTTGCTGAAACGGTAAGAGAGCGCGGGCTTTCCATCCCTCGCGGACTATTGCCGCAAGGCCCGCAGGGCGTTGAGTACGGCCAGCACCATCACGCCCACATCGGCAAAGACGGCCATCCACATGGAGGCCAACCCGAAAGTGGCGAGTATGAGCACGAGCACCTTGACGCCGATGGCAAACCACGCGTTTTGCATGGCGATGGCAATGGTGTGTCGGGAGATGGCGATGGCTTGAGCCACCTTGGACGGATGGTCGTCCATCAGCACCACGTCGGCTGCCTCTATGGCCGCATCCGACCCGAGACCGCCCATGGCGATGCCCACATCGGCACGTGCCAGCACGGGGGCGTCGTTGATGCCGTCACCCACAAACACGAGAGTCTTGCCTTCCCCCTTTTCGGCTATCAGCCGTTCAAGATGGCTTACTTTGTCAGCCGGCAGCAGTTCGGCATACACTTCGTCCACTCCCAGCTCTTCCGCCACATGCTTGCCTACGGCCTCTCGGTCGCCCGTGAGCATCACCGTCTTTTCCACTCCCGCAGCCTTGAGCCGGCTGATGGCCTCGTGGGCATCTTCTCTTATTTGGTCGGAGATGACGATGTGGCCGGCATACTGCCCGTTGATGGCCACATGGATGATTGTGCCCACATGGTGGCAGGGTCTCCATTCAGCCCCTATGGCCTGCATCATCTTCTCGTTGCCCACGCACACGGTGTCACCGTTCACTTCGGCCTGGATGCCTTGTCCGGCCACCTCTTCTATATGCTCCACGCGGCAGTCGTCTTGCTCGTTGGGATAAGCCTCCCGCAGCGATAGGGCGATGGGGTGGGTGGAGAAGCGTTCCACGTGGGCAGCCAAGTGGAGCAGGCGTTGTTCGTCGCACTCATGGGGATGGATGGCGTTCACCTTGAATACACCGTGGGTGAGGGTGCCCGTCTTGTCAAACACCACCGTACCGGCTTTGGCCAGCGTGTCCATATAGTTGGAACCCTTGATGAGGATGCCGTGACGCGAGGCTCCGCCGATGCCGCCAAAGAAGGTGAGGGGAATGGAAATGACGAGCGCGCACGGACAGGAAACGACCAAGAACGTGAGGGCGCGATTGAGCCATACGGGGAAAGCGGCGAGGAAATCGCCTGATAGCAGGGGAGGGATAAAGGCCACCAGCAGGGCGGCAACGACCACGATCGGTGTGTAGACATGGGCAAACTTGGTGATGAAGGTCTCGCTCCTTGACTTGTGCTCGCCGGCACTCTCCACCAGTTCGATAATCTTTGAGGCCGTCGACTCGCCGAAGGTCTTGGAGACTCTCACCTTGAGCAGTCCAGAGAGGTTGACGCAGCCCGAGAGCACCTCGCCGTCGACCGTCACCGTGCGGGGAACGCTCTCGCCCGTCAGGGCCACGGTGTTCAGACTGGATGTACCTTCCGTCACCACACCGTCCATCGGCACCTTTTCTCCCGGCTTCACTACGATAGTTTCACCCACCGCCACGGTTTCGGGAGCCACGGTTGCCAGTTCGCCACTACGCTCCACATGGGCAATGTCGGGGCGTATGTCCATCAGGTGGGAGATAGACTCCCTGCTGCGCCCCTCGGCATAGTCTTCGAAAAGTTCGCCCACTTGGAAAAACAGCATCACAAACACGGCTTCGGGAAACTCGGTCTCGGCTCCCGGCAGAAAGCCGATGAGCAGTGCACCGATGGTGGCGATGCTCATGAGCAGGTCTTCATCAAACGGGTCTCCCTCCATGATGCCTTCCACGGCTTCGCCGAGCACATCATAACCGGCTATCAGATAGGGCACGAGATAAACCAGCAGCAGTTGCCATGTGGCAAGGCCGGCAGTTTTCTCTACGACTACGGCTCCCGTCAGCAGCACGGCCGAGAGGAGGATTCTTACAAGTTTTCGATTCATATCATCTTGTTTTGGTTCTTTTCCTTCACTTCTTCAGATGGGCTATGTTTCCCGTTTCCGTTTGCAAAGGTAAGGGAAAAGTTTTGCAACTCGGTTGCAAAGAAGTGGATGAGCAGATAAGTAAACGAGTTGACAAGTGGACGAGTTGACAAGTTAATGGCCGGTGATAGTTGATAAGCATTGGGAGATAATGGTTACAAAACGGCTGATTTTTCGTCTAAGATAAGAAACACCGAAGGCATTTTGCCGACAGAACAGAAAGCTACCGACATGAGAAGAAAACTGCTTTGCGCCCTGATTGGTATGCTCGCCTGCGCCCCAAGGGGCGTGGCGGCACAATCGAGCGTTTGTTATACCGGCACCCGGATGAGCAATCCCATGCGCCATGACGGCGGTCTGTCTCCCGTAGTGGGCGTGCATAACATCCAGACAATGAGGGCCAACCGGGAGCATCCCACCGCTGCCAACGGCTGGGGATGGACCTACAACCACCAGCCGATGATGGCCTATTGGCGCGGTCGCTTCTATATGCATTACCTCTCGGATGAGCGTGACGAGCAGGTGCCACCCTCGCGCACGCTGCTGCAAACCTCCACAGACGGCTATGCGTGGAGTACACCGGTGGTTCTCTTTCCGGAATACCGGGTGCCCGAAGGGTTCAGAAAAGCGGGTGTGGAGGGAGAGGCCCACCGACTGGTGGCCGTGATGCACCAGCGGCAGGGCTTCTATGTGTCAAAAGCCGGTCGGCTCTTTGCTCTCGGGACGTATGGCGTGTGCCTCAATAAGAAAGACCACAATAACGACGGCAACGGCATCGGACGCGTCATCCGCGAAATCAAGGGCGACGGTTCGTTCGGTCCCATCTACTTCATCTACTACAACCACGGCTTCAATGCCGCAAACACCGACTTTCCCAACTGGAGGAAAGGGGACAAATGGCTGCGCCGGGCCTGCGAGGAGATGCTCTCCAATCCGCGCATACTGATGGGGTGGGTGGAGGAAGCCGACCGTGGTGATGTCCTCCTTCCGCTCAAGGAGCCTTACAGGGCCTACAACGACTATACGCTGCCCGACGGCCGACTCGTGGGCCTGTGGAAGCATGCGCTGACGAGCATTTCGGCCGATGGGGGACGAACGTGGAGCCGGCCCGTCAACCGCGCCCGGGGATTTGTCAACAGCAATGCCAAGATATGGGGACAGCGGTTGGGCGACGGCATGTATGCCACGGTCTACAATCCCTCGGAGTTTCGCTGGCCGCTGGCCATCAGTCTCTCCCGTGACGGGCTGGAATACACCACGCTCAATCTCGTCAACGGAGAAGTGCCCCCCATGCGGTATGGCGGCAACTACAAGAGCTACGGCCCGCAATATGTGCGAGGCATCTCAGAAGGCAACGGGCAGCCTGCCGACGGAGATTTGTGGGTGGCCTACAGCATGAACAAGGAGGATATGTGGGTGGCCCGCGTGCCCGTTCCCGTGACCACAGAGGCTCATGCACAGGCCGACGATGACTTCTCTTGCGTAGCCCGACTGTCCAAGCTCACGGCGTGGAACATCTATTCGCCGCTTCTGGCACGGGTGTCGCTCGATGGCGAGTGGCTGGTGCTGTCGGACAAAGATCCGTTCGACTATGCCCGGGTGGAGCGCAAGATTCCGGCCACATCCGAGCTCCGTGTGAGTTTCGACATACAGGCGGCGCAAAACCACAACGGGTTGTTGCAGATAGAGTTTCTCGACGGAAACGGCTTGGCCTGCTCGCGTCTGGAGTTCACAGCCGACGGTACGGCGCGCTGCAAGAGCGGTGCGCGCTATGGCACGTTTCTCAAATATGAGCCCGACCGCACCTATCATATCGATGCCGAACTGTCTGTGGCCGACCGCATGATAACACTCTTCGTTGATGGCAAGCAGGTGGTGAAGCGCGTCTTCTTTGCCCCTGTACACAGCATAGAGCGCGTGATGTTCCGGACGGGAGCCGCACGCACGCTGCCCGACATCGACACACCGGCCGACCGGGACGACACGCTGCCCGGGGCAGGAAACACGGACACGTTGGCTGTCTACCGCATAGCCCATTTCAAGACCGTTTCCCGCGATGCCGACAGCGGGGCGGCTTTCCTCCGCTCGGCTGATTACAAGCATTATGTGGACTATTTCAACGCGATGGAGGATGAGAATGTCGTGCAGGCCATTCCCAACGCACACGCTTGGGAGTGGATGCAAGAAAACATTCCGCTCTTCGAATGTCCGCAGCAAGACTTCGAACAGATGTATTACTACCGCTGGTGGACGCTCCGCAAGCATATCAAACTCACCGATGTGGGTTATGCCATGACCGAGTTTCTGGTGCCGCGCAGCTATGCCGACAAGTATAATCTCATCTCCTCCGCCCTCGGCCACCACATCTACGAAAGCCGGTGGCTCCGCAATCCCGTCTATCTTGATCAGATAGTCAACACGTGGTATCACGGCAACGACGGCGAAGCGATGCGGAAGCTCGACTTCTACAGTTCGTGGACACCCGCAGCCCTATGGGCTCGCTATCTCGTGGACGGTCGTAAGGAGCCGGCCGTGGCACTTTTGCCCGATTTGGAGAAAGAATATGCAAGGTGGGATGGGCATAAGGGCATCACCCGTCCTTTCCCGTCGGTGAAGGGGATAGGGACTTCCGCAGCCCTCGACCATCCCTCGTCGGCTCTCTACTGGCAGTATGACGTGCGTGATGCGATGGAAGAAACCATCAGCGGGGGGCGCAAGGAGAAGAATGAGCGGCCGAGCATCAACAGCTACATGTATGGCAATGCGCGCGCCATCGCAGCCATTGCCACCCTTGCGGGGGACATGACAACAGCCAAGATTTATAACACCAAGGCCGATACGCTGAAGACTTTGGTGGAAAACTACCTATGGAACGACCGCCACAACTTTTTCGAGGTGCTGAAGAAAGATTCCTTCGCCAACGTGCGTGAGGCTGTCGGCTTCATTCCGTGGTACTTCAATCTGCCTTCCGACAACGCCAAATATGCACAGGCATGGCGGCAATGCGGCGACCCACAAGGTTTTTCCGCTCCCTACGGACAGACTACCGCCGAGCGCCGCCATCCGCAGTTCCGTACCCACGGTGTGGGAAAATGCGAATGGGATGGTGCTGTGTGGCCTTTCGCCACGGCCCAGACACTCACAGCCTTGGCCAACTACCTCAATGATTACAGCCGTCCGGTGGTAGGCGACAGCCTCTATTTCGCCGAACTGGAGAAGTATGTGCAGAGCCAGAGCCACCGGGGAAAACCCTACATCGGCGAATATCTCGACGAGACCACGGGCTATTGGCTCAAAGGAGATCAAGAACGCAGCCGCTATTACAATCACAGCACTTTCAACGATCTGATTATCACAGGCCTCTGCGGGCTCCGTCCGAGTGCGGGGAACAGCCTTGTCGTCAATCCGCTGTTGCCTGCCGGCAAGTGGGATTACTTCTGTCTTGACAAGGTGCGCTACCACGGTCATGACCTCTCCATCGTGTGGGACCGCTACGGTTCGCGCTATCATGCCAGTAAAGGCCTGAGCGTTTATGTAGACGGCAAACTGAAAGCTAATCGCAAAGATATGGGAAGAGTAAGAATAGAATTATAGAGAGATGAGAACATTTACATTATATAATATTACAAAGCAGCTATTGAGGTGTCGCACATTGGTTACACTGCTGTCGTTGGCGATGCTGACAACCGTCGCTCGGGCACATCCTGATTTCGGCAATGCGCAGTGGATTGGGGCCACGGCCAATGCTCACGACTCGTTGGCGGGGCGGAGTATTGTGCTGATGAGGACTGTCAGGTGCGGCAAACCTATCCGGGAAGCGAAGCTCAATATCTGTGGATTGGGGACCTACGAACTGTATGTGAACGGCCGGAAAGTGGGCGACGACATCTTGGCACCGGCGTGGAGCGATTACGACAAGACCGTGTTCTACAACACAATAGACCTCACGGGTGTCTTACAACACGCTGCGGAAGCAAACAAAAAGCCGGCCACGAAGGGGAAAAAGGCTTCGCAGGCCGGCGACAACACCATAGCCGTGATGCTTGGCAACAGTTTTTACCACGAGCAGGGGCTGCGCTACCACAAACTGAAAAGCAACTACGGCCCGCTCAAACTGTTGTTTCATCTCGCCATCGTCTACAACGACGGTAGTCGGGAGACAATAGAAAGTCGGTCGGAGGAATGGAAGTGGGTGGAAAGTCCGGTCGTTTATAACAGCATCTATGGCGGAGAAGATTATGATGCCCGCAAGGAAGATACACCTCCAGCCCCCAAGGCTGCACTCGCTCTCCGTGCTCCACTGGGCACACTCCGGCTGCAGATTGCCGCCTCGGTAAAGATTATGGAACGCTATCCCGTGGCCCGGAGGCTTCGGGAGATGGTGTTTGACATGGGTCAAAACCTTGCCGGCTTTCCCGAAATCACCGTCCGTGGACGGCGGGGGCAGTCGGTGAAGCTCATCGTTGGGGAGACCCTTACGCCCGACGGGCACGTGAACCAAAAGCAGACGGGGCGGCCCTACTATCTCACCTACACGCTCCGGGGCTCCCGGGAGGCAGCCGAAACGTGGCATCCGCGCTTCACCTACTACGGATTCCGCTACATAGAGGTGGAGGGGGCGGTGATGACGGGTGACGACAATCCCGAAGGACTGCCCGTGTTGGAGTGCCTGCAATCGTGCTTCATCTACAACTCGGCACCTAAGACGGGCGACTTCGAATGCAGCAACCGGCTGTTCAATGACACCTACCGGCTCATCGACCGGGCCATCCGGAGCAACTGGCAACACGTGTGGACCGACTGTCCGCATCGCGAGAAACTCGGATGGCTCGAACAGGACTGGATCAACGGTGAAGGACTTGTCTATAACTACGACTGCCGGGCCATGATCGAACAAACCATGCAGCAGCTTGCTGATGCCCAACATGCCGACGGGTCGATGCCCGAGATAGCCCCTGAGTATATCAAGTTTGAAGGTTCGTGGGCCAAGCCTTTTCAGGAATCGCCCGAATGGGGCGGTGCCTTGGTGGCTCTGCCGTTCCTCTACATGCGCCACTACGGCGACTCCTCGCTCGTGAGACGATACTATCCGGCCATGCGCCGCTATGTGGACTATCTTCATTCGCGCGACTCTGCCTACGTGCTCCGCATGGGGCTCGGCGATTGGTACGACTACGGCCCCGGCAAGGCGGGCTTTTCGAAAAACACCCCCGTGGCACTTGTGGCCACGGCCCACTACTATCGGTGGGTCAGTCTGGTGCAGGAGGCTGCCTTGATAGCCGGTAGGGCCGACGAGGCCATCATGTATGGAGTCATCGCCGAGCGCATCATGCTTGCCTTTCAGAAAGAGTTCTTCCATCCCGAGACGGCTTCCTACGGTTCGGGAAGCCAATGCTCCAATGCCATTCCGTTGGAATTGGGTATCGTACCGTTGGAGGTGAAAGACCGGGTGATGCAACATCTTGTTGATGACATCCACACCCACGGCACCCGACTGACCACCGGTGACATCGGCACGCGCTATCTCTTTAATGTGTTGGTGCAGGAAGGACAGGGTGAACTGCTCTACCGGATGCTCAACCACGATGAGATGCCGGGCTACGGCTTCCAACTCAAGCAGGGTATGACAACGCTCGCAGAACAGTGGAATCCCGAGTTGGGAGCTTCACAAAACCATTTCATGATGGCACACATCAACAATCTGCTTGTGCCGTGGCTCGTGGGCATTCGTGTGAGCGGCCGGCAGGTCACCGTCTCGCCCCATCCCGTGGGCGACCTGACATGGGCCAAAGGCAGTACAACAGTCAATGGCAAACGGGTGAGTGTGGCATGGAGGATAGAAAACGGACGTTTCCTCCTCGACATCACCGCCCCTGACAGACAAAACTTACATCTTGACAATGAAACGATTGATTCTTTCTGCGCTCTGCGCCATTTGCAGCTGGAGTGCAACATTCGCACAGAATGACTACGCGGGCCACTATACCCGTAGTCTGCACGACGTGATGGGCGATGTGGCCCGGCGTTGGAATGTTCGGTTGAAATACAATGTAGACACGGCAGGGCTACGCTTGCCCTACGCTGACTTCCGCGTGCGCCCCTACTCACTAGAGGAAACGCTGTCGAACATCTGTGCCTATTTCGACTTTAAATGGTGGAGACAGCCCGACGGTAGCTATAAGATCAAACCCTACGAATATCCCCGCCGCCACACAGAGGAGGGCGCGAAGATGCTCAACTATCTTTCCACGCTCTATGCCGACCGCACGGCTTGGGAGGCTCGCCGCGACAGTCTGCGGCGTGAAGTGCGGATGCGGCTCGGCATCGATGCTTTCCTCGACTCCTGTGTGAACACTCGTCCCGTGTTCTCCAAAGTGAGAAAGCACGACGGTTACACCATGCAGAACATCTGCATCGAACTGACCCCCGGGCAGCACGTGTTCGGAACCATCTATGCGCCTGCCCCCTCGAAAGAGACGAAACGGCGGTGGAAGAATGTGAGGAAATATCCCCTTATCATCTGCCCCGACGGACATTGGGAGACGCGCACGCGCCCTGACGAGCAGAAACGGCTCGCCACATTGGCGCGGATGGGAGCCGTTTGTGTGGATTTCGACCTCTACGGTTATGGCGAAAGCGAGCAGGAAGTGGGGCGTGAGGCCCATCGCACCGACCGGGCCCATGTCTACCAAGCGGCCTGTGCCCTCAAACTGCTTGACTATCTGTGGAACCACCGACACGACATCGACCGGTCGCGTATCGGTGCCAATGGCGGTAGCGGCGGTGGCAGCCATACCATTCTGCTCACCGTGCTTGACGACCGCATCACGGCAGCTGCCCCCACCGTCAATCTGGCCAGCCATTTCGACGGCGGTTGCCCCTGCGAGAGCGGCCGGCCCATCCATCTGGCGGGCGGAGGCACGTGCAATCCCGAGCTCATTGCCATGTTTGCGCCCCGTCCCTTACAGATAGTGAGCGACGGAGGCGACTGGACTGCCTCTGTGCCCACGCTCGAATATCCCTACCTCCGCCGCATCTACGGCTTCTATGGGGGCCAAGATAAGGTGGAAAACGTACACCTTCCTGCTGAGCGACACGACTATGGCCCCAACAAGCGACAGGCCAATTACGACTTCTTTGCCCGCGTTTTCGGTCTCGACCGCACCATGATAGATGAGACTAAGGTCACCATCGAACCGCGCCGGATGATGGAGACGGGACTTGAACGTTGACCAACAAGGAAGTTCCTGCTTCTATTAGATCCGGCAATGAGTCTACATGTCGGTTGAAGTGAGACATACACTTCTCCACTAAAAACTTGGCGTTATCCATTATTATCACTATATTTGCGATAGTAATGATGCTTATTGCCGGAGTTGCCCGTGCAAAAATCGGGCCGATCATTTAAACAACTACATACACATGGAGAAACAAATCTACTTCCGTGGTGTAGGACTGCTCCCTTTAGCCGGACTCCTACCCCAAATGGTGTTGAATGCAAACGGACAAAGTAAAGCAACACCTGAAAGACCGAACATCGTATTCATCCTTGCCGATGACCTTGGTTATGGTGACATCTCTTGTTTTGGCAGCCATTTTGTCAAAACACCGAACATTGACAACCTATCCAAAACCGGCACGACATTCACACAATGCTATGCCGGCTCGGCCATCAGTTCACCGTCCAGATGCTCACTGCTGACAGGCAAAAACACGGGAAACACCACCATTCGTGACAACTTCTGCAAGGTAGGAGGTATCAAAGGAAAGAAGGTAAGTCCTGATGGCAGCGTGTCTTATATCCGAAGAATGAATCTCCTGCCTACCGACACAACCATCGCCACCGTACTCAGAAGTGCCGGTTACAAGACTTGTCTCGTCAACAAGTGGCATCTTGACGGCTTCAATCCTGAAGCCACTCCACTCAACCGCGGCTTTGATGAGTTCCACGGGTGGCTTATCAGTACCATCTTTTCCAACGATCCTTACTATTATCCTTATTGGAGATTTGATAACGACAAACTCATCAACATTGAGGCAAACGCCCATGACAAGCATGTCATGCACAACACGGACCTTTCTACCGAAGACGCGATCAATTTCATCCGTAAAAACAAAGACAGACCGTTCTTCCTCTACTTGGCCTACGATGCGCCTCATGAGCCCTACATCATCGATGACACTTCGTGGTATGACGGCGAGAACTGGGACATGAATACCAAGCGCTATGCAGCCCTTATCACTCACATGGATGCGGCCATCGGACGACTGATGAAAGAACTGGAAAGACTGAAGCTCAGGAAAAACACGCTCGTCGTCTTCGCTTCCGACAACGGTGCAGCCGTACAAGCCCCGCTAAAACTGCTCAAGTGCAATGGCGTCTTCCGTGGACGTAAAGGTCTGCTTTATGAGGGAGGCATCCGCGTGCCGCTGATTGTCAACCAACCGGGCAAGATACCTGTCCGGACGCTTGAAAACATCATCTACTTTCCCGACATGATGCCCACGTTTGCAGCACTCACCGGCAGCACCAAGCATCTGCCACAACACCTCAACGGCATAAATATTCTGCCTCTTTTTTATGGCAAGCAACTGGATACCGATCACCGGTTGCTCTATTGGGAGTTTCCCGGGGTACAGAGGGCGGCTCGTAAAGGTGACTGGAAATGTGTCACAACCAAGAGAGGTGCTCCTTTAGAGCTGTATAACATCAAGGAGGATATGGAGGAACGGCATAATCTGGCGGACCAATATCCCGAAATGGTGAAAGAGTTCGACAAGGAAATGAAAGCCATCAGGCATCCTTCTCCCAACTGGCCGTTGGAAGGAGAATAAACAAGATACGAAAAGAAAAGGAGGAGTACAAAGGATAGAAGATACAATCGTATTCTTTCCCTTGTGCTCCTCTTCTTTGTTTTCCTGACTTCAGATTTGATGAAGTCCTACGGTTCTTATTTTCCTTTTACTGTGGGAATTTCGGTCTTTTCCCTGACAAGCTCCCTCAATAGCCTTCATTCTGCTTCCACCCTTTCATCAGTTGGGTTTGACTATACGGAATGGCAAAGAGAGGTGCTGTCTTGCCATCGGCAAATTTCCATTTCAGGGGAGTGCCCTGTGTGCTGTTGCAATCTTTCACCACCATTCCGTTATCATTGGCCTGAAGCGTTGCCGACAACCCCGGAGTACGGTGATTGAAATGAGCGACCATCACCTCGTTCAATCTTCCTGTGCGAACCAAGTCATACCATCGGTGTCCTTCAAAACAAAGTTCCAGCAGTCGTTCGTCTTCAATGGCTTTAGCCATTTCGTTCTTGGTCGCAGCAGTCGTGTTGTCAAGGCCTGCACGCGTCCTCACCAAGTTCAGCCACGAAGCAGCCTCGGCCGCAGCCCCGGCCTCATTGAGGCATTCCGCATACATCAGGAGTACATCGGCATATCTGTATATGATGTTGTCGCATCCACTGGCGCACTTGGTCAGCCCTTGATTGCCAAAGTCATAATACTTCAATGTTGTCGGTAGGTAAGCATATCCGTTGGCATTGACCTTTACCTCGGCTGTTTGCTTCGAAATGGATTGGCGGGTGTCGTATATTCCGTCATACGTCATCTCCTTGTAACGCTTGTCATTAGGATGGCTGCGGAGGAGATTATACAATTCCCAAGTCATCAACAGGCAACTTGTTCCCTGTGAACAAGAGATGGTAGACTTTGTGCCATCGGCATAGGTGTAGCTGGGTTGTGTGCCGGGACTCACATTTGGAATGCTTCGTTTCATCAAGTCGTTGGCCACTACCGTAGCTCCATTGTTAAACTGTGCGGCGAGAATGATTTCTTTATTCATCGGTTTGTCTGAACCGTAGATGTCCGCTATCGAAGCCTGTAGTCCCAGTTTCCCGGTATTGGCATTAGCATAATTGATGACCTGTTGCAAGGATTTCTTGGCCGACACGAAGTCGTTGCGGGTCATGTCCACCTCAGCTTGCATTGTATAGGCAGCCAACCGGGTGGCGCGCCCTGACGAGGTGCCCGCTTCATAACTGTCAGGCAGGTTGGCAATGGCCGTAGCCAGATCGGCATTTATCTGCTTATACACCTCATCGACTCCGCTCCGTTCATAACCATAGAGTGTGGAATAGTCGTCAATAACAGTTGTTGTCAACGGTACGGGGCCGAACAGACGCACCAATGTAAAATAAGCATAAGCCCTGAAAAAGCAGGCTTCTCCTTCAAATCGCGCCTTATTGGCACTGCTCACATTGCCTGCCTTTTCTATGACATTGTTACAACGGTTAATCATTTTATAGCAGTCGCTCCATATCGAAGCGGTGATGCCCAATGTAGCATCCCACGTGCTTTCGTTCATATTGATGAAGTCGGTGGCATTGTTGATTTTATAATCATACGCCTCGTCCGTACACAGACTGTTGACATAGACAACATTCTGGCTCACGGTCTGCAAATAATAATACACATCCAGCAGGATGGTCTGCACCTCGCTCTCGTTCTTCATATAGGTCTCCATCTGCATGGAGTCGGAAGGATACCTGTCAAAGAAACTGTTGCTGCACCCCACAGTGTTTGTTAATGCTACTGCCATTACGGAATACAACAGAATGTCTTTTATCTTTTTCATCATTATGCCCTTTCTTTTAGAAATTTAAGTTTACTCCGAAAGTGATAACCCTTGAGATGGGATATCCGCCGAAATCCACCCCATTGTTGGTAGCCGAATTACCTTTGTAGTTGGCCTCTACCGAATAGCCGGGATAGCTGTCGAAAGTCCACAGATTCTGCACATTCATGCTGAATCTTACACTCTCTACACCTATCTTGCTGCACAATTTTCGTGGCATGGTATAGCCCAACGCGATATTGCGGATGCGCAAGAAATCGGCATTGTAGAGATAGCGGGTGGAAGGACTGATGTTTGCCCCCAGATTGTTGGTACCGGCCTTGTGGGAGAATCCGTTACCCGGTTGTTCTGCCGATCTCCAGCGATTGAGCCCCGACTCTGCCAGCACATTATCATCGTAGCGGTTCAGCGTGAATGCTCTGGCCGCAGCATAGATCACCTTTCCGCCCACCTGTCCGTCAATCGTGACTGCCAAGTCAAAGTTCTTATATCCCAGTTTGTTGGTCCATCCGTAGGTGAAATCGGGCTGATAGTTGCCCACACACTGATAGTCGTTGGTGTCGATGACCTTGTCGCCATTGACATCTTCAAATATCAGGTCGCCTAAAGCCTCGGCTCCTTTCTTGGCATATTTCTGTAGATCTGCCTCTGTATTGAAAGTCCCAATGACCTTCAGCATATACATGTCACCCATGGGGCGGCCCACATAATTGCGAATGACATCGGCCCACTTGGTGCCTGCCTTGCCGTTGGCGAGCTGTTTCTGGTTGTTGGCCAGGGAGAGTATCTTGTTTCTGTTGAGCGACCAGTTGAAAGTCGTCTCCCAGTTGAATGTGCCTTGGAGCACCTTGGCATTAAGCTGCACTTCGATACCTTTGTTCTCCACCTCTCCGGAATTCATATACACACTTCCCGCAATGCCGTTGAAATCGGGTATGTTGGCCGGCATCACGATATCACTCGTACGCCTGTACATGTCTACGGTGAGATTGATACGGTTAAAGAAGGCGAGATCTATCCCCAAGTCCACTTGCTTGTTTTTCTCCCATCCCAGTTCCCTGTTGGAATATCCGTTAGGGTAATAGGCGGGAAAGGAGACGTTGCCAAACACGACATTGTGGTTGGTGTTGATGGTGGATATCCATGCATAGTTGGTGCCTATCTGGTCATTGCCCGTCACACCGTAGCTGGTGCGCACCTTGGCGATGGTCAGCCATGAGAGCCGTTTCATCCACGGTTCTTCGGTGATGTTCCAAGCCAACGAACCGGAATAGAACAGTCCCGACCTGTTGTCGGGCCCGAACTTGCTGGAGCGGTCGCGACGCAACGAGCCCGACACGACATATTTGCTGTCGTAGTCGTAAATGACACGCCCGAATAGTGCGTCGAAAGCATATTCTGTGTTTCTCGAAGAGCCTGTCCACAGGTTGGCGCCCATCACGTTGGTGATGCTCGTGTTCTTGTAGGCCACGGGGTTGTCTGCATCCGTACGGTCGTCTTGTCTCACGCTGAAGTCGCTGTTATATTCGAAGTCGTAGCCCAAGACAGCATTCAGATGATGCTTTTCGCCAAACATGCGGTCATAGGTGGCCGTGGTAGACCAATAGGTGTTGTAGCCGAATCCGGAGGCGCGATAGGCATCTATGGCCGAAAGATTGGGTGTAGACTTGTTGCCGGTCTCGTTAGCTCCCAACAGACAGGCCGATTGGTAGTAGTCGAGTTTCGTGGAATTGGTTGACAAGTCCACAGAGGACCGCACCGTCAGACTCTTGAGAGGCTTTATCTCTATATAGGCATTGGTGAGCGTCCTGATGCTCCACGAGTCATTACTGTTCTCCAAAAGGTTGGCAACGGGATTTCTCAACTGGTTGTTGAGCCCATAGCGCGTGTAGTGCTGCGCTATCTGCGTGTAGTCACCATTGGGCTGCCATACAGGCAGAATGGGTGGATAGGACAGTGCCTCGGCTATAACGCCCGTCACGTCTTCAGTGCCGCCGCCTGCCGGCTGCTGTGCCCGCTTCTTGGTGTAGGTGGGTGAGAATCCGACACCTATTTTGACATACTTGTTCAGTCTGGCATCGAAGCCCCCTTTCACGTTCACCTTTCTATAATAGGAGTTTAGCAAGATGCCGTCTTCGTTCTGGTAGTTGACCGAAAAGTGGTAGGTCACATTCTCGTTGCCCCCCGTCACATTGGCATTAGCCCGATAGTTCAGGGCATTTCTGAATATCTCATCTTGCCAGTTGGTATTGGCATAGTCACCACTCTCCCGGAGTTTGAGCAATCCCGGGAAGTTGCCGATGGTGCCATTATTGGTGCGGGCCTCGATGATCATGTCAAGATAGTCCTTGGAGCCCAAGACATCTACATAGCGTTGCACCTGATTGACTCCTATCTGGGTGGAGAAAGAAACCCTTGGCTTGCCCGTCCGTCCGCTTTTCGTGGTCACTATGATGACCCCGTTTCCGGCCTTGGAACCATAGATGGCCGATGATGCTGCATCCTTCAATATCTGTATGTCATCTATATCGGTAGGACTGATGCTGTTAAACAGTTCGCTGTCTGTCGTGGGATAGCCGTCGATGACATACAAGGGGTCGTTGCCGCTATTGATGGAACCCGCTCCGCGGATGCGGATGGCAGGGGCCGCTCCGGGCTCACCGTTGACCTGTTGCAACGTGATGCCCGACGACATGCCTACGAGGCTCTGGGCCACATTGGATGTAGGCATGCCGGCTATCCTGTCACCTTTGACCGTAGAGATGGCCGTGGAAACCGAGCGTTTGGCGATTGCTCCATAACCGACCACCACCACTTCATCAATGGTTCTGTCACTTTCCGTTAAAACGATGTTGACCGTAGATTTGCCGGCCACCGGCACCTCCTGCCGTTCATATCCCACGTAGGAGACGACAAGCGTTGCATGGTCGCCCACCTTGATGGAGAAGTTGCCGTCAAGGTCGGTCACTCCGCCATTGGAGGTGCCCTTCTCCATGATGGTGGCGCCGATGATCGGTTCGCCGCTGCCGTCTTTCACACTTCCCGTAACGACCGATTGCGCATGGGCCCCGATGACTGAAAATACAAAGAATACCGTTGTCATCAACGATAGCCTGCACAAGGCAGGCCATTTCTTTCTGCAAATGTCTTTCATACTGCATTGTTTTTAGTTATTAGTGATTGTGGTTTAATAGATCGTAGTTTATCTCACAAATATATCTTCTGAAAGAAGACGAACCACTTGTTTTTTGATTTTGCGACACCACTTTTTGATACTTCCACAAAAATCGGCCCTTGTTTCTCGAATCGGAGCAGAAGTATCTCTTTCTGTGGTGGAGAGGGGAGCCGGAGTGTGGCAAGGTGTTGGCTTTTAGGGACACCTGCAGAAGTTGTCAAATAATATCACACTTGATTTGCATTCGGCCATTTTCCATCGTATCTTTGCTGTGGCAAGGGGAGTACGCGTGTGCTCCCCTTTTTCGTGGATGTTGCCGGCAGAGGTGCTTGCGGAGGCCGAATTGGGATGTGAAAGGGGCTCCGCAGGGTTGTGGATGGGCCTGAATCGCAAGTTGAGTGTGGCCCTTTGAGGATGTGAGTGTGGCCGTTCGGGTGTCTTTTTTCGTCTGTTTTGACATTTTGTTGCGGCTGAAGCAGGGCACTATACTTTTGGAGGTGATTTTTATGTCAAGTAAGGCGAAAACATTCAAAAGGTTTTTTGGAGTTTTTAAGCTATACTTTCAGATTTATAGTAAATGGTGCTGAAAACTGCTGAATGCTACCTTTCTGTCTACGGGGAAATGTGCATTAGAAGTTGTGTGTACTTTCTCCAGCTTTCAATTTTTATTTTAACAAACGACCATTTGCCGATTTTTCATAACAAACTGAATGATTCCGACTACATAAAAGCCTATCATGCGAATAAAAAATAGAAAAAAAACGGCTCTCTTGCTTGTTTTATCGGAAATATTGATTATATTTGTGGCGTTATCGAACTTAAACAACCAACCCCAACTCAAAAGTTATAACAAACTTAAATATAAACAACAACACAATGAATTATTTATTGCGACTAACCATGCCAATTCTGCTCGCAGTTTTGGCAACCACCGTGCGGGCTAATACCTACACGTATGAATTTACAAAAAAGGTGTTTAGCGGAAATGGCACACAATCATTGGGAGGAGTTGAATGGACGCTCCAAACCGATGGGGGCTATTTCGGCTATGATAAAAAGAAAGGGCAACAGTTTGGAAAGAGTAAAAAGCCCGCAAAGACTATGACGCTATCTACAACCGGTATCCAAGGGACCATATCCTCCGTCAAAGTGGAAACAAGTGGAGCAAAAGGCACTAATGCCACTCTTAAGGTCACCGTTGGCGGTACCCAAATCGGGCAAGCATATACCTTGACAAGTGCTTCTACCGAAATAGAATTTAAAGGTTCAGGAACCGGAGAAATCGTTCTTTCCTATGGGCAGACTTCTTCCACAGCCATTTACATCAAAAAGATAATCGTCGATTATGAAGAGTCCGGCGAGCCCCCTGTTGTGCCCAAACCCACTCAAAAGGTGAACGGGCTTGCCGCTCTGAAAGACATCGCAGACGAAACGCCTGTACATCTCTACATCGCCGATGCCGACAATGCCCGTGTGCTCTTTGCCGGCAATGACGAGGCTTTCATCCGCGACAAGGATTGCACGGTTTGCTTCTCTGGTGTCAAGGCTAAGCCTGCTATGGCATACAACCAGCACGTTGCAGGCTACATCGTTGGCAAGAAAATGACCCAAAACGGTATGACCACCCTGCAAGCTGTGGCCGACACACACACGGCTTTCCTCGTGATAGCTGCCCCGGTACAGGAGTCTGATGTGGAGCCTGCTGTCATGAAAGCCGGTGAGCACGCCACTCATCTTGGCGACTGGGTCACAATGAAAGACCTGACCATGAAAAATGGCAAGCTCGAGGCTAACGGACAGACCTATATGCTGAACAATGCCTACGGTCTCAATGGTAACTCGTTCTATCAGCAGCCATACGAAGGGGCTATTGTAGACCTCTCGGCCATCGTTTATCCCACTGCGACAGGTATCGAATTGCGCCCTATATACAATAAGGTGGAGAAGACGCAGGCTCATGATGTGGAGGCCCGAGACTTCCGTCCGCTCATCTATGTGATAGACGAAACTCGCAACTTCACTTCTCCGACGGCTGACATTCCCCACGCCACCGTGCGCCTGCACCGCACATTCTCTCCCGACAAATGGAATACGCTCGCCCTGCCTTTTGCCGTAACCTTCGAAGGGGGTAAGCTGCGCAAATACGACAACGTGGACGGACAGACAATGAAGTTTGTGGAAGCCGCATCTGTGGAACCGGGCGTGCCCTATCTGTTCAAGCCGGCCACAGTCATTGAGAATCCCACCTACACCGACGTGACGCTCTCCAAGACCGAGGCCCGGAAAGTGATGCACGGCAGTTGCGGATTTGCCGGCACCTACAGTCCTTATACGATGAAGACAGACAAGACCGAACGTTTCCTCGGAGAGGGCAACAAACTCTACTGGCCCGACACCACGACTTCACCTGACGCTAACAAGATGAAAGGTCTGAGAGCCTACTTCATGGTGCCTGAAACGATGACGGAGGCCAAGGTCTCTATCGTTGGTGAGACTACAGCCATAGACAATGTGGCTACCGACCACCCGGCGGCAACGGCCAACGCCCGCGTCTACAATCTCAATGGGCAGTTTGTGGGCATCGGAACAGCCGGCTTGCCCAAGGGTGTTTACATCGTCAATGGTAAAAAAATGGTTATTAACTAACAATCTGCTATAATGGAAAAGAAAACATATTTTGTCCCCAACACGAAAATTAAGGCCTTGGAGCTTGAACAGCATCTGGCCGCAGCCAGTCCCGACATTAATGACGAGGGTACTGATGTCCATTTCCCCGGAACAGGCGGTGGCGGCAATGCCAATGATGCGTATGGCAAGAGCTGGAGCCTCTGGGACGATGAAGATGAAACAGAAAACATGTATAACCATCAATAGGAATGAAGCGAATAATCATGAAAAAATATCTATTTTCACTGCTTTGCCTGGTCTTTGCGCTGGGCATAAGCGCACAAAACGACAAGAAGCCTAAAATCATCAAACTCAAGACGGGCTTGGAGGTGACCTTTGTCAAGGATCAGATAGACAGTGCCCGCATCGTGTTCGGCCCCGGCGGGCAGCAAGAGCCGCTTGGCATCAAGGTCTATGTCCACGATGCCGAACCGGTGGACTACCTCTATTCGCAAATCGAGGAGGTGACATTCTTCGAACAGGGAGGTGAAACTCCCGACGAAGAGAATAAGAACAAGAATACCAAAGAAGATTTGGCTAAGAATCCAGAGGGTTGGCGACTAGAGTTCCCACGCTTTATTCAAGGGCGCGAGGCGACGTATGAAATCACACATACATATAAAGCCGTAATTCAAAATAAAGAAGAGCAGGTTGTCAACTTCTCTTTGGAATGGGACGGACAAAAGAAAGCCAACCGTTGGACATGCTATCAACTCTATGCGGGAAATATGGCAAAAAATACAAAACGTAACGATGATTTTAAAGAAGATCCGATGATTACGAATCCCGCACACCGGAGTACACTTGCAGACTATAAAAGTAATTCCAGCATTTATGCCAGAGGACATCTTTGCCCATCAGGCGATCGACTCTATTCTGTAGAACAAAATAAGCAAACATTCTACTTGAGCAACATGCAGCCACAGATACATGGGCACAACAGTGGCGTTTGGCAGCAATTAGAGCGGAAAGTGCGTGACACATACGCTACAGCCTCTAACTGTGACACGCTGTATGTAGTAAAAGCTGCCACCATTGATGATGGCCACATACAAGGATATACAAGCGCAGGGCTGATTGTACCACAATATTTCTATATGGCTCTATTGGCATACAATAAAACCAATGGTACCTATCACGCATTGGGTATTTGGTCGCCCCATGAGTCTGGAAGTAAGACAGAATACATCACTATCAAGGAGTTGGAGAGACGCACCGGCATCGACTTCTTCTGCAACTTGCCCGACGCAACGGAAGAGAAAGTGGAAGCTGATGACAGTAGTGATAATGCTAATTATTGGCATGTCACGTTCTCCCACGCACAACCGTAACCGCTAAATAATCGAATGAAGCCGGAGCCGCAGCAGCTCCGGCTTTTTTGATGCCTTATAATATGGGGATTCACTGACGACAAAAGCTGTGCATGTTCGTCTATGGGATATAACTGTCAAACATGCGCATGATGATTCTTAAGAAGTCTTTTCTAATGGCTATTGCCATGCTTGCAAGTCTTTTTTCGCAAGCACATCCGTATAAACTATGGTATCGGGAGCCTGCACAGGTGTGGACGGATGCTTTGCCACTTGGCAATGGCAGGCTTGGAGCCATGGTATATGGTATTCCGGCCACGGAGCGCATACAGCTCAACGAGGAAACCATCTGGGCCGGACAGCCCAACGGCAATGCCAATGCGAAGGCGCTGAAGGCCATTCCCGTAATTCAAGACCTGATTTGGAAGGGCGAATACAAGAAGGCGCAAGACTTGGCGACCTCCGATGTGATGTCGGCCACCAACTGGGGAATGCCCTACCAGGCTTTCGGCAACGTGTACATCTCCATGCCGGGCATGGGCAACTACACAAACTATTACCGCGAATTGAGCCTCGACTCGGCACGGGCCATCACCCGTTGGACGGCAGATGGGGTGACCTATCGGCGCGAGGTGATCACTTCGTTGGCCGACAATGTGGTCACCGTCCGCTTCACGGCCGACCAACGGGGCTGCATCACGTTCAATGCCTACTTCACCACTCCCCACGACGATATTATTATCAAGAGCGAGGGCGACGAAGCCACGCTGTTTGGCGTGACTTCCAAGCACGAAGGACTGAAAGGCAAAGTGCGCTTCATGGGGCGCATGGCGGCGGTGGCAAAGGGGAAAGGGGAAGGGGCCGTGACCCACTCCAAAGACGGAATTGTGTCGGTGAAAGGGGCCGACGAGGCTGTGCTCTACATCTCGATAGCCACCAACTTCAACAATTATAAGGACATTTCCGGTGACGAGGCCGTCCGTTCGGAACAAATTTTGCGGGCTGCCATGGCTCGCGATTATGCACAAAGCAAAGCCGAACACATCAGCCGATTCCGGCAGTTGATGCACCGTGTGACGCTCAACTTGGGTGAAGACCAATACAAAGACCTGCCCACCGACGAACGGATTATCCGTTTTGCCGACCACGACGACAACTATCTCGTGGCCACTTACTTCCAATTTGGTCGTTATCTGCTCATTTGCAGTTCGCAGCCCGGCGGACAACCGGCCAATCTGCAAGGTATCTGGAACGATAAACTCTTCCCGGCATGGGACTCGAAATACACCACCAACATCAATCTTGAGATGAACTATTGGCCGGCGGAGCCCACCCAACTCACCGAACTCAACGAACCGCTGTTCCGACTCATTCGCGAAGTGAGCGAGACGGGGGCCGAGACGGCTCGCACGATGTATGGCAAAAGCGGTTGGGTGCTCCATCACAACACCGACATCTGGCGTGTCACGGGAGGCATAGACCATGCGCAGAGTGGCATGTGGATGACCGGTGGGGCCTGGCTTTGCCGCCATTTGTGGGAGCACTACCTCTACACGATGGACAAAGACTTCCTGCGACGCTACTATCCGGTGATGAAGGGGGCGGCAGAGTTCCTTGACCAGATGCTCATTCCGGAACCGCAGCACGGTTGGCTGGTCATCTCGCCATCGGTCTCTCCCGAAAACAGCCATCCATCCAAAGACGGGAAAATGGCCATCGCGGCCGGAACGACGATGGATGTGCAGCTCGTGAATGAGCTTTTCCGTGAGGTCATGGCCGCCTCGAAGGTGCTTGGTGAGGATGCCGCTTTGGCCGCCCACTATGCCGAAAGGCTTAAACTTATGCCCCCGATGCAGGTTGGCAAGTGGGGACAGTTGCAGGAATGGATGGAAGACTGGGATGATCCCAACGACACCCACCGCCATGTGAGCCATCTCTACGGGCTCTACCCCGGTTGCCAAATTACGCTCTCGGGTACTCACCGGCTCTTCGATGCCGCCCGCACATCGCTCATCCACCGCGGCGACCCGAGTACGGGTTGGTCAATGGGATGGAAGGTGTGTCTGTGGGCCCGGCTGTTTGACGGCAACCATGCCTACAAACTCATTCGCAACCAATTGTCACTCACCGATGACCGCTTCGTCGCTTACGGCACCGACAAAAAGAAAGGAGGCACCTACCGCAATCTCTTTGATGCCCACCCACCGTTCCAGATCGACGGTAACTTCGGCTGCACGGCCGGCATAGCCGAGATGCTTGTGCAGAGCCATGAGGGCTATATCAACCTGCTGCCGGCCCTGCCCGACGCGTGGAAAACCGGGGGGGAAGTGAAAGGTCTGATGGCCCGAGGGGCTTTCGAGATAGAACACCTTGCTTGGAAAGACGGTCGGGTGGTGCGGCTTGCCATCCGTTCCAACGCCGGAGAACCGCTGCGGGTGAAAGCCAACGGCAAGATGATGATGAGGAAGACCCACAAGGGCCAAACGCTGACGCTCATCGGAAAGTGAACCAACGCTCCAAAAACAATATCAAAGAAGACATCGCTATGAAGAAAATCATTTCCATCTTCGCCCTTCTGTGCTGTTTGTCGCTCACAGCCGGCGCACAAAAGCCTTGGGACAACGGTCGGTTGCAGGTGTCTGCCAACCACCGTTATCTTCAGTTTGCCAACGGTCAGCCCTTCTTCTGGTTGGGCGACACAGGCTGGCTGTTGCCCGAACGGCTTGACCGTTCCGAAGCTCAATACTATCTACAAGCCTGCCGACGGGCCGGTTACAATGTGGTGCAGGTGCAGACGATGAACGGCGTGCCCTCTTACAACATCTACGGTCAGCCCTCGCTCATAGATGGTTGGAACTTCTCAGGCATCGACCGCAAAGGCGTTTACGGCTACTGGGATCATCTGGACTATATCGTCCGCACTGCCGAGCAGAACGGCATCTACATCGCTATGGTGCCCATTTGGGGCACACTGGTGAAGGAGGGGAAGATAGATGTGGCCGGAGCTAAGGCCTATGGTCGCTTTTTAGGCAACCGCTACAAGAACAGTCCCAACATCGTGTGGATGATAGGCGGTGACATTCAAGGCGACATACGCCCCGAGATATGGAAAGCTCTGGCCACAGCCATCCGCTCGGCAGACGACCGCCATGTGATGACCTACCACCCCCGGGGCCGCTACACATCGGCCAAATGGTGGAGCAAAGCCTCGTGGATAGACTTCCACACCTTTCAGAGCGGCCACCGCAAGTATGGGCAGCGCATGGGCAACGCCGATTATCCCATCCCCGATAGCACCGAGGAAGACAACTGGATGTATGTAGACTCCACGTGGGCCTACCGTCCCTTGAAGCCCGTGCTCGATTCGGAACCGAGCTATGAGGACATTCCCAAAGGGCTGCACGATCCCAATGAGGCCCGTTGGCAGGCCCACGATGTGCGCCGTTATGCCTACTGGAGCGTGTTTGCCGGTAGTTGCGGCCACACCTACGGGCACAATGCCATCATGCAGATGCTCAAGCCGGGCTACGCCACGGGCTATGGCACTGACGGAGCCGAGAAATACTGGTATCAGGCGCTCAACGATCCGGGCTACAACCAGATGAAGCACCTGAAGAATCTGATGCTCGCCTTGCCCTACTTTGACCGCGTGCCCGACCAAAGCGTCATCGCCGGCAAGAACGGCACACGCTACAATCGGCTCATTGCGACCCGCGGCAACGATTATTTGCTGGTGTATAACTACAACAGCGTGCCCATGAAAGTGGATCTGCGAAAGATTTCAGGCAACCGGAAAAACGTGTGGTGGATGGATGCCGCGACGGGCAAACTGACCTTCATCGGCGAGTTCGACTCCAAACCCACGACCTTCAACCAACAGAATCCGTATCCCGGACAGGTTTGCGACGGTGTACTCATAGCCGTAGATGCTACCAAAAACTATATCGCCAAAGACCAAAAGGCGATTGCCGATCGCAGCATGACCGGTCGAAAGCGCGATTTTAACGAATGACAAGATGAAAAGACTACGCCTGCTGTTCATGCTCTGCGCCGCCTTGACGGGCATCGCTTCGTTTGCCGCCAATGTGGCTGTGAACCACTTGACAACCGAGAACATGACCAACCCGCAGGGGTTGGGTACCACCGTGCCCCGCTTCTCATGGCAACTGAGTTCGGAGAAAAGGCAGGTGGTGCAGACGGCCTACCACATCATGGTGGCCTCCACGCCCCGGTTGTTGGAACGGGGAGAAGCCGATTTGTGGAACTCGGGGGAAGTGAAAAGCGACGCCCAACTATGGATCGACTACCGCGGATGCGCCCTGCAAAGTGGCGATGAGGCCTACTGGCGGGTGCGGGTGACCACCAACCGGGGGAAGACCGAATGGAGTGCCGTACAACGGTTTACCATCGGACTGCTCGGCGAAAACCGGTGGAGCGGTCGTTGGATAGGGCTGGAAGAACTGCAACCGGGCGAACGAAAAGGCATGTACACCCGACTGGCTGCCCGCTATCTGCGCAAGGAATTCAAGCTGAAAGGGCGTGTGAAGCGCGCCATGGCCTACGTGGCAGGACTGGGCGTGCATGAATTCTTCGTCAACGGCATCCGCATGGGTGGCCACCATGTGCTACAGCCCGTGCCGAGCGACTATCGCAAGACTGTCTACTACAACACCTACGACGTGACCGAACCGCTCAACGCCTCACATACAGCCTGTTTGGCTATTATGCTGGGCAACGGTCGGCTGTTCCCCATGCGGCAGGAGAAGCCCTATAAGACACCCTTTTTCGGCTACCCGAAGTGCCGCATCAATGTGCGCATCGACTACGAAGACGGTTCGCACGCTGTTTGGGCAACCGACCCGTCGTGGAAACTGACCGTTGATGGCCCCATCAGCGCCAACAACGAATACGACGGTGAGGAATATGATGCCCGCAAGGAAATGTCCGGATGGAACCGCGTGGGCTTCGACGACAGCCGGTGGCAGGAGGCCCGGCGATGTGCCGTGCCCGATGGCACGCTGCGCCCGCAACCCACCGAGGGCATAGTGGAGACTCCTTATCCGCATCGTCCCCGCATTCTCTCCCCCCTCGGCAATCACAAAAACACCCTATTACCACCCGACACCCATCACCCATCACCTCTCATCCTCGACTTCGGACAGAACATGGCCGGCTGGATAGGCCTCAAGGTGCGCGGCAACAGGGGCGACACCATACGTGTGCGCTATGCCGAAAAACTCAATGCCGACGGCACACTCTACCGCGACAACCTGCGCAACGCGCGCTCGGAAGACATCTATGTGTGTAACGGGAAAGAGGCAGGCAGACTCTGGAAGCCTGCATTTTCCTACCACGGCTTCCGCTATGTGGAGGTGAGCGGACCGGTGAATGCCACGCCCGACGACTTCACGGCCTTCACCGTGAGCGACGAGATGGCAACCACGGGCCACTTCGAATGCTCCGACACCACGCTCAATGCCGTGGTGCGCAACGCATGGTGGGGCATCTACAGCAACTACAAGGGAATGCCCGTAGACTGTCCGCAGCGCAACGAGCGTCAACCGTGGCTGGGCGACCGCACCGTGGGTTGCCTCGGCGAGAGTTTCCTCTTCAACAACGAGCGACTCTACAGCAAGTGGATGGGCGATCTGGCAGAGGGTGTGCGCTCCGACGGCGCACTTTCCAACGTCACACCGGCCTTCTGGAACTACTACGAAGACAACGTGACATGGCCGGCTGTATTCCCCTTTGCCTGCGATATGCTCTACCAACAATACGGCAACATCCGCCCCATCACGGAATGTTACCCTTACATCAAGAAGTGGTTCACCCACATACTCGACGAATACCGGCACGAAGACATCATCACCAAAGACAAGTATGGCGACTGGTGTGTGCCGCCCGAGAAGCCGGAACTCATCCACAGCCAAGACCCCGCACGCAAGACCGACGGCGCACTTATCTCCACAGCCTACGGCATCAGGGTGCTCCAACTGCTGGAGAAGTTTGCCCGGCTGCAGGGCATGGAGTGCGAGGCAGACTGTTGGAAAGAGCAACGCAGCCGCATGACGGCGGCCTTCAACCGCAAATTTCTCACGCTCAAGCGCGGCACTTCGCCCCGCCCCGGCCACGTGCTATACCCCGACAGCGTATTCTACGGCAACAACACGGCCACGGCCAACCTCCTGCCACTGGCTTTCGGCATCGTGCCCGACAGCCTCAAAGATGAAGTGGTGAAGAACGTGGTGACCAACATCATCACCACGGGCGACGGACACGTGACCTGCGGTGTCATCGGCATCAGTTGGTTGCTGCGTGGACTGTCCGACAACGGCTTTGCCGATGTGGCCTATCTGCTGGCCACCAACAACACCTATCCGTCGTGGGGATACATGGCCAAGAACGGAGCCACCACCATCTGGGAGCTCTGGAACGGCGACAAGGCCGACCCGGCGATGAATTCGGGCAACCACGTGATGCTCCTCGGTGACCTGCTCACGTGGTGCTACCAATACTTGGCGGGCATTCGTCAGGCCCCAGGGAGCACGGCCTACAAGCACATCGTCTTGCAGCCCTCATTCGGCATAGAAGACTGTTTCCATGTAGATGCAAGCTACATGACACCCTACGGTCGGGTGGTCAGCAAGTGGAAGAAGACTCTTGAACGCGTGGAATGGCAGGTGGAGATACCCGTCAACACCACGGCCACGGTGTACCTGCCCAACGGAAAGACCGAAGAGATAGGCTCCGGGAGCTACACGTTCGAGAGCGACATCACGCCAAAGAATCCTGCTATCGTGGAAGACGAATTCCTTTACGAGTCGGCCGGCTTCCCGCAGGCCCACGCTTCCACCATCACGCAACTGAAAAACGGCGACCTCGTGGCCGCTTATTTCGGCGGCACTTGGGAGCGCAATCCGAATGTCTGCATCTGGGTGAGCCGCAAACCCAAAGGTTCCGACCGTTGGGAGGCTCCCGTGCTGGCAGGCGACGGGGTCTACGAGTTGGGCACTCCCGATGCCGAACTGGCCGGCATCGACGAGAAAACCACTCCGGCCTCAGCCGGCCCTATCAAGCAGCGGAGGGGCGAACAGCTGAAAGACTACCGACAGCAGATAGCCCATTGGCATTACACCTACCCCCAAACCAAGGAGGAGGCTGCCGCCACTAAGCCCAAGAACATGCCCTTCAACGCCCGTCTGAAGCGCAAAGCCTGTTGGAATCCGGTGCTGTTTACCATGCCCGACGGCGAACTATGGCTGTTCTACAAAGTGGGAGCGACTGTGGCCGACTGGACGGGATGGCTCGTGAAATCAAGAGACGGCGGGCGGACATGGAGCGACCGGGAACCTCTACCCAAGGGATTTATAGGGCCGGTGAAGAACAAGCCCGAACTTGTCGACGGACGGCTCGTATGCGGGTCGAGTACGGAGAACGACGGCTGGCGCTTCCATGTGGAAATACTCGACCTGAAAACCGGCCGTTGGAAATATGTGGGACCGGTGGAAGCGGAGAGCAGGGCACGCACCGACGATGTGGAACCGGGTTGCGATATGGTTGCCCCTGTCTACAAGCAAGGAGAAGGCCCGCGCCCCATCTACAGCATACAACCTTCCATCCTGCGGCTGAAAGACGGTCGGCTGCAAGTGCTCATGCGCACCCACAATGCCAAGTTGGCCACCTCCTTCAGTGCCGACGGCGGCGACACGTGGAGCCCGGTGACCCTCACCGAGGTGCCCAACAACCAGAGCGGCACTGATGCCGTGACGCTAAGGGATGGTCGGCACATGCTCATCTACAACGACTTCGAGACGCTCCCCGGCACCAAGAAGGGGTCGCGCACGCCCATCAGCATAGCCCTCTCCGATGACGGCACGCACTGGCATCATGCCCTCACGCTTGAAGACAGCCCCATCAATCAGTATTCCTATCCCGCCATCATTGAGGGGCGCGACGGTAAACTGCACTGCGTCTACACCTGGCGGCGCCAACGCATAGTCTACAAGAAGATAGACTTGAACAAGCTGAAATAGTCCGTCGCAGCCCCAAAGCAGCCGGGGCGGTTCGTCGGAGCAATCGGATTGATTTGCCGAAGGGCCGTCGGGGGAACGGTGCAAAGCCGTTGCACGCCCCGTGCATGGCTGTTGCACGCCTTGTGCAAGGCCTCTGCACGGATGGTGCAAGAGCCACGCACCAAACTGTCGGCAGCCCGACGGGGAAACCATTCGGTTGCATTCATCAACAGACAGAACTCAAAACATGAAAAGAATATACGCCATTTTCATCGCCTTGGCAGTCTGTACGGCTGCCTTGCAGGCACAAACCGTCAGCATCATCACTTCCGGAAAGCCGAACAATCGGGTGGCCTACGCCGACGAGTATTTGGAGAAAAAGCTGACGGCCCTCGGTTATACAGTCTCATCCCGGCGGGCCGACTACCGCATCAGGCTCTCCGCCACAGGCGAAAAGTCAGGAATGAAGAAAGAGGGCTTCCACATCAGCCGTAAGAAAGGTGACATCGTCGTGGACGGCTACGATGGGGCAGGGGTGATCTATGGTTGCAGCGAACTGGCCGACTATGCCCGGCACCATGGCAATCTCGACATCGGCGACAGCCGGCAAAATCCCGAGATGGTGCTGCGTGGGGCCTGCATCGGTTTGCAGAAGACGGTCTACCTGCCCGGCCATCAGGTGTATGAATATCCCTACACACCCGAAAACTTCCCTTGGTTTTACGATAAGCGGCAGTGGCTCGACTATCTCGACATGCTGGTAGACAACAAGATGAACTCCCTCTACCTGTGGAACGGGCATCCCTTCGCCTCGCTCGTGAGGCTGAAAGACTATCCCTTCGCCCTTGAGGTGGACGAGGAGACATTCCGGAAAAACGAGGAGATGTTCTCCTTCCTCACCCACGAGGCCGACAGGCGTGGCATCTTCGTTATCCAGATGTTCTACAATATCATCCTCTCCAAACCCTTTGCCGACCATTACGGGCTGAAGACGCAAGACCGCCACCGCCCCATCACGCCGCTCATCAGCGATTACACCCGCAAGAGCATTGCCGCCTTCATCGAGAAATATCCCAACGTGGGCCTGCTTGTGTGCCTGGGAGAGGCGATGGACACCTACGAAGACGATGTGGAATGGATGACCCGCACGGTGATACCCGGGGTGAAAGACGGTCTGAAGGCACTCGGGCGCACCGACGAACCGCCCGTGCTGCTGCGCGCCCACGACACCGACTGCAAGGCGGTGATGGAGGCTTCGCTCCCGCTCTACAAGAATCTCTACACCATGCACAAGTACAATGGCGAGTCGCTGACCACCTACCAGCCACGCGGGCCGTGGACAAAGATGCACACCGACTTGGCCGCTCTGGGCAGCACGCACATCAGCAACGTGCATATCCTCGCCAATCTGGAGCCTTGGCGCTGGGCCTCGCCCGCCTTCGTGCAGCGTGCCGTGACGGCCATGCACGACATCCACCACGCCAATGCGTTGCATCTCTACCCGCAATCGGCCTACTGGGACTGGCCCTACACGGCCGACAAACTGCCCGGCGGAGCCCGGGAGAGGCAGTTGGACCGCGACCGGCTGTGGTACAAGACATGGGGCCGCTATGCTTGGAACTGCCGGCGCGACCGGCAGGAGGAGAGGGGCTATTGGGACGAGGAACTGGCCTGCTGTTACTGTCCGGGCAACACGCAGGCGGCGGACAGCATACGCAAGGCCTACGACGAGAGCGGCGAGATAGCCCCGAAGCTCTTACGCCGTTTCGGCATCACCGAGGGCAACCGCCAGACGCTCCTGCTGGGCATGAGGATGGGCCAACTGGTGAATCCCTACAAATACACCATCTATCCCGGTTTCTACGAGAGTTGCGGTCCGGAGGGCGAAAAACTCATCGAGTTTGTGGAGCGGGAGTGGCGGCACGAGCCCCACACAGGGGAGCTGCCGCTCGACATCGTGGCACAAGTGGAGGCACACGGCGACCGGGCCGTGGCCGCCATTGATGCCGTAGCCGCACAAGTGACCGCCAACCGGGAGGAGTTTGGTCGGCTGCGCAACGACATGCACTGCTACCGGGAGTTTGCTTACAGCTTCGGCGAAAAGGTGAGGGCCGCCCGGCATGTGCTCAACTATAAGTGGGGAAAGGACATCGGCGAACTGGACAAGGCTGTCCCGCTCCTCGAAAAGAGTCTGGAGCACTATCGCCGGTTGGTGGCTCTGACGAAAGACACCTATCTCTATGCCAACTCTATGCAGACGGCCCAGCGGCGCATCCCCGTGGGCGGAGACGACGGCAAGATGAAGCACTGGCAGGAACTGCTGCCGCTCTACGAGCAGGAGTTGGCCAATCTGAAGAAGAACATCGCCCGGTTGAGGGCGCAGGCCTCCGGCACTTATCGTGAGGTGGAAGAGACTGTCAGGCCCTTGAAGGCTGCCGGCGTGCAGTTGGTCGGTGAGGCGGAGACCGTGACGCTGACCAAGGGCGCACGGCTGTTCAGCGACATGGACAGCGTGGTGACCGACTTGGCCCCCGAGTTGCAGGGCCTGAAGGCATACCGCTTCAGCAGTGACCAACAGCGCAAGCACGGCACCAAGATAGCGTTTGTCTGCAAGAAGCCCGTCAGTTTGTTGGTGGGCTACTTCCGCGACGACCAGATGAAATATGCCAAGGCACCCAAGCTGGAGACCGATGCTACAGCCAACGACTACGGACAAGCCGAGCCACAGCTCACTTCCGCCATCCGCATAGACGGTATGCCGCAAGTAAATGTACACAAATACGACTTCCCCGCAGGCAGTCACACGTTGCTTTTGCCCAAAGGCATCTTACTGGTAACGGGCTTCACAGGCGACGAAGTGACGCCCCGAGATGCCGGTCTGTCGGGCGCGGACAAGGCTATCGACTGGCTGTTTTATTAGCACGCCGGCCATTCCGTGGCCCCCAAAGGGAAGCGGAGGGCACCGGTCAGAAAACCCTAAAACCACAATCAAAAACAATTCATGCGCAAAAATATCCTTTCGCTGCTGTTTTCGACAGCCATCGGCATGTCGGCACAGTCTGTCTCCCAAACCACGATGCAGGCCGTCTACGAGGAGGTGAAGACACCTTATAAATATGGTATGGTGGTGGCTCCGGCCGACACCCATCACCAGACGGACTGCCCAACGGTGTTCCGGCATGGTGGAAAGTGGCTGATGACCTACGTGGTGTACAACGGCAAGGGCGGTCTCGACGGGCGTGGATATGAGACGTGGCTCGCTTCGTCGGCCGATCTGCTGCACTGGACGACACTCGGGCGCATTCTCTCCTACCGGGACAAAGGGTGGGACATGAACCAGCGGGGCGGCTTCCCGGCACTCATCGACTGGACATGGGGCGGTTCATACGCGATGAACACCTATAAGGGAAAGCACTGGATGACCTATATCGGCGGGGCCGGAACGGGCTATGAAGCCGTGCGCGAACCGCTTAACGTCGGTCTGGCGTGGACGAAAGGCGACCCTTCATACGCCCACGAATGGAGGTCGATGGCCGACCGGCCACTCCTGAGCATCCACGACAAGGGGGCGCAATGGTGGGAGAAGCTTGTGCAATACAAGAGCACGGTCTATGAAGACAAAGCCAAGACACTCGGCAAACGCTTCATGATGTTTTACAATGCAGGCGGTGTGAATCCGAAGAACAATCTCAAGGCCGAACGCATCGGCATAGCACTGTCCGACGACATGAAGCATTGGGAACGCTATGCGGGCAATCCCGTCTATGCACATGAGGCACCGGGCATCATCACGGGAGACGCACAAATCGTGAAGATGCCCCTTCCCCACGCGGTCGACGACCGGGGCCAACGACTTTCCGGCCCGCTCTACGTGATGTTCTACTTCTCTGCCTATCATCCGCAACGCCGGTACAATGCCTTCAACACCTTTGCCGTGAGTACCGACCTTGTACACTGGCAAGACTGGACGGGCCCTGACCTCATCTATCCCACCAAACCCTACGATGACATGTTTGCCCACAAGAGTTGCGTGGTGAAGCATCAAGGCGTGGTCTATCACTTCTACTGTGCGGTGAACAAGGCCGGGCAGCGGGGCATAGCCGTGGCCACAAGCGTGCCGATGGGGCGGTCGGCTGTGGCGTTTCCCACCCCCGAAAAGGGCGGGAAGCGTGTCGTGACCGACCTCAACAGGAGTTGGACAACTTCACTACTTACCACCAACCAAGATTCTCTGGCCATGCCACCCGCCACCCGCACCGTAAACCTGCCTCACAACTGGGACGACTATTACGGCTATCGGCAGTTGAAGCACGGAAATCTGCACGGTTCGGCGGTCTATACCAAGACCTTCCAAGCAAGAAAACGGCCCGGGCGGCAGTATTTCCTGCACTTCGAGGGCATCGGATCCTACGCTCGGGTGGTGCTCAACGGCCATGCATTCTCTGACAAGCCCGTCCCCGTGGGCCGTACCGTCTACACATTGAATGTCACTTCTTGGCTGAACGATGGGGTCAACAGCCTGCGCGTGGAGGTCGCCCATCCCGAAATGATCACCGATATGCCGTGGGTGTGTGGCGGTTGTTCGGCCGAATGGGGATTCTCCGAGGGCAGTCAGCCGTTTGGCATCTTCCGTCCGGTGACACTTGAAGAGACCGACGAGGTGCGCATCGAGCCTTTCGGTGTGCACATCTGGAACAATGCCGCCTGCGACAGCATCTTTATCGACACTGAGGTGAAGAACTACAGCCGTGCGACGGTGGAAATAGAGCTCGTCAACAAACTCAACCGGGCAAGTGGAAAAACCTACTTTAGGCTCTCGGAAAAAACAACTTTGCAGCCGGGAGAGACGAAAACCATTCGTCAGCAGACGGCCATCGACAGTCCCCATCGCTGGAGTCTTGACGACCCTTACCTCTATCATCTGGCTACGATGATTAAACGCGAGGGCGGAAAGACAACCGATGAATCAGATACCGAGTTCGGTATCCGCAGCATCAGTTGGCCCGTGCATGCCGTCAAGAGTGCCAATACGTCAGCCGGTCAAGGTCCGGCAGCCGACACACATCGGTTCCTGCTCAACGGAAAACCGGTCTTCATCAACGGCACTTGCGAGTATGAACATCTTTTCGGAGGCAGTCACGCTTTCTCTCACGAGCAGATAGCCTCGCGCGTCAAGCAGATACGCCAAGCCGGTTTCAATGCTTTCCGTGAGGCCCACCAGCCCCACAACCTCTACTACGGACAGTTGTTCGATGAGCAGGGGATGCTTTTCTGGAGCCAGTTTTCCGCCCACATCTGGTACGACACGCCCGAATTTCGCACCAACTTCAAGGAGAAACTGCGCCAATGGGTCAAGGAACGGCGCAACTCTCCGAGCATCATACTCTGGGGATTGCAGAATGAGAGCGTGCTGCCGAAAGACTTTGCGGAGGAGTGTAGGGCTATCATCCGCGAGCTCGACCCTACGGCCATCGACCAGCGGGCCGTCACCACTTGCAATGGCGGTGAGGGAACAGACTGGAATGTGGTGCAAAACTGGAGCGGAACCTACGGTGGAAGTGCCGACAACTATGCCCGGGAACTCAAGCATTCGGACCAACTCCTCAACGGCGAATACGGGGCATGGCGCACGCTCGGACTCCACGGGGCCGATCGCTATTCGGAAGAAGCATTCACCGGTCTGCTGAGCAAGAAGGCATTGTTGGCCGAGAGTGCCCGTGACAGCGTGTGCGGACACTTCCAATGGCTCTTCGTTTCGCACGAAAATCCCGGTCGGGTGCAACCCGATGAGGCTTTGCGACGCATTGACAAAGTGGGACCGTTCAACTATAAAGGTCTGCTCACGCCATGGGAACAGCCCACGGAAGCCTTCTATTGGTACCGGAACCACTATGTGGGTACACCTGCCGACACGCTTACACCCACCGCCGCCGACCGCAACCGAGACTTGCTCAAACCGGCTGACGGTTACACCTACCTTTACAGACTCAACTGTGGCGGAGATGCCTACACCGACTCCTACGGCCATAAATGGCTGCAAGACGACACACTCTACTCCGAATCGTGGTCGGAGAAGATGGGGTTGCCTCCCTTCATGGCCAGTCAAGGACATATCACTGATAGCATCCACGGTACGGTAGATGCTCCACTGTTTCAATATTTCCGTTGGGGAAGGCACGCACTGAAATGGCATTTCAGTGTGCCCGACAACCGTCTCTACCGCATCGAACTCTATTTTGCCGAACCGTGGTTGGGAGCTCGCTACGGGGCAGCTATCGACTGCGAGGGCGAACGCATCTTCGATGTGGCTGTGAACGACAGCGTGGTCATAGATAATCTCGACCTTTGGGCCGAGGCGGGTTTTGCCGGAGCCTTGAAGAGGGTGGTCTATGCCCGTGCGGAGAACGGACAGATCACCATCGGTTTTCCTGAGGTGAAAGCGGGACAGGCCGTCATCTCGGCCATCGCCATCGCCTCAGATGCTCCGGAGGCCATGCCCGTCAGACTGAAAACAACCTCGCGAAGCAAGACTTTTTGGGCAGATCTTGACCGGGACACCATTGCCCGCTATCCCAAAGAGATGTTGCCCAGGGATGTCGAGGCTTTTCCGGCGGTGCGCTATCAGGAGGCATCGGAGGCCAAAAAGAAGATAGGAAAGGCCCGGACTGCTTACCATGAGTGGACTGTCACTCCCGGGGTGGCACGGGAATATATGCTCCGTTTCCGCTACAAGAATGTCACCGGCAGAGCCATTAAAAGTCATCTTACAGTCACCAATGCCCAAGGCGGTGTGCTCGTAGACAGGGAAATGACTTTCCCCACGACTCCAGATAAGTTCAAAACTATCGGCACCACAACGGGAACGCAAATCAATGCGGGCAGCTATCGGGTGAGGATAAAGGGTGCTGAAAATATCGATTTTGACTATTTAGAAGTACAATGATGAAGAAGTTCTTATTTCTAACGGTCTCCGTTTGCACATTTTCCGTCTTGCAAGGAGTGTGTGCAGAGTGGGAAAACCACCACATCTTGGAGATAAACAGAGAGCCGGCAAGGGCTTATTTCATTCCATTCAAGCAACAGCCGGGCGATAGTCAGCTATCACTTGACGGCATTTGGAAATTCCGGTGGACGAAGACCCCTGCCGAACGCATTGTGGATTTCTATCGGCCCGACTACGATTGCTCCACATGGAAAGAACTGCAAGTGCCTGCCACCTGGGAGTTTAACGGCTACGGCACACCGATTTACATCTCCGCAGGCTACCCGTTTCGCATCAATCCGCCTTACGTGATGACCGAACCGCCGGCAGACTGGACTACATTCGAGGAGCGCAATCCCACAGGGCAGTATCGCCGTACGTTCGAGTTGCCCGAAGACTGGATGCCGGTCACGGGCAGAGACGGGGCCGGTGGGCAAGTGTTTTTGCGATTCGAGGGTGTGCAGAGTGCATTCTATGTGTGGCTTAATGGCCAAAAGGTGGGGTATAGTCAAGGGTCGATGGAACCGAGCGAGTTTAACGTGACGCGCTATCTCAAGTCCGGCCGCAATGACATCGCTGTGGAAGTGTACAAGTATTGTGATGGCAGCTACCTTGAGGATCAGGACTTCTGGCGCCTCGGCGGCATACATCGGGAGGTCATGCTCTATCGCACCTCCGACATCCAACTGCGCGACTTTACCGTGCGTACCGTCCCGCAGCAAGCAACCGGAGATCAGGAAGCCGCCGATTTGTCCCGTTGGCTGCTGCAAGTCAATCCGCAGTTGCGTGTCTTTGGTAAAGAGCAGGGGCGTGGTTATCAGGTGAAGGGGACACTGACGGATACCGACGGAAAGACCATCGCCACCATGTCGGCCGATGCCGAGACTATTCTCGACCTCTCCCACAAGGCTGCCAATATGAATGAGTGGTTTCCACAGCGCGGTCCGATGAAGTTTGCCCGTATGCAAACAGAGGTGGAACGACCTCACCTTTGGACGGCTGAGACACCTTATTTATATACACTCACGCTCCGGTTGCAGGATTCCACGGGCCACGCAGTGGAACAGGTGCAGCAGAAAATAGGTTTCCGCACGCTGGAGATACGCGACGGCAGACTGCTCGTCAACGGCCGGCAAGTGCGTTTCCGTGGGGTCAACCGACATGAGTTCGACCCGCAACTGGGTCGTGTGATGACGGAGAAGATGATGCAACGTGACCTTCGGCTGATGAAAGAGGCTAATATCAACGCTGTGCGAACAAGCCATTACCCCAATGTGCCGCGCTGGTATGAGCTTTGCGACAGTATTGGCATCTATGTTATGGACGAGGCCGACTGCGAAACGCATGGTCTGAGAGGGACGCTCGCTTCCTCGCCCGACTGGACGGCGGCTTTCATGGATCGCGCCATTCGCATGGCCGAACGCGACAAGAATCATCCGTCAGTGGTGTTCTGGAGCCTTGGCAACGAGAGCGGATACGGCATGAACCACGCTGCAATGGCCGGTTGGCTCCATACTTTTGACCCGACACGCTTCGTGCATTACGAGGGGGCACAGACGCCTTACGAGAGAGCAAAGGCGGAAGACGGAACAGCGGATGTCTCCTCCCGGCAATGGACGGAGGCTACTTATCCCTACACCGACCCCGCGTGTGTGGATGTCTTGAGTAGGTTTTACCCCCGTGTGCGACAGGAATATCTCAATCCGGGCATGGCGGAAGGCTCAGAGAAGGAGCGGGCAGAGAACGCCCGGTGGGAACATCTGCTCGACATTGCCGAACGGACGAACGACAACCGGCCTGTACTTACCAGCGAATATGCACACTGCATGGGCAATGCTTTGGGGAATTTTAAGGAGTATTGGGATGAGATATACAGTAACAAGAGGATGCTTGGGGGATTTATTTGGGATTGGGTGGATGCCTCCCCCGGCCCCTCCGAAGGAGGGGAGTGCCTCGCGGTATTGGAAGGGATAAAGGAAAATCAAAGGCTTGAAAAGCTCACGGCATTAGAAAAGATAAAAGACAATCAAATATCTGAAGAGAAAAATACCCGGAAACTTAAAGAAACCCAAGTGCAAACACTCCGACAAGGCCTTGTCCCGCAAGGCACTCCCCTCCTTCGGAGGGGCCGGGGGAGGCTCTACGGTGGCGACTTCGGGGACAAGCCCAACTCCAAAGCTTTCTGTCTCAATGGTGTTGTCTTTGCCGACCGTACCACCTCGGGGAAATACCAAGAAGTGAAATATGTCTACTCGCCCGTGCAGACAGCCTGCCATGGAGATACTGTCTATATCATCAATCGGGGTAGTCACCTCACGCTCGATGCCTACCGATGCCGCTATCGGCTCATGGAAAACGGGCGATTGCGCAAACAAGGCAGTCTGACCATGCCGGCTGTAGAACCGGGGGACAGCAGTATGTTGATGCGTATCGGTGACTTCGCTTTTTCAAAAGACAAGGATGTGCGGCTCAATTTGGAGTTTCTTCATACCGACGGGAAGCATATCGTCACCCAACAAGTGGCACTAAGTGACCGGTTGACAGCTGCGACGGCCATTGGCAAACGTCCGAAACAGAAAGTCGGTATGGCTGCCGAAATCATGAAGAGTGCCCGTCCGCAGTTTTTCCGTGCCCCGACAGACAATGATACGGGGTTCGGCAACTGGCTTGCCAAGGATTGGCGGACTCATCGTCTGGACTCTCCCAAGGTCGTGAACGTCTCCGACAGTGTGGCAGAATACCACTACGCCCACGGCTCTATCATAGTCACGACACACACGAAAGTCCTTTCACATGGTGGGGTGGAACTCACACAGCGTTATGACTGCCAAGGCGAGCTACCCGAACTTCCACGCTTGGGGCTGGCCTTGCAGCTGCCTAAAGAATATGAACTACTCTCGTGGTATGGCCGCGGGCCGTGGGAGAACTATCCCGACCGCAAGCAGTCTGCACTGATAGGCTACTGGGAAAGCACCGTCACCGACCAGTTTACGCACTATCCCCGTCCGCAAGACAATGGCAACCACGAAGACTGCTCGCTCGTCGTGCTCCAAACCAAGAGTGGAAAAACACTCCGTGTGGAGGCTGTCGATGCTCCCTTCAGTTTCTCTGCCCTCCACTATTCGGCTTCCGATCTCTACCATGCCGACCACGACTTCAAGCTCCCGAAGACCGACTACACCATCCTCAGCATCGACTGCGCGGTCATGGGATTGGGCAACAGCAGCTGCGGCCCCGGCGTGTTGAAAAAATATGCCATCGACAAAAAGCGATCGCACACACTGCGTCTTGTAGTTTACAAGTAAACAAGTGGACGGGCAGACAAGTCAAGTGTCAACATTATCTGTGCTTGCACATCGACAACTCCTGCAAGCAACTTGTCTACTCTCCGACTTGGCTTGCCGTTGAACCCATCGTGTTCGAGTCGGGCAACAAGCATGATATGCCTTGCTGAACCCCCGATATTCGTAAAATCATCGTCCGAGCAAGTCACAGCAGTAGCCTTGCCGCTTAGGAATCGTTCTCGTTCGATGCCCTTGCACCATCCGCGCATGGCTGCCGCACCATCCGTTCAGAGGCTTTGCACGCATTGCGCAAAGCCTCTTTCGCAATTCCATACCGGTCGACTGGAGATTTCATGCGACTGCATCGATTGCTTGTCTGTACCCAAGTCTCACAAGGCTGAGAGCAATTTTTCGAACGCATTTCGCATGATAAGAAGAGGACATAAATCGACAAATACAAATGAGACATCACTGCAATAAAGAAGGGGGATTCCGTCCAAATTCCATTTAAGTTTTTTTCCCATATTCAAAATCCTTTAACGAGTAAATGTAATAGTATTTCCCACCATTAAATAATATCATGATACTTTTATTAAAATATCCACTATTTGTATACGGTTTATACTCTACAATAATAGCCAGTTCTTGGTTAGGCCCAATTAGATTCTTTGAAAATGTAGCCTTAATACAACTACACCGATTTACAATATCACTGATATATAAACGTTCTTTGCTTTTATTTTTTAATCTTATATTAAAGATAAACACTCCTCGTTTTTTAGAATACTTCTTAAAACTATTGACAGAATTAAATTCAACAAAACTTGCATATCTCTGATGTATTATCTTATCCGAAGTCACTGCATTAACATTCACCTTTTTGAGGCTATGAAAAGCATATCCATGCAAAGATTGCAAAATCACGAGTAGGATAATGAGAATATATCGATAGTGATTTTTCATTTAAAACCAATGGGGGATTAATAAATTAATGGGAGATAAGTTTTATCCCCCATTTTTTTATTCATTACTTAGACTATAAAAAAGAAATAGGTTAAATCCAGCATGATGAAAATAACACAAAAATATTTCTCGTACTTTACCTTAAAGTAATATCGTTTAAAGAGCATATAAAATTCAAATATCAAAGCAACCAACATCAATATGATGCCAATATATTTGGTAGCTTGAGAATCCAAAGAATATGCTATTGTAATTAAGAAAAAGGCGAGAATATTCAAAAACGAGATATTATAATACATTTTACCTCCTTCGACTTCTTAAACATCTTCCATAATCATAGATGGCCCATGCAACACCTACGCAACCCAAGGTTCTCCCTACAACAGCCACACCCAACTGCAACGCTGTTCGTGCTGTAATTAGACCGGCTGTGCCAGTTATATAACCAAATGCTCCTGAAAATGCATTAAATCCTATTGCAGCAGTCATGCAATTTGTTAAATCATCTATTGAATATCTCCCTATTGCATATTCAGAACTTATTTCTTTATCTTCCCTTTTTGCACATTCATCCGCCAGGAAAGCAAATTGCGCCAACTGCGTCTCATCCATATCTTTAATTTGCATAAGTTCTGTTGATTTTACTTCCAACTTTCCTGCTTCAGAAAGAGCTATAAGTTCATCTCTTATCTGTACACCTTCTTCAACCAATGGCGCAAGGATTTGTTTAGCTCTTAATTCCATAGCATCATTTCCCAACTCTGCACGAGTCTGAACTTGGGTATTAAAAAGCTCATCTAACTCGTTATATACACTTTGAGAAAGGGGAGCAGACACATCAAGTTTAATTGCAATTTTATCGGCAGAATTCAATCCATTTTCGGTTATTGAATCTTGACTGCAACTTACCAAACCAAATGTTCCAACTAACAATAGCGTTACATACGGTTTCATAGTTTAAAAACTTTTAATTGTTTATATTCACGCTAATTAAGATTCGGAAGTAAATATAACGCATTATTTCTAATATTACAAAAAAACAAGACGAAAATCTTACGGGTATTTGTTGTTTTTAACAAAAACACGGCCTTTGTGTTAAAAAATGTGCCTGACGCCTTTGGAGACTAACGGAGAAAAAACGGCGGCTTCCTGTCACGTTCCTTTCATTGCCGTCATATTGCTGTCAGGCGTAACAAATTGTTCTGCAAATCATTATAAGGAAAATGACAGCATGACAGGAAAAACGGAGAAAACTTTATTTCTTTGTTTTTAATGTATCTACATGTCGCCCTTTTCATCATTTACATTCAAACGGAAATGCACAAACACCGGCCATTAACTTGTCAACTCGTCCATTTGTCAACTCGTTTATTCCTCGCCCGACTGGACAGCGGCTTTCATGGATCGCGCCATTCGCATGGCCGAACGCGACAAGAATCATCCGTCAGTGGTGTTCTGGAGCCTTGGCAACGAGAGCGGATACGGCATGAACCACGCTGCAATGGCCGGTTGGCTCCATACTTTTGACCCGACACGCTTCGTGCATTACGAGGGGGCACAGACGCCTTACGAGAGAGCAAAGGCGGAAGACGGAACAGCGGATGTCTCCTCCCGGCAATGGACGGAGGCTACTTATCCCTACACCGACCCCGCGTGTGTGGATGTCTTGAGTAGGTTTTACCCCCGTGTGCGACAGGAATATCTCAATCCGGGCATGGCGGAAGGCTCAGAGAAGGAGCGGGCAGAGAACGCCCGGTGGGAACATCTGCTCGACATTGCCGAACGGACGAACGACAACCGGCCTGTACTTACCAGCGAATATGCACACTGCATGGGCAATGCTTTGGGGAATTTTAAGGAGTATTGGGATGAGATATACAGTAACAAGAGGATGCTTGGGGGATTTATTTGGGATTGGGTGGATGCCTCCCCCGGCCCCTCCGAAGGAGGGGAGTGCCTCGCGGTATTGGAAGGGATAAAGGAAAATCAAAGGCTTGAAAAGCTCACGGCATTAGAAAAGATAAAAGACAATCAAATATCTGAAGAGAAAAATACCCGGAAACTTAAAGAAACCCAAGTGCAAACACTCCGACAAGGCCTTGTCCCGCAAGGCACTCCCCTCCTTCGGAGGGGCCGGGGGAGGCTCTACGGTGGCGACTTCGGGGACAAGCCCAACTCCAAAGCTTTCTGTCTCAATGGTGTTGTCTTTGCCGACCGTACCACCTCGGGGAAATACCAAGAAGTGAAATATGTCTACTCGCCCGTGCAGACAGCCTGCCATGGAGATACTGTCTATATCATCAATCGGGGTAGTCACCTCACGCTCGATGCCTACCGATGCCGCTATCGGCTCATGGAAAACGGGCGATTGCGCAAACAAGGCAGTCTGACCATGCCGGCTGTAGAACCGGGGGACAGCAGTATGTTGATGCGTATCGGTGACTTCGCTTTTTCAAAAGACAAGGATGTGCGGCTCAATTTGGAGTTTCTTCATACCGACGGGAAGCATATCGTCACCCAACAAGTGGCACTAAGTGACCGGTTGACAGCTGCGACGGCCATTGGCAAACGTCCGAAACAGAAAGTCGGTATGGCTGCCGAAATCATGAAGAGTGCCCGTCCGCAGTTTTTCCGTGCCCCGACAGACAATGATACGGGGTTCGGCAACTGGCTTGCCAAGGATTGGCGGACTCATCGTCTGGACTCTCCCAAGGTCGTGAACGTCTCCGACAGTGTGGCAGAATACCACTACGCCCACGGCTCTATCATAGTCACGACACACACGAAAGTCCTTTCACATGGTGGGGTGGAACTCACACAGCGTTATGACTGCCAAGGCGAGCTACCCGAACTTCCACGCTTGGGGCTGGCCTTGCAGCTGCCTAAAGAATATGAACTACTCTCGTGGTATGGCCGCGGGCCGTGGGAGAACTATCCCGACCGCAAGCAGTCTGCACTGATAGGCTACTGGGAAAGCACCGTCACCGACCAGTTTACGCACTATCCCCGTCCGCAAGACAATGGCAACCACGAAGACTGCTCGCTCGTCGTGCTCCAAACCAAGAGTGGAAAAACACTCCGTGTGGAGGCTGTCGATGCTCCCTTCAGTTTCTCCGCCCTCCACTATTCGGCTTCCGATCTCTACCATGCCGACCACGACTTTAAACTTCCTAAGACCGATTACACCATCCTCAGCATCGACTGCGCGGTCATGGGATTGGGCAACAGCAGCTGTGGCCCCGGTGTGTTAAAGAAATATGCCATTGACAAAAAGCGATCACATACGTTGCGTCTTGTAGTGTACGAGTAAACAGGTGGGCGAGTAGAGAAGGTAAGTGTCAACATACCGGTTCTTACACATAGGCGAACCTGCAAGTACGTCTGTTGCTTCGTCAATTTGTCTTTCTGTCGAGACTGTTGTGTTTAAGCCGGTCAACAAGTATAATAGCCCCCAAATAAAAATGCGGCAAGACATCTGAGAAGATATGTCTTGCCGCGTTTTTTAGCTCTGAGTCGGACTTTCAGCCCACCGAAATCATGGGTGAAGTCACGGCAATGTGCCGGAAGGGGCGTGTCATTTGGCCGCGAAGGTGACGCTGACGACTGTACCGCCCGCAGACGACTGGTAGTTCCACACCTGTGACAGACCGGCTTTGTTGGCCAGTTCCACATAGGCAGCCACGTTTTCGTCGATGAGGATGTTCTTCTCGATATAGGCTTTTACTTCTTTTGCAGTGAGTTTACGATCGTAGTATTTGGCATCGATGATGAGTGGAAAGACGATTTGTTTTTCATCTATGGTCATCACGCCCAGAGAGTTATAGTCATCGAGGGCCACGGGAGCTGCAATGTTGGCAAAGGCCACGCGCTCTTTCAGTTCGGTGAGTGGCGAGGGGCCGGCTCCGAGCAGCGATGCCACCTCAGTGGGATCAGTCTCTACGGCAACGGTCTTGCCTGAAGTACGGCCCTTGAAGTTGAATTTCAGGCCGGTCTTACTCTCCACAATGGTCTGCGCCAGGTCTTTCAGGCTTCCTTTCTGGCCATAGAAGAAGGTGGTGAGTGCTTTGCCCAACTCGCCTTTCTGGGCCTCGATATTCTTCAGGGGCAGCGCATCTTCGTCTACATCGATGGTGAGATTGAGACTCTGGTCGAGACTGATGGCCGACACCTGTGCCCCTTCCATGAAATTCAGCGGCATGGCATTTTGCAAGGCCTGCACCTGCTCTTGCAGCGCACTCTTTTGTGAACACCCCGTCATGGCAAGCAATGCCATGAGCGACAACATTAAACTTGTAATTTTCTTCATATTCTTTTTTGTTGGCATTTCTTTAATAACGGGTTTTTGTGCGGTTTATTGCAGCGAGGTGGGCGGAGCCTATTCGGCTTCCAACAACAGCACGCGGCTGGCCCATTCGGTCATCTTGCCCCACTCTACGCCATTGCGGTAGGGCATCTCCAACCCATGCTCCATGAGGAAACGGCCACTGTAGCTCTTGCCCTCACAGTAGAGCGGATTGAGGTCGATGCGATTGAGCTCCGTCACTCGATACATCTTGTCGGGTTGCAGCCCTGCCATCTTCACGCGTGGGAGATGCTCGTTTTGGAACGATTCTGTTTTCCACCAGTAGAACACAGCCTTGGCTTTGGCATCGTCCACATACATCATCGAGGCCAGTCCGAGCCGGTCGTAGGGCGAGATGAGGCGATAGATGTTGCCAAACTGCACCACGGGCCGAATGCGCTTATAGTCGGCGATAGCTTTCCGGCACTGTTCCTTCTCCTCATCGGTCATGTTTTTGGGTTGGATTTCCATGCCCAGACGGCCGCTCATGGCCACATCGATGCGGTATTTCAGCGAGGTGGTGCGGAATACCGTGTGATTGGGAGTGGCCGAAATGTGGCTGGCCATGGCGATGGCGGGGAAGAAATAGCTCGTTCCCCACTGCATATAGATGCGCTGCAAGGCATCCGTGTTGTCGGAAACCCAAAATTCGTCAAACCAAGGGAGCACTCCCCAGTTGGCTCTTCCGCCACCACTGGCACACGCCTGAATCACCAAGTCGGGGTATTTTTGCCGGATGCGCTCGCACACCTTGGCCAGCCCACGGTGATATTCGATGTAAAGATGGCTCTGGTCGGCCATCGGCAGCCATTGCGAACCGTGGTTCATGATAGGCATGTTGGCATCCCATTTGATATAGGCTATCTCGGGATATTTCGTCATCAGGTTGTCCACCACACCGAACACAAAGTCCTGCACCTTCGGATTGCCCATGTCGAGCACCACCTGCGTACCACCTCGCCCGAGCACAGCGTTGCGGCGTGGAGCCTTGATGATCCAGTCGGGATGCTTCTCGTAGAGTTCGCTCACCGTGTTGCTCATCTCCGGCTCTATCCAGATGCCGAATTTCACCCCATTCTTGCGGGCATCGCGTAGCAGGCCTTCGATGCCGTCGGGCAGCTTTTGTTTGTCCACCACCCAGTCGCCAAGCGACGAGTTGTCGGTCTTTCGGGGATATTTGTCCCCAAACCAACCGTCGTCCATCACGAAGAGTTCGCCACCCATAGAGGCGATGTCGGCCATCATGCGATCCATGCCCTGCTGGTTGATGTCGAAATAGACACCTTCCCACGAGTTGAGCAGAATGTCTCGCTCTTGCTCACCGTGCATCAGCTGATATTTCCGCCCCCATTTGTGGAAGTTGCGCGAGGCTCCGCTCAGTCCCTCCCGGCTGTAGGTGAGAGCCAGGACGGGAGTCTTGAAGGTCTCGCCTTTCTTTAGATGATATTCGGAGTTGTCCTCGTTGATGCCGGCCATGAAGTAATGATACTCCGTGTCGTCGGTGATGACGCGCAGACGGTAGTTGCCACTGTAGCAGAGGGCGGCCCCAATGACATCGCCGCTGTTCTCCCGCGCTTTGCCGTCGAGCGAAAACATCATCTCGGCATGGTCAGTGTGAGAGTTGCGGGTGCCGTCGTTGTTGCTCACCACAAGCTGGCCCGGTTTGAGTGCCTCTTCCGTCACACGGGCCTCGTTGGCCCACGAGCCCGAGAGATGGCTCACCCGGACATCGCCCCGTCGGATGGGCAGATTGGCCGAGGCAAAGCGTGTGAGTGTCACGTTTCCCTTTTCCCGGTTGGTTATTTCTGTCCACATCTCTATCATGTCTACATCGTTGTAGGCCCGATATTTCAAATCCACGACTATCGGATACATCGGATCCTTCAAGTGAATGGTCGTGACAGCGGCATTGCGCTCCTGCTGCACATCCACACCCGTGGTCACAAGGTCGGTGGAAAGGTTGCCGTCGGCATGGCGCATGGCCAGTGCCGCCTCGGCCGGCGTGTTGAGTCCGTAGGCCGGATAGACCTCCATGCGCCCGCCTGTGGGAACAGGCAAGGTGGGCAGGTCGGCATCGGCCAGCCGCGATCCGAAGTAGACATACTGCGGATGCCGGCCGTTTTCGGCATTCATCACCAAAGAGAGGTGCTGCGTCTCGACTTTCACCATTCGGGCGGAAAGTCCGAGAGAACAAGCCATAAACAGACCGACAAGTAAGATTTTTTGCTTCATGATAATATGGTTGGTAATAGTTGGTAAGGCAAAAATAAGAAAAACTTTCTTTCAACGTGATTTTTCAAGATGAAAAAACAGGCCTGCAACAGATTATGCAAAACATTGGATAAAAAAAGTATCAAGCAACAGTAACAATGACAGTTACCCTGCAGAAAGATTGTCTGAAGCTTAACGCAGCAAACTCTCATAATACTTCAAAACAGAAATTGCAGGTTGTTTAAACATGATAATAGGATCGATAAAATAAAGTGTATCCCCATCAAACAGCACATTATCTCCCTCTGCCGACACGTCTGTTATGGCAATATAATCGTTTGCGTAATAATATCGATTCTCCAACTCCAACCCAAGGCCATGCATCAGGTAATTATCAATAGCCTTTTGATTTGGAGTCATATACTTGTCTGTGAGATATTATTGACCAAGAATGATTCTTACACCATCAACATCCTCACCGATTCCTCTAAACTCATAGCGTGTAGACGGAAACAAAATATTATGAATCAGATGTTCATAAATGACATCTTGTGCATGGAGATGCTTGATTGCAGCCTTAGCCAAGGGGTTACGAATCTTTGTAATCACCTGCTCTTCTGCATCAAGATAGACAATGCTTTCACCGGAAGGCAGTTTTTTACGCTCTCCAAACACTGCCCATTTTTCTTTTGGCACATACAGCCCGTGTGCCTTTGCGACGCTTACAAGATGCCTGCTTTCAGCCTCTTGCGCTGCAACTCCCGTGCTTTGCTCGTAATTTCCATATTGTTCAGCGGATAGCCCAGTCTCAAACACTCCAATATTGCTTCTGTCGCTATCTGCCTGAGATTATGATTCAAGCTCTGCACATATTTCAAGGCGTTTTGCCCGTTTTTTAAAGATAGCATCGATAATTGTTCGTCCATACCTTTTCATTGGTTATAACTTTAGCCCTTCAAAAAATGTTCCCATAGTGGCAGATGTTTTCATCATGCCGTATTTACAGTATACACACCTGCCACTATCAAAGAACATCATCTTAAACACTTGTCGGCATTCGCGACAAGCAAATCTGTACAATCAAACAAATTTGCGAGATTGAACACCCTTACTCCATCTTTTCTTCCAGCCTCCGGCGTATCTCGGCAATGAAATCGGCTGAGTTCACCGCTTTGGCTTCCACGCCTTCCATCAGTCCCACGAGGTCTTTCGTGGCGATGCCTGCATTGAGTGTGTCGAGGCAGGCGGCTTCCAGACGGTCACTAAACTGCACAAGGGCCTCGTTGCCATCGAGTTGGCCGCGCTTGCGCAAGGCTCCGCTCCAAGCGAAAATCGTTGCCATGGGGTTGGTGGATGTCTCCTCTCCCTTGAGATATTTATAATAGTGGCGGGTGACGGTGCCGTGGGCGGCCTCGTATTCATACTTGCCGTCGGGGCTCACGAGCACAGAGGTCATCATGGCCAGACTGCCGAAAGCCGTGGAGAGCATGTCGCTCATCACGTCGCCGTCGTAGTTTTTGCAGGCCCAGATGAAGCCGCCTTTCGAGCGGATGACGCGGGCCACGGCGTCGTCGATGAGCGTATAGAAGTATTCGATGCCCAACCGGGAGAACGTCTCTTTGTAATCGCTCTCGTAAACTTCCTCGAAGATCTCGCGAAAACGCGCATCGTATTTCTTGGAGATGGTGTCTTTGGTGGCAAACCAGAGGTCTTGCCGGGTGTCGACGGCAAACTTGAAACAGCTGTGGGCAAAGGAGCGGATGGAGCGGTCGGTGTTGTGCATACCCTGAATCACTCCTCCACCATCGAACGTATGGATTTCCACCTCCTGCCGCTGGCCGCTCCGGCCTTCAAACACGAGCTTGGCCACTCCCGGTTCTTCGACTCGCAGCTCTACATTCTTGTACACATCGCCGTAGGCATGGCGGGCGATGGTGATAGGCTTCTCCCATGTCTTCACCACGGGACGGATGCTCGGGATGGTGATGGGGGCACGAAACACTGTACCGTCGAGGATGCTCCGAATGGTACCGTTGGGGCTTTTCCACATCTTGTGTAGCTTATATTCGTCCATGCGCTGGGCATTGGGGGTGATGGTGGCGCACTTCACGGCCACCCCATGTCGCTTGGTGGCTTCGGCAGAGTCTATGGTTACTTGGTCGGCGGTCTTGTCGCGGTTGGGTAATCCGAGGTCGAAGTATTCGGCTTTGAGCTCGACAAAGGGAAATATCAGTTCGTCCTTGATCATCTTCCACAGGATGCGGGTCATCTCGTCACCGTCCATTTCCACGAGCGGAGTCGTCATCTTAATCTTTTCCATACGTATGTTTTCTTTGGTGTTGTGCCGACAAAGTTAACAAAAAGATTCCATTTTTAAAGCAAAAATGGCCAATATCTTTCAAAAAGAAAACAGGGAGGAGGGGGAAAGGATAAGGAGTTAAGGAGTGAAAGGGAGTTAAAGGAGTTAAGACAATAGTTTTTCTCTTGCAGTTGTTGTACAACTCAAGCTATGAAGCCGATGTCTTAACTCCTTTAACTCCCTTTCACTCCTTAACTCCTAAAAGTTTTCTCCTTAACTCCTAAAAGATTTCCCTTAACCCCTAAGAATTCTCAAGGAATCTCCTAAAAAGTCCCGAGGGGGCGCTTTCTATTTGTCTTCCGGAGCCTTGTCGATCAGATCCATGAACTGGTCAAGCTTTGGCGTGATGATGATTTGGGTGCGACGGTTGCGCTGTTTGCCCAATTCGGTGGAGTTGGTGGCCACGGGATTATACTCTCCACGACCGCCGGCAGTGAGACGCTTGGGGTCTACGCCATAGCGGTTTTGCAGATACTGCACCACCGAAGAGGCACGAAGGGCACTGAGATCCCAGTTGTTGCGGATGTTTTTCATCTTCGGACTGTCGGTGTTTACAGGCACATTGTCGGTGTTGCCCTCGATGAGCACCTCATAGTCCTTATAGTCCATGATGATTTTGGCAATCTTGCTGAGAGTCTCTTCAGCGCGGTCGTTGATTTCATAGCTGCCACTCTTGTAGAGCATGTTGTCGGCCAGAGAGATATAGACTACACCTTTCAGCACCTGCACATCCACTTCCTTCAATTCCTCCTTGCTCAGCGAGCGGGTCAGGTTGTTGGTGAGCACCATGTTGAGTGAGTCGCTCTTGCTCTTCACCTCCACCAAGTGGCGGATGTATTGGTTGCTCTCGTTGATCTGATCCACGAGTTTGGAAATGTTGATGTTGTTGGAGTTGGCGTTGACCAGACTCTTGTCGAGCATCTCCTGCAAAGAGGCATAGTCCCTCTTCTGCTGGGCGAGCTGGTCTTCGAGCGAAGCCACGCGTGCATTGGCAGCGGCCAACTGCTCCTTGGCATCCTGATAGTTGCCCGAGAGTTCTTTGTTCTCCAACCGGCAGTTCTCCAGTTCTTTTTTGCTTGCACAGCTTGAAACCAGCAGCAGTCCGGCCATCAAACTGAGAGCTAACACGTTTCTTTTCATCATATTCGGTTTTTGTCTTTTAGTTATTGATACTTTTCTTTCCTGGCTATATACCTTTATTATAAGGACATAGTATGACTGCAAAGTTATGATTAAGACGGAGAAAAACAAAAAAAGTATAGCTCGTTTAGCTTATTTTAACCGCTTGAAAAGCCTTTCCCGGCGAATTTAACATAAAACGAGTGTTTTTCGTGATGGTTCATTGCGGCGGAAGATGAAACTCGCAATGCGGTGGTGGCTGGGCCCATCCGGCGAAAAACATGGATGGTGTCGGCGAATAGGGCGAATTGAGCGAATGAGGGCGGCGGTCGATGGCCGTTAAGGGTAGGGACTGTCGTTCTCCTTCGGATTTGTCAAAGATATTATCCGAAAAACCGCTCTGTGCTTGCGATATTTCCGCCGGGAAGATCCTTTATCGGAAATACGAGAATTTTAGGGGAGGGGGTAAAGCATTGTCTATTAGTAACTTGAATATTCTTGACCTTTGGGTGTGCCGCGAAAAGGCTGTAAAACAGCTGTAATGAGGAGGTGAAAGAGGCCGTCTCGTGCGCTCACTACAGCCGTTTGACATCCTCGGTCGGCCCGTTTTGCATCATCATTCCGCCCAAACGGGAAAGGCGGAGTGACTTTCGGGGCTTTTAAAGCCATCTTTCCAATCTATTTGACGACTTTCAGACGAAGTGCTTTTGTATTGCTTTTTCGCCATCCCCTAAAAAGACAGCCCACAGCAACAATAGGGGCAGTGTTTTTATGCCTGTCCCTACTGCTGCTGACGAACTGACAAAGAGGGAGAGCCTGTTTGCCGAGAGAGGATACGGGAAGGCTCTCGGGCTATTCGCTCAGCATGGTCACCTCTATGCGACGGTGGCTGCCGAGAAGGTCTTTCGCCACCTTCTGCACATCGCCGGCCGTGAGGTTGCGCACCAGTTGCTCATAGTCGGTGTGGAAGTCGATGCCGTCTTGAAGCCGGTGGTAGATGACATAATCCCAATAGCCGTTGTCAATGATGTTCTGCCCGTATGTCTTCAGCAGATATTTCTTCGCCTTGTCCATGCTTACGGGGTTGGGCCCGCGGTCGGCAATATGCGCCACCTGCCGGTAGACTATTGGTATCAGAGCGGCATACTTGGCAGGATCGGTGCGGAAAGATATGCGCAACATGGCCGTGGGACGGTTGTCCTTCTCGAGCGCATAGCCTACGCTCACCCCATACGTTCCTCCCTTCTCCTCGCGCACACTGTCGGTATAGGCTGTTTGTAACACCCGTTGCAGCACATCCAGTGCAAGGTCGCTTTTGGGTGTGTAGGGCTCTTCGAAGGTGTAGAAGATGTTGACCAGCGCCGAGGGCGTGTTCATCCGCTTTTTGAAGAGATGCGTCTCGTCGGTGTTGCGCACGTCGGGTGTGGGATATTTCTTTCTGCTCGTCGGTTCCGCCGTTGCCGTGTTATTTTTGCTCGAGGGCAGTGTGGCGACATATTGGCAGAGCAAGGGGCGCAGGGAGTCGATGTCTACGTTGCCCACAAGCAGCATCGTGAACTTGGAAGCGTCGGCAAAACTCTCCCGGTAGATCTGCCACACGCGATCGTAGGACACGCGGTCAAGCGTCTCCCGCTTGGTGGGCTGCATGCGCGGATGGTTGCCGTAGAGTATCGCCACGAGCGAGTCGTTGTAACTCACCTGCGGGTTGGCCTCCCTGTTGGTCAGGAAAGAGCGCATACGGTCTATCGCCCCGTTGAAGGCAACGGTGTCCCGCCGGGGCTGGGCGAAGTAGAGATAGGTGAGCTCCAGCATTGTTTTCAGGTCTTTGACCGACGACTTTCCGGAGAGTTGCTGCGTGTCGTCGCTGATGGAGGGGGTCACTCCAGCTATCTTTGAGGAGAGCATCTTGCGCAGCGTGTTCTTGTCGAAGGTGCCCACACCGGCATCAGTAATGGCACTCGCAACAAACGGGAAGTTGGGCGCATCGCTGTCGGGATAGCGCGAAGTGCCGCCTTCGCCCCAAAGACGCATGGTTATCTGGTCTTTGCTGAAGTCGGTTGGCTTGACGTAGACGGTGGTGCCGTTGCTCAGCTCCAGCACTTTTGTGCCGTATGCACCGGTCCGTTCGCCGACGATTGTCCCCGGTTGGGGCAGCCGGGGGATGAGTTCTCCGGCCAGTTGCGGCTCGCTGTAAGGGGCGTAAGTTGCGGCTTGCGCGTTGAGTACATACTGTTCGAGCGTGTCGTTGGGTGGCAGTTTGAACTCCGGTTTGTCGGGTGCATAGACCACGAGCACCTGATTTTTGTCTGAAATCAGCCTTTTCGCCGCCCTGTTCACCTGTTCCGGCGTGACGGTGCGGTTGAATTGCCTGATGAGTTCAAGCTGTAAAGTCTCCGTGACCACCGGTTCGGCCGACAGAAAATGTTGCAGTGCCTTGTTCACGAAGTAGCGGTTGCGCCGGTCGTTGCGCTCGGCATATTGGCGTTCGGCCACCTTCAGCTGCCTGTCTTGCGCACGATGTAGTTCGCCCTCGGTGAACCCGTAGCGGCGGGCACGCTCGCTCTCGGCTATCACGGCATCGAACGAACCTTTCACATTCTCCTGCCTGCAGCCGAAAGAGAGCCAGAAAGCATCCTTGGTACGCGAAACGAGGAAACGGCCGGCATGGGCTGTGGCCGAGAGAAAGGGCGGAACGGCCTGCTGCTGCACTTCCTGCAAACGGGCGTTGAGCATCGAGATGATGAGCGACTCGATGTAGTTGTCTCGCAGATAGCCCACATTGCTCTTCTCCCCGTCGGGCACGACATCGTGCTTCATGTAGAGGTTGGCCAGCATGATGGGCTGTTCGCTGTCGCGGTCGGTGGCTACAATCATCCGGTTGTTGTCGGTCACGGGATAGTAGACGCGCTCCGCAGCGTGCTTGGGGCGCGGAATGGAACCGAACAGACGCTTGATTTTCGCCTCCACCTCGGCCGGATCGATGTCGCCCACCACGATCACGGCCTGCAAGTCGGGGCGATACCATTTCTTGTAATAGTCGCGCAGATCTTTGTAGGGGAAATTGTCCACGATGTCCATCGACCCGATGGGCAGGCAGTCTTCATATTTTGTGCCCCGATAAACCACCGGCAGCACGCGTTCCATCATGCGCTGTGTGGCCTTGCCGGCACGGCGTGTGCGCCACTCTTCGTGTATCACACTGCGCTCCTTGTCTATCTCCTTGTCGGTGAGCAGCAAGTTGTGGCTCCAGTCGTGCAGGATGAGCAGGGCCGAGTCGAGCACGGCCTTGCGCCTCACGGGCACGGCCGAGATGTTATACACCGTCTGGTCGACACTCGTATAGGCATTGAGATTGGCCCCGAACTTCACGCCCACGCTCTCGCACCACGGCACGATGCCCGGCGACTTGCCGTCGCCCCGGAAGTTTGTCGTGCCGTTGAAGGCCATGTGCTCCAGGAAGTGGGCCAGTCCGCGTTGCCGGGGTTCTTCGAGGATGGAGCCCACCCGCTGGGCGATGTAGAAGTCGGCGATGCCCGGTTCTTTGGCGTTGTGGCGGATGTAATAGGTCAGCCCGTTCTCCAGTTTTCCCGTCAGGAAAGAGGCGTCCTGCTCCAGCGGTTGTGCGGAGACAACGAGCGGAGATAGCAACAGGAACAACAGCCATGAATAGTTTTTCTTCATGTAGGATATATTTCAGGAATTGCAAGTCTGTGGGAATTTAGGCGTTCGGGTTGGCGAACGGCCGGTCACCGGTTCCCGCACTGCTATGCATGGGGCTGCCGGCTGTACCTCTAATTCGCCAACCCGATACCACTGCCAACTTGCAACGGTTTGTTTACTTCGTTTTTACTTCACGACAATCTTCTTGCCTCCGATGATATAGAGGCCGGAAGGCAGACCGCTGGTGGCTTCTGCCATGGTCTTGGCCCTCTTGACGAGTACGCCCGCAAGTGTATAAACGTTGCAGTTGGCCACTCTGTCTTTCTGCACATTCACATCCTTGATGCCTGTCGATGTGTCTTCATCGGGCAGAATGTCGTCGCAGGTGTACTTGGTGAGGACGATGCCCCAGCTGAAGAACGTTGTCGGCTCTCCCGTTGCGCCCAAGATAGTGCCTGAATCATTGCTTGCCCTCCCCATAGATACAAAACCGGTGCCGTCTATCAATGGTTCACAAACCATCCCTATTTGGGCCTTGTTAAGTGTAACTTCTTCCGTACCCTTTATCATTTTGTTGTCTTCGAGTGTATACTTATTAAGTCTGGACATGCCAAACAAAGCATATCCATAGACCCATACAGCTTTAGGATCTTTTGTCTCCACAACACCGAATGCTCCCGTAATGCCCTTTCCGTCTATACCGGCAGCAAGACGTTTACCATCTTTGGCATCTATTTTCACGACCAACGCTTCATAGTATTTGTCTGATACAGCAATAAAAGGAGAAGAGGTCGCGTTGTCGGCTAAACTCCCCAACAGTAGGCCTGTAAGATAAAGGCTTCCATTGTAATACTGAAGATTCTTATTCTGTATCCCATAAGATTTTCCATTGAATCTCCCCGTCACAAACGACTTGATATAATTCATGCTCAAATCGTTGCAATTTAAAGAGGCATAAATGATATTCACGCAATCGTTTGGTTGTAAAATTGTATCACCAAACTTGATCGTTGCGGTTCCGTTTCCTTGGAAACGCCCGCTCAGATAGATGATGCCTTCCTTAATGACAATCCTGTCAAATGACGCAAACTTGAGATTACTTTCATCTTCCGTCATGAATTGGAGCAGATAGCCGTCTTTGTCGAGCTTGGCTATAAAAGGGTCACCGACCTGGCTTTGGATGGTTCCATCCCAGCCTTCCGCGCTTTTTGCCTCATGGGTTTCTGTCGTTTTATCACGTTTGGTGAATGTCATCGAAGACATGTAGTGGCCACAGATATAGATGTTTCCTTTGTTATCCAATGCCAATCCCCGATAAAACGCAGCATAGCCGCCAAAGTATTTTTGCATCGGGTGCGCGGTAGTGGCGATGAGCTTTGCCCATTCCACTTTGCCGTTTTTATCTATTTTGGCAATTACTCCTTCGGTGATGGTACGCTTTATGGAATCAGGCGTATAAGTCACTTCGGTCTTTACGCCGTCAGCACCAACCATACGGAATAAAGTCTTTTCAGTTCTGTCTGCTAAATTACGTACATCTGATATCAGGATGAGACCTCCATCCTCCGTAGGTTGAATGGCCTGGTTGTTGTATAGGTAGCCTTTGTCGGAATATACCGTCCATAACAAGTCTCCTGTTTTCTGATCATATTTCTGCAACAGGAGATTATTGTTTGTCGCATTTACATTATTTCCCACATACTGGCAACCCTCGACTTCTTTTCCTTCCGCATTTTTAAGCGGTTCACCGTCGAAATAGAGTTTGGTGTCGGTGAGAGTGTTGGAACCGAAAGTGGTAAATGCCACATAGTTGCCATCCGTTGTCTTGATGATGGAAACAGGCGTGTTGCCGGCCTTGGTCTTTCCATAAATGGTGTGGTGCCACTGATACTTGAAGTCCGCAGCGTGGGTTGCAGCTACGGTCACCAGTATTACCAAAGCAGCGAGTAGTTTTTTCATCATAGTCTTTTGGTTTTCAATATTGATATTTATTTATGTTTGTTTTGCAAATCTACCGGTTCCCGACACAACGGATTGGCAGATCGCAGGCAGCCGGACTACATGTCGCCTTATACGCGAGGTAGTCCACCTATCGTCGATCCGTCAACCCGAAATGACTTGTGTGACTTGCAACGTTTTGTTTACTTCACGACAATCTTCTTGCCTCCGATGATATAGAGGCCGGAAGGCAGACCGCTGGTGGCTTCTGCCATGGTCTTGGCCCTCTTGACGAGTACGCCCGCAAGTGTATAAACGTTGCAGTTGGCCACTCTGTCTTTCTGCACATTCACATCCTTGATGCCTGTCGATGTGTCTTCATCGGGCAGAATGTCGTCGCAGGTGTACTTGGTGAGGACAATGCCCCAGTTGAAGAATGTTGTCGCAGGCCCCGTTGCGCCCAAGATGGTGCCGGAGTCGTAGCGTGGTCTTGCCATAGACACGAAAGCGTTACCGTCGATCAGGGGTTCTCCCAACATCCCCATAGTGGCTTCTTCGAGTGCAATTTCCTCCGTTCCTTTCAATAGTTTGCCCTCTTCAAGCGTATATTTGTTGAGTCTGGCCTTAGCAAGTAGAGCATAGCCGTAAACCCAAACAGTGATGGGATCCTTCGTTTCGATCACGGCATAGGCTGAAGTGATGGACTGTCCGTCTATGCCGCCGACAAGCCGTGTACCGTCTTTGGCATCCACTTTCACGATCATGGCTTCGCGCATTCTGGACTTTGTGGCGATAAAAGGTTCTGACGTGGCATCGTCGGCCAGACTTCCCGTGATCAGACCGGTCATGTAAAGGCTGCCGTTATAGTATTGGAGGTTCATATTCTGCACGGCATAATTCTTGCCGCCGAACTTCCCTGCGACCAACATCTTGATGTAGTTGAGGCTCAAATCTTCGGTCTTCACGGAAGCGTAGAGGAGATTCCAGCAATCGTTGGGTTGCAAAGTGGTGTCACCAAACTTGATGGTGGCGGTGCCGTTGCCCTGCAAGCGTCCGCTCACATAGATAACATCGTTCTTGATGACCATCTTGTCGAAAGTCGCAAACTTCACGTTGCTTTCGTCTTCTGTCATGAATTGGATCAGATAGCCGTCCTTGTCGAGTTTGGCAATAAACGGGTCACCGGCCGATGTCTGTATGGTTCCGTCCCACGCTGCTGTATTCTTGGCTTGATGGGTCTCTTGAGTGCCGTCCCGCTTTACGAAGGTGACAGCCGACATGTAGTTACCGCATACATAGATATTGCCCTTGCTGTCTACTGCCAGTCCCTTATAATAGATGTCATACTCGCCGTAGGTTTTGCCCTTGATGGTGGGATGCGTGGTGGTGGCTATCAACTTGGCCCATGCCACTTTTCCGTCTTTGTCTATCTTGGCAATGACACCTTCAACTGAGGTGCGCCCGTTTCCCGCCGGTGTGTAGTTCACTTCGGTCTTTTGGCCGTCGGCACCGACCATCCTGAGCAACGTAGTTTCCGTCTTGTCGGCAAGATTGCGCACGTCGCCAACAAAGACCAAGCCGCCGTCAGCGGTCGGATAAACAGACTTGTTGTTGTACAGATAGCCCTTATCCGAGTACACCGTCCAAATCACTTTACCCGTTTCAGGATTCATTTTCTGCAACAGGAGGTTGTCGTTGCCGGTGTTTGCATTAGTCCCTTTATACGGACAACCTTCAATCTCTTTCCCTTCAGCGTCTTTAAGCGGTTCGCCGTCGAAATAGAGTTTGGTTCCGGTGAGCGTGTTGGACCCAAAAGCGTTGAAGGCTACATAGTTGCCGTCCGTTGTCTTGATGACGGAAATGGGGGTGTTGCCCGATCTGGTCTTTCCATAAATGGTGTGGTGCCACTGATACTTGAAGTCTGCTGCGTGGACTGCAGCCACAGCTGCCAGCATCACAAACGATAGGAGTAATTTTCTCATCATAATCTTTGAGTTTTTGGTGTGGATACTTATTTGAATTTAAAATCAGAATTCCATGCCCAGCGATAGGTGCAGGAGGCTGTTGTGTTCTGTCTTCATGTAGTGCGCATAATCCCATCCGGAAGCGACAAACACGCTGTAATGGCGATTCACGGCATAGTTGGCTTCGGCTCGCAAACCGGCATCATAGCGGTTGTTGCCGTAGAAAGCGTGACGATGATACACGGGAGCCATCATGCTCTCATTGGCATTTCCGTTCAGTATCATGCTGCAATGGCTGTTCCAAGTATAGTCCAGATGAGCGGAAGTCTGTAGTAGCCACCGCCTCATCCGCCACATTCCTTTCAGCGAGAGGGCCGAGACCTGTGCCGAAGAGGCCATTTTCCGCCACGGTTCGGCGTAGGTTTCGCGGATGTGGCGGTAGTGTTGGCTCAGCGAAAAGTCATATACAGCCGTGCCCGACGGGCGATATTGGCATAGTATGGCACCCGAGAGGTTCCACCGGTTCTCCTGATACTGCCGGCCGGATGCTATCTGCGGATAGATGTTATCTTGCGCCGAACCGAAGATGTTTTCTATTCCCCGACGTTCGCCATAGCTTTCCGTCATCCTCACGCCCCATGTGCAGGTTTGTCCCTTGTGCAGATAGCCCGTTTCAAAGCCCTGATGCCGCAACTCCAACTTCGTCAGCGGCAACTCGTTGAGGTCGGAAATGATGTTCTCTATTGACAAAGAACGGTAGCTCAACGAGGCATATACGCCGTTCCGGGGAGCTACGGGGCGCAGTTCCATCGTGGCATCCCAGCCCAGTCCTTTATAGTAAGTGGAGGTGTAGGAGCCCCTGAACCGATAATAATCCATGCCCAGTCCGGTGAGATGATAGACGGCCGGCCGCGACGTTTCGTTGTAAAACTCAAGCGTATTCGTCTGCTTGTATCGCCGGAAACCTACCGAGAGTCCCCCTTCATAAGTCCCGTTGAAAAGTCCGGACCAGCCCATTCCCGTCTTCACTTGCAAATATCCCGTGAGATTTTTTGGCCGGGGATCCACCGTCCGATACTCCAACCGGGCCGTGTAGCGGCCTTCCACGCCCACCGTCCACTTGTCCTTGTGATAGGCAAATCCCCCCATGAAGTCGTAGGTCTCCTTGCGCGAGACTCCTCCCCCAATGGTATCGGCCATCACGTAGGGGTAAAGAAGGTCGAAATCGGTGGTTTCATTGTAGCGTATATGGTGGGCCTTGCCATTGGTGTAGTGCGCTGTTCCCCACAGAGAAACTTTCTTTTTCCGTAGAAATGCGTCTATATCGCCCCCCACAACTGCCGCCTTGTCGCCACACTCCAACTGCTGCGGCAGGGTGGCCCGGCTGTTGGTGTAGGCCGCACTCAATCGGTTCAGCGAATACCGGTAACGATTCCATTGCATGGCGGGGTTGCGGTAGATTTCCGGAAACCACGAACGGGTGTCGCTCCGGTGTTCTACCTGCCTCTCCACAACATCGTCGGCAGCCTTTGCCGAAGCAACATGGCCGAAGGCAACCAGTGAAAGTGCCATCAGGAAGTGAACTGTCTTCTTATCCACATCTTTTGTTTTTAGTCATCTACTTCTTCGGAGTCACGCCATCATAGGTGTGTGTTGAAGCCTTTGTGCCATCGGCACTGATGGCCGTGCCCTGCTCCTCAATCACCGAGGGGATGCACTCCGTGTTGAAATCTTCGGTGGAGTTGTTGGTATCTTGCAGGTGCATGATGCCCTTTCCGTCCACAAACTGCAACTTGCGGCGGATGCTGCGGAAGTAGCGGGTCTTGTCGTGGTCCACTTGTCCGACGTGTGTCCACCCTGCGTCTACCGATGGAGGGAGAATGTTCCACAGCCGACTGCTTTGCACACTACAGTTCACCCCGTCTACAATCCACGCATTGGGAATCTTGTAGGCCGTTTGTTTCATGGGGAAAGTGCCCTGCGGAAGATACATCGTATAATAGTAGGTGTACAGATAGTCTTTGAGATACTGTTCCTTGGTGATGTTTTTCGGGATGCGGGCGAGGGCAAACGACGTGAAGCCCCGGTTGTGCAGAACATAGAAACTCAGCGTGTAGCAATACCACTTGTCCAGATTGGGCACCGTGGGACTGTCTATATCCAGATGGGAGGGGGATGTGGAGATGTCGTACCATTCGAAGTCGGCCTTGCTCAAATCAAACGAGTTGGGGTTGGCCACCCGATGGTCGATGCCCGTGTCGCAGATGAGCAGCGACTTGCCGGGCATGACCGGATGTTCCGTTCCGTTGCCGGGAATCACATAGACAGACCACACCGTGAAAGTGTCTTTGCGGATGTCGGGCGAGTAGTCGAAATATAACACCGACTTGAACTTCGACTCGCAGAAGGCCAGTCCGTCGGCATAGAGCACATGGTCGGTGTTGTTGAATATCTTGATGTAGCCGTCGCCATAGTATTGCGATCCCGAAGCGCGCAACGTACCGGCAAAGAATATCTCCTCAAAGATGAAGTCTTCGTTTGTCGCCGAGAGGAATGTCTCTATCCGGAGTGTCTCCGACGCTCCCGCGAGAGTGATGTTTTCAGCCTTGCCGGTGAGGTGGCCTTTCGCCGTGGCAACCTCCGTTCCGTCGCCGTTGTCGTAGGTGACATCGGCTGAATACACGCAGTCGTAAAGTCCCTCCGGCAACCGGATGGTGCCGGGACGGGCCACACTCGTCTTCTCTCCGGACGTAAGGTTGGTGAATTCAATCTTTTCCGAGACCACCTTGAGGTTTTTCACGTTCGTGGGATAATCTATCTTGAGGTCTGTGGAGACCTCTGCGAGCACCTTGTCATCGCTGCACGACGAGAGCAAAGCGAGCATGGCCAGTGCCAAAGTGTATATAACGCTTTTCATATTCTTGTTCCTTTCAGTCATTAGCTGTTTTGGTTTATATCGTGAGATTGGCTTCCACTCCGAAATAGGGCGAAGCATTGCGGCGTATCACCTTACCGTTGGACTTGTAGTCGGGCAGGTAATCTAATATTTTGTTGGCAAAGAAAGACAGCCGCATGTAGCGTCCGATGCGTTTGGTGGCCTTGAGGTTGACGATCATTGACATCGGCACCGTGAATGGGCGGAACATATCTTCCTTGTAGGTCTGCACCAACTGTTTCAGGAAGACATCCTGCTCGCTCTCCGGAGTGTAGGGATGCACCTTCCCGTCGGCTGCCGAAATATAGGCTATGGGGTAGCCGTTCTTCTCCTGCCTCTTGGTTTTGATGAGCCACATACACTGCACCGAGGTGGTGAAGATAAATCCCCATTCGGGCACTTGGGTGTCGAGCGTGAAGTTGGTGTTCAACCTGTCGTTCACCCGTCCGTCGTTCCAGTCGTACAGCCCCACGTATGACTCGCTCACGGGGCGGTTGTCTATCACCGTGCTCACGGGGTCGAACATCGGCTGGCTGTTGGTGTAGGTCGTGTGAAACCACGCTCCGCTGACATTGACGCGGGTGCGCAGGGCGCGAATGCGGGCCGAGGTGAATTGCAGTTCGATGCCCTGCTTCACCATCTTGCTGCCGTTTGATGCCTGCTGGTAGCCGTCGAGCACGTGCCGATTCTCAAAAGGCAGCGTGCGCCAGTCTGTTCCGGCCGCCATCTTCGAGGCATCATATCTCTTGTAAAGGTAGTCACCGTAGATGCGGGAATACCGGAACCCCGAGGTCATTTGTTCGAAGAAGTAGTCCACGCTTAGCGAGTTCTCCTTCCAGTCGACATCCAGTCTCACCTCCCACTTCCGGTTGCGGGCCGGCTTGATGGCATAGTTGGTGGGATCCTGTCGGTAGCTCATCACCACAAAGCGGCTGTCTCGTTCGGGATTTTTAGTATCATAGTAGGCCAGCTCCACAAAGTCGCTATAGTAGTTGTCGGGATAGAGATAGTTGAGTGTGGGATTTTTCGTTGTCAGCCCCCATCCCGAAGCGATTGCAAGGCGCAGCGGACTGCCTCCCACCGTGAGGTAGGGCAACCGCCAGTTGAGGTTGACACGCGGGTCGGCATACACCTTTCCGCTCATCTCAAATCGCTTGTCGAGGCCCGGCATGGTGTTCAGCCGCACCCCGAACATGCCTTCCAGCACACTGCCCCCTATCTTCGCCACGAAGTTTTCTTCACCAAAGGCCGACAGGTTCTGCAATCCGGGAATGTCCTTATAGCGTCGTGGCCTGGCCGACCAGCCATTCACGCTGAGCGGATGACTCATGTCATACACCTGCCCGTCGCCATAGTTCTTGGAAAAATCCCAGTTGAGGCCCACTTTCAGGCGGTTTTCCAGCTTTCCCACATCCAGTCGTAACAGTCCCTTGGCCTTGAGCCAAGCGTTGAAGGGCTTGCCGTCGCACAGATAGTCGGCCACGTATTCGGCATAGACGGCGGCAGCCTCGCGTTCGCCCTCCTCCCAGCCCGTGGGCACGATGCCGTAGCGTTGCGGAGCCACGAGCCGTTTCTCATGCAGGCGATCCAGCTGCTGCGACACGGAGGTGTTGACTTCCACCTCGCGTAACAGCCCCTTCTTGCGCTTCAGCGACCAACTGTTGGTGAAGACCATGCGATTGTAGTTGGAGCGGTATTCGTCGATGCGCCCGTAGTTGAGGTCGGGGTCGGCCTTGCTGTTGTCGAAGGAACCGGAATAGTCAAACGCCGACTCCCATTTCCACTCCGTTTTTTCCGCCGTCGTCTTCCTGAGCGTGTAGCGCAGCGAGGCGTTCAGCCGCTTGTAGTTTTCGAGATTGTCGGTAGGATCCACCTTCGAGTCCAGATAGCCGAGGTCTACATTGAGCACCCGTGCATCGCCACTGCCGAGGGCGATGCCTTTCCCCAAAGAGAACAGTTTGCTGTAGCCGTCGGCCTTGAAACGGGCAGAGAGCGGCATCTTGCGGCGTATCTTCTTGATGTCTACGATGCCGCTGGTCAGGTTGCCGTATTCCACCGACGGTATTCCCCTTATCACCTCCACGCGCTCGATGTCGTCGGTGCCTATCGTGCGCATGTCCACTCCCTTGTTGGTGATGTTGCGATAGTTTTCAGCCCCACTTCCCGAGGTGACGTGTTGCGTGTCGGAAAGCGGGGAAAATTGCAGGTTGGCATCGGTGTTGATGGGCGTGCCGTCCACGATAAACTGTGTGCCGAGCGACGATATGGCAAAGGCGTTGTTGTGCGACAGGGCCCCACCGGAAGTCATGGTTCCCGTTTCGCGCAGGCTTATCGTGTTGGCTACGCCCATGTTCGGATCTTTGGAGTAGCCGCCCGGCAGCAGCTCCATCAGGTCGGCCAAGCTGTTGGGTTGCAGTTGGTTCATCGCGTCGCGCCCGATGACCGACTTGGTGACGAGTCCCTGCGCCTCCTTGGCCGTGACCGTCACTTCGCTGAGGCGGAGGTTGGCCTTCAGATTCACATTCAAGGTCGTGTTCTTGGCAAAGGTCACCGAGCGTCTGTAAGGCTCATAGCCCACATAGCTCACCTTCATCACATAGTTCTCGCCGGCCACCACGTCAATGGAGAAGCGTCCGTCGGCATTGGCCAGCGTGGCTCTGGGATGCTTGCCTTGAAACGAAACGGTGGCCGCGGCAAGCGTGCCCTTGTCTGCGGCATCGGCCACGACACCGCTCACATTGATATATTTCTGGCCCGCACAATGCAGCGAAAACCAACAGAACAACACGATAAAAATATATTTTGAATCCATCGAAAAGGATATACGTATGACGAAATCGGTACTTACGGCTACAAAGATAGGGCAATTAAACATTATTGACAATACCTAAAAATGATTATTTCGCGGCTGTCGAATATGGGTGTGGTCGGCGAATTGGGAGAATCGGTCGAATGAGGGAGGGGCAGATAGCCGTTGAAGGGACTGTCTGCCATTGCTCTCTCGATTTGTCAAAGATATTATCCGAAAAGGCACGCTGTGCTTGCGATATTTTCGCCGGGAAGATTCTTGGCCGAAAATACGAGAATTTCAGAGCAGGTGTTAAAGTGCTGTCTGTTAGCCGTTTGAATATTCTTAACCTTTTCTGATGCCCTAAAAAGGCCGCCAAACGGCCGTAGTGAGGAGCCCGAAAGGGCTGTTTGGCACGCTCACTACGGCCATTTGACATGCTCGTTCGGCCCGTTTTGCATCGCCATTCGGCCCAATCGGGAAAACAGGGGCGGCTTTCGGGGCTTTCAAAGCCACTTTTCCAATCTGTTTGAAGACTTTCAGATGAAGTGTTTTTGTATTGCTTTTTCATGCATCACCCACTTGCTGCCAAAGGGAAGTGGGCAGGCAAGTGAGAATAAATTTGCGTCATTCGCACCATTCGCCGAGAAAAACCGTGCCGCCGAATAGGGACGAGGATGGTGCATTTTGCAGATTCTCTGACGACATTTTACCCGTTTTTCAGTCCTTATTGTATATGAGCAAAACGATTCTTACCCTTCTTCTGGCTCTTGCCGTGGTTTCGGCCCGGGCGCAGAGCGGCGTGGAGACCGAGCGGAAGTATCTTTCCGGCCACGGTTGCGACGATATGGTGCAATGGGACTTCTACTGCACGGGCGGCCGGAATTCCGGTAAATGGGCCAAGATAGGCGTGCCCTCGTGCTGGGAATTGCAAGGCTTCGGCACCTATCAGTATGGGATGCGCTTCTATGGCAAACCAATGCCCGAAGGCATCGCCGACGAGCAGGGCCGCTACCGCTACGACTTCTCCCTGCCCAAGGCTTGGGAGGGGCGGCAGATAGAACTGGTGTTCGAAGCTGCCATGACCGATGCCCGGGTGACCATCAACGGACGCAAGGCCGGCAACGGTCTGCATCAAGGGGGCTTCTACCGCTTCGCGTTCGATGTGAGCGACCGTGTGTATTTCGGCAAAAAGAAAAACCGGTTGGAGGTGGAGGTGAGCAAGGAGAGTGCCAATGCGCAGGTGAACATGGCCGAGCGCCGCGCCGACTACTGGAATTTCGGGGGCATCATCCGTCCGGTGTTTGTGGTGGCCAAGCCGGTGACCAACATTGAGCGCGTGGCCATCGATGCCGGCATGGATGGTCGGCTGCAGGCCGACTGCTATCTGAACCGGGCAGCACCCGGCAGCAGGCTGACAGTGGCGGTGGTCGACGCTTCCGGAAAGACCGTCGGCAAGAGTGGGGAATACCGGTTGGCGAGCGACCGGGCCCGGGTGGACTTCCGTGTAGGCCATCCCCGGCTGTGGACCGCCGAGACCCCTTCCCTCTACACAGCTGTTTTCACGCTGACGGGCGCCGATGGCAAGGTGTTGCACCGCGAGCGGCAGAGGTTCGGCTTCCGCACCATAGACTGTCGGGCGGGCGACGGCGTGTATATCAACGGCCGGAAGGTCATCTTCAAGGGTGTGAACCGTCATTCGTTCCGACCGGAAAGCGGGCGCACGCTCTCCAAGGCGAAGAACATCGAAGACGTGAAACTCATCAAGAGCATGAACATGAATGCCGTGAGGCTGTCGCACTATCCCGCCGACCCCGAGTTTCTGGAGGCCTGCGACTCGCTCGGACTCTATGTGGAGAACGAACTGAGCGGTTGGCACTGGGCCCACGAGACAGTCGTAGGCCGGCAACTGGTGAAGGAGATGGTGACGCGCGATGTCAACCATCCGAGTGTCGTCTTCTGGAGCAACGGCAACGAGGGCGGCTTCAACTACGAACTCGAACCCGAGTTTGCCCGTTGGGATCCGCAACGGCGGGTGGTGCTCTATCCTTGGGCCAACCGCAACGGCTTCGAGACCAAGCACTACCGCTCGTGGGGCGAGACGCAGGAATACATGCGGCAAAAGGAAATCTTCATGCCCACCGAGTTTCTGCACGGTCTTTACGACGGCGGCCACGGGGCCGGGCTGAAGGACTACTGGGACATGATGATGGCCAACCCGCGCTGCGCCGGCGGTTTCCTTTGGGATTTGGCCGATGAGGGAGTGGTGCGCACGGACAAGGATAACATCATCGACTGCATGGGCAATTTCGGGGCCGACGGCATCGTGGGGCCGCATTTCGAGAAGGAAGGCTCCTATTACACCATCAAGGAGGTGTGGAGTCCCATCCAAGTGGAACGGAGAACGGACGTGCCTGAGCCGCAAGACAATGCCATGACGCTTGCTGTGGGCAACGGTTACGGCTTCACCAATCTCCGTGACTGTCGTTTCAGCTATCGCTACTTGCGCCTTCCGGTCTTGGGGGATCATACCGTCAAGGTGCTGAAAGAGGGCACGTTGAAGCCTGTAGATGTAGAACCGGGAGAGGGTGGCCTGCTCACCTTGAAAGACATTCCGACCGCAACCTCGTCGGTGGAGCTGACAGCAGTCGATCCCTTTGGCAATGAAGTGATGACATGGAGTTTCCCATACGTGGGTGCATCGACCGAAAATGCCGTTGCACCAACCCCTGCAGCCACTTTCTCGGAGACTGTCGACGAGGCTGTTGTGAAGGCTGCCGGGCGCGTCTACACCTTCTCCAAGACCGACGGCCGGCTCAAATGCGTGACCGTGGGCGGGCGGACAATCAGCCTCTCCAACGGCCCCCGCTTCGTGGCTGCCCGCCGGAGTGACCGCAGTTTCGACCAGTTCTACAACCACGATGACAAGGATGCTGAGAAGAAAAAGACACAATACACCCTCTATGCCGACCAAGGCGTCTTTACGGGCTTCGACTGGCGCGACGGCATCAGCGGCGGCAGGGTGCTCCATGCAGGTTATGCGCATGGCACAATGCAGGCCGTGAACTGGGAGTTTCTGCCCGACGGTATGGTCGATATGCAGGTGCAATACCGCTTCGGGGGCGTTGTCGACCTCATGGGCATCGCCTTCGACTATCCCGAAGACAAGGTGAGGAGCAAGTCGTGGGTGGGCCGCGGCCCTTACAGAGTGTGGCAAAACCGGCTCCAAGGCCCCCAATACGGTTTCTGGCAAAATGCGTACAACGACCCCATTCCCGGCGAGTCGTGGGACTATCCCGAGTTTAAAGGCTACTTTGCCGATGTCGACTGGATGCAGCTAGTGACCGACGAAGGGCGCATCGGCCTGCAAAACGGGGAGGCGGGACAATATATCGGTGTCTACCAACCGCGCGATGGCCGCGATCATCTGCTTTATGAACTCCCCGCGACGGGACTCTCCGTGCTTGATGTGATACCCGCCGTGCGCAATAAGGTGAATGCCACCGATCTCAACGGCCCCTCTGCCCAGCCCCATTGGTCGGTGGCTCCGGCAACCATCACCGTCAAACTAAGATTTGAATGAAGCGTCTACACCTTATCATATTAGCGGCATTGTTCGCTTTTCCCCCATCATTAGCCGCACAGTCTTTCGGACACATCACTCCCCTCTCCCCTCGGAGAGGGGCCGGGGGTGAGGTTTTTACGTTCTGGTACTGGATGTATGGTGCCGTTTCGAAGGCCGGCATCAAGGCCGATTTGCAGGGTATGAAAGACATAGGCCTTGGCGGTTGCTACCTTATGCCCATTCGCGGAACCTCCGACCGTCCGGAATATGGGGGCACGGCCAATCAGTTGAGTCCTGCTTTCTGGGACATGGTAGACTATGCCTTCCAACAAGCCGACTCCCTCGGGCTTGACATGGGCATCCACATTTGCGACGGTTTTGCCCTTGCCGGTGGCCCGTGGATAACGCCCGAGGAGAGTATGCAAAAGGTGGTGTGGGCCGATACCGTTGTCAGTGCGGCTGCCCTCAAAGGTCTGTGGCTGGCCCGTCCCGAAGCCTATCAGGGCTATTATGAAGACATTGCGTGCTATGCCATCCCCTTGAAGAAGCAAGGAGGCTGTAGCGGGGCAGTTGCCGATGCTATTCCCATTGCCAAAGAGACCCTCTCGGGAGGTATGACGCGCGACGACAAAGGTGCCTATCGGGCCACAGAACCCGGCTCTATTCTCTTTGATTTCGGTCGCGTGCAACTTGTCCGCAACCTTGAAATCATCCCTTCGGGCAACAACATACAGTGCCAGCGCATGAAGGTGATGGCCTCCAACGACGGGGTGAACTTCTATCTGGTGAAGCAGTTGCAGCCCGCCAGGCAAGGTTGGCAGACCGTCGGTTATAGTTTCACCGAGGCTGTCAAGCCCACTTTGGCGCGCTACATCCGTCTCGACTGGACACCGGAGGGCACCGAGCCCGGGGCGGAAGACCTTGATGCAGCCAAGTGGCGGCCCGTGATGAAGATGGCGAGCGTGCGCTTCGGTGCGGTTCCGAAGATAGGGCAGTGGCGTGGCAAGGCCGGCTTTACATGGCTTGTGGGGCCCGAAACCACGGCCGAAGAATTGCCCCCAACCGATTGTGTCGCACCCGAAGACATCTATCGTGTCATCTTGAATGGCGACAAAGTCACCTCGTTAATTCCCAACATCGCAGCCCGTATTTCCCATAACGTCTCGTTACATGGCAATAAAATCACTCCATTAACACCTACCACCTATCACCTACCACCTAATACCCCCCTTCTCATCCGTCGCATCGGGCACACTTCCACGGGGCAGATGAATGCAACAGCAGGTGATGGAAAGGGCTTGGAGGTGGATAAATTTTCTCAAGCGGCTTTGCAGAAGATCTTTGACAACTGGTATGGAAAGTTCCTTGCTCGTCCCCACTCATCGGTGGTGAAGTATCTCCATGTAGACAGTTGGGAGTGCGGGGCACAAAACTGGGGAGCACATTTTGCCGAAGAGTTCAAAGTCCGCAGGGGATATGATCTCTTGCCGTGGCTCCCGGTGATGACGGGAATGCCCGTCGCATCGGCTCAGAGGAGCGAGCGAGTGCTGCGGGATGTGCGCCTCACGGTCAACGACTTGGTGAACGAGAAGTTTTTCAAGACCCTTGAGCAGCTCGCCCACAGCCACGGTAAGCTCGTCTCCCACGAGAGTATAGCACCTACGTTTGTGGCCGACGGACTCGAACACTACAAATATTCCGACCTCCCGATGGGGGAATTTTGGCTCCGTTCGCCCACCCACGACAAGCCCAATGATATGCTCGATGCCATCAGTGGGGCGCATATCTACGGCAAGCGCATCGTGCAGGCCGAAGGATTTACCGAAATCAGGGGCGTGTGGGATGAGACGCCGGCACTGCTCAAGCCGTTGCTTGACCGCCACTTTGCCCTTGGCATGAATCGGCTCTTCTTCCATGTCGACGCCCACAACCCGTGGATGAATCGTCAGCCGGGTATGACGCTCGACGGCATAGGACTCTTTTTCCAGCGCGACAACACGTGGTATCGGGAAGCTAAAGGACTGGTGGACTATGCCAACCGCTGCCAACGGCAACTGCAAAGGGGTGTGCCGGTGGTTGATGTGGCTGTGTTCACGGGCGAGGAAATGCCGAGTCGGGCGTTCACCCCCGACCGCTTGGTGCCCGTCTTGCCCGGTCTGTTCGGACGGGAGCGTGTAGAGTCCGAGGCCGGACGGCTTGTCAATGTGGGCCAACCGATGGAGGAAAGTCCCGTGGGCGTACATCATTCCGCAGGCATCGTGGACTTGAAGGATTGGATCAACCCCCTTCGCGGTTATCAATACGACTCGATGAACAAAGATGCGCTGCTCCATTCGTCCCGCGTTGAGAACGGACGCATCGTCATGCCGGGCGGAAACAGTTATCGGGTGTTGGTCGTTCCGGGGCCGACGAAGATGAATCCGTCGCTCGACACATTGTCAGCTGAGATGCGGAACAAGCTCGAAGCGTTGCGAAAGGCCGGTGTGGCGGTCATCGAAGAGGCTTGGCAGGGGGCTGACCTTACCCCCTTAGGCATAGAGCGGGATGTGGAATTGCCCGTCGGTGTGGCCTACGCCCATCGCTCGGTGCCCGGAGAGGAAGACATCTATTTCCTCAGCAACCAGCGGGCAGAGCCTGTGTCGTTCACGGCCGGTATGCGGGTGAGCGGCAGCACCGGTTGTGTGCTCTACGATGCAGTGGCCGACAGCTATTCCCCGCCGGTCGGTCTGGTCGAAAAAGACGGTCGCACGGAAATGCAGATCAGCTTGCCGGCCCACGGCTCCGTGTTTGTCATCTTCAGTCGGGGAGACACGGAAAGGGACGTGCCTCTCACACTTCCGCTCACGGGAAGGGTGAAGGCGATAGCCGGGATGTGGAATCTGGAATTTGAAAAGAATGAGACAAAGATGCGCACGGAGCTCCCCGATGACTGGACGCAGTATGGCGACGATGCCGTCAGATATTACAGCGGGCGGGCTTCCTACACCAACTCGTTCCGTTGGCCCAACAAGTCAGCCGGCCGGGTGATGCTCTCCGTGGGCGAGGTGCGGGATATCGCCCGTGTCTACGTGAACGGAACGGATTGCGGAATCGCCTGGACGGCTCCTTACGAGGTTGACATCACGCGTGCTTTGAAGCGGGGCAAGAATACCGTGCGCATAGAAGTGGTAAACACATGGGCTAATGCGCTGCGTGGGGCAGACTGTGGTAAGCCGCCATTTGAGGGCATTTGGACGAATGCCAAGTATCGTATGAAAGGCGACCGCCTGCTTCCTGCCGGACTCATGGGACCTGTGGAATTGCGATACTGACAAGATATTGATAGGCAAGAAAGGAGTAACAATCTTTTAAATACAGACAAATGATGAACGTAAACAGACTTTTTTCGGTCATATTGCTGGCTTTTGCAGGAACCGTTGCGCGTGCCGAAGTGAAGCTGCCCAAGATGTTTGGTGACAACATGGTGCTGCAACAGCAAGCCGATTGCAACTTCTGGGGCACGGCCGATGCCGGAAAATTGGTGAAGGTGCGTACCTCGTGGGACGGACATATATATAAGGTGGAAGCCGACACACACGGCCACTGGCGGCTTAAAGTGAAGACACCGGCTGCCGGAGGGCCTTACGAGATGGTGTTCAGCAACGGGAAAGAGACCCGGTTGAAGAACATCCTGATGGGTGAAGTGTGGATTTGCAGCGGACAGTCGAATATGGAAATGCCCATGAAAGGGTTCAAGGCGCAGCCCGTAGACGGAGCTGTGGAGGAACTGATGAGCGGTGGCGACACCGACTTGCGGCTGTTCACGGTGAAGCGTGCGGCCCGTTTGATGCCGGCAGAAGACGTGGACGGCAGTTGGGCGGCGGCCGATGCTGCGACAATCAGAGATTTCAGTGCAACGGCCTATTACTTTGGTAAGGCACTCCGCCGGAGTCTTAAAGTGCCCGTAGGGCTGATTGTGACTGCTTGGGGTGGCAGTGCCTGCGAAGCTTGGATAGCCCCCGGGCAGTTGAAAGCTTTTCCGTCGGTGACGCTGCCGCAGTCGCAAGACGATGTAGACAAAACCAAGCAACGTTGTCCCACGGCCCTTTACAACGGTATGCTCCGTCCGCTTGTGGGTTACACCATGCGGGGCGTCCTCTGGTATCAGGGCGAAGACAATGTCAACCGCCACGCCAACTACGCCGACTTGATGAAAGCGATGGTGGAGGGGTGGCGCACCGAGTGGCAGGAGGGAGCCTTCCCGTTCTATTATTGTCAGATAGCCCCCTACGACTACAGCCTCATCAACTGGCCCTACAACAGTGCTTTGCTGCGTGAACAGCAGCAGAAAGCGGAGCGGCTTATCCCCAATGCCCGCATGGCCGTGCTGTTGGACGCAGGACTGGAATATGGCATTCATCCCCGAAAGAAACGGGAAGCCGGCGAACGGTTGGCTCTTTTGGCCTTGGCCGACACATACGGTGTGAAGGGATTGCCCGACTTTGCCGTCTACAGCGGTGTGGAGTTTAGGGGCGACACGGCTGTGGTGGCTTTCGAGCGTAGCAAGGAATGGGTGTATTTCAACGGCGGACCGAGGAGTGACAACTTTGAGGTGGCCGGAGAAGACCGTGTGTTCCACAAGGCTGATGCATGGACGGAGCGCAACCGTGTCTATGTCAGGAGTAAGGAAGTGCAGCATCCCATAGCTGTGCGTTATGCGTTCAAAAACTGGGTGATGGGCGATCTCTTTCACGACGGACTGCCCGTGAGTTCTTTCCGCAGCGACGATTGGGAGGAACAATAAACAGCAGATGAAATCTAAGTAAACGATAACAGCATGATACAGAAGCTAATACTCTTTCTTTTTTCACTTTTGTCATTGCCGGCCATTGCCGACGAGACTTCTGTGGCCGGCCTTTTCCCCACCCCTGATCAAGGCCGGCAGGTGTGGAATTTCAATCCCGGATGGCGGTTCCATTTGGGCGATGTGGCCGGTGCTGAGGCCGTCGGTTTCGACGATTCGGCCTGGGAGGTGGTGAGCACTCCCCACAGCGTGAAGCTCGAACCGGCCGAGGCCAGCGGCGGGCGCAACTATCAGGGCATTGCCTGGTATCGTAAACGCTTCAAGGCACCGGCCGACCGTTGCGAACTTTACTTTGAGGCCGTCATGGGCAAACAGAAAGTCTATGTCAACGGTCGTTTGGCCGGAGAACACTTCGGAGGCTACCTGCCTATCGTCGTAGACTTGGGAAAACTGGGCGTGAAGCACGGCGAGGAGTGTGTGGTGGCCGTGATGGCCGACAACTCCGACGACAAGACCTACCCGCCGGGCAAACCGCAGTATGCACTCGACTTCTGTTATCATGGCGGAATCTACCGCGATGTGTGGCTGATAGCCAAAAACGACGTGTTCATCACCGACCCGTCGGTGGAAAACCGGCGCGATGCGGGCATCTTCGTACACTATGGCGAGATTTCGGAGCAGCGTGCCGAGGTGTTTGTAGAAGTGAATGTACGCAACGGTTCGGCCCGTCCGCGCCGTCTCATGGTGGAGAATGCACTCGTAGATGCTGCCGGGAAAACCGTAGGCCGTGCTTCCCAAGCGTTGATCTTGTCGCCGGGAACGCAGAGTGTGTCGCAACGGATGGTGGTAAAACGGCCCCGTCTGTGGTCGCCCGAGACGCCTTATTTGTACAAGGTGGTGACGAGCGTGAAAGAGGGGCGGCTCACACTCGACGGCGGCACTACCCGCATCGGCATCCGGTCGGTTGAGTTTAGAGGCCGCGAAGGCTTTTGGCTCAATGGCAAACGCTACCGACAGCTGATCGGGGCCAACCGCCACCAAGACTTTGCCTACGTGGGCAATGCCGTGCCCAACAGTCAGCAGTGGCGCGATGTGCTCAGGCTGAAGCGTTGCGGCTTCAACATCATCCGCACGGCCCACTATCCTCAGGATCCGTCGTTTATGGATGCTTGCGACGAACTGGGTCTTTTCGTCATTGTGGCCACGCCCGGTTGGCAGTTTTGGAACAAAACCGACAGTGGGTTTGAAGCGCGTGTGTTGCAAAACACGCGTGAGATCATTCGCCGCGACCGCAATCATCCCTCGGTGCTGATGTGGGAGCCGATTCTCAACGAGACCCGTTTCCCGCTCGACTTTTCGCTGAAATCGTTGCAGATTACCAAGGAAGAATATCCCTATCCCCACCGTCCGGCTGCCGCTGCCGACCTGCACTCGGCCGGTGTGCGTGACAACTACGATGTGGTCTACGGGTGGCCGGGCGACGACGAGAAAGCCGACAGGCCCCGCCAGTGTATTTTCACCCGCGAGTTTGGCGAATATGTGGACGACTGGTATGCCCACAACAATCTCAACAGAGCCAGCCGCAGCTGGGGCGAGCGTCCGCAGTTGGTACAGGCCCTCTCGCTGGCAAAAACCACCGAGGAGATGTATCGCACCACCGGACAGTTTGTCGGTGGAGCACAATGGCATCCGTTCGACCATCAGCGTGGCTACCATCCCGACCCCTATTGGGGTGGCGACTTCGACGCTTTCCGCCAGCCGAAATACGCCTACCACCTGTTTGCCGCCCAGTGTCCGGTGAAGTCCGGTGACAGGTTGGCGGATGGGAAAGCAGTTTCGGCATCTTCCCTCCCTGCCGATGGTGAGGGGAAGGTCTTCATCGCCCATGAAATGACGCAGTTCTCAGACAGTGATGTCGTGGTGTTCTCCAACTGCGACTCCGTGCGGTTGAGCGTCTACGACGGCGAGCGGAGCCTCACGCTGCCCGTGAGACACCACGATGGTTTCAATGCCCCCGTCATATTCAAGGGCGTATGGGATTTCTGGGAAGCCCGCAAGCACAGTTATGTGCAGAAGAACTGGCAAAAGGTGAATATGGTGGCTGAGGGAATCATCGGCGGAAAGGTGGTGTGTACCGACCGTCGTATGCCTTCCCGTCGAAGCACGAAGTTGCGCCTGTATGCCGACGAGATGGGCAAACGGTTGGTGGCCGACGGAAGCGATTTCATCGTCGTTGTGGCCGAAGTGACCGATGACAGCGGCAATGTGCGCCGGTTGGCCAAAGAAAACATTGTGTTCACCGTGTCGGGTGAAGGAACTATCATCGGCGATGCCTCCATCAATGCTAATCCCCGTGTGGTGGAGTGGGGCTCTGCCCCCATCCTTGTGCGCTCCACACGCAAGGCCGGCAAGATCAAGATACATGCCGAGGTGCAATTTCCCGGTACGCATGCCCCTGCACCGGCCGATTTGGAAATAGAGTCTGTGCCCTACACCGGCCGCTTCTGCTTCATTCCTCAGACTTCCGCCGTGATACGTCCGGCTCGTTCCGCGGATACCACCGGCCCTCAGCAATCTCTCACCGACGATGAGAAATCCCGCCTCTTGCGGGAAGTGGAGCAGCAACAGGCCGACTTCGGCATCACGAAATAAAATGTGCGCCGTTGTATACTCCGCGACCTATGTCCCGCGAGGCACTCCCCGTCTCTTGAGAGGCGGGAGAGGCCTCCCTATAGCACGAACTATTAAACTTTTAGAAAAAGCATTACACGGATTTTCCCCAAGTTCATCTGCCCACCCGATTCCATTCGCCTTATTCGCTCCATTTGGCCTATCCAATTTTCCACTAAGCCCAAACGACTTTGTGAAAAGGCTGTAGTCAGAAGCTGAAAGAGGCCGAATGAGGATGCGAAAGTGGCCCTTTTACAAGCCCATTTTAGGATGGAAAAGCCCCCTTTAGGGGATTGGGGAGCTCTTGGTGGATGGAAAATAAAAAAAGAGGAACACCGGTGTGCTCCTCTTGCCGGTGCAAAGATACAAAACAATCGGGGCGAAAGCAAATGCGATGCGAATAGTCTTGACATATAGCTTGGCTCGGATAGCGGTGGTAATATGTGGAGGGGGAATTTTGTTTTTCCCGCAAATTCCACTACCTTTGCATCATACTCACATTATTTGGCTCAATATCATGAGACGATGGATGGTCACTTTGTTGTGTTTGTGTTGCTGCGGATGGCTCTGTGCGCAGTCGGAGGCGCGTGCCGACATGCTTGTGACCCACTACACCGAACACGACGGGCTGGCCAACAACGGCGTGCACTGCGCGCTGAAGTCACACGACGGGTTTGTGTGGTTTGGCACTTGGTATGGCCTTTCACGCTTCGACGGGCGGCGCTTCCAGAACTATTCCACGGCATTTGCCGAAGGTTCCGACCAGCCCCCGCGCAAGGTGGAACGGCTGGTGGAAGACGGGCAGGGCAACCTGTGGATCAAGACAACCGACTGGAAGGTGTCGGTGCTCTTCAAGCGCACGGAGCGTTTCGAGATGGTGCATGACGAGTTGAAGCCCTACACCCGCAATCTGCAAGTCATCAAGATGCAGGGCGACGGGCGGGGAGGGGTGTTGCTGCTCACCAAAGACAAGAATCTGCTTCTCGCCACGACCACCCGCGACGGGCGCATCCTCGTAAGGTTGGTGGCCTCGTCAAAGGGACTCCTCAACCCATCCGACTTCCGGCTGAAAGCCCCCGTGGTGGACATCCGAGGCGGCTATGCCGCTTGGGTGGGCACCGACTACAAGATATTTGCCGAACCGCTGCCTAAACATTACCGTCCCGAAAGCTACAACCGCGACCATTGGCGCACTTGTTTTGCCCGTAAGGCTGCCGCTGCAGACACCTATCGCGACCGGCGGGGCAACACATGGCGGCTTGATGACACCGGTCGCTCGCTCACCGTGAGCAATGTCTCCACGGGATTTTCGCGCCGTTATGCCTTCACCCTCTTGGGCGACATCACCCAACCGCGCTTCTGCGATGCCGGCGAGCACGGTGTGTTCTATCTCACGGCAGCGGGAGAGGCCTTGCACATCGATGCCCGGACGATGGAGGCGGAGAGAATCTCGACAATGAAGGAGGTGGCCGACAACCGGGCCGACAGCCGCTATTTTGACATGGAACTCGACCGCGACGGGGTGCTTTGGCTCACGACGACCAACAATGGCGTGTTCCGCTTCATCTTTCCTCCCCGCCAGTTCAGACTCATCCCTCTGCCCATGAGTGCCAACGATGGGGTGCGCTCGCTCCGGCAACTGCCTTCGGGAGATGTGTGGGTGGGCACGCGTGGCAAAAATCTCTATGTGCTCGATGCCGCAGGGCGCGTGAAGGCAAACCTCTCTTATGCGGTCTACGGCATAGGCAGCGTATACTACATCATGCCCGACGACCACGGACGCTTGTGGCTCTCGACCAAAGGCGACGGACTGGTGGAGGCTGTGCCCGATGCGGGGCAGCCATCGGGCTACCGTTTCGTACACTATCGCCACGACCCTGCCAACCCGGCAAGCATCAGCGGCGACAACGTGTACATTACTTATAAAGACAGGCTCGGTCACATCTGGGTGGGCACGCTCGATGGTGGACTCAATCTTATCAGCAAACGTGCAGGTCGGGTGGAGTTTCTGAACAAGTACAACGGCATGGCAGGCTATCCCGGCTACGGACTCTACATGGAGGTGCGCAACATGACGGAAGACCACAACGGGCGTTTGTGGATAGGTACGATAGACGGATTGATGTCGCTCGACACGCATTTCAGGCGTGCAGCCGACATCCGGTTTGACACCTATCGGCGCACTGAGCTTAACACATTGGCCAACAGTGACATCTACGCCCTCTACAAAGACAGCAGGCAGCAGATATGGGTGTGTACCTTTGGTGGCGGACTGAGCCGCATCAGCGGTTACGACCCGGTCAACCGTCTACCTCTCTTCCGGACTGTTGGGCGGCGCGAGGGCCTGCAAAATGATGTCATCGTGTCTATCGTGGAAGACCGTGCAGGCCGGCTGTGGCTGGGCAGCACCGACGGACTTTCGTGCTTCGACCGGCAGGCGAGGCGCATCCGCAACTTCGACCGCACCGACGGATTCCCCCGGGTGGAGATGGAAGAGACGGCCTCGCTGCTGAACCGCACGGGCGAGGTGTGGATGGGCTGCAAGGAGGGCATATTGGCTTTCCGTCCCGAGAGCCTCAAGAGCGATGAAGGCCGCTGCCCTGTCTACATCGTGGGGTGCGAGGTGAACAACATGGAACTGCACGCCCTGCCCGGCAGGGGAGGGGTAGTGGGGGCCCTGCCCTATGTCTCCGAGCTGGAGTTGCGCCACAACCAAAACATGTTCACCCTTGAGTTTGCCGCCCTCAACTACAAGAGTCAGGAGCATCTTAACTACCGCTACCGGCTCGAAGGCTTCGACAAGGTATGGCACTACAGCGGCCGCAACCGCATAGCTTCCTACACCAATGTACCTCCGGGCAACTACCGTTTTGTGGTGGGGGTGGTGGATGCCGCGCGTGGCGGGCACACTTCCGGTCGTTCGCTGCGCATTGTGATCAGACCGCCGTGGTGGGCCACGTGGTGGGCCTACACCCTTTACGCCCTCTTGGGCGGCGTGTTGCTCTGGTTGGCTGTGCGCTACGCCCGCTATCAAATCAGGCTTCGCAACGACGTCTATGTGCAGTCGAAACTCTCTGAGTTCAAGCGCAAGTTCTATCTTGAGCAGCAAGATGCGCGATTTGTGGAACAGGTGAAGACCATTGTCGGGGGCAATCTGGACAATCCCGACTTCGACATAGCGGCCATAGCCAAGGAGTTGGGCATGAGCCGCAGTGCTTTCTTCAAGCGCGTGAAGGCCGCTACGGGCATGTCTCCGCTCGACTTCGTGCGCGACTACAAGCTCACCCATGCTGTGGAACTGCTCAAGAGTTCAGACCGGAGTATCACCGATGTGGCATACTGTTGTGGATTCAGCGACGTGGGCTATTTCGGAAAGTGTTTCCGCAAGAAATATGGCATGAGTCCACGGGCCTTTGCTGTCAAGAGCAGGGTCGCAACATAGGGCGGAGAGGAAGAACACATTACGTTTTTTAAGATACGCAAATATTTTTTCGATTTGCCGTTACAAAACCGGCAGACAATCGTCTTTATGGGGAAAGCAAGTCTCGTTTACCTATTGGAATAAACCTAAATTGATGATTGTCAAGTCTTTTAAATGGCTGTTGGTGTGGCTGTTGCTACTTTTGCCGGCACACTCCGTCTGCGCACAGAAGGCTGTACCCCGCTATCGCGTGGCCGCCTGCGACTGGATGATGCTCAAGCGTCAGAAGCTCGGCGAGTTTGCCCTCGCCCGGCAGATAGGAGCCGATGGGGTGGAACTCGACATGGGACCGCTCGGCAAGCGCAGGCTCTTCGACAATAAGTTGCGTGACAGGCGTGAGGCGGAAGTGTTTCGCCGCACGGCCGACAGTCTGGGTGTGGCCGTCGCTTCGGTGGCCATGTGTGGTTTCTTTGCCCAGAGTTTCATCACCCGGGACAACTATCGGGAGCTCATTCAGGACTGTTTCCGCACCATGAAAGTCTTCGGTTGCAAGGTGGCTTTTCTGCCGTTGGGTGGTAGTAGTGGCGAATGGCAACGGCCGGGAACTATGCGCGACACGCTGGTGACCCGGTTGCGCGTGGTGGGCGAAATGGCTGTGCGGGAAGGAGTGACCATCGGCATACGCACGGGGCAGGATGCCCGCGCCGACATCCGGCTGCTGAAGAAAGTGGGGAGCGACGGCATCAAGATATACTATAACCTCCAAGATGCGGCTGACCACGGGCGCGACATCGCTCGAGAGCTGAAAAGGCTTGGTCGGGCGCGCGTCGTGCAGATTCATGCTTCCAACACCGACAGCGTGAATCTGCGGGAAGACCCCGAGATAGACTTGCCCCACATACGCAAGGTGCTCGACCGCATGGGGTGGGGCGGCTGGCTCGTGGTGGAGCGGAGCAGGGATGTGAGGCGTGTGCGTGATGTGAAATACAACTTCAGCCGCAATGTGGCCTATATCAAAGAGGTGTTCAGATGAGCGTGCCGTTGGCAAACGTGCATGACGGTCGACTGGCGGGTGACTGCAAGTGGACACAAAAAGAGAAACTGCCGTAATCAGGGAGAGAAACAAATCTAAAATACAAATAAAAACTTAAACGTTCAATTATGAAAAGAAATCGTTTTATGGCACGAGGGAAGTTGGGCGGTTGCCTGCTTCTTGGGCTTGCTGCCTTGACACTGGCATCGTGTGCCAGAGATGGCTTCGACGACGAAACGTTCTCAAGCGGAGTCACGGGCGTCACGCTGGAAGCTCCTAAGGTCGACGGCATCACGGTCACTCCGAGTGCCGACGGCAAGTCGCAGACCGTCACATGGAAAGTGGTTTATGGGGCCGGCGGCTATAAAGTGTCGCTCTACGACGCTGCCAAGCGTGAGAAACCTATCGTGACCGACAGTGTGATAGACGGCTGCACCGTCACGCTCGACCGTAAGGAAGACACCAATTACATATTCGCCATCCGGGCGATGGGCAACGAGAAGGCCGGCAACAGCGAGTCGACTGTCACCGAGAAGGCTTTCAATACCTTCACGCCGGCCTACATGTCGGTTCCCGAAGGCGATCTGAAAGAGTGGTTTGAGGCGCATCCTTGCCCCGCCGACTCGGTGGGCAAGGTGCTGGTCTACGACCTCGTGCCCGGTGGCAACTACACGCTTTCGGGTGTACTCGATTTCGGAGCCAATACCGTACAGCTGCGCAGCATCGATAAGGCCAAGCCAGCCAATGTCGTGCTTGCCGCCGATGCCAATTTCAAGACCTATGCCGGACTCACGCTTAAAAGTCTGAATATAGACTGTGCGGCGGCCAAAGACCTCATCGTGCTGAGCAAGACACCCGATGCTTCGCTGCAAGTGAAGTCGGGCGATTACGTCATCAAGGCTCCCATTGCCATCACTTCGTGCCGCATTGTCAATGTCACGCACAGGCTGGTCTACGACTCCGACACCAAGTATGCGCTTGAGCAGTTCCAAATTATCAACAGTGTCATACAAATAGACCATCAAGACGTGGTGCTCTCTTTCAAAAAGACGATACCCATTAACATGACATTCCAAAACTCGACGGTGTACAGCACGAGCAAGACGGGTAAGTTCTTTGCTCAGATTCACGGTACGGAGCCGGGCAAGGTGACGGGATATGCGGGCGGCAGTTTCAACTTCCTGAACAGCACTTTCTGCAATCTGGCCTACTCCAAGCAATTCATCAACACCAACACGCTGAAAGGCCGGGCCAGTCTGAAACTCTATTTCACGAAAAGCATCTTCGTGGATTGCGGAAAGGGAGAAATCATGAACCGGCTCACCAACGGCACACACAACCTCACGGCCCTGCAAAACACCTATTGGTATAATGGCGCGAAGGCCAACGAGAAGTATGACACCGATGTGCTGACCACCGATCCCGGCTTCAAGGATGCAGCCGGCGGCGACTTCACGGTGTCGGGAGCCGAACAGTTGGCCAACAGGACGGGTGACCCGCGTTGGTTGCCGGCAGCCGAATAATAACTTAATCTAAAATGGAATACGCAATGAAAAGAAGATATTTCAAGACGCTGGCCTTCGGGTTGGCACTTGCTTGTGCGCTCCCCGTTGCAGCACAGAATAAAGTGGTGCAGGGCACGGTGGTCGACGAACATGGTGACCCTATCATCGGGGCTACGGTGCGCGTGGGGGGAACGAAGACGGCCACCGTTACCGATTTGGACGGTAACTACAAGTTGAATGTGCCGAACGGTGGCAAGCTCACCGTCTCTTACATAGGCTATAAGGATGTCTCCACCACGGGTGGGCGGCTTCAGCTGTCGGCCGTCAACACCGATCTCGATGAGGTGGTTGTCGTGGGTTACGGCACGCAGAAGAAGGCCCACCTCACCGGTTCGGTGGTCACGGTACCCGTGGAAGACCTGCAAGACCTCGCCAATGGCGGACTGGGAAGCAGCCTGAGCGGACTGGTGAACGGCCTGAGTGTGAGTGGAGGCGATGCGCGGCCGGGCGAAAATGCCAGACTGCACATTCGCGACACCAACTCGTTGGGAGAAATCGGTTCGACAGCACAAGAACCGCTGTTTGTCATCGACGGCTACATCTACCCCAACGACGTGAAAGTGGGCAACACAAGACAGAACCTTGGGGCAGAAGCTTTCAACAATCTCGACCCGTCGGAGGTGGAGAGCATCTCGGTGTTGAAAGACGCTTCGGCTGCCGTTTATGGTGCGCGTGCAGCTAATGGTGTGATTCTCGTGACCACCAAAAAAGGCAAGATGGGGGCTCCGCGTATCAGCTACAGCGGGACGTTTGGCTTCAACGATGAGGTGGCGCGCCCGAAGATGTTGAGTGCCTACGACTACGGACGGCTCTACAATGCCGTGACGACAGCCGATCCGACCAACACTTCGCTCAACAAGACAACCGCCTTGTTCCAGTCTGACGAACTGGAAGCCATGAAAAGTCTTAACTATGATCTGCTCGACAAATACTGGGAGACCGGTACGACCATGAAGCACAGCGTCAATGTGAGCGGGGCAACCAACAATGTGAACTATTTCGGCGGTATTACCTACTTTAACCAAGACGGCAATCTCGGCAAACTCGACTACGACCGATGGAACTATCGGGCCGGCATCGACGTGAAGATAAGCAAGTGGTTGGGTGCAAACCTCACCGTCTCGGGTGACTATGCCAAGAAGAACACGCCGCTCTTGAAGGTGGGGGGCACCAATGCGGAAAAGGACTATAACCTCTTGCTCACCCGTCCGGGCTACATCCCTGAGTATGTGGGCGACTACGCGATACCTGCCTATGGCGTGAGCAACCAGTCGAAGAATCAGAATCAGGGGTATAATTTCGACGTTTTGCAGAACAACGGCGACTACAAGCGTGACATGAATTCCAACATGAACATCATGGGAAGTGTGAATTACGACTTCGGTTGGAGCAAGGTGCTGAAAGGCCTGAAGCTGAGTTTTTCCTACAGCAAGAGCATCAACACTGACAAAGGCAACGAGTACGGTTCCCGCTACACGCTCTATCAGATGGTCAGGCGCTACGGCAGCGGCAACCACCTCTACACGCCCGTGACGGGAGAAGAGGGGACCGACCTGCTCGACCGGAGCAACTTCGTGCCCATGACCACTGCCAACGGTAACTTTCTTGGCCGCTCAATGACCCGCACGGACAACTACCAGATCAACTTCACGGCCCAATATGCCCGCGACTTCGGTCTGCACCATGTGCAGGCACTCTTTTCTATCGAGAAGTCGGAAGCCGAGAGCGAATATCTCACGGGTCAACGCGAGAATCCATACGAGTTTACCACCGGGCAGTACAACTCCGCCACGGGTGAGATGACGACCACTTTCACGCGCAGCGAGAGCGGAACACTGTCTTACATCGGGCGCATCAACTATGCCTACGCCAGCAAATATCTCTTTGAGTTCCTGCTCCGTTCGGACGCTTCCACGAAGTTTGCACCCGAGAACTATTGGGGAACCTTCCCCGCCGTGAGCCTCGGTTGGGTGGTGTCGGAAGAACCTTGGTTCAAGAACAACGTGAAGTGGGTGGACTTCTTGAAGCTCCGCTCGTCGTTCGGACTGACCGGCCGCGACAACACAGCACCTTGGCAATGGATGCAAGTGTATGCGCAGGATGCCAACAAGGGCGTGGTGTTCGGGGAAGGAACGGGCAATAATTCTTCCAACCGCATCACCATCAACAAGAACAACTCGGCCGTCAACCGCGATGTGCATTGGGACAAGGACTACAAGTTCAACTTCGGTGTAGATGCCAACTTCCTCAATCAGCGTTTGGGAGTGACGTTGGAGGCCTACCGTGAGTGGAACCGCGAGATGCTGATGAACATCAAACAGACCGTGCCGTCAACCGTCGGCACGCAGAGTGCGGCTGTCAACCTCGGCGAGATGGATTCGTGGGGATGGGAACTCTCGCTCACTTGGCGCGACAAGATAGGCAAGGACTTCAAGTATAAGGTGGGGCTGAACACGGGCTACTCCGACAACAAGGTGCTCAATATGGACTGGGAAGACGAGTATATCTACCGTCAGATCACCCGTGGTCACCGCACCGACATCGGCACGTGGGGTATGCAGTGCATCGGGATGTTCCGTTCGTTCCAAGACATTGAGGAATATTTCGACAAATACGGCATCACTTCCTACATGGGACTCACCAAAGACAAGGTGCGTCCGGGTATGCTCATCTACAAGGATATACGCGGTGCGCAGCATGTAGACGACAACGGCAACGTGAGCTATGACGGACCCGACGGCATCGTGGACGAGGAGAACGATCAGGTGAAGCTCTCCAACCGCGACAACATCTATGGCTTCACGGTGAATCTCGGGGCCGACTACAAGGGTTTCTCGCTCACCGCACAGCTCGGGGCAAGTTGGGGTGGTTACACCCTGCTGCCCGGTGCAGCCCTTAAACCCACCGGCAATCTGGAATATTGCAACATGCCCTCGTTCTGGAACCCCGACAACATGTATGCTTATCAGGATGTCTACGACGGGCAGGGCAAACTGGTTGTGGCCCAAAACCGCGAAGCCTACTATCCCAATCTGGCCTACACATCGGTGAATGCCGTGGCTTCGAGCTTCTGGAGGGTGAGTGCCGCCCGCGTGGCCTTGAATCGTCTGACGCTGGCCTACAGCCTTCCCTCGCGGTGGGTGAAGAGAGTTGGCGTGCAGGGCGTGCGCATCAATGTGACCGGACAGAACCTCATCAACTTTTACAACCCCTATCCCGACAAGTTCATGAACCCGATGGCAGGCTCATACGGCAGCTATCCCAACCTGAGAAAGTGGACGGTGGGCGTGAATCTCACCTTCTGACAAACGGAACGTTTAACGCTAAACAGATAACAAAATGAACGCTAAAATCAAATATTTGAGTCTTGGTCTTGTAGGCGTGCTGGCTTTCTCATCGTGCAGCGACACATTCCTTGAAGACAAGAAAAACTACGATAACGTCAACAAGGAAGTCTACAACTATTATAGTGGAGCCAACGGTCGGTTGAACGATATCTACAGTTGGTGCCTGCCCGCAGCCGGCGACATGTCGTGGCGGTCGCCCTCCATGGGCAATGCCGACCTTGCCGGCCGGTCGACCGAGGAGTACAGCGGCTTCAGCGACTTCGTGAATCCGCAGATAGAACTGTCGTCGACGAGTGCCACCAATGCCGTGCCCGACTTCTTCATGGCCACGCAGTCCAACATACAGGAGGCTGTCTATGGGCGCATCCGCAACATCAACGACGTGCTCAACGGCATCACCAACAGCACACTGTCGCAGGAGGAGAAGAATGTCCTGCTCGGGCAGGTCTACTTTTTTCGTGCGTGGTGCTACTACAACCTTGTAAAATGGTATGGCGGTGTGCCCCTCGTGACGGCTGTTCTCGACCCTGTGGAGGGGTCGTTCACTCCCCGTTCGAGTGCCAAAGAGTGCATTCGTTTCATCTTGAGCGACCTCGACCGGTCGGCCAAGCTGTTGGCCGGCAAGACCATGAACGGCGGATGGACGGGCGATGACTACGGACGCGTGACCACCGGTACGGCTTTGGCCCTGAAAGGGCGGGTGCTGCTGCTTTGGGCCAGTCCGCTGTTCAACCGTTCCAACGACCCCACCCGTTGGGCCAATGCCTACACCCAGATGAAGCAAGAGCTCGACAGCATCAACGCCTGCGGCTACGGTCTCTATCAGGCTTCGGGCGACAATGCCGCCGGCTTCGCCACCATGTTCTGCCAGTCGGGCAGAAATCCCGAAGCCGTATTTGCCACATTGTATAACAATATCACCGGAGCCGGACTCGACAATCAGAAGAACAACCGCTGGGAGCGCGACATCCGCCCCTCCAACACGGGCGGCGGAGGCAAGAATGCTTCGGCCATGCTCGTTGACATGTTCCCCATGGCCGATGGCAAGAAGCCTGCGACGGTAAGTGATACCTACACCAAACTGGAAGTTTCCGACTCCGTTTACAATCCCGATGCCCCTTTCGTGGGTCGTGATCCGCGTTTCTATCGCACATTTGCTTTCCCCGGCTTCCGTTGGGCCTACAGTGGAGACGCGAGCAAGATCAATGCCAACAATCCCTCCAACGGCAAGAACTATGTGCTCTGGAACTACGTGTGGTACACCGACCTCAATGATCAGGGCAACCCCGAGAGCGGCAACTCCTATGCCGCCGACAACCTCTTGACGAGCAAGAGTGGCGTGTATGTGCGCAAGAAGAGCGACGACCTCGACGCCAACGGCAGTCCGCTCTACACCTATGTAGCCACCGACAACAAGGGGGCCGCCCCCTTCTATTCGGCCGCTCCGCTGATTGAGATACGCTATGCCGAGGTGTTGCTCAATTTGGCTGAAGCCGCCTGTGGAGCAGACCATGCCGATGAGGCTGTGGCCCTGCTCAAGCAAATCCGCCGGCGGGTGGGCTACACCGGCGACTGTGGGCTCCAGAGCAATCTCGCCTCCGACCAAGCAGCTTGCATGAGCGCCATTCTCTACGAGCGGCAGATAGAATTTGCCTACGAGGGCAAGCGCTTCGATGACATGCGTCGGTGGATGCTCTTCGATGGTGGGGCTGCCAAAGTGAGCGGTGCTCCGTCCACATGGACACTCACGGGGTGGGGAGGAAACACCTGCACATGGCTCGGCTTCAAGCCTTTCAACGGGCAGCGCCGCGAGAATATGGAGTTCCGCGTGGCCAACAAGTATGGCATCGGCGGCACCACCTATGACTCAGACCCGTTGCTGAAGGCCGGAACCGTTCGTCCCGCGGGTGTGGACCTGCGCCGGAGTCTTGCCGAGCAGACTGCTTCGCTGGCTTCGTGGTATGGCGACAACCTCGTGCGCAAGGAGAAACGCGGCGACGGATACGACTCGCAGCACAATCTGCTCTATGTCAACTTCCGTCCCAACTATTATTTCCTCGGTCTCAACTCCGGTGCCTCTTCGGCCAACAAGGGCCTCCGCCAAACCATCGGCTGGGCCGACTACAACAACGGTGGTGCAGCCGGCACGTTCGACCCGCTGAGCGAATAAGGCTTCCGAAAATCGTTTTTCATATCTGTTAATACTATGCCTCCGGCAGTCTTTGAACTGTCGGAGGCATTTTTTTGAATGTTTGCTCATCGGTTTCTTCTCCCATTTGTACAAGAAAAACAGACCAACCCTCCTCTGTTTCGTCTGTTTTCTATACCTTTGCATCATCATTTTTACGCATTGCGTCATCTGACTTTATAAAAATAAGAAAATATGAAACTCTCTTCACAGCGCAGCAGTATGCTCCACGGAGTGCTGCTCATTGTTCTTTTTTCGTGTGCGGCCTTCTACATCGGCGGCATGAATTGGGTGAAGGCCCTCTCGCTCAGTCCTATGGTGGTGGGCATTGTGCTGGGCATGCTGTATGCCAACAGCCTGCGCAACAACCTGCCCGAGACCTGGGTGCCCGGCATCGCCTTCTGTGCGAAACGCGTGTTGCGCTTCGGTATCATCCTCTATGGATTCAAACTCACCTTTCAGGATGTCACCCTCGTGGGCTTGCCCGCCATCTGCATGGATGCCCTCATTGTCGTGGGCACCATTTTGCTGGGCATCGGGGTGGGGCGCTTGCTCAAGATAGACCGCAGCATCGCCCTGCTCACAGCTTGCGGCAGTGCCATCTGCGGGGCTGCGGCCGTGCTTGGTGTCGATGGTGCCATTCGCCCCAAACCCTACAAGACAGCCGTAGCCGTGGCCACGGTAGTCATCTTCGGCACACTCTCCATGTTTCTCTATCCCATCCTCTACCGCAGCGGCGTGTTCAGTCTGCCACCGGAGTTGATGGGCATTTTTGCCGGTTCCACCATCCACGAGGTGGCTCACGTGGTGGGGGCCGGCAATGCCATGGGGCCTGCGGTGAGCAATGTGGCCATCATCGTGAAGATGATACGTGTGATGATGCTCGTGCCCGTGCTGCTCGTCATAGCCTATTGTGTGGCCAGAGGCTTCGGCAGCGAGGGTGATGAGGAGGCATCGGCCGACCGCCGGCGCAGCATCACTATCCCTTGGTTTGCCGTTTTGTTTCTTGTGGTCATCGGCTTCAATTCCCTCAACCTGTTGCCCACATCCGTTGTTGAAGGCATCAACACGCTCGACACCTTCTTGCTCACCATGGCCATGACGGCACTCGGAGCCGAAACCAGCATCGACAAGTTCAAGAAAGCCGGCTTCAAGCCTTTTCTGCTTGCCGCCATTCTTTATGTCTGGCTGACGGCCGGCGGTTATGCCTTGGCCAAATATGCCGTGCCCGCACTGCTTTAGCCGTGCAGTCGGCAACCTTGAAGGTTGTCAATAATGATTACCCCGCATTTGCAAAAAGCCCATTCTTTTTGTATCTTTGCGCCAGCAAGAGGAGCACACCGGTGTTCCTCTTTTTTAATTTTCCTTTGAAAAAGCCTCTTGTCATGGTCAAATTGTGTTGCAAAACGGCCTCCGCGAGCTTGTCATCCGGCCCGGATGACTTCCCAAGTGTGGCTCTTTCGCTTTGTCGTTCGGCCTTGATGGGGTTCGAAAGTCATTTTTCCAGACATGGAAAGCCGCTTGGTTGGAGATTCATCCTGTCAGCCGTTCCTCTCTGTGTCCGCTATTTTCAAATTTTTTAATACTTCGTGATATATATTCGGTCATTCTGTTTTTGTATATAAGACTCGAGTTCGGGATAAGATTAGTATACAAACAGTTCTAACTGCTTTGATTTTTCGACATAAACAGGTAGAGCCTCAGGTTTTTTGTCAAAAAAGCAATAGGCTGTTAGGGCAGAACATAGGTTCATGATGAAGTTATGTATCGAGCGATGTCGCGAGTGTACGAGGTTAGCTTTATTCTTCAAGAGTTCATTGATGCACTCGATAATATAGCGTTTTCTTAACATTATCTTATCCCACATCGGCATCAGCTTGTTCTTCATTTTAGCCTTTAGGCCATGAACGAGTTGGATACCTTGGCTGAATAGACTTTCGAAGAGTTCTTGCTTGATATATCCTCTGTCTGCAAAGACCTTTCCATAGAGCACCTTTGTAAATACATTCCACACCCTGCTATCCCTGTCATCCACGTTGGCCCCTGTAAGACAGAATGTAATTACCTCACCCGAATCATTGCAAAGCAGGTGAAGTTTGAAGCCATGACACCAGCCCATCGTCCCTTTTCCGTTCTTGGCGAGCCCCGAAAAGACTTTGTTGAAATACCTTCTTACGTTGTGGCATACGGGGATCATTGTGCTGTCAACGAACGTTATCCCCGTACACTTGCCGAAAGCATAGAGCCTCATGAAGAGCATCATTTTGCAGAATACACGAGGCATGAGCTCTACAAAGCGATTATAGGATACCGCATGGGGGAACTCTTTGTGGAAGCAGCCGCGGATACAATTCTGATAATACTCCTTAAAATTGCGATAGGTACCGAAATGATAGCATATAAGAATCGTCATCACCTCTCTTTCGGAAAGTCTTCCTTTACGATTTCTGTAACGTTTCCCATTACCATTCTGGTTGGTTAAACGCTGGTTTTTCTTCAGCTCATCATCCAAATTCTTGTCAAACTCATCGATAATACAGAATATTTCTGTAATTTTGTCCTTGGTAATCATCGCTATATTTGTTTTATAAGTTACTGATTCACAGCTATAAAATTACAAAATGATAGCGAGATTACCAACTTTTAAGCAATTTTCTTATCCCGAACTTGCGTATAAGTTCATTGACAAGAAAGAAACTATTGCAGATTACAGAGAAGGTATTTCATATCTTGAGTTGCATGGATATAATGTTTTATGCATAGTCAGCGATGGCTTAAAAGGGTTTCGCCAAGAGTTCTACCAGTACAGATTCCAGTATTGCCAGTTCCACCAGGTTATGACCATAAGAACAAAACTGACATTGCATCCCAAATTACAAGCATCACAAGAATTGCTTGGCATAGCTAAAATGCTTTGCCATACAGACAAAGATTCTTTTATAGGAGCTTTGACTGCATGGCATGAGAAATGGAAGGACTTCATAAACGAAGGGGCAAAAGGAGCAGATGGGAAAATGCATTATGTGCATAAGAACACAAGAAGCGCATATTTGAGTTTAAAGAGAAATACACCGTGGTTGTGGACATTCTATGATTTCCCTGAGCTGCAAATGCCGAATACAAACAATGAATTGGAAGCACTCAACTCTACTTTGAAAGCAAAATTAAACCTACATAAGGGTATTAGCAAAGAAAGGAGAAAAGTCATTATTCAAGACTTTTTAAAGAATCATTCCCTTCGTAGATAAAGGGATACAAGATGTTTTAGGTCTCTTTTTGTCATATAAGAGCAAAATAGACCCATTTTAGGTCTCTTTTTGTCACTTATGCCCAAAAACGATGGCCTGCACAGTGGGTGCAGACCATCGTTTATTTTGATGCTTTTACGTTATCGTATGGTCACGCTGTTGCAGGCGTGAAGCATAACGATTGGCGTATTTTAATCTTTGATATATTCGATGTGCATGGGATTGCCGGCAGTCTTGATGACGGGACCACGGGCGCGTTTCGTCTTTGTGTCATAGTAGAAGAAGCCTGTGGCGTTGTCGCTCGAACAACCGAAAATGATGACATCGTTGTATTTCGTGATGGCGAGACCGTGGGGACTTGACACGGGGATTCCTTTGATGGCCGTGATGGTTTTGTTATAGAGATCAACGGCCACTGCGACGGATGTCTTCGCGCTGTAAGGGTTGGCTGTTGCCGATGGGTCTAACGCGTTGCTGCTCACATGTCCGTAAGCGATGCCATTGCCGGCATACTTAAGGCTCGCCACATAGTCGGCCTTGATGTTGCGCCCTTCGATGTTGGTCTGATCAAGCCTTATACTATAGGTGGGATCGATGTCGGTTTCGCCCTTTTTGATGCGTGCAAAGCCGGCGTTGATGCCGGGAACCAAACCAAACGAGCCGATGCATGCGAAGTAGATGTCGCCTTTCTCATCCATGAAGAGCGTTCCACTGTCGATGGGGCGTGTGGGGAACGCCAAACCGAGTGATTCATTCTTGATGTGCTTCTCGAGGCGATTGGTCTGGGCATCCACCATGGCAAACTCGATGCTGTTTTTAGCCGGCATCCATTGCGCATTGAATTGTGAGAGTGCGATGAATACTTTCCCGTCGCGCACAATCATGCACGAGGGACCTACGCGTACTCCTGCACCCGACAGACTGTTTAAATCGATTTCGCCGGTTTGCTTCATCTGTTTAAAGTCGAAGACGAGCACTTTTCCTAAGTTCTGGCACGAAACATAAGCTGTGTGATCGTTTACTTCGATGACCTGCGAAGCTGCAGAACCGGCCGGCAACATCATTTCGCCAGCCTTCACGAGCTGATGGTTGGCGTCGATGACAAAGCGCTGTAACGCTGCTTTTGACTGTCCCATGTAATCGGGAAAGATGTAAACATTCTTGCCTTGCACAGTGAAAGGATTGCCAAATCCGCCCGGTATCGCGCGGTTGTTGTCGATGGAAACGTCTGCGGTGTCGGTTAGCGTCTGTACATAACAACTGCCCGAGTTTCCGCTGGGATTGAGAACGGTTGTCGCCATGACGAGTGTGCCGCCGATGCGCGATGGCTGCGGAGCCGGTGTTGGATCGTCGTTCTTTTCGCACGCTGTCAAGCAGCACATGAGTGCAAAAGTACTGAATAAAAGATGTTTGTTCATACGTTTTGTTTTTATATTACATAAAATTGTGAATGTTCGATGGAGTAGGAGTGGCTCAATGCAGTAAGTAGCGTACTTTGAAGGCTACATAACGCCCCGGGAGCGGGTGATTGAGTTCGCTCACCACTTCACGGTTGAGCACGTTCTTGATTTTGAGACTGAACGTGAGTGTTTGGTTCATCACGCTGTGTTCGAGCGCCGTGTCGAAGGTGATCGCTGTTGGAATTTTGCGATCTTGGTAAATGGTCATCTCGTAGTCATAGAAGTATTGGTGCACATAGGAAGCATCGATGAGGAAACGAGTATTGCTGCGCTTGCCAATGAGGTTTTCGCGGTGACATTCGATACCGGCGTTGCCCAAAAGATAAGGTATGTTGGGGATGCGCTTACGATAAGTGGGGTTGGGCACGGTTGAACCTTCGGTGAAGCGTTGCGTATCGCGCAAATTCTGATAAGTGGCGTTGACGTAGGTATAGAGCCACGGCAACACGTCCCACTTAACTTCGCCTTCGATGCCGTAAGTGGTGGTTTCGCCGACATTGACGTATTGCGCGAGTGTGGGAACCATCGACGGCGTGTAACGAATCATGTCGGTGAGATGCGTATAGAAGCCGTTGACCTCTGCTTCGAAGATGCCGTCGGTCTTCAGCGTGCGCCGATAGAGTGTGCCGAGGTTGCAGGATCGCACATGCTCGGGTTTGAGCGTTGGGGAAGGCAGGATGGAATAGCCGTTGCCGACAAGTTCCTCATCGCTGGGAATGCGCATTTCATCGCTATACGACGCTTTGAACATGAGTTCGGGGGTGAGACGATAACGCATGGATTCGTTCCATCCGAAGGAGTGTTTGGTGACGCGCACTTGCTCGGGTGTTGGTACATAGAAGGAGGGGAGTTGCTCGGTGGACGAATGATAGTGATAGCTGCGGAGGGTGAATGCGCTTTGAAAGCGATCGCGGAATAGGAGGAGGTCGTAGGAAAGTCCGGCAGTGAGACTGTTCATATAGCTGTCGAATTGAGTACGGAAACCATAGGCCGCGTCCATTAATTCATCGTGCGGCTTGAGCTTCGTGTAGGCTTCATAGAGATTAAGGTTGAGGGAGTGATGCCGATTGATGGTGTAGTTGAGATTAAGCTTGCCGGTGCCATCGAGATTCTTGTTGTGTCCGTCATAAGGATGCGTGCTGGTTTCGCCGCCGAGGGGCGATTGCGATGGGCGGCTGTTGCCAAACCAGTCGTAAACGGTTTTTGCGTAATCGCTGACGCCGTAGTTTCCGATATCGAAGGCTGCTTCGAAATCGAAAGCCAGTCCGTCGATGAAAAACGTCTCACGCTTGGCTTTGAGTGAGGTGGCGATAGCTTGCGAATGGGTGTAGGCCTCACGCACGTCTAAGTCGATGCCCTGCAACTGCTGATGCGTGGCGGTGTAGATAAGTTCGGCTTTCAACTCATCGAACCACCACTTAGTAGCTTTAATGCTCCCCGCGATAACACCCTTTCGAAAGGCATCATGGTTGCGCCTCACACGCAAATCACTCAAATTGTGGAGTGTCATGTAATAGTTGTTTGCCGAATAGGTGAAGAAACCGCCCATGCCGAATTGCAACCCTGACGGCGCATACGTGCGCTTGAACACGGTGTTGAGGCGGTGAGTGTTAAACGAGCCAATCTCGTATGATGCATCGAAATAGATAGGCGGATATTCCTTCGTCACGACATTGATTGCACCGCCTAATGCGCTGCCGCCGAACTTATAGGGAACAATGCCTTTGTAAATTTCGATGCGCGCAATCATATCGGTAGGTATATCGTTGAGCGTGATGAAATTGCTGAATTGATTCATCGCTGTCTCATCGACGAATAGGCCCAAGCGCTTTCCTTCCAAACCGCGCACAGAGAGCCTTGATGCGCTGCCGACGCCGCCCGTATTGCGAATGGTGACACCTGCGACGCGCGCCAACACATCGTTCATAGATGAGGCGGTACCCTGCAACTCTTTCGATGTCATCACTGATACGGGCATGCCGCTTTCGCGCAACTGGCGCGCTTCGTTACGTCCCATGACGGTAATTCCTTGTAGGAGGATGGTTTCGTCACCGATGTGCTTTTGTGGTTTCAGCGAGTCGCGTTTGGTTGTAGCTGCGTTGGTGGTTGTTGTCTGCGCCATCGTGGCTAACGATGCTAAGAGGAGGAGACTAAGTAGGGATAGTCTGTTGTGGAGTATGTACATACTGTTTGATTGATGGATTTGATGACGCGAAGGTAGCGACAATGGGGGAGGTAGGCAATACCTAAAAGTAGGTAAATGTGGCTGTAGCGAGCATTTGCAGCAAGGGCTTCTGCGGTCATCCGGCACAAGCGAAGAGAGGTGAGAAGGGATGCTGCGGCAATGAAAGGAGCACTATCATTTGATGATGTGAGGTTTTATCGTTACCTTTGCAGCCGCAAATGATTTATGATAAGGCGTAACAGAATGAAACGAAAGGTTTTAATGGAAAATTGCACGTGGGCGAATAGGATGCTCTATGTTTGGTTGGGGCTGTTGCTTGCGCTGCCTATGCGTGCACAGATGCTTTTCACGGAAAATATGACGATGGCTATCGACAGCACGAAGACTATTCAAGGATCGTTGCAGCCGGTGGTTGACTTCAAGACAGAGAAGGAGAATGTGCTGACGCTGAAGAACACCGCCAATTTGAATTTGCTGATTAACCGCAATCGCGTAGTCAATCTCATCAACAAGTTGGAGTTTTCGACTTATGGAAGGAAAGTGACGGTGAGTGGGGGTTACGTGCACGCAGAATATCGCTATTTGTTGAGCCATGCCTTTGAAGTTTATCCTTATGTTGAGTCGCAATGGGCTGGTAGCCGTGGCATGACGTTCAAGATTTCGACAGGGCTACAATCCCGCTATCGTTTGATCAATACTGACCATTGTCTGATGTTTGCTGCAATAGGTGTCTTTTATGAGTTTGAGAAATGGCAATATCCTGATCCTCCAGTAGGAGTTAACGACAATGCCTATAGCCGTAGTGTGAAAAGTCATCTGTCGTTGAGCTTTAAACATTGGATAGGAGAGCATTGGGAACTCACAACGACAGCAATCCATCAAGGCAAGCCCGATAGTTATTTAAAGGCGGCGCGCTTTGGTGGTGCCGTTGATGTGGCTTATCATGCTACGCCCACGATAGGCATTCGGGGAACTTATCGTCTTATTTATGACACGCGACCTATTGTGCCTGTGCGCAAAAACTATACTACTCGAGTTCGGGATAAGATTAGTATACAAACAGTTCTAACTGCTTTGATTTTTCGACATAAACAGGTAGAGCCTCAGGTTTTTTGTCAAAAAAGCAATAGGCTGTTAGGGCAGAACATAGGTTCATGATGAAGTTATGTATCGAGCGATGTCGCGAGTGTACGAGGTTAGCTTTATTCTTCAAGAGTTCATTGATGCACTCGATAATATAGCGTTTTCTTAACATTATCTTATCCCACATCGGCATCAGCTTGTTCTTCATTTTAGCCTTTAGGCCATGAACGAGTTGGATACCTTGGCTGAATAGACTTTCGAAGAGTTCTTGCTTGATATATCCTCTGTCTGCAAAGACCTTTCCATAGAGCACCTTTGTAAATACATTCCACACCCTGCTATCCCTGTCATCCACGTTGGCCCCTGTAAGACAGAATGTAATTACCTCACCCGAATCATTGCAAAGCAGGTGAAGTTTGAAGCCATGACACCAGCCCATCGTCCCTTTTCCGTTCTTGGCGAGCCCCGAAAAGACTTTGTTGAAATACCTTCTTACGTTGTGGCATACGGGGATCATTGTGCTGTCAACGAACGTTATCCCCGTACACTTGCCGAAAGCATAGAGCCTCATGAAGAGCATCATTTTGCAGAATACACGAGGCATGAGCTCTACAAAGCGATTATAGGATACCGCATGGGGGAACTCTTTGTGGAAGCAGCCGCGGATACAATTCTGATAATACTCCTTAAAATTGCGATAGGTACCGAAATGATAGCATATAAGAATCGTCATCACCTCACTTTCGGAAAGCTTTCCTTTACGATTTCTGTAACGTTTTCCATTGCCATCCTGGGTGGGTAAATGCAGGTTTCTCTTCAGTTCACCATCCAAATTCTTGTCAAACTCATCGATAATACAGAATATTTCTGTAACTTTGTCCTTGGTAATCATCGCTATATTTGTTTTGTAAGTTACTGATTCAGAACTATAAAGTTACAAAATAATAGCGAGATTACCAACTTTTTAAGCAATTTTCTTATCCCGAACTCGCATATATAAGGAAATGGTTAAAAACCAGCCGTTGCGACATTTTTATTTCCCATAACGGTATATTGTGCTGCTTTTGAGTACAAAAATATCGTCTTTTCGTCTTTTATGTGTTCGTCTTCGACTTTATTTATATTATCAGCATTTCTTGTCTTTTTTCGCTGCGCTATTGCCAATCAAACTATACCTAATCATTAACATAAACAATCGAATTACTTTTATGGCAAATCAATTAAAAAACAATTTCGGCCTGTGGCGGCTCACTGCCAGGGGAATTCTGGCATTGGCTGTGCTCTTGTCGGTTTCCTCGGAGGCATACGCCTCGACCGCACCCGGTTTGGCGTTCGCCCAGTCTGTCCAACAGTCTCGTCAGGTGAAAGGGCACATTGTCGATGAGACCGGCGAGCCTCTCATTGGCGTGACCGTCCGGGTGGCCGGGACCTCCATCGGTACCGTTACCGACATTGATGGCAACTACACAATTCAAGTGCCCGGGGGAAAGAACGAGCTCGAACTCTCCTACACCGGCTACAAGTCGCGCAAAATTTCCGTGGGCCACCCCGATGCCGCCCTTGAGCCCGATGCCTTGGGACTCGACGAGGTGGTTGTGGTAGGCTACGGCACGGTAAAGAAGAAAGACCTGACGGGAGCCGTAACCACCATGAAGACGGAAGATATCACCATCTCGCCCACCAACGATGTGATGGAGTCGCTGCAAGGCAAGGTGGCCGGCCTCGACATCACCAAGTCGAGCGGTGAGTTGGGTGGCAGCGTGAAAGTGCTCCTCCGCGGTTCCCGCTCCATCTATGGCGATAACGCCCCGCTGTTCATCATTGACGGACTTCCGGGCAACTACGACGAAGTGAATCCCAACGACATTGAGAGCGTGGATGTGCTGAAAGACGCTTCTGCCACGGCCATCTACGGTTCTGCCGGAGCCAATGGCGTGATCATCATCACCACCAAGCGGGGCTCGGCCGGAAAGGTGCGCGTCAATTTCGACGCCTATTTCGGTTGGAGCGGAAGCCCGAAGTTCAAGCACGGCATGACGGGTGACGAGTGGACTGCCTACTACCGTGAAGCTTATACCTATAAGAATGGGGCGGCCCCAGAGAATGTCACAGCCCTGATGGAAGGCAATCAGGACTATGTAGATGCCTACAATGCGGGCAAGTGGATAGACTGGGTGGACGAGGCTTCGGGCAACAGGGCCACCACGCAGAAGTATGCGCTCTCCGTCACCGGAGGCAGTGACAAGACCAATGTCTACGCCTCTGCCGTGTACAGTCGAGACGAGGGCCTGCTGAGTAACGAACTGCTCAACAAGTATGCGTTGCGGTTGAATATCGACCAGCAGGTCTTCACGTGGGCAAAGGTGGGCTTCTCGTCCAATGTGGTCTATCAAATTCACGACCGCGGAGACAAAGTCACGTTTACTTCCGCACTCGGAGCTTTCCCTCTCGGAGATGTGCGCGACGAGCAAGGCAAACTGAATGCGGAGTATATTCAAAACCAGTACACTCCTTTGGGCGACTATCTGGAAAACCAGTATGCCAACAACACGCGTTCCACCTATATTAACGCCATTGGCTATTTGGAATTGAAGCCGGTTAAGGGCCTCACGTTGCGCACACAAATCAATGGCACTTTGATGCACTCCCGACAGGGGCAGTATTGGGGAGCCAACTGCACCTCCCGGCGGCCTACCTACGCAGGTACACCCCATGCCGAGATGTGGAACAACGATGCCTATAACTACACGTGGGAGAACATTCTGTCCTACAATTTTACGTTGGCCAAAGATCACAGTTTCACCCTCACCGGAGTGACCTCGTGGCAGCAAAACTCGGCCGAGTTTACCAATGCCGGAGGTAGTAACCAAGACTTGGATGTCTGGAAATATTGGCGACTGATAGCCGCAACACAGTTCCGTGACGAGTCGGGCTACACGCAGACACAAAAGATGTCCTATGCCGTTCGCTTCAACTATTCATTCATGGGCAAATACCTTTTCACCTTCTCCAACCGTTGGGACGGTGTCTCGTTCTTTTCGGCCGGTAACAAGTGGGATTCCTTTCCGGCCGCAGCCGTGGGCTGGCGTGTGTCAGACGAGGCGTTCATGAGCGGCACGAAAGGATGGCTGGATAACCTGAAAGTGCGCGTGGGAGCAGGCATCACGGGCAATTCTGGTGGTGTGGGAGCCTACTCCACACAGACCAATGCCTACAAATATCCGCAATGGGGCGTGAGTGTGGAGGGCACCTTTGTGCCGTTTACGCAATATTCCGGCACCTACGGCAGTCCGTCACTGGGGTGGGAGAAGTCCTACAATTGGAACTTCGGACTCGACTTCGGAGTGCTTAACGGGCGCATTGACGGCAGCATCGACCTTTTCACGACCAAGACCAAAGGCCTGCTTTTCAAGCGCACCATGCCCATCACGAGCGGTATCACGGGCTGGGGATCGCCCTTGTCAAGCTGGGAAAATATCGCCAAGACAAGCAACAAGGGCATTGAGTTTACCATCAACAGTCGCAACATCGCCACTCGTAACTTCACTTGGAGCACCACTTTGACCGGTACTTGGGCTAAAGAGAAAATCGATGCTCTGCCCAACGGCGACCTTATAGCCGAGAAGCTGTTTGTGGGGAGTCCCATCCACTCCATCTACGACTACAAGTATGCAGGGATATGGGGCACCAATGCGTCGGCTGAAGAGCTTGCTGCTTATGGTGTGAAACCCGGTTGGGTGAAGATTGCAACGGTGCCTAAGGTGAACAAAGACACCGGAGAGAGCGATAACGGAGTGCATAAATACAGCCAAGACCAGGACCGTCAGATTCTCGGACATGAAAATCCCGACTGGATTATTGGTCTCAACAACGCCTTTACTTACAAGGGGTTCGACCTGTCTGTCTTTGCCATGCTCCGATATGGGCAGACCATCTACAGCGATTTACTCGGTCGCTACACGGCTAAATCGGACATTACCCACAACCAAATTGCAGGTGTAGACTACTGGACGGAAACCAATCAGGGAGCCTATTATCCCCGTCCGGGAACTGGCGATGAACAAACGGTGGGTACTTCAGCCCTCCGCGTGTTTGACGGCTCATTCATCAAAATCAAGAATGTCACACTGGGCTACACGCTCCCAAAGGTCATTACCCAGAGGGCGTTCATACAGAAAGCCCGCATCTACCTTACGGCTTATAATCCATTTATCTTTACCAAGGAGAAGCAACTGAAAGGCACCGACCCGGAGATGGGGGGCTCAGATGCTTTTCCCACTTATAGGCAATTTGTATTCGGTATCAACTTGACCTTTTAACAGACATAGACATGACAACAACAATTAAAAACATAGTTTTGAGTTCGGCCTTTCTGGCAGTGGGACTCACATTTCAGGCTTGCTCGCTCGATGAGGAGAATCCCGGAGGATTCACCATGGAGGCGATGGCCAAGAACTCACTTGAGTCTTATCAAACACTCATCAACCAATGCTATTTCGGAGCTGAACGAGTGCTCTATGGCACAGATGGCTTCATGGAACTCACGGAAGGAGACACAGATCTCTGGACGCACAGGCGCAATCAGCCCGGAGGCAACACACAGTATTTCTGGTTTTTTGCTGGTGCAGCTCCCAATACAACTTACATTGATAGAATATGGAATGCCCTCTACGATGGAATCGGCAGCTGCAACATGGCCATTTCGTTGGCTCCGAAAGCTCCTTTCAAGACCGAGAACGACCGGAATGCCAAAGTGGCCATAGCCCGCTTTATGCGTGCGGTGTATTTTTTCAATGCCGTGGAGCAGTTCGGAGCCGTTACGATGATTACCGACGTGCCTTCCGGCATGGACTTTTCGCCCACACGCACGGAACCGTTGGAAATCTATCGGAAGGTCATCTTGCCCGATCTTGAGTTTGCCGTAGCACACTTGGAAAAGGGAGATGATGCCACCACCACTACCCCCACGAAGAAGGCTGCGCTCGGTATGCTTGCCAAGGCCTATCTGCAAACCAAGGAATATGGCACCGATGAATATATTCAAAAAGCTTATGACACAGCCAAACTGCTAATTGATGACTGCGAATCAGGTGGTTCCACTTATGGTGCTTATATGTATCCGTCGGTGGAAGACGTGTTTAAGGAGGCAAACAACTACCGCAACAAGGAAGCGTTGTGGAAGCACCGTTGGTATGCGGGCACCGAAGGACACGGCTCGAGCAACGGCAATTACAGGCTCAATCGCAACGATGAGAAGTTTCTGGCCAATATCAACTATTTCGGAGCCTGTGAGGACAATCAAGCTACGCGGCTCACATGGCGCGGTTCGCAAGCAGGAATCTTCATGCCCACCCAGCATTTGTTGAGCCTCTACGTGCAGGCCGACGGTACGCTCGATCCCCGTTTTCACCAGTGGTTCACCACCGAATGGGCGGGTAACAAGAAGTTTGTGTGGGATGCAACGACGGCAGCCGTTTACGGAAAAGATGCAGGTCTTGCCGGTCAAATGTTGTCTGCCGGCGACAAGGCAATCGAAATACTCATGCCGCAAGATGCCGACTATCAGTCAGAACTGGCGAAGAAATCCACAGCGAAGTATCTTGTGATAGACTACAAAGACATCTATAACGATGCTTCTAAAAACGTGGTGATGACATCGGGGGGCAAAGAGAATATCCTAAATAACTTCTATCCGTCGTTGAATAAGCACAACAGCAGCAACTATTATGTGGCTAATGCTAATAAAATGCGCAACGCCAACTTGAATGCCACATTCATCATGCGTATGGCTGAAGTCTATTTGATAGCCGCCGAGGCCGATATCTATCTTGGAAACACGGCCGAGGCAAAGGCTTTCATCAACAAGATTCGCCGGCGTGCCGGTGCGAATGAACTGATTGGGACACCAACCATTCGCACCATTCTTGACGAGCGTGGACGTGAATTGTGCGGTGAGTATTGCCGTTTTTACGATTTAAAGCGCACCGGAAAGTTCAAGGATGCTGCTTATTTGCAAGATACACATCCCGATCTTGCCGTCTATTTCAAGCCTGAGTATGCCCTCAGGCCCATCTCTACAACTTTTACGGCAGGTATCATAAACGGTGCTGAATATCAGAATCCGGGCTATTGATCCGGAGACAATTAACTTTTTTATGAGGGGGGACTGCCGATCCTCATCGGCAATTCCCCCGTTTTGTCGGTCTCTTGATTGTCAGTTTTCGTTTGAACCGAATATAAAGAAAAGTAAGGGGAATGATGAAACAATCTGATCTGCACGGTAGTATGCTTCGTAGTGTGCTCTGCCGATCGAAACGTGTGTCGCTCCCCGAATTGTACGACCTTGATGAGGTGCGGAAAATCATTTTTCCGATATGAAGGGCTACTTGGTGGAAGGTGTCTTCTACCTGCCTTATCTCTCTCTGTGTCCGGTATTTCCGGGTTCTTTAACACTGCGTGTTATATATGTAGTCGTTCTGTTTTTGAATAGGAAAGATGAGGTGTACCGTTTGTGGCAGAACGTAATAAAGAAGCGTATCAGGAAGACGACGCTCTTTCGCGAGCTTTTGTCATCTTTCTGATACGCTTGCCATTGAGGGTGTTTGCGGTTTGTTGACTATCTGACTATTTCTTTCTTGCCGTTGTGTATGAAAATCCCTTTTGTCGGTCTCGTGACACGTTGGCCCTGTAAGTTAAACCACCTGTCCTTATGATTTCGTTGAGCGGATGCAGCGGATTCGATTTCAACGATTCCGTTGGTGGTGTTTCTGAAATAGAAGTTGAACGAACGCTCCAACTCCCCCCAACCATCTCCATCGGTTGCTTTGATGCGGACTGTGGTAAATCCCGAAAATCCTTTGGCAGCTGAAAATACAGGTGCAGAAGCATCGGTGTAGTCGATGGTTATCCGGCTGTTCGGTTTTATCTCATATCTCGGCTTGTTGGTATATCCTGCGAAACAAGCCTTCAAGTCGATGGGCTGTTTGCCGCGGCCATTGATGATGAAGTGGGGCTCGGCCATCCAGTTAAGAAAATTTTCCAGATTGGTGTAACCGTCGCCATCGTCATCATCATTGTTGTCTGCCATTGTGGGATTGAGTCTGTTGGCTTCTTCCCACCAGTCGGGCATACCGTCGCCGTCGGTGTCATAGCCTTCTTCTCTTATAGCTGTATTGATGTCCAGTCCCGAAAATCCTTCACAGCCGGTGTCTTCTTCAGAGTCTATGAGACCGGGCTTGCCAGACCGGCTGCCTTGGGTTGATGCAGTGCCGGTGAGGGTCTCCGAAATCATACGGCGATCATGGTTGTCGGTTACGGGCAGGGTGCATCCTACGTCACACAACACATTCTTATAGGCGGCACGGGCCGTCTCGATATCGGCTTTGCTGTCGAAAAAAGGTTGGTCTGCAAGTGGATTCCAGACGACCACTTGTCCTGACGATATTTCACACCGATAGGTATTTCCACGTTGGTCTTCGGTGATATTGCCATGCCCTCTCTCTTGTCTGATGTTACCGTGGATGTATGCACTCTGGGTTCCGGTACCCGTTCCTTCTATTTGTAGCCGCATCAGATAGTTTTGTGAGGTGGCCGGTCCCTTTTTATAGTAATTGTTCACGAAGTTTATCTGATGACTTCCACCATCGGAAGCACGCCCTCCCCAGTTATAAACGACATTGTTGAAAATGTCGTGATGACCGTCATAATTTCCTTTGCCGTCGAGTCCGCCGCTGATGCTCCAATTTCTACCCTCACAGTGAGCCAGCAGATTGTGGTGGTAGCTCCCCACGGAAAGTTGTGAAGACATCTCCCCACCGCCTATTGTCGCTGCATAGCCGTGGGCTGTTCCGGCATCGTAGTTAGGGTGTCCGGCTACGTTGAGTGCCTCGGAAATGAGCGTGTGTTGCAATGTGAGATTTTTGGCATTGCGGCTGGAGAACGCTTCATCAATGGTCCAACTGATAGAGCAATGGTCCATGATGGCATGGTCGTTGCCTGCCATCCCCATACCGTCTAACCCGTTAACGGTCGTTTCTGCAGTCGTTCCGGCTTCACTGCCATAGCTTCCGCCGTTTCTGTTACCCGGTATGACACCGTTGACCAGTTTCTTGTGTCCGAGTCTCATGCGTATAAACCGTGTGATGCCATCACTGCCCATTCCGAATGGGCATGTGGAGAGTATGATGCCTTTGCCAGGGGCGGTTTGTCCGGCGATGGTAACATAAGGCTCTGAACAAGTGAGGCGATTCTTGAGCGATATGACACCGCCTACATCGAAGACGATGGTGCGCTGCCCACTGGCTTTCTTGATGCCATAACGTAAAGAGCCAGGTGTGGGATTGTTGTCGTCCCCATTGTCTTCAAGTGTCGTCACGTGATAGACATCTCCCCCGCGTCCACCAATGGCATATTTTCCATAACCTTGGGCTTCCGGAAAAGCAAGGCGGCGGGTGCGGAACGACCATACGGTTCCTTCCGTGATATGACCAGCACCGTCTTCCTCGTCCACCCTCCAATAGTATTGGTTAAGGCTGCTCACTCCCGTCATGGTGTATGCGGCATCGGATGTGGCGTCCACCTCGACCATATTATCTGGTTGTGTGCCCACTATCAGATGGTGTTTGACAGTGCCCGATGGCGCAGTCCATGACAGGGCGACAATGCCGTTGTCGGCATCGAAATGGCTGTCTCCGTCGGCAGGTGAAGGTGACTGTGCTTGTGTGGCTGTGTATGCTTGGTCAAAGATAAGTGCGTTGAGATAGACCAGCGACGAACCGAAAGTCTCCCCTTCGGTCACTTCAGAGGCATAGGTGATAACCGTGTTTTTACCATCCTCTGCATCGAAGCTGATATACGACTGTGCCGCTTCTTCCTGAGTTGAGGCGTTTTCAGACTGTTTGACACCTCGCTTCACCAGTTGTCCGTTGACCCTGATGCCCAGGGGAGCCAAGTGGCTATATCCGTTGACACCATTGTGGTAGGCCTGGAGTGTATGTCGGCCGCTCGGAAGCCCGGCGACGGTGAGCGTGATGGCTACACTCTTGTCGGTGATGTTAGGAGTGTTGCCGTTGTCACTGATGAAGGCCGCAACACCGTCACCGGTCAGTTTGAGGCCTCGTGTCTTGACATCGTTCTTGCTCCATTGGCTTCGCAGCATGTTGGCATTGCCGGAGGCTGAGATGGTAATGGTGATTCCGTCTACTGTTTTGCTGTCGGTTGTGCCTTGGGCAACCATCCATGAAGTGTAGCCGTCGGCAGTCACTTCCGAAGGCTGTCGGTTGGCCATGTCGAAGTCGATCTTCTGTGCCACAGCTGAAATGGCAAAGATCATTGTAGTTGTCATGGTAATGAGTTTCTTGTTCATTTTGTTTGAGTTGGATTGTGTGTAAATGGTATCTTGAGTAATAGAGGGGATATCAATATAAAGACGTGTGTGGTAGGAGAAAGTCGTCAAGGTGTATGGGGAAATATAATTTGAGGTGATAGAAAAGCACAAAATCTATATAAGGAGACTGTCATCTTCATGACCGAGGGGGCTTTTTGCGACATTTTTATTGTTATGATGGTATATTGTGCTGCTTTTGAGTACAAAAAGGCTTTCTTTTCGTCTTTTATGTGTTCGTCTTCAACTGATGGGCAGACAAGGGCGTTTATTATTATAAGGTGAAAGCAAAACACATTAACGGTAATATGAAGCAAAAAATAATGATAGCAGTTTGCGCGTTGCTGCTGACCCCGAGTGCGGCAATGGCGCAATATCCCCAGCTTTCGGGCGAAGGTGCTGCCAGAATCGATTCGATGAAAAAAGCGTGGGAACGGCATGCCGATGAGGCATGGACCAAAGCATTTCCCATTGTTCAGAAAGAAGCGCAGCAGGGACGGCCATACGTGCCGTGGGCTTCGCGACCCTACGACCTGCGACAGGCTAAGATTCCGGCATTTCCCGGTGCGGAGGGTGGCGGTATGTATACCTTTGGCGGTCGTGGTGGCAAGGTGCTTGTGGTCACCAATCTGGATGACGACGGGCCCGGTTCGTTCCGTTGGGCCTGCGAACAGGGCGGTGCCCGCATCGTGGTGTTCAACGTGGCAGGCATCATCCGGCTGAAGAGTCCCATTTTCGTGCGTGCCCCTTACATCACGATTGCCGGACAGACAGCCCCGGGCGACGGGGTGTGCATTGCCGGTGAATCATTTCAGGTAGACACTCACGATGTCATTGTGCGCCACATGCGTTTCCGTCGCGGGCAGACCAGTGTCATTTATCGTGAAGACTCCTTTGGGGGTAATCCCATCGGAAACATCATGATAGACCACTGTTCCTGCGAATGGGGACTCGATGAGAATATCTCTTTCTATCGGCACATGTTCGACTTGGGCGACAAAACGGGCAAACGGAAGGAGCCAACCGTGAATGTCACCATACAAAATACGATTTCTGCGAAGGCTCTCGATACGTGGAATCATGCCTTCGGCAGTACCATCGGTGGCGAAAACGCTTCTTTCATGTGCAATCTGTGGGCTGACAACACGGGGCGCAACCCCTCCATCGGATGGGGCGGTGTGTTCAATTTTGTCAACAATGTGATTTACAACTGGGTGCATCGCACGGCCGATGGCGGTGAGTATTCCACCATGTCCAACTTCATCAACAACTACTATAAGCCGGGGCCGCTCACTCCCTTGGACAAGCCCGTGGGTCATCGGTTTATCAAGTCGGAGAGTCGTAGCGAGCATCTTTTCCCTTATAAGCAGTATGGGCGGATTTATGCTTCGGGCAATGTGATGGAAGGTAACGAGGCCGTGACCCGCGACAACTGGGCAGGGGGTATCCAGATAGCCGATGACACCGACCGGATTCCCAATCTTGAGAAGTCGATGATGTGCAGCAACGAGCCGTTTGCAATGCCGCATCTCACTATCATGGATGCCGGTCGGGCTTACAGTTGGGTGCTTGACAATGCCGGAGCCACGCTGCCGGTGCGCGATGAGGTGGACAGGAAAATCATTGAAGAGGTGCGCACGGGCAAGGCTTTCTATGTGAACAAGCTCCCGAAAGACAATCCCTACGGCGATACATGGGGGCTCTCCGAGAAAAGTCAGAACGAAGACGGACTGTTCAAATATCGCCGGCTGGGCAAGGATTCTTATAAATTTGGCATCATCACCGATCCCCGACAGATGGGGGGCTATCCCAAATATAAAGGCAAGCCCTATCAAGACAGCGACGGAGACGGTATGCCCGACGCATGGGAGACGGCCAACGGTCTCAATCCCAACGATCCATCGGATGCCAACGGCGACATCAACGGTGACGGATACACCAACATTGAGAAGTATATCAATGGCATTGACACCCGTCAAAAGGTGGACTGGACCGACTTGAAGAATAATCATGACACGCTGGCCGAGCGTGGCGGGGTGATGTAAAGATGGAGGGAAAGACATGAATAGACTGTTTTTGACGCTCTGTTGCGCCTTAATGTTGGCCGGAGCAAAAGCACAAGTGGCTCTCGACAGTACCCGGCGTGCGCCCGAGTACGTGCAGAATATTGTCGCCCGTTCCGGGAAAATCGTGAATCTGCTCGGTCTGAGCAATGATGATGCCAAGAGAAATGTACTGAATGTCATTGCCAACCGTTATTTTCTGTTGAACGATCTTTATGCGAAATACGCTTCTGACAGGCAGGCACTTGAGGCCGAACTCTACAAGCATCATTTCGAATTTGCGACTGCACTGGCTGATTATCTCACAGACGGGCAAATCGAAACCGTGAAAGACGGGATGACTTACGGTGTGGTGCCCAAGACCTATCAGGCGCATTTGGAGATGATTCCTTCGCTCAAGGAGGATGAAAAACTTCGGATACTGAACTGGCTCAAAGAGGCACGCGAGTTTGCCATCGATGCTTCCGATGCCAAAAGCAAACACGCGTGGTTTGGTAAGTACAAGGGGCGCATCAACAACTGGTTGGCATCCCGCGGCTACGACCTTAAGGCTGAGCGCGAAGCGTGGATGAAGCGGGTGAACAAGTAGACTCGTCCGTCTGCCAACTAAGATAAGTGTATGAGAAAAATAATAGCCTTTTTCATTGCTGTCACGGCCGGGATTGCGCAACTATCAGCGCAATCTTTCCCGTTGGACTATTCCTATTGCGGCTACCGCATGTCTGAACAACCGATTCCCGACGTGCCGGTAGCCGTATTTGTTGGTTACAAACCGGGTGACAATGCAGCCCGCATCCAGCGTGCCATCGACTATGTGTCCTCGCTGCGCCCCGACCGTAAGACCGGAGTTCGGGGAGCTGTGCTGCTCGACAGGGGGACGTTTGAACTCTCTCTGCCGCTACGCATCAGTGCTTCGGGTGTGGTGTTGCGCGGTGTGGACAAGAAAGCCACGGTGCTCCGGAAGCGTGGCGTGGATCGTGGGGCTATCGTCTATCTCGAGGGGCGTAATGATTTGCGCGTCACGGATACGCTCCGTGTAGCGGCTGATGTGCCTTTGGGCAGTCGGCATATCCCCGTCTCTCCGTCATCAAAAGCTGCCTCCCCGTCTCTGAAAGCCGGCGATGAGGTGATGATTTGGCGTCCGTCCACAGCCGAATGGATAGCTATGCTAGGGTGTGGAGACTTTGGCGGTGGACAGAAGTTCGGTTATTGGGGGTGGCATCCCGGCGAACTTGATGTGGTGTGGAGCCGTCGGGTGAATTCTTCCACGGTATCAGGTATCGTCCTTGATGCCCCTTTGAGCATGGCTCTCGACCGGCGTTGGGCCGATGCCAAACTGCTGCGCTATGTTTGGCCGGGTAGGATGGAATGCTCGGGGGTGGAAAACTTGACGCTCGAAGCTGACTGCCACCCTTCACGGCCTATGGACGAAGATCATGCGTGGGATGGCGTCTACATCGCCAATGCCCGCAACTGCTGGGTGCGGATGGTCGAATTCCGCCATTTGGCCGGTTCGGCAGTTGTTGTGCAACGTTCCGGGCAGCAAGTCACGGTAGAAGATTGCATCTCCCGTGAGCCTGTGTCGGAAGTGGGGGGAATGCGCCGCCGCACATTCTTGGTGCTTGGTGAGAAATGTCTTTTCCAACGTTGCTATTCCGAACAGGGCATCAACGACTTCTCGGCCGGTTTCTGTGCGGCAGGGCCCAACGCCTTTGTGCAATGCGACACCAAGGAGTCGCTCGGCTTTAGCGGTGCGAGTTCGTCGTGGGCCACGGGTTTGTTGTTTGATGTGGTGAACATTGACGGCAACGACTTGAAGTTTACCAATCTTGGCTTGGAGAAATATGGAACCGGTTGGAACACTACCAACAGTCTGGCCTATCAGTGCACAGCTTCCGGTATTTATGCCGACAGTTTGCCCGATGGAAGCACGAATCAGGTTTATGGCTGCTGGGCACAGTTCAACGGCACGGGCCGGTTCGCATCTCTCAACAATCATGTACGTCCCCGAAGTGTCTTTGCCGAACAGCTGCGAATGCGTATTGGCAGAATCGTTGACAACGTCTGTCGCACACTGAATATCAATATCGGTGAGTCGAGTAGTCCCACGATAGAAGAAGCGCAGGCTTTTACGGCTATGGCCCGCCATCCTCGTACGACGATGGAGATGTGGATAGACAGTGCCAAACTTGTTCCACAGCTCACCCATAAGAGCGGTAGGGATGTTGATGCACTGCCGGTTATGCTTGTCGGAAAGCCGGTGAAGCAGCCTGTTTTTGCCGTGAAAGACGGTCGATTGGTCATTGATGGTTGTCTCGCAGTAGGTGGTCGGCACAACGTGCCGTGGTGGAATGGGCGTATGCGCTATTCGGCTATGGAGAAAGCCGACTACGGTGTGACCCGTTTCGTGCCCGGTATGGAGGGACGGGGAGCTACCGATCGCATCGACTCGGTGGTGGCAACGATGGGACGTAGCCACACATTGGTGCTTCATCAGAACTATGGTTTGTGGTACGACCGCCGCCGTGACGACCATGAGCGTGTCCGCCGCCGAGACGGCGATGTGTGGGCACCTTTTTATGAGCAACCTTTTGCCCGAAGCGGACAAGGCAAGGCTTGGGACGGATTGAGCCGATACGACCTCACGCAGTCCAATCCTTGGTACTACCAACGGCTCAACGAGTTTGCCGATAAGGGAAGTCGTGAAGGCCTACTACTTCTCAATGAGCATTATTTTCAGCACAATATTCTTGAGGCCGGAGCCCATTGGGTGGATTGCCCGTGGCGTTCGGCCAACAATGTCAATGCCACCGGTTTTCCCGAGCCCGTTCCTTTTGCCGGCGACAAGCGTGTCTTCATGGCTGAATACTTCTACGATGTCACGCATCCCGTGCGTCGCGAGTTGCATAGGCAATATATTTTCAGACAGTTGGATGCCTTGGCTGACCACCCTAACGTGATCCACTCCATTGGTGAAGAGTTTACAGGCCCCTTGCCTTTCGTGCGTTTTTGGCTCGATACAGTTTGCGAATGGAAGAATAAAACTAAAAAGAAAGTGTTAATCGCATTGGCTGTTACGCGAGATGTACAAGATTCTATTATGGCCGATTCTGTGCGCTCCAAAGCGGTGGATATCATCGACATACAGCAGTGGTATTACCACAATAAAGGGCTGTATGCCCCACAAGGCGGACTGAATATGGCTCCCCGTCAGTATGCCCGTAAGATAAAAGCCGGAAATGTGGGCTTCGATGAGGTCTATCGGGCGGTGGAAGAGTGTCGGAAGGCCTATCCCGACAAGGCAGTGGTTTATTATGCTCCGCGTTATCCCGAGTTGGCTTGGGCTGTGCTGATGGCCGGAGGCTCCTGCCCGGCAGTGGCTGTGCGTGATGAGGCTTTTCTTCGTGATGTGGCCCGGATGGCTCCTTCAGGGAACTCAAAAGGTGTCTGCACGATGGAAAATCCGCAGGGCGGTGCCCTGTTCTATCTCGATGGTGCAGGGAAATCGGCTTCGGTGACGCTGGCTAAGGGGCTCTACAGGCTTTATCAGATAGTTCCGCAAACGGGAGAGTTGTTGCCCGTGGGGAGCAAACGAGTGCTTGCCGGTCGTTTTGGCTGGTCGGAGAAAGGTGTCTTTTGGTTGAAGCGGTTGAAATAAGTAGGTCGTTGCAGGTGACAAAAAGCACCTTGTTTCGTCTTTAAGATGAAGCAAGGTGCTTTTTCTATGGTAAAGAATATGACGACATGTAGTATTGCCGGTCTTCTGGCCGACCGTAGTTTTTTGGAATATGTGCTTGAGGCGGATGCCAAGCAGGCAGCCTATTGGAAGTCATACTCCGATGAGCATCCCCATTCGCGTGTTGTAATAGCCCGGGCCAAAGACATTCTGCTGCATCTCGACAGGCCCACACCCCATTTTTCAGACGATGAGATAGAAGCCTTAAAACGGCGGTTAAAAGTTTCTTTATATGCAGGAAATAGTCGGAAAAATGGCTGAAATACCAATTTTTCCTACTTTTTTGTCTTTTTTTACGACCTTAGTCCATACTTTTTAGGTAATTTTGTGTCATCTACTTTTGAATAAACAATTACCTAATGGACACTACGACAAATCTTAAAGACGAACAGGCCCTCTCACTCTTGAAAGCCTACCACGAGGGGGACGAGACAGCTTTCTCCACCTTATATAATATGTATATACGGATGTTGCTGAACTATGGACGTTGTCTCACTACCGACAATGAACTGGTGAAGGACTGTGTACACGATGTTTTTATGAAGCTATTGGACCGTACTCATATTCCCCACATCACCAAAATGAGTTCCTATCTCGTCATATCGCTGCGCAACCGCTTGGTTGATGAGTTCCGCCGGGCCACTTTCACCACTGAGACAGCTGTGGAGGAAGTGCGTGTAGGGCAGGCTGTGGCAGATGTGGAGCACGAATATCTGGTCGGGGAGCGCACCATCGGTGACAGACAGGAGGTGGGCAAGCTGCTTGATTGTCTGACTCCCCGCCAGCGCACGGCCTTCCAACTCTACTATTTGGAGGAACGCAAATACGACGAGATATGTCGGTTGATGAACATGAACTATCATTCAGTGCGCAATCTTGTGCATCGTGGAATGCTCAAACTGCGGGCCGCTGCAGTATGCTGATGTCATTGTAATTAGTCGTCCCTTAAAGCTCAAACGGCTTTGCAAAAGGGCCACACTTGGATAGAAAAGTCCCCTTTGGGGGTTGGGGGATGCTGGTGGCCTGGTCATAAAAAAAAGAGGAACACCAATGTGCTCCTCTTGCCGGTGTAAAGATACAAAATAATCGGGCCAAATGCAAATGCTCCAAGGATATTCTTGACATACACCGTATGTCTACAAGCTGAACGAGATGGGCAAGTGATATTTCACGAGCACCGGTTTGCCGTCTTGCGTGCCGGGCGTCCAGTTGGGCATCTCGCTGACCACCCGCACGGCCTCAACCTTGAAGCGGCCCTCACACTCCTCTTGCAATTTGGCGCGTGTACCCTTCGTCATGCCTGATACCTTGGCATTGGTGAAATGGAAGTCGCTCACTTTCGACACACGCACATCGGTAAGCGAACCGTCGCGCTCCACCACAAACTCGCAAACCACCCGAGCCGCAGCCCCGGCCTTGGTGCATGCGGCGGGATATTTGAGATGGGCGGAAAGATAGTTGGCGAGCGCTTCATTGCCGCCCGTGAACTGCGGTTGCACCACCACCGGCTCGGGCTTCTTGGAACGGGCCAGTGTGCCGTCGGCATCGAGCCGGGCAAGCAGCCCCTCCACTTTGGTCAAATCGACCGTGGCAAGCGTTATGCGCCCTTCGGGGTCGATGACATAGTAGCTCGGAATCCAGTTCACGTGGTAGAGCGTGTCGATGGCGGTCTCTTTCTTCCACTTCTTGAGTTCGCTCACTTGCGCCCAATAGAGTTTGTTGGCGGTGATGTAGCCGTTCCACTTGTCAAAGTCGGTGTCGAACGAAACGCCCATCAACCGCACGCCTTTCTGCCTGTAAGCATCGTTGAGAGCCTTCATGCGCGGCATGTCCTTGCGGCAGTCGGGACACCACGAGGCCCAAAACTCGAGTACCACATAGCTGCCCCGATATTTAGAGAATGTCTTCATTTCGCCCAAATTGCTCCGCAGCATGAAGTCGGGAGCCACGGTGCCGGGTTTCAACAAGTCTTTGGCATAGAGCGAGTCAGCGTCTTCGGCCATCATCTGCGCACACGCTGAAATAAGCAGCAGGGTTGTCATCAAAATTTTTTTCATCATGTCTGTTTTTCGATTAGGGAATCGTTATTCTTCAGTCCTGTCGGCAGTGTCTTTCACCTTCATCGGCCCGCGCACCTTGTCTTTGGCCGAAAGGCCTTTCTTGATCTCAATGTTGATGCCGTCACTCAAGCCCGTGACTACTTTTCGACGCTCGTAGACAGGCTTGTCGGCACTGCCCTTGACGAGATAGACAAACGTGTCGTTACCACTAAACTCGATGGCACTCTCGGGCACCGTGAGCACATGGGTGGCCGATGCCAACACGATTTCGGCATTGGCACTATAGCCACTGCGTATCTCGTTGCCTTTGAGCACATGCACGGCCGCCTTGATTTCAAACTGGTTGGCTCCGTTACTTTCCACGGCTTTCGGCGAAATGTATTCCAAGGCCGCCTGAAAATGGATGTTCTGCAAAGCGCCGATGGTGATTTTCATGGGCATACCCGTCACAAGACGGCCCACTTCGGTCTCGTCGATATTGCCACGGAATATCAAGTCGCCCATATTGGCCACAGTGGCAATGGTGGTACCGTCGTTGAAAGTGTTGCTGAGGATGACCGTGTTGCCCACCTTCACGGGCACATTGAGGATGAGGCCGCTGATGGTGGAGCGGATGAGCGTGGAACTGCCCGTGGCATTGCTGCTCGACACACCGTCGCGCACCACTTGCAGGTTGTCGGCCGCGGCAGACACCTCCTCACGCGCCTGATTGTAGCGCTGGCGTATCTGGTCGTACTCGTCGGCCGAAACGAGCCCCTTGTCGAAGAGTTCCTTTTCCCGCGAATAGTCGGTCTTGGCCTGCTTGACATTGATGCCGGCCAACCGCACACGCGCTTCAGCAGCCGAGAGCTGCCCCATGTCGGGTATCACCTTGACCCGGGCGATGACCTCTCCGGCAGTGACCATCTGCCCGGCCTCCTTGTAGAGGTGGGTGATGATGCCGGAAATCTGCGGTTTCACGTTCACTTCGTTTCGTGGTTCTATCTTTCCCGTGACGACAGTCGTCTTCCGCAAGTCTCTCACTGTCGGCACAAACTCTTCATACTCCACCGGTTTCGGCTGCGACTGAATCCAGAGAAACACGAACGTTCCGATAAAAATCAGGGCGATCACGCCCGCAACAATCATTTTAAAATACTTCTTCATAAGCCTTCCCCGGCCCTTCAAGCGAAGGGAGTGCCCACGGGGTGTTTGCTCGGCACATTGGTTATAGATAATTTTTAATTCTTTCTCAGTCGGGAGGGAGGGCGCATAGAGGCCCTTCTTGCTCACTCGTCTCTCATCGCATCGACAGGTTTGATGCTCATGGCACGGGCGGCAGGGGCCACCCCGGCAAGCACTCCGAGCACGCTCAGCAGCGTGGCAGCCCCCAAGGCCGTCCAGAACGTCACCTGATAGTGGGCCGTGATGATGCCATCAGTGGTGTTGGCCAACTGTAAAAATTGCAGGATGATGACAGCAAAGAGGATGCCGCTCATTCCGGCTACGGCCGTGAGCACAAGACTCTCGGCGATGATTTGTGAGAGTATCATGCTCGGCGTGGCCCCGATGGCGCGACGTATTCCGATCTCGGTGGTGCGCTCACGCACAGTGACCATCATGATGTTCGACACACCGATGGCTCCGGCCAGCAGCGTCCCGATGCCCACCAGCCATATCAGAAAGTTGACACCGGTGAAGAGATTGTCCATCATGCCGAAGAGCACCTCGGTGTTGAACACGGTGATGCCTTTCTCGTCGGTGGGGTCTATCGTGTGGGAACGGGCGATGACCTCACGCATGTCGGCGGTGATGTCACTGATTTTCACGCCCGGACGGGCCGTGACGCACATCAGATGCACCGTGTCGCCAAGATTGTAGGTCTGCTGCATGAGCGTGAGTGGAATGGAGACAGCCTCCTCGGCACGCCCGTTGATGTTCATGTTGCCAGCACTGTAGTCCACTCCCACCACGGAATAGTAGGTGGAGTCGAGGCGAATCATCTGCCCACAAGGATCTCCTCCGCCGGGGAAGAGGGTTTTATACACCTTTTTGCCCAGCACACATACCTTGCGATGCTGGCGAATGTCCATCTCGTTGAGATAGCGGCCAAAATACATTTTTGGGGTCTCCACTTTCATGTAGTCGGGCAGAAGGCCCTTCACATTGCAGTTGCTCTTCTTGTCGCCGAACACAGCCGTGGTGCCCCAGTGCGAGAGCATGGGCGACACCACATCCAACCCCGGCACTTGTTGCTTCAACCGGTCGATGTCATGATACACCATGCTCCACTGCCGTCCTTTCCTGAATCCCTTGTAGGGCTTGGTGGTGGGCTGCCCGAAGATGATGGCACTGTTGGTTGCAAAGCCTGCAAAGTTGTTGGAAAGGGTCTCGTTGAGCCCCCGCCCGCTGCCGATGAGGGCCACGAGCATGAACACGCCCCAGAACACACCAAACCCGGTGAGGAACGAACGGCTCTTGTTGCGTGTCAGCGTGTCAAGAATTTCGCGATATGTGTCGATGTCTATCTTCAATGCTGTTGACTGTTTGATGGGAGGTTAGGGGATTCAGTTTTGATTGTTCACTCGGATCTAAGTGCCTCTATCGGACGTATGCGGGCTGCCTTGCGGGCCGGGACAAGACCGGCCAGTGTGCCGGCCAAGATCATCACCAACGTGGCTTCGAGGCACACGCCGATGCCCACGGTGGGGTTGACAAACATCGTGGCGGTGAACAGTCCGGTGTTCACTTGTTCGTGGCCGATTGTGGCATCCATGTATTGATTGGCTGCCACGCCGAGCAGCATACCGATATAGCCGAAGAGGGTGGTGATAATGACACTTTCGATGATGATGAGCCGGAGAATGGAAGCGGGCTTGGCACCGATGGCTTTGCGGATGCCGAACTCACGGGTGCGCTCCTTCACGGTGATGAGCATGATGTTGCTCACACCCACAATGCCGCTAAGGAGCGTGAAAAGTCCGATCACCCAGAGGGCTGTCCGGAGGATGCTCATGCCCTGTTCCATCTGCATGTTCTGCGTGAAGCGGTTCCACACCCACACGGCTTCCTCATCGTCGGGGGCCGCCCGGTGGTTCTTGTTCAGCCGGGCCTTGTATTGCTTTTCGAAGTTCTCGTTGTTTTGCTCGGTCTGCAGGCCGTGGAAAGTGAATTCGATGTTCCCGACATCGTCACCGCGGTTGTACATCGTGCGTAGTGTCGTGAAAGCCGTATAGAATTCGTTGCCCATACCGCTTTGGTCGTTCTTGTAGATGCCCACCACCTGAAAGGCGATGTCGCCCACTTTGACATAACAGCCCACCAGACGGGAAAGGTCGCCCGCAAAGAGTTCTTTGGCCTGATTATCGCTGACAACGAGCACTTTGCGTGTCTGCTGCAAGTCCACTTGATTGATAAAACGACCGTGGAGCATCTCTATCTTGTTGATTTCATCCGCATTGGGATACACCCCATAGAGCGTTCCGGAAATGTAGTTCTCACCGTAGCTGACAGTCATACCGCCCTGATGGAGTTGCGCCCCCACCTCGTCTACATGCTGCCCGAAGTCGTGGGCGGTGATTTGCAGGTCGCGGTCGTTGAGGGCTATGGGGCGGCCTTCCTTCAGTCCGTCATACGCTTTGGCCGTCTGTCCGCCACCCACCATCATCGAATTGGCCATGAAGCGGTCGGTATTTTGGAGTTGGGCGTTGATGAGCCCATTGCCGGCACCAAGCAGGAAGATGAGCATAAAGATGCCCCAAGCCACGGCAAACCCCGTGAGGGCCGTGCGTAGCTTGTTGCGCTTGGCGGTGCTCCATATCTCATTGATGATATCTCTCATGATGCAAAGTGTCTCGTTGTGGGCGTGTTCAAATATTGTTGGGGCATGACTTGACGGGGATCACTTCATCACGCTGTCAATGCCAAACGGGCCGGCGTGGTGGTCGAAGTTGTCTTCGATGCTCCCGATGAGCCCGTCCTTGATGTGAATGATTTTGTTGGTCTCGTTGGCCACACCACTCTCATGGGTCACCACGACGATGGTTTTATGGTCTTCCCGGTTGAGTTGCTTGAGCAGTTGCATCACCTCCACACTCGTCTTGGAGTCGAGTGCGCCCGTAGGTTCGTCGGCCAGAATGATTTGTGGGTGGGTGATGAGTGCCCGGGCTATGGCCACGCGCTGCTTCTGTCCGCCCGACATCTCGTTGGGGTAGTGGTCAGCCCACTGCGCCAGTCCCAACCGGTCGAGATAGTCCATAGCCAACTGATGGCGCTTGCGCCGCCCCACTCCTTGGTAGAAAAGCGGAAGTTCCACGTTCTCCACCGCCGTCTTGAAACCGATGAGGTTGAACGACTGGAAGATAAATCCTATCAAGCGGTTACGGTATTCGGCGGCCCGACGCTCACTCAAGTCCTTGATGAGCGTGCCGGCAAGGGTGTATTCGCCCGAGTCGTAATTGTCGAGAATGCCTAATATATTTAATAAGGTGGATTTGCCGGAACCCGAGGCTCCCATGATGGAGACGAATTCGCCTTCTTCAATGTCGAGACTGATGCCTTTGAGCACGTGCAAAGGCTGGGCTCCGAAATAGGTCTTGTTGATATCGTGTAGATGTATCATCGCTTGTTAGACGCTTCTGCCGAACGGAAAGTTGCATACGGCAGGCAAAAAACGCATTTGCCGCATGGAGCCGAGGTTGCTCACAGACTCATGTCTCTCCGGTTGTCGGTCTTCATGTTTTTTCTATTCTTAATGTTCCGTCGCAATAGTCGACCACTGCAGGCCGGTGGGTGATGAAGATGATGGTCTTGTCGTGACCGGCCAGAATATTGTGCAGCAACTGCCGCTCGGTTTCGGGGTCGAGCGCACTCGTGGCCTCGTCGAAGAGCATGATGCTGCGATTGCGCAACAGACTGCGGGCGATGGCAATGCGCTGGGCCTGCCCTTCACTCAGGCCTCCGCCCTGCTCGGAGCAGAGGGTGTCGAGACCGTCGGGCAGGGAAAACACAAAGTCGGCACAACTCAACTCCAAAGCCTCGTGCATCTCTTCATCGGTGGCCGTGAGTTTGCCGAGTCGCAAGTTGTCGCGTATGCTGCCACTCATCAGGGTGTTGCCTTGCGGCACATAGACAAAGTTGCAACGGTGACGGGGGATGAGGGGTTGGATAAAGGGAGTTGGAGCTGGTCCCGACTGTTGGCGGCCATTGCCGCGATGCTTACCCGATGACTTGGCATGTCGTTTCTTCGAAGACTGGCGTGTCCGTTGGTCGTGGTGGCAGAGACGGTCGGCCTCGCTGTAAATCTCCACTCTGCCGCTCTGCGGCTTGATCAATGCCAACAGCAGACGAATGAGGGTAGTCTTTCCGGCTCCGGTCTCCCCGAGGATGGCCGTACAGGACCCGGGACGGAAGTCGAAAGAGAGTCCACTGATGACATTGCCGTCTTGTGCCGTATAAGCATAACTGACATTCGTAAGCCTCAAACCACAGGGGGCACTGACCTCTATGGGATCGTCAAGCTCTTCGAGCGGGTTCTCTTCCAGTTCCATGAGGCGTTCGGCAGCCGTGAACACGCTCACGAAAGCCGGCACGAGTTTGGTCAGATTGCGGGCCGGTCCCTGTATTTTGCTCACCAGCTGGAGGAAAGCCGTCATACCGCCAAAGGTCAGTGTGCCGGCACTCATGCGCAGGGCTGCCCAGAGAAAAGCAACAAGATAGCCCAGAGCAAAACCGAAATTGAGAATGAGATTGCTGAAAACGCTGAACAGTGTGCGCCTCACTACGTTGTGGCGCAATTCACTTTGGGTGTTTTCCAAGCGATCCACCATTGCCGAATCGCTTTCCAGCGTCTTGATAAGCATACGATGCTGAATGGTTTCCTGTAACACGCTTTGCACTTTGGAGTCGGAATCGCGCACCTGCCGGGTGAGTTTGCGCATCTGCCCCACGTAGATCTTGCTCACGGCCACGAATATCGGAATGATGGCTATGATGACAAAGGCCAACAACTTGTCCATCGAAAACAGATAAAAGAACGCTCCGAGAAACATGGCTACCACACTCAGCGAGTTGGGAATGACTTCCGTGAGAAAGTCTACAACGTTGTTGACATCAAATTCCAGCCGGTTGAGCACGTCACCCGAATGCCTCATCTCCTTGCCGTGCCACTCCGACCTCAGGATGCGGTCGAGCATGCGTTGTTGCATACGGTTTTGGGCCTTGATGCCCAACAGGTTTTTAATCCAGATGGCCGACACGCTGAGAGAGAAATCAAGCAGTATCAGCCCCCCCATGAGGGCCACGGCCCAATAGATGTCGCCCTCCACAGCCCCCGAAGCCACATCGATGGCACGCTTCACGGCCCACACTTGGGCCAGACTCACACCCACAGAAAGCAGCCCGACAAGCGCATTGAGCACTGCCTGTAACTGATTGCCACGCCACGCCCGCCACAACCATTTGAGAATGATTCCGGCCGGATATTTCGATTCCGGTATTTTGAGAAGACTCTTTATTCTCATTTCCATCCTTACATAACTGCCATTCACGTTTACGGCAGGCCCGTTTATTTCTGCCGTGTATCGGCCCCCCACATCAGTTTCTCTCGCAAGGTGGAGAAATAACGCCGGTTGCACAGCCTCACGATCTTGATTTTATAAGGGGCTTTGCGTATGGTGAGATGCGTGCCTTCGGCCATTTTCTCGCTTCGGCCGTCAATAGCCACGAGGAAATTGTGGCTGCGCGACTCCACGTCAAGTGTGATGACCGATGTGTCGTTGAGCACCACCGGACGTATGTTCAGACTGTGTGGGGCCACCGGAGTGATGCAGAGGCTGCCACTTTGTGGGGCGATGATGGGGCCGCCGTTACTCAAATTGTAGGCCGTGCTGCCCGTCGGGGTAGCCACGATCAGTCCGTCAGCTTGATAGTTGACCAAGAAATCGCCATTCACGTAAGTGCGAATGGAAATCATCGAAGCCGAATCGCGCTTCAACACGGCAATGTCGTTGAGAGCCACAGGATTGCCCTGCACCGGTTCGCAGTCGCTCTCCACCTGTATGGGTGTGTGGTCTTCTATCACGTAGTCACCGGCAAACACCTTGTCAAGCGTCTCTTCTATCTCGCTCGGCAAAACATCGGCCAGAAATCCAAGCCGCCCCATGTTGACTCCGATAATGGGTATCTCTCTGCCCCCCACTCTGCCGGCAGCTTTAAGAAGCGTTCCGTCACCTCCCATCGAAATCACATAGTCCGGATTCCCCAAATCGACAGGCTCCACCTGGGCCTCTGCCCCACGCTTCATCAAGTAGCTCAAGATGCGCTCCACGTAGAGGATGATTTCCTGCTTCTTATAGTCGTTGCCGAAAATGGCGAATTTCAACTTACGGTCTGACATAAATTTTGCCGTTTCAATTATTTTTCTTACATTTGCAAATGTAGCGAAATATTTCGTAAACCGGTGTTTTTTATTCAATTATTATGGCAAAAGTATATGAATTTCTTGCAAATGGCTTCGAGGAAATCGAAGGTTTGGCACCTGTAGACATCCTCCGCAGAGGGGGCGTAGAGATCAAGACGGTGAGCATCACAGGGTCGGAATGGGTGGAAACCTCGCACGGCGTGACCTTGAAAGCCGACTTGAAATTTGAAGATATCGCCGACTTCGACGATGCCGACATGCTGCTGTTGCCCGGCGGTATGCCCGGGTCTACAAATCTGAAAGCCCACGAGGGGGTGTGTCAAGCTCTGCTCAAGCAACATGCCGCAGGCAAGCGCATCGGTGCCATTTGCGCCGCGCCACTCGTACTTGGCAGTCTCGGTCTGCTCAAAGGCAGAAAAGCCACTTGCTATCCGGGCTTTGAAAAATATCTCGACGGTGCAGAATACACGGCCGAACTGGTGGAGGAAGACGGCAACATCACCACAGGTAAAGGTCCGGCGGCCTCATTCCCTTACGCTTACCGCATTCTAAGCTACTTCGCCGGGGAGGAAACTGCAAAGGAAGTGCAGCAAGGCATGATGTACCAATACCTCGTGGAGAAATAGCAACACCTCTCAAGGGGCATTTTTCAGGAATCTTTCTCCCGTAACCATCAGTTGCGGGAGGGAATCATTTAAACCCAAACAAACAGTGGACTACGTTATCATCGTCGCCGGCGGAAAAGGACTCCGCATGGGGGCGGACATTCCCAAGCAGTTTCTGCCTATTGGCGGAAAGCCCGTCTTGATGCGCACCATCGAACGCTTCAGGGAGTATCGGCGCGACCTGAGCATCATACTCGTGCTGCCGGAAGCGCAGCAGGCCTATTGGAAGGAGCTTTGCACGGAATACGGGTTCGACATTCCCCACCGCCTTGCAAATGGTGGCAGCACGCGTTTTGAGTCGTCCAAAAACGGCATAGCAGCCATTCCCAAGGGGGAAGAGGGCTTCGTGGCCATCCACGACGGGGTGCGCCCGTTCGTGTCGACAGACACCATCGCCCGGTGCTTCGAGGCAGTGGAAGAAAGTTATGCCGTCATCCCGGTGATGCCGGTGACCAACACTTTGCGATACATCGACCGGCAGGGCGGCGGCAAAAACGTGCTACGCTCTGACTATCGCACGGTGCAGACACCGCAGGTGTTCGACCTCGCGCTGCTCCGCCGGGCTTTCGACCAGCCTTATCAAGACTCTTTCACCGATGATGCTTCGGTCGTGGAGAGTCTCGGATGCCCCGTTGCCATGGTGGAGGGCAACCGTGAGAACATCAAGATCACCACTCCTTTCGACATTGCTGTGGCCGAAACATTACTGAAAGACGGCCGATAAGCACTTTTTTCACCTTATATTATACAGATTGGCAAGCCTTTTAGACCAAGACATCATGTATCTTCCGGGGGTGGGCCCCCGAAGAAAGGAGATTCTGAGCAGGGAGCTTGGAATCAATACCTATGGTGATTTGGCTGAATACTACCCTTACAAATACGTTGACCGGAGCCGGCTCTACACCATCGACGAGCTCACCGCCGACATGCCTTTCGTACAACTCAAGGGCCGGATACTCAGTTTCGACGAGTTTGTCATGGGGCCGAGAAAGAAGCGTATCGTGGCCCATTTCAGCGACGGGCACGGAGTGGTGGACTTGGTGTGGTTCAACGGCACCAAATATGTGTACGATTCCTACAAGACCGGCACCGACTACATCGTGTTCGGCAAGCCCGGTATCTTTGGCGGGCGCTACCAGTTCGTACATCCCGACATAGACGATGCTTCCAAACTGCAACTCTCCGAGATGGGCATGCAGCCTTACTACTCCACCACGGAGAAAATGAAGAAGGCAAACTTCACCTCACGGGGCATAGAGAAAATCACCAAAACGCTCATCGAGAAACTCTCTCCCCAACTGCCGGAGACGCTTCCCGACTTCATCCTCAACCGTCTTCATCTCGTCTCCCGCCCCCAGGCACTCCGCTGGATTCACTATCCCAAGAATGCCGATGAGATGCAGCGTGCCCGTCTGCGACTGAAGTTTGAAGAGCTCTTCTACGTGCAGCTCAACATTCTGCGCTACGCCAGCGACAATCGCCGCAAATACCGGGGCTACGTGTTCAACCGTGTGGGGGACATCTTCAACGGTTTCTATCGCCACAACCTGCCTTTTCCGCTCACGGGAGCACAGAAGCGTGTGATGCACGAGATACGCGCCGACATGGGTAGCGGACGACAGATGAACCGCCTGTTGCAGGGCGATGTGGGCTCGGGCAAGACGCTCGTGGCCCTGATGTCGATGCTCATTGCACTCGACAACGGTTTTCAGGCTTGCATCATGGCCCCTACGGAAATCCTCGCCGAACAGCACCTGCACACCATCAAGGATTTTCTGAAGGGTATGGACATACGGGTGGAACTGCTCACGGGCATCGTAAAGGGCAAAAAGAGGAAAGAAGTGCTGGCCGGACTACTCGACGGCAGCATCCACATCGCCGTGGGCACACATGCCCTCATCGAAGACACCGTGCAGTTCAGGCAACTCGGACTGGCTGTCGTCGACGAACAACACCGATTCGGCGTGGCCCAACGGGCCAAACTGTGGGCCAAGAACGAGAATCCGCCGCACGTGCTCGTGATGACGGCTACACCCATCCCGCGCACGCTGGCCATGACCATCTATGGCGATCTCGACGTGAGTGTCATAGACGAACTGCCGCCGGGGCGCAAACCCATACAGACCATTCACAAGTATGACAACCAGACGACAAGCCTATATCAGGGTATCCGCCAACAGATAGCCGAAGGCCGGCAGGTGTATATTGTGTTTCCGCTCATCAAGGAAAGCGAAAAAATGGACCTCAAAAATCTTGAAGAAGGCTATGAGGCACTCAAAGATGTATTTCCGGGCTACCGCATGAGCAAGGTACACGGACGGATGAAGGCGGCCGAAAAGGAGGAGGAGATGCAGAAGTTTGTGAAAGGGGAGACACAGATACTCGTAGCCACGACGGTCATCGAGGTAGGGGTCAATGTGCCCAACGCCTCGGTCATGGTCATTCTCGACGCCCAGCGGTTCGGTCTGTCCCAGCTCCACCAACTGCGTGGGCGTGTGGGGCGCGGAGCCGACCAGAGCTATTGCATCCTCGTGACCAACTACCAGCTGTCCGCCGAGACGCGCAAGCGTATCGACATCATGTGCGACACCAACGACGGGTTCCGCATAGCCGAGGCCGACTTGAAGCTCCGTGGCCCGGGCGACCTTGAGGGAACCCAGCAGAGTGGCATCGCCTTCGACCTGAAAATAGCCGACATTGCCCGAGACGGACAGATCATCCAACTGGCCCGGGACGAGGCACAGAAGATTATTGAAGATGACCCGAAATGTGAAAAAAACATCTACCAGATTCTATGGAACAGACTCCGGGAACTGCGTAAAACCAATGTCAACTGGGCGGCTATCTCTTGAGTTGGAAACATAATGGGAATGTTAAAGTAGTCCTAAAAAACTGTTAAGAAGATAGGCGCATTGGTATTTTTTTGCTATCTTTGCAACGTCTTTTGATAAATCGTTGCATTTTTGTTTGAAATCAACGGCTTTTTAGACTAGGATGTGTTTGTTTATCCGGTCTGACTTAAACCTAAAAAAATAGAAATGAATTTAAGGAAATATTTAAAGAAAGTTTCGATCGTTTCATTGTTTGCGCTCACGGCTGTGCCCGTGGCAGGTCAAGACCTTCTTGCCCGCCAAGCTCCGGTAGACCGCAGGATGAAGGCTGTCGATACCATCGTCCTGAAACAAACCATCATCAAAGAAAATACGGAGTCGCCGGCAGCACAGCTCTACGACGATTGGTCCAACCGCTACGCCCATCGTGCCACTCAAGTGCCCGACTCTTTCCGCATAGATCTTCGCCATTTCTGTATGCCCACACCCAGCCGCGTGGTGACAAGCAACTTCGGTTCCCGCTGGGGCCGCCAACACAAAGGGTTGGACATCAAGGTTTATATCGGCGATACCATCCGCGCAGCGTTCAGCGGCAAGGTGCGCGTAGTGAAATATGAAGGCGGAGGCTACGGCAAGTACATTGTCATTCGCCATAACAACGGACTGGAAACAATCTACGGCCACCTCTCCAAGCAGCTTGTGGTGGAAGACCAGACTGTCAGGGCAGGCGAGCCGATCGGGCTTGGCGGCAACACGGGACGAAGCACCGGTTCGCATCTTCACTTTGAAACCCGCCTTTGCGGAGTGGCTCTCAACCCCGCACTGATGTTCGATTTCCGCAATCAGGATGTTGTTTCCGATTTCTACGTCTATATCAAGAGCAATTACGAGCACGAGTCTGCTGAGGCCACCCGCCTGCGTGGTAAGGTGGGCAACGGTGGCTACAACCGCGACGAGGTGCAGGGTGAGTTGGCAAACAATAGCAATGCCAACTTCGACAGCAGTGCTGATATGCGCTACCACAAGGTCAAGAGCGGCGAAACGCTTGCCTCGATTGCCGAAAAGCGTGGTGTGACGATCGACACCATCTGCAAGCTCAACCACATCACCAAGGGCAAAGCTGTTCGCCCCGGACAGATACTCAGATACTCATAACCCTATTTATATTCCCATCGTGGAGGGTGTGTCAAAAGTGACACATTCTCTTTTTAACAATTAAAGCCCGAACTTTC
>ERZ1026973.14-NODE-14-length-115867-cov-16.256873_pt1 | contig 115867 bp, 100 predicted proteins | sample MGYA00519562_ERZ1026973 | MGnify/ENA primary metagenome ERZ1026973 (study PRJEB26926, sample SAMN06164670) | human gut metagenome | biome: ENVO:00009003; feature: ENVO:2100002; material: ENVO:00002003 | host: Homo sapiens | place: USA | collected 2012 ...
CCAACAGGAGCAAATCCTGTTTGGCCAAAGGGGTCAAAGCAGAGTGGCCTTTCCACTGAGTAACAAAATTTTTTTTTAGGCATTTCTAAATTTTTGAGTGAAATGCCCGGTTGACGATTCAATGAATTTCTTCGCCGACTTTTCGCCGACTTCTTTACCCCCGACAAAGCAAAAGGGGTTGAAAGTCAACCCCTTAGCTTTATTGTGGTCGGGATTACTGGACTCGAACCAGCGACCTCACGCCCCCCAGACGCGTGCGCTACCAACTGCGCTAAATCCCGATTTGCGAGTGCAAAGGTACGCACTTATTCTGACATTTGCAAATTTTATAGCACTTTATTTTGCCTTTTAAGTGATTTATCGTAAATTTGCACCATATAAAATCCAAGATATGAAGCATCCTCTCCTCCTTTTTCTAATGGTTGTGGGACTCCTTTTGGTCTCGTGCAAAAGTGAAGACGACCTGTCACTCGAGACGGCGGGCATTGACCAAGACGAAGACAACACGACGGCTAAACTTGACGAGTCGTATGTCTATCAGTTACCGGTGGTGTTTCATGTGCTTTATCAAGATGCTTCCGACAAGTCGCAATACGTGGATGCGAACAGACTGAAAGAGATTTTGCAGAACGTGAACGACCTTTGGAAGGGCAACATATACGGCGAAAGCGAGAATATGGGGGTACACTTTGTGTTGGCCAAACAAGACGAGGCGGGAAAGACAATGCCCATTCCGGGAGTGGAATATATCAAATATGAAGGCACTTACCCTATAGATGCCTACGACTTCATGAAGCAGAAAAGCAACCTTAAATATATTTGGGATCCTAATGAGTATATCAATGTAATGGTGTACAATTTCAAGGAAGAAGAAAAGAGTGGGCTTCTGCTGGGCATCTCACACATGCCACTGACCATCAAAAGCGACTCGGCGCTGGCCGGACTGGAAACGACGGAATATCGCAAAATTCCCAAAAACCGATTGTCTTACGCCCCTTGCACGTCGATCAACAGCAGTCTGCACAACGGGAAATCGATCATTAACACTCAGTCTACACGCTATACTTTGGCCGACAAGGGGAAAAAAGGCTATGAATATTCATCGGCCGATGTCAACGTGACCTTGGCACACGAACTGGGGCACTATCTCGGCCTGCACCATGTGTTTGCCGAAGAAAAGAACGACAAGGGATATACAAGCATCGACGACTGCCAGGACACTGACTATTGTGAAGACACTCCCAGCTATAACATCTTGGAATATAACAAAATGCTGACGCAATATATCAAACAAAAAAAGCAGAATCATGAGCAGGTGCAGATGAAGGATGTGGCCAAGCGCATCAACTGTAGCAACGAGAGTTTCCTCTCGGAGAACTATATGGACTATGCCATCAGCTACAGCTTCAGATTTACGCCCGACCAAAAGAAAAGGGTGAGAAACGTGCTCTACTACAGTCCGCTGATACCCGGTCCCAAGAAAAACGGTGCCAACGGTGTACCTCCGGCAACACGCGCATCAGCCGACAACGGCAAGCCCTACGACCTGCCAATCACCATCGTTAAATGAAAAAGAAAATCTTCTTAATACATGCAATATAAAATCACCGCCCCGGAACGTATTCAGGCAACCATCAATCTTCCGGCATCAAAAAGCATCAGCAACAGAGTGCTGATGATACATGCGCTTGCGGGCGGAGACACTCTACCGGACAATCTCAGCGACTGTGACGACACGGAAGTCATCATACGTGCCCTCGCCGCAATGCCTTACGAAATCGACATCAAAGCCGCGGGTACGGCCATGAGGTTTATGACGGCGTATCTTTCTGTGACGGAGGGCAAACACCTGCTTACAGGAACCGACCGCATGAAACGCCGGCCTATAGCACCGCTCGTCAATGCCCTGCGCTATCTGGGAGCCGACATCCGATATGCCGGAGAGACGGGATTTCCACCTCTCATCATAAATGGAAAAACGCTTGAAGGCGGACGCTTGGAGGTGCCGGGAAACATCAGTTCGCAATATATTTCTGCATTGTTAATGATCGGTCCGGCACTGAAAGAAGGACTTGAACTGCACCTCATGGGAGAGATCATCTCCCGTCCATACATAGACCTCACGCTTTGGACGATGCAAGAATTCGGTGCCGAAGCGGAATGGACGGACATGGACATCATCACTGTCAGGCCACAAGTCTACAAGTCTCATCCCTATCTCATCGAGAACGACTGGAGCGCGTCGAGCTATTGGTATGAAATGCTTGCCTTGCAGGGAGCCTCCGGTTCGTCAATCAAACTAAAGGGACTCACAGACGGCTCCAAGCAAGGCGACTCGGTAGTCAAATACCTTTTCAGTTTGTTGGGTGTGAAGACGACATTCGACAACAAGGAAGAGGGGCAGCCCACAACTGTAACCCTCACCCGCCATCGCTGCCTGCTGCCCCGCCTTGACTATGACTTCACGGGCTCGCCCGATTTGGCACAGACCTTTGTCGTGACATGTGCGTTGCTGGACATTCCCTTCACGTTTACCGGTTTGGCCAGTCTGAAAATCAAGGAGACCGACCGCATAGAGGCTTTGAAAGCCGAAATGAAAAAATTGGGCTATCTCATCAAAGACGAGAACAACAACACCCTGCGCTGGGAAGGAGAGCGCTGCACGCCCTCTCTGCAACCTATCGACACCTACGAAGACCATCGCATGGCATTGGCTTTTGCCCCGGCTGCCTGTCGGTTTCCCGGGTTGAGAATCAACAATCCGGGCGTGGTGAGCAAATCCTATCCCCACTATTGGGACGATTTGCGCAAAGCGGGATTCAACATTGAGGAAGTATGATTTATCTGTTATTGGCTCTCGTTGCAGGCGGTCTGCTTGTCGGATTTTTCACTTGGATCGGTAACCGCAACAGCCAAGGCGATGAAGAATGTATCGTCGTCAAGAAAGGTAACTGTACCACATGTAACGGAGAGAACAGCAAGTGTGAGCAGGAATGTATGTTGGAAGCCTCTGTCAAGGACATAGAATACTACAACGACGAAGAACTCGACGCTTTCGCCGGACGCCCGGCCGATGCCTACAGTGAGAGGGAAGTGGAACAGTTCTCGGAAGTGCTCTACACGATGAAGCCTGAGGAGGTGAAAGGATGGACGCGCAGCCTGACCCTGCGCGGCATTAATATCCCCAACCAACTCAAGGACGAAGTTTTCGCATTCTTATGAACATCATCGAATACGCTTTTTTTCAAAATGCCCTGCTGGGTTCGCTGCTTGCCAGTATTCTCTGCGGCATTATTGGCACCTACATTGTGACACGTCGCTTGGTCTTCATCAGCGGCGGTATCACCCATGCGTCGTTCGGCGGCATCGGCATCGGGGTGTTCAGCGGCATCAACCCCATTCTGTCCGCCATGGTGTTTGCCGTATTAAGTGCCTGCGGAGTGGAGTGGCTGTCAAAGCGCAGCGATGTGCGCGAAGACTCGGCCATAGCCGTCTTCTGGACGCTTGGCATGAGCGTGGGCATCATCTGCTGTTTCCTCACTCCCGGCTTCATGCCCGACCTGCCCTCTTTCCTTTTCGGAAGCATTTTGACTATCGGGACAGCCGATCTATGGCTGCTGGGAATTCTTACTGCCATTGTGGTCGCCACCTTTAGTTTTTTTTGTCGCCAAATAGTAAGCGTGGCCTTCGACAGCATCTTCGCCCGTTCACAACATCTGCCCGTCACCCTGATAGAGCATTTCATGATGGCACTCATCGCCATGACCATCGTCTCCACGCTCCGCATGGTGGGCATCGTACTAGCCATCAGTCTGCTCACCATCCCGCAAATGACGGCCAACCTTTTCACGTTCAGTTTCCGGCGCATGATATTCCTTAGCATCGCCATTGGCTGGGCCGACTGTCTGATAGGGCTGGCGATCAGCTATCAGCTCAACGTGCCTTCGGGAGCCTCCATCATTTTTGCCGGTGTCATTGTCTACGCTATTGCCAAGACAATAAAAACCCTTTGTTTGAAGTTCTATAAACGTGAGACTAACCGACTATAGACATATCACCGTCTTGTTGACCGTTGTGACTGCACTGACCATTGCAGGATGCGGCACACAGAAGAACACCGCGCAGAGTCGTTGGTGGCAATCTTTCACGGCTCGCTACAACACCTATTATAATGGTTCGATGGCCTATATCGATGGTTCGTTGGAGAAAGAGCAAGGCAACAAAGACAACTTTACAGAACTGATTCCGCTCTACACCGTGGGCAACAAAGGCAGTAGGGAACTGGGGCTGTCAAACTTTCAACGCGCCATAGAAAAAAGCGAAAAGGCCATCCACCAGCACAGCATCAAACGCAGGCCCGAATGGACCAAGAGCCGGCGCAAAACCGCCAAGGATATAGAGTGGCTCAACCGGCGCGAGTACAATCCTTTTCTCTGGAAAGCGTGGCTGCTGATGGGGCGTGCACAGTTCCACAGCGGAGCCTTTGACGAGGCGGCTTCCACTTTCGCCTACATGAGCAGACTCTACGCAACCCAACCGGCCATCTACGGCCGTGCCCGCGCATGGCTTGCCAAATGCTACATAGAACAAGGATGGATGTATGATGCGGAGGATGTCATTCGCAACATGCAGCGTGACTCCATCCATTGGGCAGCCCAAAAAGAATGGGACTATACATACGCCGACTATTACATACACTCCGGCGACTTTGGAAAAGCCATACCCTACTTGAGAAAAGTCATCCGCCACGAGATGCGGCGCAAGCAGCGTGCCCGTGAATGGTATCTCATGGGGCAGCTGTATGCCGCTATCGGAAATAGGCAGGAAGCCTACAAATCCTTTCGCCGGGTGGTGCGGCTAAGTCCGCCTTACGAGTTGGATTTCAATGCCCGCATAGCCATGTCGGAGGTTATGGCAGGAAGCCAGTCGAAGAAAATGATTGCCAAGTTGAAGCGAATGGCAGCCAATGACAACAACAAAGAGTATCTTGATCAGGTGTACTACGCCATCGGCAACATCTACTTGGCACAAAAAGATACCGCCAACGCCATCGGAGCCTACGAACAGGGCAGCAGAAAAGCTACGCGCAACGGGGTGGAGAAAGGTGTGTTGTTGCTCCACTTGGGCGACCTCTACTGGAATCGGGAGAAATTCAGCGATGCCCGGCGTTGCTATGGTGAAGCCATCGGACTGCTTGACAAAGATCGCAAAGACTATGCAGTGCTTTCCCAACGCTCCAAAGTACTCGACGAATTGGTACCACACACCGAGGCCGTCGAACTGCAAGATTCGCTCCAAGCCTTGGTTAAGATGAATGAGAAAGACCGCAATGCTGCCATCGACCGGGTCATCGCCGCTTTGAAGAAAAAGGAGAAAGAAGAGCGTGCGGCCCAAGCCGAGGCGGAAAGCAATCGGACTCAACAACAGAACAGTGGCGCAATGAGGCCGAATCTGCCCAACGTGGCGTCTCCCAATGCAACTACAAGCACTACATGGTATTTCTATAATCCCACGGCAGTGAGCCAAGGAAAGTCTGTGTTCCAACGCCAATGGGGCAAGCGAGAAAATGTAGACAACTGGCAAAGAAGCAACCGGACGGTTGTGATGGATGTCGGCGGAGCTGAAAATATGACTGATGCCATGCGCGATTCGCTTGTTCGGGCGGCAGAGATGAAAGATTCTCTAGCGCAGATAGCCGACAGTGCCCACAATGATCCTCATCACCGGGAGTATTATCTGGCGCAGATTCCGTTCACTCCCGAACAGATGGAAGCCAGCAATAAGATTCTCGAAGACGGGCTCTACAATTCAGGCGTCATATTCAAAGACCAGCTCGACAAGCTCCGGTTGAGCGAGAAAGCACTGCGCCGGTTGGTAGACAACTATCCCGACTTTGAGCATTTAGACGATGCTTATTATCATCTCTTCCTGCTCTATTCGCGCATGGGCATGCCTACAGTGGCTGAAAGCTATATCAACAAACTGAAAAGGGGTTATCCCAAGAGCCGATGGACAGCCTTGCTTACCGACCCCTACTTTAAAGAGAATGCCCGATTCGGTGTTCATATAGAAGACTCGCTCTATGCAGCCACCTACGCGGCATTCAAGGCCGATAGATACCATGAGGTGAAAAGCAACATGCGCCTCTCCGAAGAACGCTTTCCCATGGGTGCCAACAGGGACAAATTCCTGTTCATCGGCGGTCTAAGCAAGCTCAATAATGGAGATGCTACGGGCTGCGTGGACGATATGAGACGGGTGGTTGAATCGTATCCTAATAGCCGCATCAGCGAGATGGCCGGCATGATCGTTAATGGAGTGAATGCCGGACGCCATTTGCGTGGGGGAAAATTTGATTTGGGTGACGTGTGGAACAGAAGAAGCATTGTGCTCAACGACAGCGACTCCATTGCCAAACAGTTTTTTTCGACCGACCGGAATGCCGACTTCGTTTTTATGGTGGTTTACACCCCCGACTCCCTCAACGAAAACCGGCTGCTCTTTGAATTGGCTAAATTCAACTTCACAACTTATCTGGTGCGCAATTTCGATATTGATATCGAAGATGTCGACGGTCTCCATCGCATGGCGGTCAGCGGCTTCCGCAACTATGACGAGGCCTTGCAATACGCTCATCAGCTCTATCAACAATCCGGCATTGCCAAACTATTGGGCAACAGTCGCTCCATCATCATCAGCCGGCCCAACATAGACTTACTCGGGACGCGTTTCTCTTACGACGACTATGCCAAGTTCTATTCCAAACATTTTGCACCTCTGAAGGTTTCCACTTTCCGTCTGCTCACCGAACCAGCCGAGATTGCGACAAAGAAAGAATCTGAAACGGAGCCTACTCCCGAAGAGATAGACCGCACATTGGATGAAGACGGATTCATCGATAATGGCCTTGACATACTCCCCGAACAGAACAATGTGCCCCCTACGCATACGGGGACACTAATCATCCCCGAGGAAAAGACACCAACACCGGTGGACAAAGGCACTATCATTATTCCCGAAGCCCCGCTTGTCAGGCCAAGCCAACCGGCTACACCGGTCAAGCCGACCACTCGCCCCACCAAACCGACGGGTACGGGCAGCAAACAGACCACCCCGATCGGTAAACCGAACGCTACTGGCAAGACACCAGCGGTCCCTAAACCGGCCCCCACGCCCAAGCAGTCTCCGAAGCCCCAACCCAAGAAAGAGGATACAGGAGTCTATTTTGATGACGGGTTCGGCGGCACATTCACCAGTGGTAAAAACACCGGCAAATCCGGTAAGAATGACCGAAACAAACCGGAAAAGAAGAAGCAGACTTTCGATCTCGAGGATGAATATTACGAATTAGACGGATTTTAAGATATGAGCAACGGATTATTACTTTGGATTGATGACGAGATAGAACTCCTCAAGGCCCACATCATCTTTCTTGAAAAGAAAGGATATGAAGTAACGACAGTCAACAATGGCTCAGATGCCATTGACCTATGTCGCCAGCAAACATTCGACCTCATCCTACTCGATGAAATGATGCCGGGACTCAGCGGACTCGAAACACTCCACAGACTGAAAGAGATTCAGCCTTCCACACCAGTCGTGATGTGTACCAAGAGCGAGGAAGAGAACATCATGGAACAAGCCATCGGTTCGAAAATAGCCGATTACCTCATCAAGCCCGTCAATCCCAGCCAAATATTGCTCACACTAAAAAAGAATATCCACCGGAAAGAGATCGTCACCGAGGTGACGCAGAGCGGCTACCAGCAAAGCTACCAAGAGATTGCCATGCAGATAGCCGACTGCCGCAGCCACACCGACTGGATGAATGTCTACAAACGTTTGGTGCATTGGGAATTGGAGCTGAGCAGCACGGAAAGTGCCATGACCGAGATGTTGCAGATGCAAAAAGAAGAGGCCAACAACGGTTTTGCCAAATATGTCGCCAAAAACTATCTGGACTGGATGAACACTTTCAACCTGACCACAACGGCAGACAAGCGTAGCAGTTCCGCCTTCCAAGGAACTTCTGTCGCAGAAAGACCCGTGTTGAGTCCGGATGTGTTCAAAACAAAAGTTTTCCCACTGCTGGATCAAGGAGAAAAGGTGTTCTTCATCGTAATAGACAATTTCCGTTTCGACCAATGGAAAATGCTTCAGACAGACTTGGGAGACATGTTCGACATCGAGGAAGACATGTATATGAGCATCCTCCCCACAGCCACCCAATATGCCCGCAATGCGATATTCAGCGGACTGATGCCCAACAAGATAGCCCAAATGTTTCCCGACTTGTGGGTGGACGAGGATGAAGAAGAAGGCAAAAACCTCAATGAGGGTTCACTCATCCGGACACAGCTCGACCGTTATCGGCGTCACAACACGTTTAGTTATCACAAAGTGAACGATTCCGGTGGTGCCGACCGGTTTCTGGAAAAGTTTAACGAACTCAAGAACAACGATCTCAACGTGCTTGTCATCAACTTCATTGACATGCTTTCCCACGCCCGCACCGAATCCAAGATGGTGCGCGAGTTGGCTAACAACGAGTCGGCCTATCGCAGCATCACACTCAGCTGGCTACGCCATTCCGTCATGTCAGAGGTGTTTAAAAGGTTATCTCAAGAACATTTCAAAGTCATCGTCACCACCGACCACGGCAGCATCCGTGCTTCCAACCCTGTTAAAATCATCGGTGACAGGAACACCAACACCAATTTGCGCTACAAATTGGGCAAAAATTTGGCCTACAATCCAAAAGAGGTGTTTGCCATCAAGAATCCCTCGCAGGCACATCTGCCGGCCCCAAATCTGAGCACCTCCTATGTGTTTGCCACGGGCGACGACTTCTTTGCCTATCCCAACAACTACAATTACTACGTGTCCTACTACAAAGATACGTTCCAGCACGGAGGCATTTCCATGGAAGAAATGCTCGTTCCGCTCATCACACTGAATCCAAGAAAAAGATAAGAATATGAAAATCAAGATCGATTCATTAGACAACATCCATGCTGCCGCCAAGCAGTTTGTCGACAACATGGGCACCAGCAAGGTGTTCGCTTTCTACGGAAAGATGGGGGCCGGCAAAACAACATTTATCAAAGCCATTTGCGAAGTGTTTGGAGTGGACGATGTCATCACCTCCCCCACGTTCGCCATCGTCAACGAATACACGGCCGCTTCGGGAACCCCCATCTATCATTTCGACTTCTATCGAATCAAAAAAATAGAGGAAGTCTACGACATGGGCTATGAAGATTATTTCTACAGCAACAACCTGTGCTTCCTTGAATGGCCCGAGTTGATAGAAAACCTCCTGCCCGGGGATGCCGTGCGAGTGACTATTCGTGAGGAGGAAGACGGAACAAGAACTGTGGAGACAGTCTGAGGCAGCCCTCCCGACACGGCTGACACGCGGCTATACCAACCAACAAAAATCCCGCAAGGCAATGTGTCCTTGCGGGATTTCTTATTGTAATGGCAATTTTATTCATTTGCCCTCGCTGTTTTCTACTTACAGAAGCTGTTTGAACTTCTCGTCAAGTGTCTCTTTATTGGCGGCACCGACATACTTGTCTACCAACTGCCCTCCCTTAAAAAAGAGAATCGTGGGGATGTTGCGCACACCAAACTGCATGGCTACATCATCGTTCTCCTCTACATCACACTTGCCTACAACAATCTTACCGTCGTAGTCATTGGCCAGTTCGGAAATGACGGGACCCACCATCCGGCAGGGGCCGCACCACGTTGCCCACAAGTCAACCACTAATGGCAGTTCGCCATTCTTATAAGTCTCGAAATTCTCGGTTGTGATCTTTACTTCCATTTCTTTATTCCTTTTTATTAACTGTTGTTTAATTCATTCAATCGAGTGAGCAGCGCTCTCCATGTGTTCTGCAAACACCATGCCAACCGTCAGTTGATGTGAAATTGCATCTGGGGATGCGACTCAATGTAGTTAACCAGTGCCTTGCTCACATCCACGGTCTTGTCTTTCGAACGCAGCGACACAAAGCTGTTAGTCTCCAAGTCACGTATTTGGAAAAACACCTGAGTGGGGCCCGGGTTGTCACTGATGATAGTCGAGAGGTCGTTGACCAGCGTCTCGTCCACCGCATCGCTGTCCATCGAGATGGTCAAACGCTCTATACGTGTGTTTTTCACATCGTTGAGAAACTGCACGTTCTGCACCTTCAACTCCAGCAGATCGGGATTGTAGGAGAAACGCTGCACGCACTTAGCCGTGACAAAGACGGTGCAACCCACCGTGAGCCGTCCCTTCCAGTTGCTCCAGTCATCGCCGAAGAGTGCCAATTCGCCCGGTGCATCGAAATCTTCTATGGTGACAAAACCAAACGGCTTGTTGGTTTTGGCGGAAAAACGCTCGCTCACATTGGTCACAATGCCACCGAATGTCAGTTCTTCACGCTCTGCCAGTGCCTTTTTGTCACTGTCACGTCCCACCTCCATACATTTGGTGTTGCATATACTTTTCAGTATCACCGTATATTCGTCAAGCGGATGAGCCGAGAGATAGATGCCCACGAGGTCGCGCTCTTTGTTAAGTTTCTCTATCGTGCTCCACACCTCCCCCTTCGGTACCGGCGGTGTGGCTATCTCCACCATGTCCATACCCCCAAACAGGCTGTTTGTTGCCTGCTGCTGATCGAGCTGATAACGCTGCCCATAGCGCACCAACGAGTCGAGGAAGACTTCTCCCTTCGAATTGACACCCATATACTGTTCGCGTTGCAGTCCGAAACCGTCGAACCCGCCACTGAGTGCCAGGCTCTCAAAAGCCTTGCGATTCACGCAGCTGTAGTCCACCCGTTGGGCGAAGTCGAAAATGTCTTTGTAGGGCCCGTTTTTCTCGCGCTCACTGACAATGGCCTCCGCAGCCGCAGTACCCATGCCCTTGATGGCTGAGAGTCCGAAACGGATTTCTCCTTTTCTGTTTACACCGAAGCCGCTGTAACTCTCGTTCACATCGGGCCCCAGTGTGGAGATATTCATCGACTTGCACTCCTCCATGAGCTTAGTGATTTCCGTAATCTGACTGAATCGGCGGGTCATCAGTGCAGCCATAAACTCGGCCGGATAGTGAGCCTTAAGGTAGGCCGTCTGATAGGCCACCCACGAATAGCACGTGGCATGCGACTTGTTGAAAGCATACGAGGCAAACTTCTCCCAGTCGCTCCATATTTTCTCGAGCACTTGCGGGTCGTGGCCGTTCTCCTGCCCCTGCTTGATAAATTTCGGCTTCATCGCATCTACGATGGCCTTCTTCTTCTTTCCCATGGCCTTTCGCAGCGCGTCGCTCTCGCCTCGGGTGAAGTTGGCCAACTGTCGCGAAAGCAACATTACCTGCTCCTGATACACCGTGATGCCATAGGTGTCTTTCAGATATTTCTCCATGCAGGGAATGTCATATTTCACGAGCGAAGGATCGTTCTTTCGTTTGATGAAATCGGGAATGTAGTCCATGGGCCCCGGCCGGTAAAGAGCATTCATGGCGATGAGGTCTTCAAACACCGTGGGGTGCAGTTCGCGCAGATACTTCTGCATACCTGCCGACTCAAACTGGAATGTGCCGATGGTGCGGCCCTCCTGATAGAGCTTATAGGTGAGTTCGTCGTCAATGGGAATGTTGTCCAAGTCTACCACGTCGCCGGTCGTCTGTTTCACCACCTTGCAGGCCTCCTTCAACTCTGAGAGGGTCTTGAGCCCCAAGAAGTCCATCTTGATGAGTCCGGTGGACTCGATGACATGGCCGTCATACTGGGTCACTGCCGTCTTTTTGTCAGGGAAATCAGGGTCATCGGCCGTGGAGATGGGCACCCAGTCACTGATGGGATTGCGGCAAATGATGAAACCGCAGGCGTGTATGCCCGTTCCGCGCACCGTCCCCTCAAGCATCTTGGCATATTTGATGGTGTTCCGCTCGCGCTCGTCTATCGACACGGCAGCCTCCTGCAATTCGGGCGTATACTTAATGGCGTTGGTCAGATTCATCTTGGCCCCATCGGGCAGACGGTCGGGGATAGCCTTGCAGAGGGCATTGGAGCGTTCGAGCGGCAGTTTCTCCACACGCGCCACATCCTTGATGGAGTTTTTGGTGGCCATGCTGGCGTATGTGATGATGTGCGCACAGTTCTCGTGTCCGTACTTGTCCATCACCCATTGCAGCACCCGCCCGCGCCCGTCATCATCGAAGTCGGTATCAATATCGGGGAGATTCACACGGTCGGGGTTCAGGAAACGCTCAAACAGCAAGTCATATTTCAGCGGGTCTATCTTCGTGATGCCCAGACAGTAGGCCACTACTGATCCGGCAGCCGAGCCACGCCCCGGGCCCACCATCACGCCCAATTCCTCTCGGGCCGCATTGATGAAGTCTTGCACAATGAGGAAGTAGCCCGGAAAGCCCATTGTCTTCATCACATGGAGCTCGAAGTCAATATGTTCTTTCACCTCTTCGGAGAGTGGGTCTCCGTAAAGTTTTTTAGCCCCGTCGTAAGCAAGCTTGCCCAAATAGTCGGCTTCAAACTTGATACGATAAATCTTGTCATAGCCCCCCAGACGGTCGATGACGGCCTGTCCGTCTTCTGGCGAGAGCTGATTTTCGCCTTTCTCGTCGCACGTAAATTCCTTATACAGCTCCTCTTTCGAGAATTTCTGCCGCCACTGCTCCTCCGTTCCGAAGTCTTCCGGAATGGGGAAAAACGGCATGATGGGCCCATGTTCAATACTGTAAAACTCCACCTTGTCCAAAATCTCAAGCGTGTTGGTGAGCGCATCGGGGATATCGGAGAAGATGTCGTTCATCTCCTGCTTGCTCTTAAACCACTCCTGCTTAGAATATCTCATGCGGTTGGGGTCGTTGAGGTCGGCCTGAGTGGAAAGACAAAGCAGGTGGTCGTGGGCCTCGGCGGTCTCTTTGTCCTCAAAATGGCAGTCGTTGGTGCAGATGAGTTTGATACCGTATTCTTTGGCAAACTCTATCAGCACCTTGTTGGCCCGCTGCTGCAAGGGATAGGTTTCGCGATTGGCGAGAACCGTGGGGTCAGTCACTTCGTGGCGCTGCAGCTCGAGATAGTAGTCGTCGCCGAACACCCGATGATACCACTCGCAGGCTTCGCGCGCACCGGCGATGTCGCCTTTCAGTATTTTGGCGGGTACTTCGCCGGCTATACAGGCCGAGCAGACGATCAGGTCTTCATGATATTTCTCCAGATCTTCGCGGTCGGTACGCGGCCGATAGTAGTAACCGTCCACCCACGAACGCGAGACGAGCTTGATGAGATTCTTGTACCCGTTGTAGTTTTTGGCCAACACGATGAGGTGGTAGCCCGAGTTGTCGCCGTGCTCCTTCACCTTGTCTTCCTTACGGTGGCGGGCCACATACATCTCGCAGCCAAAGATGGGCTTGAAAGGCTCCTTCCCCTCTTTCTTGCGTTCTTTGTTCAGTCCGGCACAGATGTCGGCAAACTCCTTGATGCCGAACATCACGCCGTGGTCGGTAAGTGCCATGCCGCGCATACCGTCGTCCACGGCCTTTTTCACAAGATTGGCTATCTTCGACTGGCCGTCGAGGATAGAATAATAGGTGTGTACGTGTAAGTGTACAAAATCTTCCATCGGCTGTCAATATTGTTTTAAAATTGGAGTGTAAAGTTACGGCTAAAACCTGACACAGCCAAAAGAATGAGTTGAAAAATTTGCGGCTGTCATAAAAAAAAACTATCTTTGCAAACAAATTGAAAACCTGAACCTTCAATGGGAAAAAGAATAAAGAAACTCAAGAAAATCAGAATACATCGCGAAGGAACGGACACGCTCGTCTTCAGTGCCGTGGCCATTGTGGCCATTGCGCTGCTGCTGTGGTATGCCGTGCCCACAAAAGTTCCTTTCTGGGGCTTCGTGGCCGTGTTTGCCATCATCTACGGCGTTGTGCTCAACTTCTACCGGTGTCCCAAACGTTTCATCAATCTGGAAGATACCGACAAGATAGTCGTGGCCCCGGCCGACGGCAAGGTGGTGGTCATCGAGGAGGTGGAAGAGACGGAATATTTCCACGACAAGCGACTGATGATTTCCATTTTCATGAGTCTTTTCAATGTACATGCCAACTGGTTTCCCGTTGACGGAAAGGTGAAATTCGTGAAGCACGAAGACGGCAACTACCACAAGGCATGGCTGCCCAAGGCCAGTGAGGAAAACGAACATGCCGACGTGATGATCACCACGCCCGATGGGGTGGACATTCTTTGCCGTCAGATAGCCGGCGCCATGGCGCGCCGCATCGTCACCTACGCTAAGGAAGGTGAGGAATGCTACATCGACGAGCATTTGGGATTCATCAAACTGGGGTCGCGTGTCGATGTGTTCCTGCCGCTGGGCACGGAGGTCTGCGTGAAGATGGGACAGTCCACCACGGGCGACCAAACCATTATAGCAAAACTGAAATAACAGAACAACCGTTCGCCCAAGCCTACGGCCTACTTGGCAGAGAGCTTGGGCGTTTTTATATTTTATCAAGGATGGCAAACTCAATCACGAAACACATTCCCAACACCCTCACCTGCAGCAACCTCGTTTCGGGCTGCATAGCCACCGCCTGCGCCTTCGGCGGCTCTCCCCGCTGGGCACTCACATGGATCATCATCGGTGCCGTGTTCGACTTTTTCGATGGCATGAGCGCACGCTTGCTGGGTGTTTCCTCACCCATCGGCAAGGAGTTGGACTCGCTGGCCGACGACATCACTTTCGGTGTGGCGCCGTCCACCATCATCTTCTCCCAACTCTGGGTGATGGAATATCCTGCCTTTCTGGAGCCTTATCGCGAATTTCTCCCCTACTTTGCTTTCGTCATGGCGGCTTTCTCGGCTCTCCGACTGGCCAAATTCAATCTTGATGAGCGGCAGACAACCTCTTTTATCGGCTTACCGACTCCTGCCAATGCTCTATTCTGGGGCTCGCTCATCACGGCCAATCCCGGATGGATGCAGCATGGTTGGTCATTGTTGGTAGTGCTCCTCATGGTGTGCCTCAGTAGTTGGCTACTCGTTTGCGAACTGCCCATGTTTGCCTTGAAATTCAAACACTGGGGATGGAAAGGCAACGAAGTGAAATACGTATTTACCGCCCTCTCCGCTCTCGTGCTGATTGTGTTTGGCTTGCTCAACGGCTTCTGGATGGTCATTTCACTCTATTTCCTTGCCTCGTTGGCTTTGTATCTCTCAGGCAGCAATCCTGACTCTACTTCCCAACCACGTCAAGACGCGTCATTATGACAGCCATATTCCAATTTTTACTGTTCGTCTTCGTTGCCATCACCGTCTTTGTCGGCTTGGCACTCTACCGCATCTACCGGCAACTGCACGATGCCACCCACCGCTTCCGCGAACGGCCCCAACAACGCGAGGCCAAAGTGGGCGACAATGTCATCATCGACCGGCGCACTCCCGAAGAGACCAACAAGAAGATTATTCCTGAAAACGAGGGGGAATATGTAGACTTCAAGGAAGAATAACGGTCAAGAATTATCCCCCCTCATTTGCATTCCCGCCTTTTCCGGCGTGTATCTTATTTTTATTCGTCGTTACCAACATCTCCGTCGGCAAATGAAGCGAATTTATTCACGCAGCATTCGTATAATTTGCACAATTCGCCGTCAACCACTTCTTTGTCGGCGAATGAAGCGAATTAAACGAATTTAACCCACGCAGCATTTGCAGCATTCGGATAATTCGCCGTTAACCATACATTCGTCAGCGAAAAAAGCGAATGAGGCGAATTTATCTCACGCCTACATTCGCATAATCCGCATCATTCGCCGTAACCCATTATACATTCGCTGACGGAGACATGATTCTATTCATGCACGAGGGTGCCTATCTCCTCGCCATCCATCACCTTTTTGAGATTGCCCACGATATCCATGTTGAACACATAGATGGGCAGATGATTCTCCTTACACATAGTGGTGGCCGTGAGGTCCATCACCCGAAGATTGCGATTATAGATTTCATCGAAAGTGATGTCCTTAAACTTCGTGGCAGTGGGGTCCTTCTCCGGGTCGGCCGTATAGATGCCGTCCACGCGCGTACCTTTAAGCATCACATCGGCCTCAATCTCGATGCCGCGAAGCGAACTGCCCGTATCGGTGGTGAAATAAGGGCTGCCCGTGCCGGCCGAGAAGATGCACACATAACCTGCCTCCATAGCCTCGATGGCTTTCCACTTGCTGTAAAATTCGCCTATAGGCTCCATGCGGATGGCTGTGAGAACTTTCGTTTTGACACCTATCGCACCGAGAGCGGAACTCAAGGCTAGCGAATTGATTACCGTGGCACACATACCCATCTGGTCGCCTTTCACACGGTCGAAACCTTTCTGACTGCCGCTCAACCCGCGGAAGATGTTGCCCCCGCCAATCACAATGCCTATTTGCACCCCCATCTCGTGCACTTCCTTAATCTGCCGGGCATAATCGTCCAGACGCTCTGCGTCGATGCCGTAGTTCTGCTTGCCCATCAGGCTCTCTCCGCTCAATTTGAGCAGAATGCGTTTAAATCTTGCCATAATTATCTATTTTATAATGTGAATTTCTAACTTTCAGCTCCCACCCTTAACTCCTCACAAATTCCACTTCCTTGAAAGCATAGCTGCGTATGCTCCCCTCGCGGTCGCGAAGGATGAGGTGTCCATCGTCTTCCACTTCGACAATCGTCCCCTCAAACTCACCGTCTTTGTCGCGATAGCGATAGAAGTCCGAACGGCGGTAGAGGGCTTCATGATAACGTTGCGACACCTCGCCGTAACGCCCTTGCCGCAGCAATTCGTAGTAGTGCTCGAAGGCATGGAGAATTTCATGGAGCAGGTGTTCGCGATCTATTTCGCGGCCTAAAAGCTGATAGAGAGAAACGGGATTGGGGGCGTCACTGCGGAACTCGCGCTGATTCACATTCAGCCCGATGCCGAAGATGCAACGGCCGATGCCCCGGCTGTTCACGGTGGTCTCTATGAGCGTGCCGCTAAGTTTACTGTCACGCCAATACACATCGTTGGGCCACTTCAGCGTAACGAAGTCGATGTAGGCATCGAGCGTCTCTTTCAGAGCCAAGGCCCCGGCCATGGAAAGCAGGAACTGACGGCCCACAGGCATCCAACAAGGATGCACCATGAGCGAAAAGAGCAGGTTGGCCCCGGCTTCGCTCTCCCACGTGTTGGTGCCCTGTCCCCGCCCGGCTGTCTGATAGTTGGCTACGGCCACGGTCATTTCCTCCTCACCGACCGGTGGACAATCGTGCAGATAGCGATTGGTGGAGTCAACGGTTTGCAGTCTGATGATGTTTGTCTTCATCCGTATTTTCCTTTTATCACACAATGACCATAGGATTGAAAGCATCCACGATGTGTTCTATCGTCTGTGCCTCCTTTTGGTCGCCGATGATGGACACAATGTCGAAACGCAACGGAGCCGACACGCCCAGCGACTTCACATAAGAATCGGCTGCACGGGCTAGCCGTTTGATTTTCTTGACATCCACAGCCTGCTCCGGCTGTCCGAAAACATTGGTCTTCCGCGCTTTCACCTCCACGAACACCACCGTCTCTCCATCATCGGCCACGGCCACAATATCGAGATCGAGCTTTCCCTGCCGCCAGTCGCGGTCGCGAATCACATATCCTTTCTGTTCCAAATATTTGGCGGCCAGTTCTTCGCCCCATTTCCCCAATTCGTTATGTTCGGCCATGTTTTTAAACAGTTAATCATGCAAAAATAGCAATTTTATCTAACATGGTCAAACTATTTTTCGTATTTTTGTACCCGCCAAACAGTTGTTTACAGAGAATGAGCCGCCCTAAATAAGGTGGATCAACAATATGCACTCTTATGGAAATACAGAATCTGACATTCTACTATCCCCGACGCAAAAGACCGGTGTTCGACAAATTCAGTCTGACACTGAATCCGGGGCATATCTACGGACTTCTCGGCCCTAACGGCGCCGGCAAGTCCACCTTATTATATTTAATGTCCGGACTGCTCACTCCCACGGCCGGCGGTGTGCGACTGAACGGGAATGATGTACGGAAGCGTCGCCCGACGACCACAAGCGAGATATTCCTCGTGCCCGACGAGTTTGAACTGCCGGCTGTGACCCTCCGGAAATACATTGCCACCAACAGTTGTTTCTATCCCCGGTTTTCGATGGACGACATGGAGTGCTACCTGAAGACTTTCGGCATGACGGCAGATGCGCATCTCGGTGACCTCTCGCTCGGACAGCGCAAGAAAATATTCATGAGTTTTGCCATGGCGACCCACACTCGTGTGCTGCTGATGGACGAACCCACCAACGGGCTCGACATCCCCGGTAAGCGCCAGTTCCGCGAATTCATCACGCAGGGACTTACTCCCGACCGTCTGTTTGTGGTGTCCACCCATCAGGTGAAAGACGTTGAGAGCATACTCGACCAAATACTTCTCATCGACCGTAGCGAAATTATCCGCAATGTGAAAGCGGAGGAAATAGTCGAAGAGCAGACTGCCGACGGCACGATAACGAATGGAGAGATAGATCTTGAGACTTATTTTGAGAAGGCAATGGCAGGAAAGGAGGTACACAATGACTAACGATTTTTTCACTTCCCGGCGGTTTCGGGCTTATTTTCATAAGCTGCTGACCGAGCATTGGCGCACCATCTGCGTGGCAACGGCCATTCTTTTGGGCATCATGCTTGTCGCAGAGATATGGACGGCTTTATCCTCCTACTCCTATTACTTTTCTCTGGAAAATCCTGAATCGAACTATGACCCGGCACGAGAGACGCTTTTCTTCACCGGTGCTCTGATATTCCTTGTCGGCGGTTGCATCTCCTCCTCCCGATTGTTCACCGACGGGCAGCGGAAAGCCGGGCGCATCCACGTGCTCACAACGCCCGTCAGCCCATTTGAGAGTTGGCTGGCGCGATGGCTCCTTTACGTGGTGGGCTATATCGTCGTATTCTTCGCCTGTTTCTATCTGGCCGACTTGGTGCGCGTGGCCATTTTTGCACCGCTGTTGCCGAAGGTCTCGGTCTCCTTTGTCAGCATCATCCCGAAAAGTATTTCCGACCGGGAGACCTATCCTACCATGTGGTTCTTCTATTTCTTCTTCACCTCATGGTTCGTGCTGGGCAGTTTCTTTTTCCCCAAACGACCGTTGTTGGCCACAAGTATCTGTATATTTATTATCGGCATGCTTTTCTTTTTCGTATTATTGGGAGTGATGGATCCGTTCATCAATCTATCCGACAGGCAATCGGCCCTTCTGAAAACCATCGCCAATCTGTGGCTCATCCTGCACGGACTGTTGAACTGGTGGCTGTCTTATCAGCGATATAAGGAAATGGAAATCATCGACCATCACTAAACAAGAGGAGGAAAAAGCATGAAAAGGACAACCATCATCACTATATCCGCGATAGTCTTCGGTTTCGTTTTTTGGAGCACCCTGCCCGGTCTGCTTTCTTCCGTGAAGACCAAGACCTTGAGCATAGACGACACGGAAACCATCAATTTGAAGGACTTGACAAGTCTGACCTTTCTCATGAAACCGGGAGCCGAGGATGACTACGAGGAAGAAGGACTCTTCGGTGACTACACTTTTGACATTACGATTCGGGTGGACGATCATGCCAAAGGGGTCCGCATCACATATCCTAAAGACCTTATCACCGCCCAAACAGAGGGAGTCACAGGAAAGAGAAACAGAAGTGACATCTCATTGCGGTTCGCCCGAAAGTTCAAGGACTTTGTGACAGAGGGGGGCAGACAAATCATCTCCCAAAACAAAAAATATGTAGGGTTTCAAGAAAAAGACGAGATGTTGAACGCGTACACCATCAGTGACATTCCCGTCACAATCGTGATGCCGACGGAGAAGCTCATGACGCTACTCAGCGACAACGACTCTCCGAAAGGCAAAAGGCTCAGGCTTCACACAGCATATACATTGACCATAGAGAATCTGAATAGCGAAAACTTCAATTTTGCAGACAGTCTGTCTTTGTCTTTGGTCAACTGCAACATCCGGAAGGCCCATATCGCGGTTATGGAGCACTGCCTGACACTGGATAACACGCGCATCGGCGACTTGACGTTCGAAGTATATACAGAGGAAGGACAATACACTTCGTCCACACTTTCCACCACGGGGAAATCGAGTGTGGAGCATGTAACAGTGAATGGGACCGGAGATCTCAGCCTTGACCACCAGACATTCAAGAGTATAACGGCCCTCCCGTCTTCCGGAACGTTGCTCAACATCACGCTGGAAGGAATCTCGGAAGAAACAAATATTAAAGGAACAGCGCAAAACAAATGGAACAACTCGAAGTCGACGAACAATACATGCGAAAGGCCTTACAAGAAGCTGAAGCAGCCTGCCAAAAAGGTGAAATCCCCATTGGGGCGGTAGTGGTGTGCAAAGGGCGCATCATATCGCGGGCACACAATCTGACAGAGACGCTGCACGACGTGACAGCCCATGCCGAGATGCAGGCCATCACAGCGGCAGCCGATCTGCTCGGAGGGAAATACCTGACCGACTGCACCCTCTATGTCACGGTAGAGCCCTGCACGATGTGTGCCGGAGCCATCGGTTGGGCACAAGTGCCCCGCATCGTCTATGGCGCCCCTGACGAGAAGCGTGGCTACCGGCACTACGCCCCTCACGCCATGCACCCGAAAGCAGACATTGTGGGAGGCATTCTTGAGGATGAATGCCGGGAACTGATGCAAAAGTTTTTCAGAGACAAACGATAACACTTTCGCCCTCAAAAGATCGGGCCCGTCAGAGCGAAAGCACTTATAATCATTATCGGATAGGCTTGGGAATAATCCAACCCATGGGTGACGACAGAGAGAATGTTGGCCAATCATGATAAGTGGCTATCGACACGGGTAAGAACAAGCTTTACAAAAACAGGGGTGCAAAAATTCTCCAACCAGAGAGGAAAACCGACTTTAAGCCACCTAAAAACCCCACCGTTTTTCAGGTTCGGGCCCTTCGAGTTTGCAAAAGAGCCACAGTTGGGAACCGAAAGGGCCACAGTTGCGTCGCAACTGTGGCCCTTTTGCAGGTTCATTCGGCCTCTTTCAGACCTGTTTTCAGACTCAAAAATATGTTGATAAAATTCAACTTGCTGATTATCAACAGTTAAGAAGTGCCTCCAAAATTCGCATATTTTCGCCCAAACGGTTTCCCGGCGAGAATATCGCACATACAGAAGCCGAAAAACAGTAATTCGTTTTACAAAAACTAACGGCTGCTACTTCACAAGCACCACGAGGTATTTGCTTGTTGACCAGAAAATCTGCGGATTGGTGATGCGCAGCACATACTGGTTGTTGGCATCGCGCTGCAGCGTGTAGCTGGTTGCCGGATGAGCCGTAAGAAGCTTGGCCGACTTGGAGTAGAGCTTGATCTCCTTGTCCACACGGATGTCAATCTTGGTGAAATAGTTCTTGTTGAAGTTAGAGCGAAGCACCTTTCCGTCTTCAATGATACGCTGGTTCTTCAACTCCTTCTTCGTGCCGAAGACAAACCATGCCGTATTGAGCTGCTTGTCCTGCTCGTTGATGACCTCAGACTTTTTCGAACTCTCGGCATTCAGATTGTTCACATCGGTGTTCAGGTTGTTGATGGTCTCATCGAGTTCGGAGATGTGAATGTCTTTAGAGTCGAGCTCCACACGCAACTGCTGTAGCTGGCGATCCTTTTCGCTAAGCTGCTTCATCAGACTTTCGATGGTCTTCTTGAACTGTTCGCCCTTCATCGAACTTTCCCGCATCTGCTGACGGAGCTTTTCGATAAGTTCGCGGTTCTCCTTCATACGCCCGGAAATGAACTTGATGTTCTCACGCAACTGTTGGGCGCGGTTGGCCCCTTCACCATCTTTCATCAGACTGACACGGTTTTCAGCCTCACTGATCTGTCTGAAACCCTCCTGAATCTCATTCAGCGTGCCCATCATATCGTTGATTTCATTGTCTTTTTGCTCAATGATCTTATTCAACGAGTCGTTCTGTGTCATACCGGCCAACTGGTTGGCATTCTTGTTTTCGGTGCAGCTTGCCATGACTAATGCGCCCATGCAAGCAATGAACAACAACTTTTTCATCATAATCTTTCGTTTAAGTTATTTTCTTTTTGGTATTCTTTCCTGCAAGTACAATGACAAATTCTCCCCGAGGTTCGGTCTCCTGAAAATGGGTAATGACCTCTGCCAAAGAGCCGCGCACGCTCTCTTCATGCAATTTCGAGATTTCACGGGCCACACTCACCTGGCGGTCTTGCCCAAAGATTTCGGCAAATTGCCCCAATGTTTTGAGCAAGCGATAAGGCGATTCATAGAAAATCATCGTACGCGTCTCATCTACAAGCGACTGTAAATGAGTCTGCCGTCCCTTCTTCTGCGGCAGAAAACCTTCAAAGCAAAAGCGGTCGCAAGGCAGTCCTGACGAAACAATGGCAGGTATGCACGCCGTAGCCCCGGGAAGGGTTTGCACAGTGATGCCTGCGCGGGCAGCCTCACGGGCAAGGAAAAAGCCGGGGTCACTGATGCCCGGAGTGCCCGCATCGCTAATAAGGGCCACAGTCTGCCCCGCTTTGAGACGCTCTACAATGCCTGAGGCTGTGCCATGCTCGTTGAATTTATGGTGTGACATCAAGTGGTTTTGGATATCAAAGTGTTTCAACAGAATACCCGATGTACGAGTATCCTCTGCCAACACGAGATCGGCCTCCTTCAGTATCCGGATAGCCCGAAGCGTCATGTCTTCCATGTTTCCTACAGGAGTAGGCACTATATACAATGTACCCATAGATGTTACAAATGTAGCTAAATAATCCATGAATACAAAAAAGGGACTTAATTCTTTGCATTTTTTAAAACGTCTTTGTAATTTTGCAGGCATTATGATGGAAAACTTAACGGGAGAAGCTCACCGCCCGGGAAGAATAGAAGTGGTGTGCGGCTCCATGTTCTCCGGCAAAACCGAAGAACTTATCAGGAGGATGAAACGGGCCAAGTTTGCCAGGCAAAAGGTCGAGATTTTCAAGCCGTCTATCGACACAAGATATTCGGACGAAGATATCGTCAGCCACGACCGCACCTCTATCCGTTCCACCCCCATCGACTCTTCCGGTTCGCTGTTGCTGTTAGCGTCGGATATCGATGTGGTGGGCATTGACGAGGCTCAATTCTTTGACGACGGTTTGGTAAGCGTGTGCAACCAGCTCGCCAATCGGGGTGTGCGCGTCATCATAGCAGGTCTCGACATGGACTTCCAGGGATTACCGTTTGGCCCAATTCCTGCACTTTGCGCCATTGCCGATGACGTGACCAAAGTGCATGCCATCTGTGTGAAATGCGGAGCACTGGCCTATGTCAGCCACCGTTTGGTGCATAACGACCGCCGGGTGCTGCTCGGTGAGAAAATGGAGTATGAACCGCTTTGCAGGGATTGTTACCAAAAGGTATTGAAGGAGGAAAAAGAACATGAACGAACAAAAGATTACGTTTGACAAACTTGTGAGATGGGTGGGGATCGGAGCACTCATCCTTGCCGTCCTCTATCTTGTAAACTATTTGAGCGGTGCACTGCTGCCTTTCTTCATCGCTTGGCTTTTTGCCTATCTGCTCTATCCCATCGTGAAATTTATCCAATACCGGTTGCATGTCAAAGTGCGTGCATTGGCCATCATCGTCACCATGATACTCGTCATAGCAGTTATCGCCGGAGTAATCTATCTCATCATTCCCCCTATGATAGAACAGTTTGAGAAACTCGGCGAAGTGACCACCAAATGGCTTCATACAACCACACACACCAACAACCTCACCACCTACATACAAGAATGGTTGCAGGCTAACCAATCGGAAATAGAAAAGTTTTTTAAAAGCCGCGATTTCAGTGATGCCATCAAGACAGCCATGCCACGGCTCTTTTCGTTTGTGGGACAAACGGCCAGCGTGGTCATGAGCATCATCGCCTCCATGATCACCTTATTATATATGTTCTTTATCCTTCTCGACTACGAACACCTCACGCAAAACTGGATAAGAATATTCCCACAAAAGAATCGTCCATTTTGGCACGAACTGATGCAGGATGTAGAACGCGAACTCAACAACTACATTCGCGGACAAGGATTGGTAGCCCTCTGCATGGGCATCATGTTCTGTATCGGTTTCACCATCATCGGCTTCCCGATGGCCATCGGCCTGGGTATCCTCATTGGCATCCTTGACTTGGTACCTTATCTTCACACCTTTGCACTGATTCCCACAGCCTTTTTGGCCATGCTCAAAGCTGCCGATACAGGACAAAACTTTTGGTGGGTATTCGGACTTGCAGTCATTGTGTTCATCGTGGTTCAGATTATCACCGATTTCATCACGACACCCAAGATTATGGGTAAGGCTATGGGGCTCAATCCGGCCATTCTCCTGCTCAGTCTTTCGGTGTGGGGAACTCTCCTCGGCTTTATCGGACTCATCATAGCCCTGCCTCTTACCACACTCATCATAGCCTATTGGCAACGCTATGTGACCAAAGAACATGCTCCAAAGAGATCCAGCATCTCCAATGAGCATTCCGCAGACGATCCCAATTCTCCAGACTTCCAAATACATTCAGAACCTCAAAAACCTCAAATTTGAATTCGTATTTAACAAAAAAGGCAGAATAATTTGTTCAATTCAAAAAAACATCGTACCTTTGCACTCGCTTTTACAGATACACAAAGCCGAAACATTTGCCTCATTGGTAAAGATTAGATAATAGATCCGCTAGCTCAGTTGGTAGAGCACAACACTTTTAATGTTGGGGTCATGGGTTCGAGCCCCATGCGGATCACAGAGTATTAAAAAGAGGATTTCAGCAATGAAGTCCTCTTTTCCGTTTATACAAGCCACTTGTTAGCTAAGTTGCACATTTAGAGGAAGTTATGCTAAATGTTGAACCTGCGGCTAACAGGACGTAACGGGAATTAAAAAGCCCTATCGGGAACAAAATGTGTTACCAATATGTGTTACCACCCCCCAAAAATGTGTTACCACTTGTACATGATGACCCCAAAATTACTCCTTTAGCCGATTTAATTAGTTAAATTATGCTAAAAGAGAATGTAACGGTTATTTTTGACCGAAAGAAACAAGTAGAGAAACGTGGATCTGGCAAGGTAGAATTACGCATCTATCTTGGCAGAACTGAACGCAAGTACATTTCTTTAGGTGACTTCCCTGCTGAAAAGTGGGAAAAATTTGCTTCCTCACCACAGGTGAAAGCCGAGCGAAGAAAGTGTGAACAGATTGTCGGAGCTATGGAGCTACTGGGCAATGAAATGACAATTGCCACTTTCGATGCTTATTATTATGGTGTAGAACAACAGCCTACCTTCATTTCCTCTCCTAAGAAGATAGCCCCCACAAAGTACAAGGTGAAAGTTCAACCTTCCATCAACCTCATAGAATACATGAAAGAGCATATCGAGGCTGAAGATATTAGTGAGGGTACTCGAAAACACAAGCAATGCACGCTGGACGCATTGAAGAGATTTGGCAAGATTCAGAAGCTGACAGACCTGACAAGCAACAATCTAGTGGCTTTTGATGAATGGCTACACGACGGTACGCGATCAGATGTCGGAATACATACCTATCACAAACATCTGAAAAAGTATTCTCACTTATTATATATTGAGGGTAAGATTGAAGTAGATCCATATACCCAGGTCAAATTCAAACGTGGAGAGTGCAAGGAAAGAGAGCCTCTGACAGAGGCTGAGCTACAAAAGTTGAGAAAGATTAAGTTGGACGAAAAATTAGATAAGGTTCGAGACCTGTTCGTCTTTTCTGCATACACTGGGCTGGCCTATTGTGATGTGCAGGCCTTTGATTTTGAGAAAATGACAGAACAGCAGGGAAAGTTGTATTACATAGATGGAAGCCGTATCAAGACTGCATCGAAGTTTTTCACCCCTATCCTGGGACCAGCCATGGAAGTGCTAAAGAAATACAAGTTTGTCCTTCCTAAGATTTCAAATCAGAAGGCAAATGACTTTCTTCACCTCATCGAGACTGCCCTGAAGTTGAACAAGCCGTTGACTTTTCATGTTGCCAGGCACTCATTCGCTACATTGGCTCTCGCACATGACATACCTATCGAGAATGTATCGCGTATGCTCGGACACAAGAACATACGGACTACACAAATCTATGCTAAAGTACTAAAGACCACGATAGAACGGCACGCTGAGAATCTTCAGCGGGCAATTAGATGATTTATTGACACACCACATAGAGCCATACCTCCCACTTCGAGGTATGGTTTTATGTTTTACGCTCCATCAGATAATTCACCAGGTAGGCAATGCCACCAAAAATCATCCACAAGACATACAAAAAGGCTTTAATCATCCAACCTAACAGCTGGAAGATGGTCCTGACCATGATATATACGAAGAGAAACACTTGCATCTTAAAACATTATTAGTCCTACTAAAGATACGAAAAATAACTGAGGAAAACAAGAAAAACACCATCTAAAACATTGATAATCAGTAGTTTTTTTGTGGTTATATATTCTCGTAATGTCACTATTTCACGGCTTCGGTTTTTCGGCTTTTCTCGAAGCAACGGACTCGTGACTTCGGTTTATCCCAATATCAACAAATCGGGATTTCGATATTCCAATTTCACGAAAACTCTTTTATTGAAAAAAGGGCGAGGGACATTGCAACTCATCATTTCTTGCTAACTTTATTACAGACAAGCAAGTGGCGGGACTACATTTCCCTTACGGAGTTTGGGTAGCAAGTTGTACTTTTGTGCGGACAAAAGTGAATTGCCAACTCTGTCAAGTTGGGAATTATTCTTCGCAACTCAGAATATAAACAGAAGAATATGGAACGGAAAACGAAAAGACTCTGGATAAGGATTTCAGCACAGGATGCCGAACTGATTAAGCAGAAAGCGGTCAACTACAAGACGGTCAGCAGTATGATATGGGATGCCATCAAACAATTTGACGACACGGGAACAAAGCGGAAGATAGCCGCGCTCAACGAGATGACGGCTCTTTACAAAAAGTATCAGCAGGACTTGGCATGGATGGGCGGCAACTTCAATCAGGTGGTCAAGCGTGCCAACGAACTGGCGATAGCCAATGAGCTGACACTTCCCTATTTCGAGAAAGTGCTTTACCCTCAAATCATGGGGCTGCAAAAGCTCTTAACAGCGGTAAAAAAGGAACAGCATCAAATAGTCAAACGATTAACACGATAAAGCGAAAAACTGTCATCGGTAAATACCGATTTACCGTTTCCATCTTCTCACGATAACGCAAAAACACAAGAAAACAATGATAGCAACCATACTTCCCTCCAGCACAAATTTCCATGCCGTCGAGTACAACGAGCGAAAAATTGCCAAAGGCCAGGCAGTACTCCTTGAAATGAAGAACTTCGGTTATGTGGGAGCCGCTGATGGCTACACTCCCGAACAACTGCAACAATACCTGATTGACTATTCGGCAAGAAACGAGCATATCCGCAAGGCGCAGTTCCATGTGGCCATTTCCTGCCGAGGACATGAATATTCTCAAGAGCAACTTTTGGATATTGCCCACCAGTATCTTCACGAAATGGACTATGATGATGAGGGGCAGCCGCTTCTTATATATGCGCACAATGACACCGACAACAATCACCTACACATCATCACCAGCCGGGTGAATCCCAATGGCCAGAAGATAGACCACAGTCACGAGCGCATCCGCTCGCAGGAGGCCATCAACAAAATTGTTGGCGAAGATGAGGAATTGCGTGCTGGTTTGTTTTTGAAGGAGGCCCTTGGTTACAATTTCAATTCGCTTACTCAATTCAAAGCCATCATGGAGGCATCCGGCTATGAATGTTTCGAGCGTGACGGCAACCTCGAAATTGCACGTGGCGGACGGGTACGAACAAAAATAGGAATGGAAGGTTTGACCGCAAAATTCTCTGTTATTGATGAAAAGAAAACCTACAAACGTCGTAGGCAACTGGGGGCTGTTATGAAAAAGTATCGCAACATGGTTGCCAGCCGCAGTGAACTGTCAGACATCTTGCAAAAGAAGTTTGGTGTATCGCTCGTCTTCTTTGGTTCAAAGGACAAACCATACGGTTACATGATAGTGGATCACTACAAACAAGCGGTGTATAAAGGAGGCAGTGTGCTCTCTATCAAACAACTGCAACACTTCATGAGCGAAAAGGAACGAATCAATAAGGTAGAGCTCTACGTGGATGCCATGCTGGAGGATAATCCCCGGATGATTGCTTACGAACTCAACAGAATGTTATGGCGACAGTATGGTACTCGCATTTCCAAAGGCTGTTTCAGGCTGCTCAATGGCAGGGAGGTCGCCCTGAGCGACAGTGTGCAAAAGGTATTAAAATTCAACTTTATGGTGCGCTGTGTCCAGGCCTTTTGCCCCACCAACGAGGTGGAGCGTGATATACTCTGTCGTATCTGGAAGATTGAAAATCCCCACCTTATTTATATAGATCCTCACAGCAAACCCAACAATGGCTTTGCCGTAGAAGTGCTGAACAATCTGGCTGCATCAACCGAGAAGCAAGACTTGTGGGCAGCATTAAAAGAAAATCATCTTGCCATTTTCAGACAAGGTGACGAATACTATTGTGTCGATTTCTCGCACAAGTGCATTTTTAATTTGGCTTCAGAAGGTATCAACTTCAAAGCCTTGCTCCCTGCTCTGCAAGTGCTCCAACCTATGTCCATCCACGACACTCATCATTCTGATAGCATCCTGAAAAATATTCTTTCATACCAGACATCGGCTTCCGAAAGAAATGCAGAATGGGAAGTGGGTAGTAAAAATAGCTATGAGGTTGATGACGAACGAAGCCTGAAACGATAGACTTGTAAGCCCATAGACCAAGAAGAGCCGGGCAAGTCGCCCAGCTCATGTTCTATCAATAAATTTTAGATGACTTGTAAGCCGAGGTCTGATACCAGTTGGTATCATGTTTATACCTTGAAACTGCTATAGTCGGACTGATTCCATACTTTTCAGCTTCTTTTGCAATAGCCTTCACTACAATATGCGGCGATAGGCTACTGCTTTTACCTGAAAGTATTTTATTCCAAACTTCACATGGAATTAAATGCTCTTTAGCAAAGTCGTTTGCCTCTTTTTCCCTTGGATCTTTTGAGTAGATAGTTCCTTCGATAGAGATGAACGATGTGTGCTCTTCTGAGAAGTGCTTTTCGATATGACACAATTCATGAAGAACATCAAATGCTAATTTATCAATATCATTATACCGATAGGTAACCGTCACTATAGGATGTTGGTTTACATAAGTAGAGAAAGCATCAACAGGGGTTTTATCCAACTTTTCCACTACAACATAACCTATACCGTTTTGATAAAGACTATCCTTGATAGCCTTGGCTGTAAGTTTCCGCTCATTAGCCAATTTCGCGATTGTATCGGCGGCCTTTATTCCATTGCCATGTACATAAGTCCTTTCTACTTTTTCACGTGAAGTTGCCAACCAACTCAGCAGAAGCCAAGTCTGCATATTCTTTTCGTCAATCTGAACCTTGTCGCTATGCTTATATAATCCAGCTACTTGCTTACTCATCTCTACAGATGACAGCAGGTCAAAGGAGAAAAGCGATTTTATTTCTTTCACCCGTTCAAGGAGGGGAAGAACTGCTAAATTCAATTTCTTATAAAGAAGTTTAAGATTGAACACACGAGCACATGCGTCCTCAAACGAACGTGCATTTTGTTCTTCCGATTGTTTCATGCTGACAGCTTTGCTGTCATACATATAACCATTGTGCAAGTTCATCCAGGTTTTATAGGGAATCCCTAAATGGTTTTCCAGCTTCATGGCCAGATCGTCGTTCAGATTGCGTTTGCCACGAATAAACTCACTCAGATGGGTAGCTTGCATACCTATCTGCTTTGCAAAGTCCTTTTGCTTGATACCACGTTCCCGCAACTCTTCACGCAAGATTTCTCCTGGGTGGATTGCCCTAACAGGAACCAATCTGTTACTTCTTGTTGCCATAATGTGTACTATCAATTTCAATTAGTTCTACTTCGATGCCATCCTTTGTCTCCTTGAACAACAGGCGTTCTACCAAACCGTTTACAAGTCGAACAGAGCTTAGAGGCTCTTTCTGCTGATATCTTAATTTCTCATAGTGTAAGAAGCTGAAATTCTTTAGTTCGTCTGTACACTCTACATCATAAATGATTCCTACTGCCCGGATGTAGCCATCTACCAAACGCTTATTCTTGCATATCTGCTTGTATTTCTTGTCTTTGGTTTTGCTTGTTCATACAGCTCAGATAAGGCTTCTTCCTTGAAGATTATATTCATGCGGTGAAATGTATCTTAGCCTTTATGCTGCATAAGATAAGATAAAATTCCCAAATATGGTAATTTTTTTTAATGCTATTATTGTTCACTATATACATATTTAACTTTTCTACATCTTTTTATAAACTACAAGAAGAATGTTTTTGTTATTATCCCATGATATCGTTTACAATTAGAATCATAGCAGAGCATTACCGGATATTTTCATCTCCTGTAGTTAAACTACGTTAAAGAAAAAAGGATTGCAACCTATAATCCATATTCCCAATAAGTTGTGCGTACTATCACTACCTTACTATAAATGTGATTATGGCTTGAAACCATCACCAGAATATCGGCATTATCGTGCTTGCTGACAAGTTAATAGCCTCTTGCAAATTTCATTTCCATTTTTTATCTTTGCCAATGATTTCACGATTTAGCATCTTCCTCATTTACCTAATTCGCAAGATACCTATTTCTCGAAATAATGCTACTGGGGCCCAACTCCATTTGATAACCGGCCTACCAAAAAGGAGTTTGTTATTATCACACAACTAATAACAACTTCGACAATGAGAGACAATATCATGTTCACCTTTGCCAATCAGAAGGGCGGTGTCGGTAAGACTACGCTCTGCACTATGTTTGCCGATTACCTGGCGGCAAAGGGAGAAAGCGTACTCGTTGTGGATTTTGACCGACAGCAAACCATTTACTCCAAACGAAAGGAGGATGTAGAGAAATATAGAGGGGTACGTTTGCCTTATACCGTACAGCCTTTCGACATCAAAGATACCAATAACGTCAGGGAGTTTCTTACCAGTCTGCGCGAGGGTTACAAAGGCATCGTGCTGATGGACACACCCGGCAACCTGTCGCAACAGGGATTGGTGCCTATCTTTGCCCTCAGTCATTACATCGTATGCCCCTATCAGTTCGAGGCAACTTCCATCAATTCCACCGCTACTTTCATCGGCTTCATCGCCAAGCTCCAACGTATGCTGCCCATCATGAAGTGCCAGTTCGTCTTCGTGGTTAATAAATGGGACAAACGGTATGGCAAGAAAGCGGAACTGGAGCTGTGGGATAAAACGGAGGAAAAGCTACGCCACTTCGGACTGGTTACGCCACGCATAGAAGTCAAGGCGGATCTGCAACGATACAACACCATTGAACTGATGGGACCACAAAAGGACATCGTATCACCTACCTTCGACTTTATGTATCAACAGATATTCAAACCTAGAGAGCAGACAAAATGAAAGTAGACATTTCCCATTCGCAGACGCTGCCTACCAACGACCTGCTCAACCTGCCCGATATAGACGGGGTATTTAATGAGGTGAAAGGACCATCTGTTCCACAACCCTCGCAAACTGCGCCCAAAACAGTGCAGCCCGACATCCACCAGTCTGATGACAGTTGGCAGCTCTTCCAGCAGTATGCACAACAATACGGCTACCGTGTCAAGAAGTACGACCGCAAGAACTACGAGATAGACAACGAGGTGGTGGAGCTGCTGAAGCTCTGCAATATCAACAATATGTCGGTTACCGACATCATCAATGCCGCCCTCCGTGCCTTTATCGGCACCAACAATGGCTACCTCAAAGAGTTTCTACGCAGTAACGATTATATTGTCAATAACCTTCAAAATCATGTATAGGCAAAATATTATCTGGACCGTATCAATGGTGGATTTCCTTATCGACCACCACAAGGAGATGAACAATACCGCTTTAGCTGGACATTTGGGTATTTCTCTGAGCTGCCTACGGCGGAAGTTGCATGAGTTGGGCTTACGTAAACATCCTGTCACCAAGGCAATGACGGCGACTGACACGGTCAGGCGGTTATATAACAATCACTCTCATAGTGAGATAGCACTGCTTACAGGTATATCTACTAGGTCGGTTTCACGAATCGTTAAAAAGTACCACCTTGAAAGAACGGTAGACGAAACCCGACAGATACGGTCGCGCAGCAGGAAGAGCATCATCAAACGGGAGAAGGCCCGCGTGTTGTTCGGACTACCACAAAAAACAAACATCAAGGTGGTGGGCAACAAGAAACGTGTAGTCTTGAAGAGCATCCTGAAATCGTATGGCTATCTGGCCATTCCTGGCCATAACACCTTATATTATAATGAACAGCTGAAGCGCAGACCGATCCGTGAGAGCAATGGGCAGAAGTTGGGATTGCAGTTTCAGCCAATGAGTGTCTATCTTGCCATGCCGGTTCAATGCCCATCGTTCACATAATGCCTATTGCGTATGAGTTTTCAAATATTCCTCGGTTTTATTGTGACTTGCTACCTCTGCTATTACTTGGGTACGGTGGCCTACGACCTGCTGGCAGGCAGAAAGCGTGCTGCCAGCGAAGACGATAAGGTACAGGAGGAAGCCATTGACATCTCCGATGAAGTAAGGGAATTTACGCCTATCCTTATCACTCGCCCCATCATCAATAAACAGAAGACTGCTGCCCTGAAACGAAAGCAGACAGCAGAACTCTTGATGACCGGCGGTATTGAAGTAAACAACCTGCTGGTCAAGGTGGAAGACCTGTCGAAAGACGGTGAGAACAGCGAACTGGGCAGCTTGCTTGCCAAATGGAAGGAGTTTGATCCCGAAAGAGGGGACATTTCTCCATAAAACATACCAACCTTTTATCTTTAATATTTCAGACCTAGCACTTTAACTTGTTTGACTTTCGGCTTTAACCTGGAATTGAATTTCAAATTTAATCCATTCGATTATGTCGCAATTGAGAAAACAAACAGTAAAATGCATGGGACGTGCTTGGAGTTTTGCGAAGTGTCAGTCTTTGAAATTAGCAGTAAGCGTGGGAATGTTCGCCATGAGTACTGGAACAATGCTGGCCAACAGCAAGGGTGCTGGCGGATTTTCCAAAGCTACCACGGAGATCTCTTCGTACCAGGTCCCTGTTTCCAACCTGATGAAGGCCATCGCAGCCGTCATCGTGTTAGTAGGAGCGTTCAATGTGTATTTCAAGATGCAGAACGGCGACCAGGACGTGAAAAAGACTATCATGCTCACCATCGGTGGCTGTGTGGCTTTCATCGCCATGTCGGAAGCTCTTCCGCTCTTCTTCAAGTAATCAATCGGTGGGAGCCGGACCTGCAACCAAGCGTCTGGCTCCTACCAAATTTCAAAGTTTTATGGAAGATTTCTTTCCTATATACAAAGGCATACAGAAACCGTTGGAGTTCATGGGAATCAGAGGGCGTTTCCTAACCTTTGCCGCCATTGCCATCGGTGTATCCTTTCTCGGTTTCATCCTTTTTTCCATCATCCTGGGCAAGCTGGCTGGCTTTATTGCCATGATTGTCCTTGCCCTTGTTGGACTGGCCACCATCTACATACGGCAGCGAAATGGGCTTCACGCCAAGCATCGGAATAAGGGTATTTACATCTATCATGGGATTTTCAAACACTAACGGTTATGGCACAGCAAAGAAAACCTTTCGATAAACTTTTCTCCCAGTTGCAGGACATCAGGGATAAGGACGGGAAACTGCTCAATACGGTGCTCTGGTCCCAGAAGGGAAATCCGTCCGTACTCTTCGAGATTGAGAATCCCGTGCAGCAATATTGTACCGATGCTGACCTATATTGCCTCTTCCAGGACGTACTGGCCAACATTATAAAGACACTCGGTGAGGGGTATGCCCTACAAAAACAGGACATCTTCTGCAAGCAGGAGTATCACCATGAGCCGGAGGGAGAACAGGAGTTCCTGACCGAAAGCTACTTCAACTACTTCGAGGGACGGGAATATACCGACATACGCACCTTCCTCATCGTTACGCAGGAGTGTGCGCACAATGCCTTCGTGAAATACGACGCCAAACGATGGGAGAACTTCCACGTCAAAGTAGCCAAGGTAGCTGACATTCTGCAAGAGAAAGGTATCGCCCACCGCAAGCTGAGCAAGTCGGAGATAAACGAGTATCTTCACCGCTTTATGGCATTCCAGTTCAAGCAGGGTCCATTCTCCATGACCAATTTCAAGTGTTCTGACGAGAACCTGAAGATAGGCGACCGGACGGTGAAGTCTTTTCCCTTGGTGGATATAGATGAAATCAATATGCCTAACTTCGTGAGGCCGTTCCTTTCGGTCAACATCAATGGCACCTACATTGCCACCGACCTCTTCTCTTTCCTGACGGAGATACCTTATACTGACTGCGTCATCTACAATCAGGTCATACAAATACCTGCCCAGCGCAGGCTTATGCGCAAGCTGCAAAGCAAGGCGAAGCGCCACGGCTCCATGCCCGATCCGTCTAATCGCATCGCCAAAGAAGATATAGAACGGCTGTTGGACACACTGGCTGTGGATAGCAAGCTGATGGTTTATACCAATTTCAATATCCTCGTCAGTTGTCCGCACGACAAGATAACGTCGGTTACATCGTACATCGAGACGAAACTCTACGACTGTGCCATCATGCCCTCTCGCTCGGCTTATAACCAGCTGGAGCTCTTCACGTGCAGCTTTCCTGGCAATAGCTATGCCTTCAATCCTGATTACGACCTTTTTCTTACGCTGTCGGATGCAGCGCTCTGCCTATGCTTTAAGGAACATCTGAAACATTCTGAGGAGACGCCGCTCAAAACCTACTATACAGACAGACAGGGACTGCCTGTGGCGATAGACATTACCGGCAAGGAGGGAGTACACAAATACACTGACAATGCTAATTTCTTCTGTATCGGACCCAGTGGCAGCGGTAAGAGTTTCCACATGAATAGTGTGGTGCGCCAGCTTTTGGAGCAGAATACGGATGTGGTGATGGTAGATACTGGAGATAGCTACGAGGGTATATGCAGCTACTTCAGTGGCACCTATATCACCTACTCCAAAGAGCATCCCATCTCCATGAATCCGTTTAAGATTACCAAGACGGAATACCGACAGAACTTCGGAGAGAAGAAGAACTTTCTCAAATCGCTTATCTTCCTCATCTTCAAGGGAAGCGAGATGCCTTCAAAGATAGAGGATGCCATCATCAATCAGGTCATCGTGGAGTATTATGACGCTTTCTTCCATCCCTTCCGTGGTTTTTCCGCAGAAGAGAAAGATAGGTTGCGCCACCGGCTCTTGCTGGAGGATAAAAAGAACGGTGAGTATGAGAAGTATGGTGAGAAGGTGGAGCATAGCTACTATCAAGACTTTGAGGGATATGAGGGAAACACTTCTGCAAGTGTCAATGCAGAAAACAGAGATACCATCTTTTCTGAAGCCGAGGTTGCGCATCACTTCAAGGCAAAACGTCAGGTGGAAAAGCTGCATGCCCTAGTCAATGACCAAGCTGCGACAGAGGGTGAGAAGGTGGCTGCCAACCGTCAACTCATGCGCCTCATGGCTGAGGTAATCGAAGGCAGCTACCTCATGCACATCGAACAGAAAATCGAGAAGATGGAGCAGCGTAGACGTAAGATGACGGTCAGGAAGCTGTCCTTCAACACCTTCTATGAATATGCGCTGGAACGTATTCCACAGCTGATGACCGAAAAGAAGATAGCCTTCGACATTGACAACTTTGCTGCCATTCTCGAACAGTTCTACCGTGGTGGCGAGCTGGAGTGCACGCTGAACAACGATCTGGAACAGTCACTCTTCGATGAACGGTTTATTGTCTTTGAGATTGACAAAATCAAAGATGACCCTGTGCTGTTCCCTATCGTGGTGCTCATCATCATGGATGTGTTTCTCCAGAAGATGCGTATCAAGAAAGGCCGAAAAGCTCTCATCATCGAAGAGGCATGGAAAGCTATCGCCTCGCCTACGATGGCAGAATATATCAAGTATCTCTACAAGACGGTGCGTAAGTTCCACGGCATCGCCGGAGTAGTGACACAGGAACTGAACGACGTGATTGATTCTCCCATTGTCAAGGAGGCTATCATCAACAACAGCGACGTGAAAATTCTGCTTGACCAGGCCAAATTCAAGGATCGGTACGATGACATTGCGGCTATCCTCGGACTGACAGCGGTTCAACGACAGCAGATCTTCACCATCAACAGTCTTAACAGCCACGAGGGCCGGAATTACTTCAAGGAGGTATGGATATGCCGTGGACAGGTATCGGATGTGTATGGTGTGGAAGAACCGCCTGAATGTTACTGGGCCTACACCACGGAACGGGCGGAAAAGGAAGCCCTCAAGATTTACACGAAGCATTATGGTGGTAACATCCAACGGGCCATCACAGAGATAGAGAAAGACCGCAGAAAGGTAGGGATAAGCAAATATCTCGATTTCGCGCGGCATGTCAACGAACATCAAAACATTATGAGCTTATGGAAAAGTTAAGGATAATTTTCGTTCTGGCGATGCTCCTTGTCTTGCTGAACATTCGGGCTGGCTGGCGTGTGGTGATAGACAAGAAAACCACGGCCGCCGTTATGTCCAATGCTGCTTCGCAGAAACTCATAGAGGACAGGCACAACGGGCGTCTGGATTCCATCAATACCAAGCAAGAGAAGCTAATGAAATATACCGCTACGATGGCAAGCATCAAGGAACTTTACCAACTCTCCATGCAGAACATCACTGGCTTTGGGGAAGAAAGCAGATACTACGGTGAAATCGTCTCGCTCACAGCCGGCATCTTCAAGGATGTGCCCATCATGCTGGACCAGCTCGGCAAGTCACCGGGCAAGAACTATGTGGTATGCCTCAATGAGATGACCAATCTCGTGTCCGAGACGCAAGGACTGGTACACGACTTTGTGGATATTGTAAACAACAGCAAGGTACGCAATCCTTTGGGCACGGCCAAAGATGACAGCAAGGACGACGGATATAACCTGCTCAACCGCTATGAGCGGCTGACGATGACCAACAAGATCTACAGTCGTCTGCTTGAAATCCACTATAAGTTGGAGGTTATGGTGATGATGTGCCAGTTCGGTAACAACTGGGGGGATGTGCTCATGGCCATTGACGTGGAGTCGTGGGCTGCCTATATCACGGCTCAAAACTCCGTTGACGGGTTGATTGATAACTGGAACGGCTTGGGTGTCTAAAAAGTTTGGCTTATGAAAAAGGCATGGAATATAAAAAGATATGGGCTGTTGTTATGGAGCTTCATGGTAGCAGCTCCCATCTTTGCCGATGTTATACCGACGCCGAGGGATCCGCTAACCATTGAAGCCCTTATCAGTCTCCATAAACTCATCAAGGGTGAAGAGGACAAGGCCTTGGCAAAGGTGGCAACGAGTTTTGGTGAACAGAGCATCATCACAAAGGGTGCTACCAAGTTCAATGATGTCAGAACGACCTTGGACAGCAAATTGAATAATGGCTATTCCTACGTCATCTTAGCCAGCGCATTGGGTTCGACAGTCAACAGCATGTATCGCTTGATACAGGAGTACTCCCAGTTTACACGCTCCACTTTTCAATATACCTTCAAGAAGCCGATGGTGGCATGGTACTATACAGAAGCGAATATGGCTTGTGCAAGAGAAATCAAAAACATCAAAGCCCTTTATGCATCGCTTGCCGCCAGCGGTGTCAATGTAATGAAGGCCTCGATGGACGAGAAACTTCACCTTATCATGGAGTTGAAGACTTCCATAGAAAACATGAGAGGTATCATCGATGGTGCCAACGTCTGGTGTAGCATCATTACCGTCGACGGGGTCAGATACGATTATATTTGGGACATCCTCAACAGTGAAGTGACGGACAAAATAGCAGAAGGAGTAATTAACAAATGGAACGGTATATGAGAAAATTTCTATTCATCACGGCTGGGTTACTTTATCTTTCCCTGTCCGCATTTGCACAGCATCCGACCTACGATGACCAGAAGGAAAAGCAGTGGAAGTCGATGGAGAATGGACCATGGGACTTTGCTCCAGCATGGTATTATTACTTATTACACAAGAAATATAGCGGTGGTGAGGCTTACTGGCAATGGAGATTTCTCAAATCTGGCTGGAGAGTTAGGTTTAAGGAAAGTAAGTCCAGCGTGAAACGCATCATGCCCACTCGCATCACCTCCGAAGAGACGCAACGACAGAAGATGAAGGAAACCGAGCAGGAACGTGCGAAGATAGAAGAACTCTACAAAGAGGAAGTGGCGCGTGCCGCTGACAGGAATGTCGATTTGGTTTATTCCTCCTTCAAAGCCGACTTCGACCGTATGCAGAAATCTATTTCCGACGGACTGCTCTTCTGTATGCAGAGAAGCAGGGGCAAACTGAAATTTCAGGTCGATGAGCTGACCCGGCAGAACGAGATGATTTGCCAGGATATAGCCTATATCCACCGGACGGGTGTGGGATATGAACTTGAAAACGCCAAACGGCAAAAAGCCTACCAACAATATAAGAAACAGATGGAGGAAATTGTCAGCCGCGTGGCGCATCTTGTAGGCATGGCGCAAAACTATTATAAACGATAAGTTATGGTTACAGATATTTTGATGAATATTGCAAGTCAGCTACTCACCATGGGACTGCCCTCTATCGACCAAAGCCTTGAGAAGCTGCTGGTGGCGATGGAGACTTTTCCGAAGTCGGCGGTGCTGGGCAACACCGTGGGCTACGCCCGTGTCATAGGCTTGTGCCTCGCCCTTTGTGTGGGTTCCTACGAGTGCTGGATGATGATGCTTGGACGTAGGGCGATGGACGTAGTGAAACTTCTCCGCATCGTGGGACTGTCCATCTGCATCACTTACAGTTTTTGGATCTGTCAGGAACTGGCCCGACCGGGCAAAGCGTTGGAGGCGACCACCAAACAGATGGCGAGCAGCAAGAACAAGGAAGTGGCTGCGCTGGAACTCAAAGTAGCACAGAAGCAGTCGGACTATCTCAAACGACTCCGCCAGGTACAGGACAGTATTGAGACAGCGAAGCAGGTACAGACCATCGGGGAGGATGCCCATTGGTGGGATAAGCTCATCTACAACATGGAAAATCTGGGCACGACCATCAACAACTATGCGCAGCGAGCCACCGTAGCCGCTGAGACAAAGGTGTCGGAATGGATAAACGACGTGATACGTTTCATCGGTGAACTGATATTCCAGATGTCGTATTATGGCATCTTGGTAGCCCAGCGTATTTTCATGGCCATACTGGCCACATTTGCCCCCATCATGTTCGCCCTCTCGATAGTACCGCCATGGAGCAGTGCATGGTCGCAATGGATCAGCAAATACCTGTCCTTGTCGCTATGGGGATTTGTCACCTATATGTGCCTGTACTATATCGATTTCATCCTGATGTATAACCTCGGCGAGGACCTCACCGCCTATGGCAGGCTTCTGCAGGGACAGGTGAACTCTTGGGGACAGATAGGCGCTTTGGGCATTCAGGGCATCGGCTCCAACTGCATGTATGCTATGGGTATGCTGGTGGGTGCCTATATCATCCGTTTCGTCCCTGAAGTGGCATCATGGCTAATTCCAGGTGGTGTGAGTTCAAGTGCCGGCAGTGCAGCCGGAGGTGTCGTAGCAGGAGCCGTAGGCGGAGCTGTGGGCAGTGCCGCTTCTACTGGAGTGGGTATAGCTTCAGTGGCGACACCAATGGCGGGTTCGGCTGTCTCTGGTGCGGCGCATCTTGGTGCAGCTGGTATGGCAGGAGCTGTGAGCGGCGCAAGTGGCTATTCCGATGGCGGAGTGGCTACTATGGCTGGAGTCATGGGAGGCGCTGTCTCAGGTATAGCGAAAGAGGCCAAACACATGTTCACAGAAAGCTCTGCTGGCAAGGCGGCATCGAAGATGGGCAACTCCATGAGAGATTCTTATAACAGAGGAAAATAAACTAAAAACGACAGGATATGTTAATACAAAGTTTGGAACAGAAAACAAGACTCGCGCTGACAACTGTACTGCTGACCATCATCGGCAGTACGGTGGTCTGTGCCTGCTGCATTTTCTACTGTGCCAAGTTGGTAACGGAAGAGCGTAATCAGATTTATGTCCTCGATGGCGACATTCCTTTCCTCGCTGAAAGGAGTAAGCAGGAGGCGAATTTTGTCATGGAAGCAAAAGCGCACATCCAGCTCTTCCATCAGTATTTCTTCAATCTACCGCCCGATGACGAATATATCAAATGGACACTGTCCAAAGCCATGTATATGGCAGACGGTACGGCACTGAAACAGAAACAGGCGATGGAGGAAAACGGTTTTTACTCGGACATTGTCTCTTCTTCGGCCGTGTGCATGATCATCTGTGACTCCATCAAGCTGGACGAACACACTCGGAAATTCAAATACTACGGTACGCAGATTATTAAACGTCGTTCACGCGACATGAAACGCTCTCTTATTACGGTGGGCAGCATTGAGAATGTGCCCCGGACAAGGAACAATCCGCACGGTCTGCTTATTACCAACTGGAGAACATTGGAGAACAAGGATTTAGACTACTAAGGGTATGAGGAAGAAAATGAAACGTGCGAAAGAAGCCAAAGCCAGATGGGAACAGGAAACCAAGGGGAAGCTGGAGTCCTTTATAAGGAAGCTCTCTTTGCAATGGAAGATACGGGAACGGATAGATGCTGCCAACGCATGGGCTGTGAAACACCCGAAGCGTACGGCGGCCATGACCATCGGTGCGCTGGTCTGTTCGCTCTGCTTGGGGATAGTCGTGTCCCTCTATACTCCGCAACCCAGCAAGGATATTGTGGGGGAGATAGAGAATGTGCAGCCTATGTTCGCCGGACTGCAGAGCATACAGAACGGCAAGAACGTACAGGTTCGAGAGGTCGAACAACTGGCTCTGCGAGGACAGCGGCTGAAATGGGAACTGGATTCCTTGGTGCGTATTCCTATCAAGACGCATCAGGATTCCACGCTTATCATCTATAAATATAGGCAGCTCGAAATGATAGTGACAAACTTAAAACATTAATGATATGAAAGAACTGATTAAGAAATTCTTGCTTAAAGCTGGACTGAGAAAGGAGGATGATTCGTCGAGCGCTATACGGACGGAGACTAATGCAGAAGCGCAGGGCGAAAACAAGGAAGAGTCCGACGAAAGGGAAAAGACAAGTCCGAAAGAACCTCCAGTGGTGAAGCCCTTATCACAGGGCAAGAGTTGGCGGCGCATCGATTTCAAGCAGCCCAAGTATATCTTTCCATTGGCCATCCTCCTGCCCATCTTGTTCTTAGGCTATGAACTGATTGGTGTGTTCGGAGGGCAGGACGATGCCCAGAAGGGTGTTGCCACCGACAGTATCAACGCTTCGCTGCCCACAGCAGCCAATGATGAAATGGGGGACAAGATGGCGGAGATGAACAAACGCTATAACGAAGAAGATGCGGCATCGGCAGTGAACGGCATCGGTGAGGACCAGCCACAGCAAGACTCGCTCAGCAACAGTTATCAAGAGCATGAGCTGGACGATATAGACCGGCAGAATGCCATCAATGCACAGCGGCAGAAGGACATGGAAGCCTTGCAACAACGACTGGAACAGTCTCGGAAGCACATCAATGCCTATGAGGGTGGAAGTTACGGCAGTGCATCCAGATACGGTTCTGGCAGCAGCTATGACCGTAGATCCCGACAAACGGAGATGGATGACTATGCAAGGGAGTTGGAAGCGATTCAGAAGAGAAGCCTTGCCCGGCAAAAATCCTTGGAGAGGAGCATGGGCATCGGCGATGAGGATGAAAGTGTCAAAGAATCAAAAGTGTCACAACCCTTCAATGCACCTAATCGTAAGCCCAAAGAGAAACCAGCTATTGTCAAGAAGGTAATGGAGGGTAATGCGGATAAGTTCAACACCGTCAGTGCCGAGTCTACGGCGGAGGTTCCGTTGATACGCGCCATGATAGACAAGACGACCAAAGCACACGAGGGTACGCGCCTCCGCTTCAAACTCCTCGATGATGTGACGCTCAAGGGAACAAAACTGAAGAAAGGCACCTATCTCTACGGTACGGTGACGGGATTCGGTCAGCAGCGTGTTATGGCTTCCATTACCAGCATATTGGTTAAAGATAAGTTCATCAAGGTGGGACTATCCGTCTATGACAATGATGGCATGGAGGGCTTTTATGTGCCGGAATCGGCATTCCGTGACTTGATGAAGGATGCCAAGGCGAACGCCTTGCAGAGCAATATCAACTTCGATGGTGGGTATGGTGGCGGACTGAGTTCTGAGGCAGTGGCTCTGCAGGCCCTACAGAACATGTACCAATCAGCAACCTCTGCCGTATCTGCCAATATCAGAAAGAACAAGGCACGAATCAAGTACAACACCATCGTTTATCTGGTCAATACCAATGCTGAGTAGCATTCAACAATTCATCAAACATTAGAAAATATGAAGCAGTTTTTAGTTATCTTGGTTGCCCTCATGGGATTGTGTGGCAGCCTTCAGGCACAGAAAATGTATAAGAACATTGAGGCAGACTCGGTTTCGGTGAGATATATCCGCAACGCAAGGCCCACGGACAACTACATCTTTGACGAGAACAGACGCAAGGATGTGGTGTTTGTCAACGAAGAGGTGACAACGCATCTGCTGATGCCAGAGAATATCAAACTCGTGGACATTTCGACGAACAAGATTGTAGGTAACCAGTGTACGGACAATATCGTGCGTATTAAACCCTCTGGGAGAATGTACGACAATGAGTTGGTAGGTACAGTTACCGTTATCGGTGAGCGGCATATCGTACAACTCAACGTGGTTTATACTGCCGGACCAGCGAAAGCCAACTCCATCTACCGCATCAAGACCAGGGGTATGGGCAGATATGAGAATCCCGACGTGACGATGCCACGTAAAGAAATGGCAGCCTACGCCTGGGCTATCTTTGCCAGTAAACCGCAAAAGCATATCCGTTCCCATGAGTATGGCATCAGGGCAAGAGTGAACAACATTTTCAGCATCGGTGATTATTTCTTCATCGATTATTCACTCTACAATGCCACCAAAATCAAGTATGACATCAGTGAGGTACGCATCAAACTCACGGACAAGAAGGAACTGAAGGCTACCAATTCGCAGACAATTGAGCTGACTCCAGTCTATTCCCTGAACAGTGCCAAGAGCTTCAAGAAGGCATATCGTAACGTGCTGGTACTCGACAAGCTGACCTTTCCTGAAGAAAAGGTGCTGAAACTGGAGATTTCGGAGGAACAGATTTCTGGTCGTGTCGTCACACTCAACATTGACTATAAGGATATTCTTCATGCCGACGGCATTGGTGAACAGATAATGGCATTCCTCCCGGTTCTTAATTCTCAACAGTAGCATCATGGCAGTAGAAGAGACAAGGGAACAGCAACAGATGTACAACACGTTCAGGAGTTGCATCTACCTTTTCTTGATTGTAGAGCTGATCATGAATCTCCCCATCACGGCGGACAACCGTGTGACGGGATTTATCCTGGAACTCATCACACGCTTCAAGGTTTTCAACAATGTGACATCGTGTAAGCTCATCGAACTGATATGTATTGGTGTGACATGCATCGGTACACGTCCACAGAAGGCATTGAAGTTCAATGTCAAGACAATGGTGCTTTATCCTATCGGCATCGGCATTACGTTCATCGCGCTCTGCATGATGCTTCATAAGGGCGTCTGGGGCGGAGTTTCATTTGGCTTCCCTACCAATCGTGTGCTCTACGCCATGACTTCCATTATCGGTACGATGCTTCTGCATCAGGGGTTAGATGGTATCTCTCGCTACTACAATTACAAATTGGGTGAAGACCGTTTCAACTTTGAGAATGAGTCGTTCCAGCAGTCGGAGGAACTGAATGAGAATCCTTATTCTGTCAATATCCCGATGATCTACTATTTCAAGGGACGCATGCACAAGGGATGGATTAACATCATCAATCCGTTCCGTGGCACCATTGTACTGGGTACGCCCGGTTCTGGCAAGTCGTTTGGCATCATCGACCCATTTATCCGTCAGCATGCGGCCAAAGGCTTTGCCATGATGGTGTATGACTATAAGTTCCCGACATTGGGAAAGACGCTGTTCTATCAATACTGCAAAAACAAGAAGCTGGGCAGGTTGCCGGAAAACTGTGGTTTCCACATCGTGAACTTTACCGATGTGGAGTATTCCAACCGTATCAACCCTATACAACGGAAGTATATCCCTGACTTGGCAGCAGCGGCTGAAACAGCTGCAACGTTGCTTGAATCGCTTAACAAGGGGGGCGACAAGAAAGGCGGCTCGGAGGCGTTTTTTCAGAACTCGGCCATCAACTTCCTTTCGGCTATCATCTATTTCTTCGTCAACTTCCACCCGACGGGGTTCAAGGACGGCAAGAAACTCACTCGTTACATCAAATACAAGGGGAAGAAACTAAGGCTGATGACAAAGAACTGGCATGACTATCGGGCTGTCGACAAGAACGGTAACATGATTCTTGACTTTGTGGATGAGCTGAGCCACGATGTGTCGGTGGATGAAGATGGGATGTTCGTGGATCTGAATGACTTCACTTATATCAGCCGTAACGGACAGAAAGTGCATATCGCTTCGTCCTGGTATGAGGATGAGCAGGGGCAGGTAGTGGAGCCTGATACCATTACAGGAGAATATTCGGATATGCCACATGTACTATCCTTCTTAGGTAAGCAGTACAGTGACGTATTTGACATCCTGATGCAGGATCAGAAAATACTCTCGCTCATGGCTCCGTTCCAGTCGGCTTATACCAACAAAGCGATGGACCAGCTCGAAGGTATGGTGGGTACGCTCCGTGTCAATGCAGCTCGCTTGGTTTCACCGGAAGCCTACTGGATATTTACGGGGGATGACTTCGACCTGAAGATTTCAGACCCTGCCAGCCCTTCCTATCTCGTGATTGCCAACGACCCGGAGAAAGAGCAGATTGTGGGCGCACTGAATGCGTTGGTGCTCAACCGTCTCGTGACCCGTGTGAACAGCAAAGGGAATATCCCTGTTTCCATCATCGTGGATGAGTTGCCAACCTTGTACTTTCATAAGATTGACCGACTGATCGGTACGGCGCGAAGCAACAAGGTAGCAGTGACGCTTGGTTTTCAAGAGTTACCACAGCTGGAGGCGGACTATGGCAAGAATGGGATGCAGAAGATTATTACCACCTGTGGTAACATTTTTATGGGTGCCGCCCGCAACAAGGAAACGCTAGAATGGGCGCAGAATGACGTGTTCGGTAAGGCGAAGCAGACGTCCAAGTCTATTACCATCAATGACCAGAAGGTTTCCACATCTATCTCGGAGCGGTTAGACTTCCTAGTCCCTGCTGCCAAGATAGCGGACATGGCGACTGGTTGGCTCGCTGGTCAGTCAGCTCGTGACTTTACTCCGACGGAAGGCAGCATGATGCAGGGCTTCGACATTGAGAAGTCGGAGGAGTTCAAGACCTCGAAGTATTTCTGTAAGACTCACTTTGATATGGAACAAATCAAACAGGAGGAAAGTCTGTATTCCGACCTGCCAAAGATTTATCAGTTTGCCTCCAACCGTGAGAAGGAAATCATGCTGGGACGAAACTTCAAGCGTGTCAATGACGAGGTGGATGCGATGATTGCAGAGTTGTTGGGCAAAGAAAAGAAAACAAAGTGACATGATCCTCGTTCAAGGTAAAGGATTGTCAGGTAGCGCATTGAAGGTAATTGCATTGGTGTCCATGACATTAGACCACATAGCCTGTTATCTGATGGACAAAAGCATTGCCTACGATGCCATGCGAACGGTGGGTAGGATGGCTTTTCCCATCTTCGCATTTCTGCTAGTGGAGGGATATACGCATACCCGTTCCGTAAGGAAATATGCGCTGAGTCTTTTCAGTTTTGCTCTTGTGTCGGATATTCCGTGGTGGCTACTGAATCATGATAATACACATAATGTGTTCTTCACCCTGCTATTGGGATTGGTGGCAATAGAGGGGTTAAGCAATATTGGTAAGAAGTTTTTGCCCTGTTGCGTCTTGATGGGTGCAGTCTGTAGCATCGCTATGTGGCTACACGTCGATTATGAATATTCAGGAATACTGCTGGTTTGTACGTTTTACGTGTTTCGCAAACACAATGTAACGAAATGTCTTTTGGCCTCCCTTTTTATGTACCAGTACGGTATGATTGGGGTTTGGCTGGGATTGGCGGTTATCCATTGTTACAACGGAGAACGAGGATTCATCAAGGAGCTGTATGCGAAGTATGCCACCTATGTGTATTACCCAGTGCATCTGGCAATTATTTGCATGTTATTGTAGATAATGCACAATTATCTTATTCTGTAAAATGTATATTTATTTTGACCGACTATTGATTTCAAAAACCACATTATTGTATATAGAAACACTTTGTATGTTCTATATATATGTTATACGGTTATATCAGAGTAAGTAGTGACAAGCAAACAGTTGAGAACCAACGATTTGAAATCAATAATTTTGGCGAGAAGCAAAACATCATTAAAATCTCGGATTTTTAAATCTACACTTTTTGAGTAATCATTTAGCAAAGATAATTTGATGCTACATAATGCTTTGCCATTACTTTGCTTTATATATTGCTTCAACCTCAACGGTGTTAGCTCTGCATAGTATATTCTTTCACAATCAGCCCAAATGCCGAACAACGAAATAAAGAATACCTCCATCACGCTTGTAGTTTTTAAGATTAGCCGTTGACACAGGATATTTTATTTCTTCCCTAAACAGCCCAGACTTAAATGCTTTTCCTTTTATCTGAACAGGTATTCTTTAATAGAGTGAAGCATTCGTTTTATCTGGATTTGAATAGATATAGAGATTACCATCCCAGCAAGGTTCCTTATCATTGTTTGAAATGTAAGGAGAGATCGTCTGAGATTTGGAAAAAATACAAACCAACTCTATGAACTGCTATTTCTTCTACCTGTTTGGAATACATAATTAACTTAAAAGTTCTAAATGATTTCGCTCAAAGATGGGCAGAAAAATCCCTGTTGTGCTATATTTCAATATGAAAAAGTACAAAATTATCCCTAAAAACGAACCTGGAATCCTAAAAAAGCAATAATTTGAAAGCTTTTTCAGTAAAAGCACTCGTTTTTTATAAGAAATTCACTAAATTTGCACAAAACGCAATATAAATGGATTAATCATTCACAATAAATTGGAGGATTTTCCGTTTATCTTATATCAAATAAAACCTAAGCAAAATGGCAAAGGAAAAAGACTTCAATCGGCTAAAAGTGATTCTCGCTGAGAAAAAGAAAACCAACAAGTGGTTAGCAGAACAACTTGGGAAAGACCCTGCAACCATTAGCAAATGGTGCACGAACTCCGCACAGCCAGGGATAGAAACACTCTATCAGATAGCAGAATGTTTGGAAGTCGACGTAAAAGATCTCCTTATTTCTACTAAAGAAGAAAATATTATCATTTACAAAAAATGACATACCATGACACCAAACCAACAAAGCTAGCAATTATTCTTACTCCAACGACAGGTTTGAGTAAGATGGACTAACTTAGAAATGGTGTTTCGACTTCAAAATTTAAACTATGGCAAATTCAAAATCAAATATAGCTTCTCAAACCGATATTGTTCTTGGTGAGAAGGAAATAGTATGCTCCCTCACCAACAAAGTAGTAAAAACTACAGATAAGGAAATGACATTGCAGTCAATGATTGCAATGATGACCGAAGAGTATGGCTTCGCACAAGAAGATATGGAACGAGACTTCAAAGTTAAGTATGAAGACGCAAATGAAGATAAGTCAAAGACACAGAAGGTTGATTTGGCGATCTTTAGTGCAGGTCATGCACATGATGTTGATGAACTAATTCGTTTTGTCATTGTTGCAAAAGATGCCAAGATTAAATCTAATGATAAGAAGGCTGGTGTAGAAGCAACTACAGAAGGCATTCTGTCTTCTACGGATTGTAATTTCGCTTGTTGGACAAATGGCGAAGATCTTCAGTATGTATATTCGTATGAGGATGATTTCGGTCAGGTAACTTGCGAAGCAATCTCTGACTTCCCTGCAGAAGGTCAGACTTTAGAGGATCTCGAAGCACAAGGTGAACGTGCAATGCCTCGTAAACCTGCAAATGAGTCTTTGGTTAAGACTTTTAAGCGTTGTCATGACTACATTTATGGAAATGAGGGTATGAAGAAGACTGCTTTTTGGGAGCTTCTCAATCTTATTTTCTGTAAACTTTATGATGAGAAACGTCGTTTCACTGATGCAAAACAAGGCATTAGCTATCGTCGACGTTTTTGGGTTGGTGTAAAAGAACAGAATACAGAGAAAGGTCAAGCTGCTGTTGCTGAAAGAATCAAGGGCATTTTTGAAGATCTTAAAGAAAGTCATATATTTAAGGATGTTTTTGATGGTAACGAACAGATTATGCTGTCTGATCGTGGACTTGCATTCGTTGCTGCTGAACTTGCAAAGTACTCATTTCTCGATGCTACAGTCGATGTTAAAGGTACTGCATATGAAACTATCGTAAGTAACACTTTGAAACAGGAAGCAGGTCAGTTCTTCACACCTCGAAACATTATAAAATGTATGGTTGAAATGCTTGACCCGGATCAGAATTGTCGAGTACTCGATCCTGCTTGTGGTTCTGGTGGTTTCCTTGTAATGGTTCTCGACCATGTACGTCGTAAAATAGCAAAGAATCTTTATCCTGATCTTGATGAAGTTCGTCTTGAAGCTAAGTATAATTCACCAGAGGTGGATGATGCCGTTCGTGAATACGCAGAGAAGATGATTTTTGGGTTTGATTTTGATCCAGACCTGAAAAAAGCCGCTCGTATGAACATGGTAATGGCTGGTGATGGTCATTCGAATATTTATAATATTAACTCTCTTGATTATCCTTACGGAAGTAAACCTGATGTACCATTAATTGCAGAAGCTGTAAATGATAGTATTAAGCATAGTGCTGATAAGGATTTCCATTTTGAAACACCTGCAAGCAATGCTCAAGGTAAGTTTGATATGATATTTACAAACCCACCATTTGGTTCAAAGGTTGAGGTTGATACAGAAATTTCAACCAGATTTGAATTAAATAGCACGGCTCCTGAAGTATTGTTCATTGAAGCTTGTTATAATTTTCTTAAACCTGGAGGTAAGATGGGTATCGTATTACCTGATGGCATTCTTGGTAATCCAAACACTGAAAGTGTTCGATTGTGGATACTTCGTCACTTCAAACTTCTTGCAAGTGTGGACCTTCCTGTAGAGACATTCCTTCCACAAGTAGGAGTTCAAGCTTCTCTCCTTTTCTTGCAGAAGAAAACCGACGAAGAAATGTTAATTCCTATTGAAGACGAAGATTATAATGTCTTTATGGCTATAGTTGAAAATGTAGGAAAGGACAGACGTGGCGTTCCTGTTTATGAAAAAGATGACGAGGGCTCTGAATTACTTTTCGAGCATACCAAGAAATGGCTTACATATGCTGACAACGGACGTGAAATAGTAAAGTCAAGAAAAGAAAGAGTTAAACGGCTTGCAGATGATCTGCCTAAAGTTGCTCAAGCATACCTACAATTTAAAATTCTGTGTGGTGATGTTATACTTAAAAAGTCCTAATTAGTATATAATGCACTGTAATATAAGTACTTTTGCAAGAAATCGAACGCCCATGTTGCTGAAAGATTTCTTTTCTCGTTTTACCAATGAGGACGATTGTATCTCATACTTCAAGGAAATACGGCATTCTGTTGGTATCGTATGTCCGAAATGTGGCTGCACGAGCCATAAATGGGTTGAGAGACGCAGCGTATTCCAATGCATGGAGTGTGGAAATTGGACCACCCTTACCCAAGGTACCGTAATGGAGAAAAGCCATCTGCCCTTATATCCATGGTTCTTTACTGCTCACATGATGACGTCTTTCAAGCAGGTGCTTTCAGCCAAGGAAATCCAGCACCAGTTGGAAATGAAGTATTACCCACCCGCCTGGCTTATGATGATGAAGTACCGGGACATCATGGGGCAAAGAGATTCCTTGTATAAGATGGCGGACCAAATAGAGCTCGACATTTCGTATTTCCCGACCTCCTCCATTACGAACAAAGATGGAGAAAAGACAAGGAAGCGCAGAAAGACCGGTGTTTTGGTAATGGCTGAGAGCAGGCCTGTTGACGAAATAATGCTCAGATACCTTACAGACCTCACTGATACGGAGAAGGTTAACAAGGCATCTATACTGTTGGCTAAAAGCTCACAGACAAAAATCAAGAAAGCTGTCCGTTACATCAAGATGCGTGCGCTGCCTGACATCCGGTTCGAAACCATCAAGCCTTTCGTTACGGCTGCCGTCAAAGACGATGCCAAAGTTCTTACAGACGGAGGACATAATCTGTTAAGGCTGGAAGAAGTGGTTGGCGAGCATGAGGCGCATTTAGAAACAGAGACGGATGCCCATGACGTCGTAACAAAAATCCTGCCATGGGTACATATCGTTACCGGGGAATACCGAAGTGGAATCGAGGCCATACATAAAGACATAGACGAGAGATTCCTGCAACTCTACCTTAATGAATACTGCTGGAAGTTCAATCGTAGGTTCTTTCGGGACAGCAAAGAGAACAAGTATGACCTCTTTGAAAGGCTGATCCGAATAGCGGCACAATATACATCAAATATCAAATGGAGAAACTACGGAACAGAAATTAACGGTTATTAAGCATAACATCACCACACAGAAATTTAAAAAGACAAACAAATGATAACAGGCATAGTAAAAACGAAATCCCTTCCTTCAATGGGATTTAGAATTGATCCTGACATTCATTTAAGTGAAGGTGTTAAGGTTCGTCGAGAAATTAAAGCCTTACCATATGAATTGTCTTCTGTTGGCGATAATGCAGAGAAGGTATTTCTCGGAAATATTTTCTCAAGAGTCTTTGTGTCCAAACCCGAGTATGGTTTGACATACTTAGCAGCATCCGATACTGTATTAGAAGATTTACAGACAGGAAAATATCTTTCACACAAACAATCTAATGAACTTAATTACTTAAAGGTCAAAAAAGGTTGGATTCTTGTTACTTGTTCTGGTACACTGGGTAACGTAACCTATACGAATAGTGACTATGAAGATAAAATAGTTACCCATGACTTAATACGTATTGTCCCTAATGATAATAAAATCAAGGCTGGTGTTTTATATGCTTTCCTTTCAAGTAAATACGGATATTATCAAATAAACCAATCTCAATTCGGAGGTGTAGTAAAACATATAAACGACACCCAAATGAAGGACATAATGATCCCTGTTTTTCCTTCCGATTTACAAGATAAGGTTGATGTATTGATAAAAGAATCGGCAAGACTGAGAGAAGAAGCGACAGAATTACTTAATGAATCACGTAAATTATTGAAACAAAAAGCTAGTTTACCAGACTTAACGGTTGAAGACTATAATTATTTTGGTCCAAATTACCATCAAAGAGAAATATCTTGTTTTACAAGAAGTATTAAGGATTTAGGAACATTAAGTTTCCATGCTTTTAACTACTCTGAACGTGTAAGAAATAATATATTGGGACGTTTGTCAAATTGTAAAACAATCAGTTTTTACGATGCTCTGGATGAGAATAAGCTACAATCTCCTTCTGGAGTTACTGTCAATGAGGTTAAGGAGGGTCATGGCATTATGCTTATTAACCAATCTGATATATTTGACAAAATAGTAAAAGGAAAGTATGTTGCAAAAAAGCCTAAATATACAAAGGATCTCTTGAAAGAGGGTGAGATTTTAATTGCCAAAATTGGAACCTTAGGTGAAAGTGAATCTTTTTGTAGATGCGTTTATGTTGGAGAAGAGCTAAAGAACCAGTTAATTTCTAGCGCGTTCTATCGATTTAGACCTTCTGAGGATATTCCTACTGGTTATCTTTATGCATGGATGTCTTCAGATTATGGATTTAGATTGATTCGTTCATCTCAATATGGAACAAAGCAATGTTATCCAAATCCTGCATTCCTCTATAAATATCCGGTTCCTATTCTTGACAAAGAGGATATGGAAAAAATAGATGAAATGGTAAAAGAAGCACATCATAAACAGCATATTGCAAATAATAATATCCGATTATCTATTCAGATGATCGAGCAAGATGTAGAAAAGTGGAATAAATAGTTGCACTTATGTCACAAGTAAGGAAAGAAACCATAGAATGTCCACACTGCCATCAGGAAGGTGAATATGACCTTTGGACATCAGTTAATGTGGACTTAGACCCAGAGCTCAGAGAAAAGATATTCTCTGATGAGTTGTTGATGTACCACTGTCCTCACTGTGGCAAGGTGACTGGCATACCAGCTGGTACGCTCTATCATGACATGACTCATGGATTCATGATTTTTTTCGACTTCTTCAAGCCAGACGATTATGATTACGCTCCAATGGAGATCCCTGAAGGGGTTGGCTTACAAAAAGAATACTTATTCCGATCCGTCTTAGGTTTACAGCGCTTCAAAGAGAAGATTGTTATACTGGAACACGGACTGAACGATGTTGCTATTGAACATCAAATGTACATGATTAGTCACGTCATCATGCCAGAGATTGCAGAAAAAGGTTATGAGCTCTTCTTTGCAAAGACCGAAGAACCTAACGAAGAGTTTCCGTATGGCACTATCTATTTCTTCTATGATGATGAAGAAAAGGAACAAACCATGCAGATTCGCTTTGCAATGGATAATTACTATGAGCATAAACTTGCCTGTGAACTCGATCCACGCATGAAAGCAGATGGCTGCATGTGTGTGGATGCAGAATGGATGGCAAAACAAATGAAGGAGGAATAGCTATGGCAAGAACAGAATACGATTACGACAGCAATGGGCTTGCCAGAGTCTATGAAAATACCCAGTGGTTTCTGTTAGATAAAAACGGCAATCAAGTTGGTGAAAGATACTCTTACATTGAAGAATGGGGAGAAGGATTCTATAAGGCAGAACAAGGGATAAAGAAGAACATTCTTCGTACTGACGGAAGCATTGTCCTAAAGGAATGGCACAATGATGTGTTTAAGGTTCAGAAAGGATTCTTCCTATTCAGCAACACCATTCGCAAGTCAAAGACAAATCCTAAGACAAGATACACCTATGGTGTAGCTCATGTCAATGGTGATATCATTTTTCCAATGATATTTGACAGGGCGATTTGGCTGGAGAAAGGAGATGGAATCTATGCAGAGATAGGAACTCAACCTTATATCATTACTCTCGATGGCAGCATCTATGATCCTGCTCGTGGTCATCTGCCAAAGAAGGTAAACATAGACTATAAGGATATTTTTGAGAAATTTGCCAATTGGACACTCCCTGGATTACAGTTTTTCTATAGAGACACGGATGCACCAGTTATAGTGGAAACAACCTATCATGTAGGTGATGTGCTTCGTGCTGGATTCTTCGTCGATGTAACCACGAAATTACAGAAGCCAGCTCATAAAACACGTTTCCTTATTGCAAGCGCACATACCGCTATGATGTGTGAGATACCAGAATTATGTCAACAAAATCCTAAAGTAAAGGAATGGAGTCTTTGCACTCTTCACTTTAATAGCTACTTCAAGGTTATGGATGTCTATGAGAAAGAAGGTGTAACACAGGTATTTCTCCTTCATATTCCAGGAGCTGCCGCATTCTTCCTTGGACATGACGAGACTGCCATAAACTTTATGAATGAAGCAACAGGTCAAGAAACTACTCTCATTGACATGGCGCGAAAGAGTCTTGATGAGAAAATGCAAATGGATGTTCATCCTCGCTCTCTTGACAAGGAACTCACAGAAAGGATGTACCACCCTATTGGCTTAGACGATGAACTTTATCCTGTAGATCCAAATAAGCAAGATGAACCAGCCAAAGGAGATATTGCCAATCTCAGCAGTATGATTCATAAGTTGGCTAATGATGCGGACTTAAAGGAATTCATCAAAGTCGAAGACAATTTCCCTTATAGAGGTGTAAATGGAACTGTCTGCGAAGGATGTATCTATGCTAATGGCATACAAGGCAAAGGGGAAGGATGTGGAAGACTCTTTATCAAGAGCTTCCGTGAGCGTTATCTGAAAGGTAGATGTGAATATAGAAAGACAGACATCGCCAAACCATCCTTCTTCGAAAAAATGGATCAGTACCATAAGAAGATTGAAAAAGAAAAAGTCGAAAAAGCTTGCGATACCTACGCTCTCAATAAACTTAAAAAGTTTGTTGCAGAGAGACTTGATGGCGACATCAAGAAGCTTAAAGACTTAGACTTTTATACTTTGAGGGAAGATATGGAGTTTGGTGACGAGCGTGTAAGCGTTGGCGGACTTGAAAGCATTCTTGTAAAGTCAATTCTCACACTTGCTTTTGCTGATACCTATCCCGATTTCACTTATGAAAGCATGGATAAGCACAAATATAAGCCAGACACCATCAACATCACAAACACCATCTTTGGTATAAACTTTGAGGACTACTATAAAGCTCTGGAAACATACGATGCTCCAACAGAATTGCGTGAAAGAGTTGGCAGATTTGGCAAGAAAGTTCACACGATTGGTAACATTATGGTTCTTCCATCTGGTTTGACCCTAATGCGTAATACCAAGCCGATCGGACGAGGTTATTGCGACGTGTTCCTTGCTGAGTTCTATAAGATGATGATTAGTGCTAAGAAGTGCAACATGAAGATGTTTGATGCACTCAATCTGAAGAAGAAAGAAGTTGCTGCATTTCGCACAGAAGAGAACTTCAATCATATTGTCCGTGAGTTGATGCTTGATGACTTCCTCGGTGAAGAAGGAAAGCCAAAGCAGGTGTTCCAAGGTCTCTTTAGCAGGGAATCTGGAATATCCCGTGACACATTTATTAAAGCAGCCAACGAGTTCCTTGATTTTTGCGAGCCGTTTGTTGACAAGCGAGCAGACAGGATTATTGACAAGTTGGAGAAAGTATTATCGAGTAATCATTAAACATGTATAATATATGGCACAAATAAGAAAACCCATACACGACGATGGTCCTGTAAATGCTGGAGAGCAGCGTTTGTTGGACTACCTCGACTTAAAGTTGCCAAGTAACTACATTATTATTCCCAACCTTAATATTGCCATTACTGGCCAAAACCGAGTAATGAAATATTGGGAATATGACTGCATTGTTGTGGCACCTCATGCTGTTTATCACATTGAAAATAAGGATTGGGCTGGTAATCTCGAAGGAGATGACTGGGCTTGGTTCCGTAGTGGTCAAGAGGTAACAAATCCTCATAAGACAGCTGGGCTAAAGAGCCGTATTCTCGCCAGCAAGATAAAAAACCAACATCCAGATTGGCGTTTTGGCCAGATATTGACAGCTATTACTCTAAGCCATCCTCAGCAGTCAAAATTCGGATTAGACCCTACCTGTGATTGTTACAAGCAAACATTCACATTGGGAGAAGACTTGATAGATGTCCTTACCAAGCCCGAACTTGTAGGACGTACTCCGGGAATGATTATGGATATTCAGTCCCAACTTGTTGACTTACTTTCCGGTCAATCTGTTGAACGTAGAAGAGCTGAACGTAAGGAAATCTTCAATTATCTCATTGAAGAGGTTCTTCAAGAAACTGAGGAGTTCACGGAATACCTATGTGTTCCTAAGCTCATTGCTACAGCACGTTATAAAGTACGTGAATATCCCCTTGATGTCGTAGGTAAGAGTCCTGAAGAACTGAACAAACTGAGTTTGATGGTTCAGAATGCCAGCTTTGCCCAAGATAAGATAGGTGCATCTCCATTCATTGTCAAGACTGATTGCAGAATGAATGAAGAGCAGACTTACTATTATGAGATAAGCCGCTATCAGGACGAAAGTTCACTCAGAAGCAAACTCCGTCAGAAAACTTTCAAACAGACAGATAAAATCAGCATTATACTTGATGTTGCTAATGCGCTAAAAGCTGCGCATAAGGAACAGGTATATCATCGCGACGTGTGTCCTGAGAATATCTTTGTATATGAAGGAGGTAAAGCGGCATTGGCAAACTTTGGTATGGCATGGTTTGTCGAGCATTCTGACCTGAGCTTTACTGTAAAGAAAGATACTAATATCAACTCACCATATACAGCACCTGAATTCTTAGAAGGTGACGTATGTTCAGGAAGCGATATATTCGCACTTGGAGTAATCTTTTATGAATTGATGACTGGCAAACTACCTTTTGATAGTTGCCTCACATTTACTTCTGCATTAGGTGGAGTGCTTACAGAAGACCTCATGCCAAGTAAGGTATCAAAAGATCTTCCAGAATGGATGGATGAAGTAGTCAAGCATACAATCGTAGCTGACCCATTCAAACGTTGGCAAGAGGCAGATGAATTTATAGAGTTCATCAATAATTCAATGGAAGAAGAGCAAAAGAAAACCATTGAAGCTCAAAATGCCGAAGCAGGAAACAACACCACAAGTCAGCCCAAGGATGCATATTTGAAAGACATGAAGCCTGGAGTTAAAGTAACTCCGTCTATGACCCTTCATGAAATTCTCGGACGAGGTGGATTTGGACGTGTGTTCAAGGTATGGCATGATATGCAGAAACAATTTCTTGCCATTAAAATCTTTGAACGCGACGCATCTGTTGACAATGCCATCAACGAGTTTGAGGCATTAAAATCGCTCCACCACCCCAACATTGTTGAGTTTAAATTTAACGACCGTACTCAACAAGGACTGTTCTACACATTGATGGAGCTGCTTGAAGGTGAAAACCTGCAAGATTATACAAGAGGTGACCTGCGTCTTCCTGTTGACGAGGTGTATAAGATGTCTACCCAAATTCTGAAAGCTTTACGCTATATGCAGGAAGAACAAAATCCTCCTGTATATCACAGAGATATTAAGCCAAGTAATATCATGTGGCATAAGCGTCAGATTTATAAGCTTATTGATTTCAACATTTCTACGACGACCGATGATAAGTCGTTTGGAGGAACATTCCCATATATGGCTCCAGACCTTGTTTTATCGGGAAATAAGATTGATTGGGATAAGTCTGCCGACACATTTGCACTGGGTATCACAATCTATGAGCTGCTTGCTCATGCCTATCCATGGCCAGGAAGCAATATGCGTCCCAATATACATATGCAGCCTACAGATATTCGTAGCTACAACGACAAACTGACAAATGAGATTGCAGAGTTTATAATGAAGGCTATCATTACAGATAGACATAAGCGATTTACATCTGCCAAAGAAATGCTTGAAGCACTGGAGAAGATTGGTGTCAATGGTATATTGAAGGATACTTCAACTATCATAAATACTTCTACAGTCAATGCGAATCCAGTCGATTACATAAATTCTCTCTATAGTCAAAGTCGCCATGGTAATAACGGCACACGAGCAGGAGCAAAGACTCATGCCTTTGATGATTTGACTTATACCAAGACAAAACTTGACAAGCAACTCATTCAAGACATCAAAAATTTGAAATATAAACTGATTATCATTACAGGAAATGCTGGTGATGGTAAGACTGCATTTATCCATAGAATTGAAGATCAAGGTACAAATAAAGAATCATTTTCCACAAACAATGGTTCACAATTCTATATCAACGGAATACGTTTCGAATCTAATTATGATGGCTCACAGGATGAGGATGAAAAAGCTAATGATAAAGTGTTGGCTCAGTTCCTCTCTCCTTTCAACAATCTTAGTGACTACACTCAGGCACAGGAAGGTCGAGTTATTGCTATCAACGAAGGTCGTTTGGTTGATTTTCTCTCCACTCATGATGAGTTGAAAAAGCTCCGAGATAACATTGAAGACTATTTCTATCAGGAAGGTCATGCAGAACTCCTCCCAGGTCTGATGGTCATCAATCTTAACCTCCGTTCTGTTACTGCAAGAGACGGCAATTCTCCAAGTCTTCTTGCTCAGCAGGTGAAGAAATTGACTCGTCCAGAGTTATGGTCAAAGTGTGAGGGATGTCCTATTGCCGACCGTTGTTATATAAAATATAATGTAGATACCTTCCAAGACAGCAGTGCAGGAGATGAAGTTATCAATCGTCTCGAATGGCTTGTAAGAACTATTTTCTATAAACGTGAGCTCCATATCACCATGAGAGACTTGCGTTCTATGATTGCTTGGATGCTAACACGAGACTACTCTTGTGATGAGGTCAAGCAATTAGTGGAGTATGTTCAGACAGCACAGTTGCCTGAATACTATTGGCAGTACTACTACTTCAATTTAACTGCTCCAGTTGCATGGCCAGCAAAAGACTTCATGCTCCCATCACTTGATTCTAACGACCGCTTGGTTAAATTGCTTAGGGAAACAGACGTTGCTGGTGTTGCTTTACCAGCTTATGATCGTGACCTCTATTATACATCTAAGCGTCCAAATGACTATCTGATTTTTAGTGACCGCAAGCGCAGCCTATTGAATGACTTTAACGAAAACAATGTCATTATTCCTGCGTATGAGGTTAAATCTGATGTTATAAGAATGCAGGCAACAGGTCGCCATAAGAGTTATGTGCGTCATCAGTATTTTGAAGGAAAATTTAATTTCCGCAGACGTCTGCCATACCGCTATGCAAGTATGTTCGAGGAGCAACTTCGAGTTGAAGACGAAAGGGCTCTCAAAGAAACTATGCAAGATTTGGCTTGCGCCATCTCTGCAAGTGAAGGTTGCGACAATGCACGTTTGACTGAAGGTTATCTACTTTTGGCAAGTTCAAATGTAGGTGATCCTATTTCAAAGAGCTATCGTCGTTTCCCATTGGATGAATTTGAGCTATTCGTAAATAAGACAGAGCATCTGACTAAATATATCGAATACGAAAGCGATAGTCTTACTTTCCGTCATAAAACCGATAAGTTTATTCAGTTGACTGTCAGCCTTGACCTCTACGAAATGCTTCAATACATTCGTGCTGGTTTCAGTCCTTCTGTGAATGACCTACGAGGTCGATTCATTGAACTTCAGATTTTCAAGAACCTCTTAGAGGCCAAAACTTATACAGAGATTCTTGTTACGAAGAACAACAGGAAGTTCACTGTAATTCGTCTCGACGGCAAGAAACATATTGTAATTGAACCTCTTAACGCATAAGGAATACGATTATGATACTGAAATTAAAAAAAGGTACAGTTGCATTCTTGAATAAAGAATTGCTTTACGTTGACTTCAAGTCAGTAAGACTGGATCGTGTTCTTACTAACTTGTTTATTAAGATGTATGCTGATGGACAACCTGTCCAGCTGGCATTCAGAAAAGAATATACTATTGATACATTGAAGTCCAATCTCAATGCTCTTGAAGAACAAGGTGTAATCAATGGTGTTAAGGATAATCCTGACGGTGTAGAAGACTGGCTACGTAGTTCACTACTCGAATTGGTTAACCGTGGTAATGTTATTAAGGAACATGTATCAACCTTAAAGCCACTCCATCTATTGAGCTTCCGAGTACAGAACAGCAAGTACTGTCGTGACTATCGTGCTTCAGACCAATTATATCTCATGTTAAAGAGCAATCCTGAAGTTATGAAAGGATTGGTGAAGTATCTTAGCAAAGGTTGGGACAAAGCATCTGGCGAAATCAACACACTAGAGGAACTTGACGTAGATACCACAGGCATTCTACACATAACAAAGCCTCTCCGTGAACGCAAGAGTATGAATAAGGATGTCGATATTATCCCCAAGCCTCTTTTGGAGAAGCAAGCTGCATTGTTTACAGATGATATTCGTCGATTACTCATTTACAAAGAAAAACTCCCAAGGGCAGTTTTCATCGACTATCTGAGAATACTCTGTGGTCTTCATCTTGCACTCTATACAATGAAAGTTGTATATCTGTTGCCCAAGATGATTCATGCCGGTACTCGAAATGTTGTTGATGACTGGTCACTTGTAGTTGATTTGACAGATAATCTTGATAGTATTGTATCACAATTTGCTTGTAAAGACATCGAGCGAATGGAGAATAGCTATGGCAAATACATTCGTGCTACATACATGGTTGATATTATCCAGAAAAGAAAACGTTGCGATGTTGATGAAGCTTTCCGCATACTCAAAGAAGACAATAACAAGCAAGGAGAGTACTATGAGAAAGAGCTCAATGACATAGAAGATAGCCTTCCCAATAGCGATGAGAAGGAGTTTGATAAAAACGACTTCCATGAAATGTTAGAGTTCTTCCCAGAGAAAGACTATTTTGATATGTTTGTCCATGTGCTTGAAAAATCCAATTTGGGTGCAAGTCAGTACAAGTACATACATGACTTTGTCGATGCTGTCTGCATGAAGAACAGCTCTTCTATGTTACTGGCAGATAGCCGTTCTAAGCGTCATCCTCGAAGAGGTGCATTAGGAAGCAAACTGCTTGAAACAATGGTACAGTTGCTAGTTCTCAAAGAGAAGAACAATGGCGGTTATGAAACTCGTTCTCTCTCTATAGATGAATTAGCTAAGGCTATTCGTGAGCGTTACGGCCTAATCATCAATGGTATTGGAGAAGATCGTTTTGCAGATGCTGATGTAGAAATGAATGCTGCATTCAGAGTTAACATGGATGCGTTCAAGAATAAACTTCGTCAGATTGGTTTTTATACAGATATGAGCGATGCTTGCATCCTTCAAAAGATTCGTCCACGTTATAAATTGGAAGACTAATGGAAAATATTAAAACTCTATATTACGAGCGTTTCATACAACATGTTGTAGAAGCGTATTCACCTAAGTTGAAGTCAGCAAAGCCAGGACATTGTATGAAGATCACTGGTCTGGCTATGAAGGAACTTCGTGTCTTACTTCCATTGCTTCGTCCTTTGAACAGTGGAATGGAAGTTTATATCCTGTCTGAAACAGAGAAAGGAGAAGAATTTATTCATGCTACTAAGCTTATTGAACTACGTAACAATCCAGATAAATCGGTACTTATCCTTGTTCCGTCAAACAGTCGCACATCAGCAGAAGACTCTTATGGTGATGCGACCTTCCAAAATCTGTCTGTAGCAGAACTCCAAGATTCCTTCGTGTGGAAACTCATTCATGAATTACCAGAAGAAAAGGAATATCTTTGGAAACAGATGACAGATCTTTTTGAGGAGATAAAGCCATCAAGAACTACGGTTATCAACTATCTTCTATATTTGGAGACTAAACAATATGCCGATGAAGCATGGGGTAATGGATTGTACCTTTTTGGTATGCTTCCTGATAAAGACCTCATTAAAAATGAAGGTTCAATCAGAAGACGTTTTATGCTCAATTTAGAGAAGGTTTCTTCTGTGATGGCAGACTTTTCTTTAACGGCTGCTGACAGAATCGTTAGTCTGCCTTTAGTTAGAAATACCGTCCAGAAAGACTTGATGGTATTCTTTACTACAACTGACAATATCGAAGATGCTGTATCTCTCTTTGAGAATATTCACGATAATCATCCTGAATTTAATTATGCTGTTCTGCCTTGGATAGACAAAGACAACGAAAGCAAACCTGTAAAGGTTATGGTTGACATCGTTCCTGGAAAAGATCCCAAAAAGGAACTTGTCCGTGATGCCGATACAGGTTCCTTGCTATTGGCTATTCCACAAGACAAAAAGGGAAAGGTTTCATTTACGATAACGACGGATCCATCTCCAAAAGATAATCCAGATATTTTCTCATTCGAAATAGCCCTTGTCAACATCGATGACTTCTCTGAAGTAGGTGTTGTAAAAAAAGCTAAGGTTGGAACTAACAAGCGTGCCTCTCGTAAACTTTCATTAAATATTGCATCTGGCATGTTTGAAGAAGGTGAATATATGCTTCGTGTCCGTGCTCTTGACGAGAACGGTATTGTTCTTGACACATTAAAAGAGTTCAAGGAAGAACGAGTACAGGCTTCATGGCTTGATGCGAAGGAGCAGAATCCTAACCTTCAAATGGAACAGTACCGATTGGAGCAACACGTGGCATACTGCAATGAATCAGAAAGCTTTACGATTACCACTGAAGAGTATTCTGGAGAAGGCGAAGTTGACAAACGAGGTAAAGTTAACAGTCTAACTCAGGCAATTATTCATTATCGCAGTACACATCTGTCTAAAGAAGAAGATTTAGAACTTCCTGACGGTGGTACTGATAGAAGCATGTGGATTGAGGGCACATTGAACAATACATATCAATTTGACTTTGGTGCTGCATACGCTTATCAGATTCAGCTTCCTAAAAAATTGATACAATTAGAAACCACGTTCCTTAAGAATGATGATGAATTAGGTCATGTGGAGGCATTGCTAAGTGGTAATCCAACAGACGCAAAATTGCTTGATCCTACAGACACAGCAAAACAGTACCCGTTGTTTGTTGCTGCTAAGGGACTTAATATTCCTGATGAGTTGACTGCATTGCGCCAAGACTTATTTTCAATTATACGTGAGTCTGCTGAAAATGAAAGCGGTCTAATATGTACCACAGATTTTACTACAAATATTGGTCTAATCAAAGGCTATCTCGCAGAATATGACTCTTGGTTGAGAAATCTCCAAGAGACAGAATTAAGCGAAGAGCAGATTGTTTGCTTACAGAATCTTGATACTGTACTTTTGACTGTCGAAATGCCTGATGGTAGCAATGTCAAAGTAAAGCTCATTACCCCACTTCACCCACTTCGTCTGGCTTGGATGGTCAACTTATATGAGTTGTACCAAGATTGGGAAGAAAAGACTTTAGAATATCCTAAGTACCGTAAGACTTGGTATCGAAAGTTAGATAAACTTTTCATGGGATTATTGCCAATGGAGATTGCCCCTCTCGTACTTAGCGAAAGCTCTTTGCAAGAGGCATATCAGTATATTGGTGAAATCACATTCGGTTGGGGTGCATATGCACAACCATCTTACGGAAGAGAAGATGCTTTTGCTTCTGGCTACCGTCAGTTGAAGTCATATACTGCGATGTTACTTAATGTGGCTCGTGAAAAGCAGATTGATAGTGATGTGAGCAAAGATTTAGTTGTTCGTCATCTGTTCAATTACGGTTTGTCCCATCCATACACGGATAAACTTGTCATCAACCTCTTCAACGCCGGAGATGCAGCTGTTTTTGCTCAGGCTCTTATAGAGTTAGAGAAAATTGGGCTTGGTCTTGACCTAACATATGAAATCCGTTTGTTCTCGGATGACAATATGCTACAATCAGGCGAAGCATTCAAAGAGTTGCTTGATCCAGAAGGCTATGGTAGAACCGCTGCTGAAGCCGAAGTATTTTCACAAGCTTCCGCAAACAGATTGTTCCCCAAGTTACGCTTCTCTCTGAACAAAGTCAGTGACTTTATTGATGACCACGATAAGTACCAGGCACACCTTTCGTTCTTGGTTAATCCATTCGCTGTACATACAGAGTTGGTTCGCCCTGACGAATTAAGCCGTTCTTTCTACCTGAATGGAACAATATGCCGAGACGTGGTTAATGCGGCGAAGGAAGGAAAGTCATTCGTGTGGAACAGGTATTACTCGAATAAGATTCTGCCAAATCCTGTGTCAGAGTCAGCAAACATGGAAGTTAGCTTGTTTGCACGTTTGCAAGAGGCTACAGGAAAACTACTCTCTTCTACTCTTGAAGAGTCAGTTCCAGCTACAACACTTCGCCTGAAAGAAAATGATATGATGCTGTTGTTATTCGTTCATGATAGCAGTGACTGGGTTATCACTTTTGATAAAAATATGGGGCCTGAATTCTATGACCTACCATGTCTGGGTGAAAACGATATTCCTTACCTACTTGATTATGTTCCTGGTGAAGATGCAACAGGTGTTTCGTCGTATCTTACTACCAAACCAACAAGCGAGATTGGAGCATTGATGATTCCACTCTTTCATGAATATGGTATTAACCTTGAAAGATATGAGAATTTCAAGCAGATATTGGAAGATGTCCGTTCTGTAAGTAGTTCATTGATTATGCAGGTTAATGCAACCTCTCGTAAGGGATTTGAGGTCATTGGCACCACACTTTGTAAGCGATTCTTAGAGAAGAAAGGGATAACAAAAGAGTCATTCCTTATTCCTATTGACCTTCATAAAGAATTGTTTGCAGACCTAGAAAACGAAAACAAGGAACGTGCAGACAATCTCGTTGTTAAAATCGACTCTGCAAAGAAAGAAATTCTGTTTACAGTAGTTGAAATTAAATGCCGTAATGCACATTACAATGCGGAAGAGCTTCATGCTAAGATGGTTAATCAAGTTGAAAATACAATCTTTGCACTACGCTCACACTTTGAAATTGCAGTAGATGGCTATGATAGACTTGACAGAGAGCTCAAAATATTGGAATTGAAATCATTCTTGGAGTTCTATATTCGTCGTGCTATGCGCTATGGTCAACTTGACCCAGAGTTTGCACACGAGTATTTAGTGTTCATGAGTAAGTTAGCTGATGGATATACAATCAGATTTAAGCAGTTAGGGGTTGTATTTGACTTTACTCAAATGGAACGTCAGAAGAAGAACTTCTATGGAGATGCACTCATCTACTCTATGGGAGAACCAGTAATTGGTGAAATTCTTAATACCGATGGAACTCTGAACACCCAGGTACTTGAAGCAATGGAAAAAGAAATCGTGAACTTCTTTGAGCCAACCCTAACTCCAAGAAAAGCCCAGGACGAGGAAATAGTTACACCTGTACAACCATTGGTTTCTTCAGATGAGCCAGAACAGGATTATGATTACGAAGTAATAATTCCAAAGAAGAAAACAGTTAAGACGGGAGCAGAAAATCCTATCTCAGACATTCAAGACAAACCGACAACCCCTTCTGTGGATCAACCTTCTGTATCATTTGAACCACAGGAAGAGCTTGAGCATGTTGATGTAGATGAAACTCCTCGCACCACAGAGTCTGTAACTAAACCGTCCGAAGAGGTGCAAACGCCTTCTGAGTCGGAACCTGTTTCAGAACCAGAAACTATTGATTCAAATTACGAGAAGCCGTCTTGTGATGTTATTATAGGTAAAAATGGCGATAGTCCCCAGTTCGGTATCATCGGTAAGATGAATAGCAATGGTCGTGTAATTGGTCTTGACTTAAATGAATGCAATACTATCAGTTTATTTGGCGTTCAAGGTGCTGGAAAAAGTTACACTATAGGTTCAATTACAGAAATGGTACTCCGCCAATTCTCTAAAGTGAACTTGTTGCCTGCACCAATGGCCAGTGTTATTTTCCATTACAGTGATAGCATGGATTATGCTCCCGAATTCACATCAATGGTATACCCTAATGATGAAGCTGGTCAATTAGCAAAACTGAAAGCTGAATATGGAGCAGAACCAGGCCGTATCAAAGATGTTATCCTTCTTGCACCTGAAAGCCAGGTGGAAACCAGAAAAGAAGAATATCCTGATATTGAAGTTCATCCAATAGGATTCGATTCATCAGAATTGGCTGTCCGTGATTGGATGTTCTTGCTTGGGGCAATGGGAAATGACTCAACCTACATCAAGGAGTTGAAGCAGATTATGAAAGCCTGCAGAAATGACATGAGTCTTATCAATATCCGAAATGGTGTAGCAAATAGTAATCACATGAGCACATCCCAGCGTTCTCTTGCAGAGCAGAAACTGGATTTCGCTGAAGAATATATAAGCGATGGTAATAAACTACAGCAATACTTGAAGCCTGGTCGATTAATTATCGTTGATCTTCGTGATGAGTTCATCGAGAAAGACGAAGCTCTCGGACTGTTTGTTGTTATGCTCAATATTTTCTCTTCGGTATTGAAAGTGGATGGACGTGCGTTCAACAAGTTTATTGTATTTGATGAAGCCCATAAGTACATGAATAATAAAGAACTTGTAGGTTCTATAACAACTGCTATCAGAGAGATGCGTCATAAAGGTGTTTCTATAATGATTGCAAGTCAGGATCCTATGAGTCTTCCTACAGAGATTATTGAACTAAGTTCTATTGTTGTAATGCATAGATTCAGTTCACCTGCATGGGTTAAACATGTCCAAAAGGCCGTCACTCCATTACAGACTCTCACAGCAACCGAAATGGCCACTTTGGGATCTGGAGAAGCATATTTATGGGCAAATAAAGCAACGGACAAAGCAATTACTCAAAGACCAATAAAGATTAGTATTCGTCCTCGTGTTACAAAACATGGCGGCGATACTATTCAGGCAATTAAGTAATGAAAATACATCAATATACAAATAAAGGTAATCGAGAAGAGAATCAGGATTTTGTTATCCATGGTTCCCTTCCCGATAACGCTGCTTTTTTCGTACTTGCGGACGGTATGGGGGGCTATTCGGATGGAGCTGCTGCATCAAAAGTTGTTTCAGAAGCCATATACGACTTTCTTGATATGAATTATCAACACTATACTCCTGCAGAACTTCTAAAGGAAGCCATATCATTTGCTAATGATGCCTTGATGTTAAAACGAATGGCTATGGCTGCTCAGAAGATGGGGTGTGTTATAACTGTTCTTCTTATTTCTGAAGGATATGCCTATCTAACATGGCTTGGTGACAGCCGAATATACATGTACAGAAATGGTCAAGAAGTTTATAGAACCGAAGATCATTCTGTTGTTAATGAACTGGCTAAAATTAAAACATTGCGAGCTTCAAGTTATGAGAAGTATTCTTCTATTGTAACTAAATCTATTATGGGAGTTGAAACTGTCGATGTTGCACCAGTCAGAAAAATAGAGATAGAAACTGGCGATGTATTTATTCTCTGTTCTGATGGCTTTCATAAGGAGATTGATATGACAAAGGCTTTATGCTATGATGATTCTAAGAAGGAAGAATTGGATGCCATTGCTAATTCTATTTCTGATAATTTTTCATTCATTAAGGTTGAAATATGATATTGAATAATGCAATTATCGAGGATATAATGACGATAGTTCCTGCGTCAGTCCGGATTTCTTACGCTCCTCCTTAAGTTTCTCTCCGAGAATAATGATCTACTCCAGCCTCGAATTCCATCCTTTCAGGTGCTTCATCCGCCCCAAAGTCTTCCGTGATATAGCCTTCAATAGACGTGAACCCAAGTTTTTTCATATGTTTCTTATCCATGCTGCAAATCCTCCTTTTTCTTGATAATACGCCTGGTTGATATATCTTCGCTCGTCCATTATTTATTTTCTTACTCTACCACAAAGATAACGAATTAGTAAACATTGTCCATTTTTTATATCATTATTTTCTTAAAGCCCTATAGATTTTTGGCAATCTGTTTCACCTTATTTATATATTCTCCATCTTCCGCATATTCGATACCATCCAGAAAATTGTAATAATTACCACCTTTATATTTATACTGCACATAGTCCTTGTATGCCTTTATGCTCTCTTCCCACGAGTTGAAGGTGTAGTAGCTGCCGTTGCTGGGACAGCGTAGTCCAAAGAGGTTGTTATTTTCAAGACAGACTCTGGAGGTGAAGTAGCCAGTTTCAAGCAGGGCCTGTGCTGCCACGATCTGTGGAAACTTCACACCATATTGTTGGAGTACAGCCAACAAATTTTCGATGTTTAGTTTTCGATCTGGCTTCGTACCAAATCGCAAATACATCATTTTTTCTTGTAACTGTGTGATGTAGCCATTGAGATAATCAACGAAGAGACCGGGATCTACACTTCTGCCTTCCTTTCTTAATCTGATATGCAGGTGCGGACCGGTGCTTTTACCTGTATTCCCTGATATTGCCACGATGGTTCCTGCCGTTACCGCATCGCCCTCATGGACGGTTATCGTGCTAAGGTGTCCGTACAGACATTCAAAGATGCCATGCTCCAACACGATATAGTTGCCGTAGCCTTTGTTGCCATAGTGTGCTTTCTTGATAATACCGGGCAGCATAGCATAGACATGGGCGTTGTTGCATTGCAGGTCGATGCCGTTATGAAAGACAGTGCAGTTGCTCACGGGGTCTTTTCTATAACCATAGGCAGAAGTGAGTTTCAGGAAGTCAAGGGGTAAGCAAACATTCATGCGCTGACTAATCAAGCCAAAAAGCAGGGAGTCCTTCACGTTGACAAACAGTGGTACACCCTTTTCGATACTCACTTCCATGCCGTTTCCCGTCTGGAACGAAATATCCATAGGACGAACCTTTATAGTGTCCTCTTGTTGTGGCATAACTCTTTGTTTTACAGCCTTTGTCTGCCTTTTAATTATCTGTGGTCTGAGGGTAAAGAACTGTGCTGACATATCACTACTAAAAAACATGACAGCAGTGACCGTCAGAAATAATCGGTATCGTTGTCTTATATTCATCTTCTTTTAATAATTTTGTTCAGTGCGGAGCCCGCTTTTCGGGTTTTTCGTTTACAAATTTACCTTCAAACATTTAACGTATGGAAGATGTGATGACTTTTCAAGCCCAAGCAACTGTTTTAGACAAATTGAAGCAGTTGGGTATCAACGAGGAGAAACTGGCGTTGATGCCTGATGCTCTGAAAGTTCCGCTGCTTTGTGGAGAGGTAACGCCTGTTTTCATGGCTAACACGGAAACATCAAATGGCAAGGTGATACAGTTACCGATGAAAGCCCAATTCGTACTGGATGATAACGAGCAAGTGTTACTGATGACTTACCCACTCCGTAGAGAGATTGCCAATGAATTAGGACTTAACCAGAATGATCTCCAACGAGTGCTGTCTGGCGAGGTAATACGCAAGGAAGTGGACGTGGAGGGAGAAAGGAAAGTTAGATTTGTTCAGCTGGATAAGGAAACGAACTCGCTCATGCACCGTAATGTGGCCAGCATTCCTATCGAGACAGAACTACAAACACGAGATAAAGTGAAGGACATCGAGCTGGGTGCCAATCAAAAGGAGGCTTTGCAGGAAGGTAAACCTGTGGAACTGGCTCTCGGCGACACCAAGGTAACGGTGGGCGTTGACCTACGTGAGCCACAAGGCTTCAAAATTGTCAACGGCGACATGAGAGAGTGGGAACGATTGCAACAGATACGCTACGATGATGCTCACGAGGATTTTATGGGTTATGTGATGACCGACGAAAACCGCTGGGAATACCAGAAAGTGGTGGAACGCCAAGCCATGACCAACAACCCCTCGGAGTCTATCGAAAAGAAACAGCATACTGGCTTGATTCGATAGCACAAGACTAATAACCATCCTCCCAAACAAGGGATTCTTTAATATTCTGCTCCCGGCTTGTCACTTTCATAAGAGCCAGTGAGTGCTTTAACATTCCTCTCTATTGGCGAGTTCTTCTGTTGTAGAACCGTAGCGTTAAAGCATATCACGACAAGCAAGGTGGGTAGAAAGAAATACAAAAATCTTGATTTCGACTACATCGTCAGCTCCGTGGCTGGCTATGCCAAAGTTGCTCCTATTGCCCGAAAGGTGAAAGCTGGGGACGACATGGCCATTGCCAAGGCTGCGGCGATGATGACTGCGGCAGTCAGGAATGTCATGCCTAAAGACAAGCAGGTGGTACTGGTACCTATCCCAAACCGCACCGGCAGGGCCGGTTACACCAAGACGCTGGCCGAGAAAATAAGCGAAGCACTGCATCTGCCTGTCATCGACGCGCTGGCAAGCAATACTCACGATCCGCTTTATCTGGTGAAGAAGGCCAATGGCTCGCTCGATGAGGCGCCGCTCTACTTTTATCGCATCCGCAGGCTACCCAGGAACAAGATACCCATACTCATTGACAATGTACTCGACACCGGGCATACGGCAATGGCCGCATATGAAGCAATGGGCAGACAGGACACGCTGATGGCGGTACTCGGTGATACGCATAAATTCACGCCCAACAAATGGAAGTCGGATATTTACCATTTAATTGACAACAATATGGCAAGTAAGAAAAAAGAAGAGGTGCAGCAGCAAGCTACCCTGAAAGAAGAGCCGACGGCTCAAACCGAGAAAAAAACTGCAAAGAAAACGACAAAGCTCCCGAAGTCAAAGACGCTGGCAGAGCTGTACGAGAACATGAAGGAAATGCACCCTGATGCCGTCCTGCTCTTCAGAACGGGAGACTTCTACACGACCTTGAACGCTGATGCCTCCAAGGTGGCTGACACATTGGGGCTCAAAGCGAACAAGCCTGCCAAGGCAGGAGACGGCTCTCTGCAGGTTACATTTCCCCATCATGCGCTGGACACGAATCTGCCCAAACTCATCCGGGCTGGTCTTCGTGTGGCTATCGTGGACGGTCTGGAGAAGAAGCAAAGTGTGGAGAAAGCCGTGTCTGAGAAAACGGAAACGACAGCTCAGGAAAAGAAAGAGGAAAGAAAATCCGTGGAGAAAACGGCAACCGTCAAGCAGGAGCATCAGCCGCGTGAGCCGCAGATGGTTACGGTCAATGGCGACAAGGTTTCCCATGCCCATGCCTTCCAGTCCAAGGTGAATCCTGCCGACTGGTTCTATGTGGCGCAGCTCAACGGTAAGCAGCTCAACCCCATGAAGATGGACGCTGCCGACATCGCTGCCTATCAGAAACGGGAAGCGAAGGTGGAGAATATGATGCAGAAATATTATCCCACAAAGCTGGCACCCAAAGTATCTGCCGAGGAGTACAAGGCCGCCAACATCTTATCTGACGGCAGGGTGATTGACAAGATGACAGTGTATAAGGAGAAAGATGAGCAGCGTGCTGACTATGGCAAGTACAAGCTCTATGCCCAGGTGGGCGACCAACGAATGTCGGCTCCTATGACCAAAGAAGACCAGAGTGCTTTCTTCGACCGCGTGACGACACCGGCGGCATTGGTGGAAAAGAACTTTGGCGAACGGCTGCACCTGGCATCGGCCTACGCCGTCTATCAGCTCCCTGCCAACATCAAAGTGGAGGATATCCGGGTGGCAAAGGACAACATGGACGGCAAGTGGAAGATTTCAGCAGCCGTGGGCGAGAACGGACGCACGGACAAGAAGGCGATTTCCTTTGACGACGGCTTTTCGCTCTTCCAAGCCAAGACCGTTACCCGGGAGCAGTTGGCCGCCAAGTATCTCTCGGACGACATCAAAGTGCTGTCGGGACAGAAACAAACCATCAGCAATGGACTGAAGATGTAGGATTTGGCTATGGTATAGTGAGTATGGAATAAAAAAAACAGGCAATATAAAATCAAAGAAAATGGCATATAGTTTTGAAGAGCTGGTCCAGCTCAAACAGGACAGACGGATCGGGTGGTTGCAGTTCACGCTCGAAGGCGAGCATGCGGATGACTTCATGCGGTGGTGTAAGGAACACAACACCCATCCGAGTGAAGATACCGCGGAGTTCTACATGGAGTCGGTGGAACTGAGTATGCAGGACAAGCAAATCTTGGCGGAGGACGACTATGACTACAGCTGGAACTGAAACAAAGACGCTCGGTCAGAAAGCCGTGGACAGGTTCACGGAGATGATGATTGAGCGTATGGAACAGATGAAGTCCGTTGGCTGGCGCAAGGGGTGGATAGGCGGTGCCACCGCCCCCGGTGCCATGCCGCAGAATGTGTCCGGGCGTGGATATTCGGGAAGCAACTCTTTCTTCCTCCAACTGGATACGGCGCTCCGTGGTTATTCCATGCCTGTGTATCTCACCTTCAAACAGGCCAACGACCTCGGGGCACACGTCAAGAAGGGCGAGTCGGCCATGCCAGTGCTCTACTGGGACATCATGGCAAGGGACAAGGACGGACATAAAATCACCAAGGATGCCTACCGCAAGATGAGCCTTGCAGAGCGGATGCAGGTGCAGACCATTCCTTTCCTGAAAGCCTTCAATGTGTTCAATGTCGATCAGACGAATCTGGCTGAAGTGAAGCCTGACAAGGTGGAAGCTCTCAAAAAGCTGTTTGCCCCACCGGAGCTGCGTGATGCCGAGGGGATGTTTACCAGCAAAGCACTCGACCGTATGTTTGAGAAACAGGAGTGGATTTGTCCTATCCAATATGATAAGCAGGTACCCGGTGCATACTTCTCTCCCTCCAAGGACATCATCGTCATTCCAAGGAAAGAGCAGTTCAACATCGGCAAGACTCTGGTAGAGGTCTATAAGGACGGTATGGAATACTACTCCACGGCCCTGCACGAGATGGCTCATTCCACCGGTACGGAACCTCGGCTGAACAGGGGCAGCCATGAGAAGTTCGGCGATGCGAAATACGCCAAGGAGGAACTGGTGGCTGAGCTGACGGCAGCGATGGTGGGCAACTCGATGGGATTTGACAAGCGTGTTCTGGACAACAATGCGGCTTACCTCGATAGTTGGATCTCCACTCTCAAGGAGAATCCTAAGTTCATCGTGTCGGTGATGGCCGACGTGAACAAGGCTGCCAACATGGTACTGGAAGAGGTGGACAAGCAGAAAATGGCGTTGGGTGAAGAGCCCTTGCTCGATAAGAACAGAAACCTTTCTACCAACATTCCCAAGGACAGGGTCGTCTTTGAGAACGTCTCCATCATCAAGCAAAACGACGGCGACAATGCGGTACGAGCCTCATTCCAAGGTCAAGATTTGGGACTCAAACCGATTGACCGAAATGTGGGCATCCTCTATTTCTCTCTCTCGGAAGAAACGGAGAAGGCGCGTCTGCTCTCCCATACGCTGGAAAAAAGTTTTGGCGATGTGGTCATGGCACAGACACAGCAGCATGCTCATCGTATGAAAATATAACCCTTTATACTTGTAGGCAGTTATGAAACAGAGTGTAAACTACAAAGACCTGAAAACAAAGGTAGGCGTAGATGATATTGTCTATTATCTGGGCTATCGTCTCGACCGATCGGCCGGTGTGGGAAGATACATTGAAATGGTTTTATCTGACTCTACGGGTCATCAGGACAAGATCATCATCAAGAACCCGAAGGAAAAGGCGACACAAACTTATTTCCGGCGTAACGGGGCGAGAGGCGGTGATGTAGTGTCGTTGATACGTGAGAACCTTAGCAGCTTCCACGAGTCTGGAAGAAACGAGTGGGAAATCATCGGCAAGGTGATGGCCCACTTCGCCAATGAGCCGATTCCTGACTATGGAGATAGCCAGTATCTTGCGAAAGCTGGGTACACGGGTAATACCGTGTTTGATCCGAAACGCTATGAAACGAAGGATGTTAATGGTGCACCGTCGGAAGCGATGGCGTTCTTTGTCCAGCGTGGCATCAACGAGGAGACGGTGAGTACCTTCGCACCATTTATCAAGCAAATAAGGGACAACCGTCATACCACCTACAAGCAGTTCAATATCGGTTTCCCTTATACGGAGGCTGGCAAAGACAAGGTGGTAGGCTATGAAATCCGCGGCTTTGGCTCATTCAAGAGTAAGGCAGCTGGTACTAACTCGACGACGGGGGCATGGATTGCTGATCTCTCACAAGGTGGAGAGCCTACAGACATCAGAAATGTCTATTTCGCTGAAAGTGCCTACGACATCATGGCATTCTATCAGCTGAATCACCTTCGCCTAGATGGTACTCATTCGGTATTCGTGTCGTTGGGTGGCACTTTCTCCGACAGTCAGATCAAGGGTATCATGGCGCATTACCCAGAAGCTAAGGCGATGGACTGTTTTGATAATGACCTTGCCGGGCGTATCTATGGCATCCGCATGGCTGCCTTGCTGGAGGGCATCCGCTTGAATGTGCATAAGGAAGAGGACAAGGTGAAGATTACTGTTGGCGATAAGAACTTTGCCATTCCTAATGAACAGCTGTCCATCCGTGAGCTTCGCAAGCATATCCACATCCGCTATAATATAGGTGAATGGAAGGCTGCTGCGAACTACAAGGACTGGAATGACCAGCTGATGGGTAAACAGATGGTAGTTGTGGCGGTAGAAAATAAGTTTGCAAGAGATCGGAATCTGGCTGACCGCCGTGAGAAAGGGGTGGCCTTATGAAACGAATCTTCATCATATCATTGTTGGGTAGTTTAACCTTCTGCCCTATGATGGCACAACAGACGGACCCGACGCTGACGGGTGCAGTGATAGCGCAGAGCGGAATGCTGAAAAAGATTTTCAAGGACCGCGAGAAGACACAGAAGAAAATCATTGCTGCGGAAACGGCTGTCACTGTGGCGATGGACAGAATGCACAAGGTGGAGGACAAGATGCTGGCGTATCTCTCCAATGCACAAGGAGCCATGCAGAACCTTTATCAGATCAAGCGAGCGGCAGAGCTGACAACAGTAGAGATTCCACGAAACATGAGCCTGTTGCGCCAGTCGCTGCCCGGTCATCTGAAAGGAACGGTCATTGCTCTCTTGGTGTCTGATGAACTGACGGATGCTGCCACGCAAATGGCTTCGCTATATCCGTTCATGAAACAACTGGTAATGAGCGGCACATACAACGTGAGTGGCTATGATGCCACCGGCAAGTCTGTGAATGAGAAGCATAAGGTAAACCTACTGTCATCGGCGGAACGGTATTACATTGCCAATGAGGTGGTGACAAAACTGGAGACGATCAACACCGATCTGTGGCTGCTGGCATGGCAGGTAAGGACGTACTCGTGGAATGACCTGTGGTTTGGGCTTGATCCTGAAGGTTGGGCCACGGTGATGTCAGGAAAGGCGATTGTGGATGGACTAATCTATGAGTGGAAATATATTTGAGAGGTCTGAATATGGGCATTTTTCTGTACTTTTGCATGGCGACACTTTGTTATTTCGAGGAAGAGCAGTGCAAACAGCGGATTTGCCTGATAATCATTAAACTTTAAGAAATAGCAAAGATATGAGTGATACAAATAACTTAATGATTTGCCCTGTTTGTGGCAGAGGTACAATGGTGCACGACGAGCAGGACTGGAAGTGCAGTGAGCAGTCCTGTGGATTCGTTATCCCTAATCGTTTGTTTAATTTTGAGGTAACGGAGGAACTGGTGGCGCAACTTGTCAAGCATGGTCATACGGGGGTACTCTCTCTGCAAAACAGGGACGGACAGTATTTTAAGGCGGCTCTCGTCATCCGTAATGGAAAGGTGGTAGTATCATCAGGTGTACATTACATCGACGGAGTATGTCCTATCTGTGGAGGTAAGATGCGCAAGACCTCGAAGGGCTACCGATGTGAAAATTCCATCGGTGAGCATCCATCGTGTGACTTTATGATTCTAGGTATTATCTGCAACCGTAGAATTACGGAGCAGGACGCCGTGGCGTTCTTGAATGGCAAGCATATCGCCCTGGAGGGCTTTGCCTCAAATGAGTGGAAGATGTTTGCCTCGTCGTTGTCGATAGCCGAAGGCAAGGTGAAGCTGGAATCGCGCATCGCAAAGTGTCCGCATTGCGGCGGCGACCTGCATGTTGGGCTGAAGGCTTACAACTGTGCCAACTATCGCAATGCCGAACATCCATGCAAGTTCTCCATCTGGCGTAACATCAGCGGTCATGCCGTATCGGTGGAGGAGGTGAAGCAAATTTGCGAACAGGGCGTAACCAGGGACTGCATCGAATTTTACAAGGAAGACGGTACAGTGTACTACAAGCGGCTGCAACTGACACCTGAAAAAGACAGAATAATCATGATTTAAGCAGTTATTAGTGATGAAAAGAAAAATTATTATATATGTTGTGGTGGCATTGTTATGCCTCACTGGTTGTAAAAATAAGCGTCATGCGTTGAAGCAGTTGGCTGTGGAGAATCTGAAACAGTCGGTGGAATATCCTAAGCAGTTGCAGATGTTGGCTATATCAGAGCCTGATTCGGCTTTTGGGTTCAGCTACTTCTCGCAACAAGAGAAGGCGGGCATCATCCGTATCATGAAGTCGGTCACGGACAGTATTATGAAACGTACCAATAATATGCAGTCGCTGGACATCAATGACTTCTACGTGATGGATCTCGCCGAAATGCAGATGCGTGCCAACTCGGACATTCGACAGATGCTCAGTCAGGCTACTGGCAAGAAGGAATGGACGGGCTGGAAAGTGAAGATCGACTATCAGGCGGTAACGCATCATGGCATGAAATACAATGCTGAACGGTGGTTCTTCATCAGTAAGGACGGCAAGTCAGTGGTGAGGACGTTTGAGCTACCGCTGCCATAAAAGTTCTTTCATGAAGATACATAGTAAAAAAGTAGCAGGGGAAGTTATCTGTAGCTTCCCCTGTTTCTTCATTTAGTATTATAGACTTGCTGTTTATACTATTTCCAGATATTCGCTTTTTCCAACAGAAAATCGTAAAGTCCAATTACCAAGATTCCATTCTCATTGTAACCAGTACTGTAATGATCGCCGGCAATGATAATCTTGCGGAAGCCGTCTGACACTTGCAAGAGTGAGGCTTGTTCCTGATCAACTTTCTCCTTTGAAGGTAAAGCATAGGCAGACTGAATGTATAATCGTTCATCATGCCGATTGACGACAAAATCTATTTCGAGGTTTCGTCTTGTGAGTTTGCCGTTATTATCACGTTTGAAACTTTCAACTAATCCGACATCAACCGAGAAACCATTGCGGCATAAGTCGTTATATACAACATTCTCCATAATATGGGTTGGCTCAAATTGGCGAAATTCAACAACGGCATTCCTTATCCCTAAATCCTCGAAATAATACTTGGTTTCTGTGCCGATATATTTCCTACCCTTGACATCATAGCGTAATGCTTCGCTGATGATGAATGCATCTTGCAGACACTCGATATATTTGGCTATCGTTGCCGGGGCAACATCTATGCCTGCGGCAGTCTTGAAAGTGTTTGAAATTCGTCGCACGTTGGTACTCGCCCCCATAGTAGAGGCAAGAATACGAACCAGCTCCCGTAAGCCGTCTGCATTCTTTAGATGGTTGCGGTCAATAACGTCTCTTAGATACACCGTCTCAAAAATCTCGCGGAGGTAATTCTGCTTGTCTTTAGCTCGTTTCATTCCTGCCACAGCTGGCAGGCCACCATATTTATAGTATTGATCCAGGGCTTCTGCCTTTTCACCACCTATCACCTCATAATATTCTGCAAAACTAAGTGGGTGGATGCGTACTTCCCATCCTCGTCCACGAAATTCCGTTATAATATCTCTTGAAAGGAATTTTGCATTTGAGCCGGTAACATACACTTCTGCATTGGGTACGTCAAGGTAAGAGTTAAGAACATCCTCAAACTCACTGACCAACTGCACCTCATCCAACAGAATGTAATACTTCTCTGTATCTGTCATCAATTTATCGATATGTTCAAGAAGTGCATCTGGATTACGTAGCTTCTTATTTCGGCGATCCTCCAAATTGACTTTAATAATGTGATCTTCGTGAATGCCCCTTTCAAGAAGACTCTTTCGGAAGATATTGAAAAGGAGGAATGACTTGCCACAGCGTCGCATCCCGGTGATGATTTTGATCATACCGTTTCCATCAGCATTCTGTAGCTGGCTTAGGTAATACTTCCGTTCAAATAGCATTTTAGAATATATTTTTGTGTCACGACACAGATTTATGCAGCAAATATAACTATTTCATGTCATTTAAGCAAGAAAACAGTAATTATTTTCTTGTTTTCCCTATTATCAGAGAAAGGTACGTCATGATGTGCGGTATTTACTGTCTATCATTTCCATGTTTGCGGTTGCCTCCTTGTTGCAAGTACTCATTTTCTTTGCAAAGTTACGGCATAGGAAAGAGCGGCAAGCACCGCTGCGACTATACGCAGAAAAATAGACGGCAGCCTTCCTCAAATCAAGATTTGGGTATTCCGTCAATTTTTCCGTGCATTGCTTGCCTTGTCTTTCCCGCTTATGCCGTCCTTTCTTGCTCGAAAATCAAGTACCTGCAAGAAGTCTTTCGACTTCACAAAAGGGAAAAGATTAAGATTGATAACCTCTTAAAATTGTAAGTTATGCACGCATGGATTTTTCAATTATCGGAAAAACGCATCGAGGGTTATCTCTGTGAAGATACCTTGTTGCAGGGTGATGGCAGCGATTATGACTATTGTGCCGCCATTTCAGAAGAAGAACGAAAGAGAGCCGTTTACTCGCTCATGGCTCATATTCTGCCATTGGGCATGTTTCGCCTGAAAGATGAAACGACCTTGGTGTATCAAGGCGGGGTTGAGCAGTGGAAACGTGAGTGGGTTGAGCGTATTCAGACGAAAGCGGCAAAGGTAAACACGGAAAACGTGATGAACTTTTGCGGTGAGGTATACCAGTTGGAGACCGAGCTGCAAAATCCACTGGACACTGATGCCCAATTCTACCTTTGTAATGACGACTATCAGACCTTTGCGGAAAAGTCGGCGGAGTTGATGCGCATGGTGGAGCATCTGACGGAGGGTGACGAACTTTATATCGGTGGTATCATTGATTTTCATTTCTAAAAGCATGGAGAATATCAGTATTTTTTCGATAGAGGGCGTTGATGCAAGAGAGATTTGCAATGCGCAGTTGGGCGATGCCCTATTTGCACCCTGTAGTGTGTGCGACAAGTGGAAAGAAGATTTTCCATCAGTGGACAATCTATTTTACGGATATGTGGAAGATGACATCTTCTACAGCTATTCAGACGACGAGTTTGAAACCCACGTCAATGCGATGTTTGACTAAGTAGAACCAGGAGTGTGCCGAGTTTCAGGCATACTCCTTCAAAAGGAAATACAATGAAGAAGATTTATAGCGTACCAGCTCGATACATCTTCGAGGGTACTTTCAAGGTAGAAACAGAGAGCAGTGAGGAAGCCAAGTGTTATGCAAAATCATAAAACTCTGTGGAATGGTCATGGACAGTGGCATACAGACCACTTTGTCATACCGTAAGATTGATTGGGTGCTCTGCAACCATCCTTGTAAGCAGGTGGGCAGAATAAGCAGGGAGGAGCGAGCATGGCTGGGGTATATCTGACACGGTATGACCAGCTTTCAAAATCGGGCAGCGGTCACAGTCCGCTGCCTGTTTGGGAGAAAGATGCTTAGCTGAATAATGCTTGGTTAAAATAAAAGTCTTGTTTTTTGCATCAAAAACAAGACTTTTATTTGGTAGTACTTAATTTCCCTGAAAGCCGTATTTCGCTATCACGTCATAAATGAGTGTGATGACTCCACACCGCTTTCATCGCTCCGTTGGAACACGGAGCAACACGGGAGACCGGTTATCCATTATGTGCTGGATGGAGTGCATAGCATGGTACAGGAAGGATAGGCTACCGCTGTTACGCTGATGATGGACTGTCGCCCATGATCGCTCCACGGCTCCGCCATCTTACTTCCTGCTCCGTGCCTATGCACACCATATCGCACATTTTTCCTGTGTAACGTTAGTGCATCTCCAGTGTAACTAATCAATGAAAAAGAAGAAATATCGAAGTTGATGTAAACTAACTGATAATGAGGAGGAAATACACGAATTAGCATAATACTGCTCTGTTTGTAAAGGGTAGAAATATGCAGATTTAGGCAGAAGTTCAGTTACCAGAGTGTTACCTTGTTTTGATGTTGGTAACGATGGAGAAGAAATAGGTAACCAAATTATTTTCGCTCGTGTGGCTGTTGCTTTGGTCAGCAGTTTTCTGCGTAAGTGAGGAACGCTTTAATTCGGGTAACTTTGCCCACAAATATTAAAGCGTATGAAAACAGAGAAGATGAAGGTGTTGCTCTACCTTAAAAAGAGCGGTCTGGACAAGTCGGGGAGAGCTCCGATTATGGGGCGTATTACCATTGAGCGTTCCATTGCTCAGTTTAGTTGTAAACTCTCCTGCAATCCTGACTTATGGAATTCACGTGAGAGCAGGATGGACGGCAAGAGCCGTGAGGCGGTGGAAATTAACGGCAAGTTGGAGAACCTGTTGCTTTCCATTCAATCTGCCTATCAATCGTTGATTGCCAAAGGACAGCCATTTGATGCAACCGATGTAAAGGAACTGTTTCAAGGCAGTGTGCAGGCACGATGCAGGCTCATCGAAAGATTGGATATGCTCATCAGGGAGAAAGAAAGCCATATCGGTATAGACATCAAGAGGGACTCTATGTCCGCCTATCATTCCACTCGGAAAAGGTTACAGGAGTTTATTCAGAGGAAGTATCATGTTTCGGATTTGGCTTTCTCGCAATTGACAGAAAACTTCATCTACGAATTGCAAGCATTTTGTCTTAGCGAACTCGGTCATCAGCAAAGCACATTCTTCAGAGTTGCGGCAGATTTGAAGACCGTCTGCAGGCTGGCTTATCGTGAGGGACTGGCTGATACGCTTCTGTTTGATAAAGTACATATAGAACGGGGAGACAAGAAAACACCCAAGGCACTTGACAAGGAAGCATTGGACAAACTCAAAGCACTCCGCTTTGATGAATTGGAAGAGGAAATAGAAACTACTCGTGATGTGTTTCTCTTCGCCTGTTATACCGGTGCAGCCTATTGTGATTTGATGATGCTTGGTAAGAAGCATCTTGTTCGTGATGATAATGGTAGCCTTTGGTTAAAGTTCAACCGACAGAAGACGGGTGTGCTTTGTCGCATCAAATTATTGCCCAAAGCCATCCGACTAATCGAGAAAATGCACAGCGATGAAAGGGAAACATTGCTCCCATTCATTAAATATCCCGCTTATCAGTCTTGCCTGAAAGCCTTACGACTGCGGACAGGTATTTCTTTTCCCTTTACCACGCATACAGCAAGGCACACCTTTGCCACGCTTATCACCTTGGAGCAGGGAGTACCTATTGAAACGGTGAGCAAGATGCTCGGACATACGAACGTATGTATGACCGAACGCTATGCAAAGGTAACACCGCAAAAACTCTTTGAGGAATTTGACCGTTTCCTTTCTTTCACCGAAGATTTACGTTTAACCATATAAAGACAGCCATTATGAGGAGTACATTTAAGATACTGTTTTACATCAACAGACAGAAAACAAAGACTGATGGTAAGACAGCCATTCTCTGCCGTATTACCATAGATGGGAAGAGTTCCGCCATAACCACAGGAGAGGAATGCCTGCCGACAGAGTGGAACGCCAAACAAGGACAGACTACCGACAAAAGAATAAACAAAAGGCTTGCAGAGTTCAAAGAACTTGTAGAAAAGACTTATCGGGATTTACTGACGAGGGACGGAATGGTCAGCGTGGAGCTAATCAAGAACCGCTTGCAAGGTATTGCCACTCATCCGACAACGCTGCTTGCCATGAGCAAGGTTGAACTGCAATCCGTCAAAGAGTGCGTGGGAAAGTCAAAAGCAGAAAGTACGTACCAGAATCTTAGCTATTCCGACAAGCTGTTATGCGAGTTTGTCAAGGATAAAGGTGTAAAGGATATACCTGTAATCACCATTACGGAAGATTTGTTTGAAGAATACTGCTTTTATCTTAAAAAGCAAGGGTTGGCAGCTGCAACTATCAACCGCTATCTTTGCTGGCTAAGCAGGTTGATGTATCGTGCGGTCAGCCAAAGGCTCATTCGTTGCAATCCCTTTGAGAATACCAAGTACGAGAAAACGGAACAGAAGATACGCTTTCTGCAAAAGAACAATGTGGCCAAACTCATGGCTTTGAAAGTAAACGACAAGGAGGCTGAACAGGCAAGGCTGATGTTTGTCTTCGCTTGCTTTACCGGCTTGGCTGTTGCCGACATGGAGCATCTGCAATATGGACATATCCAAACGGCAGCGGACGGACAAAAGTACATCCGCAAGGAACGGCAGAAGACAAAGGTGGAGTTTGTCGTGCCTTTGCATCCGATAGCCGAAGTCATCATCGAACATTGCAAGGCTGAACAGGAAAGAAATGGAGGAATGCAATCGGTGAAAGAAAAAGGTGAAACTGAAACAAGGACAGACAGCCTTGTCTTTCCCCGTGATTGCAGCCGAAGTGTGATGGCAGCCAAGCTAAGCATCGTAGGAAGAGCTTGCGGCATCAGAGAGCGGCTGTCCTACCACATGGCAAGGCATACGTTCGGCACGATGAGTTTGAGTGCCGGCATTCCCATAGAGAGCATTGCCAAGATGATGGGACACGCATCTATCGCCAGCACACAAATCTATGCGCAGGTAACCGATAATAAGATTTCGGAGGATATGGACAGACTGATTAGGAAATATCAAAAGGAGAAAGCAAAGGAGGAAGCGATATGAACGTCAATCACCATCAAGCAAAAAGAGACCGCAGTTATTTCGAATGGGGCGATAAGATGCAAATTGTCCGCAAAGGAAATGGCGATATAGCCATGACGGAGACTGAACTTGTAGATTTCTTCGGTGTAGCATGGAGGAAGCTCAATTATCGTCTGCAGCTACTAATAAAAGTCTCTTTCCTGCATCCCGAAGAAAAGGACGCTGGTGAGGAAGAAGTTTTCGTAAACGGACAACTAAGAGGCTATGCGCCGCTTTATCCGCTTTCAATCATCATCGCTTTGTCTTATCAATTGGACAGTACGGAAGCCCACTTGTTCAGGAAATACATCTGTCAAGAGATAAAGCATCCTACACCTATGGTAGAACAGATATTCCTATATGGACGTGGCAGTATCAATTGATACACTTTTCTCTTTCACCGATATCAACCTACGACATAACTACAAAAGATATAAAATTGTGATAGAAAGAAAGTTAGAATGTAGTTAGAGAAAAACAAGCATTACAACCCTATGACTACATTCTACTTTTCTTCTTTACGTACCTTCACATGTTATTTTTATTTTAAGTATAGTCATTTCATGTATTAAAATGGAGTCAGAAACTGTACTTCATCTTCACCCACGCTTCGGAGTTCTTACCATACATGGCAAACTTGCCTTTGTTGGCATGGAAATAGTCGTAGCCGACGGTTAGTTCTATATCGTCATTGAGAGAATAGGAGGCGGAAAGGCGGTTGAAGATGCCGCCGCTTGCCACGTCGATGTAGGCAAAGGTGGAGAGTTTCAACGTGTTGTGCAGCAGTTCCTTTGAGAGTCTTGCTGTGGCAAGTCCGGCATTGCGATAGACGGAGAGCGTTGCGAGATTGCCCGATGTGTATTTATGGCAATACTGCACGCTGATGTTCCAGTCGTTACCCGGATACCAGTCTACCCCTGCAAGGGCGTTGAGGGTGTTGCGCCGCACGGCATTCTGCCCCAAACCACTTCCTTGTGCCTCGCCTATGTACTCGGCGACTTCGGCGCGGAGGACAAACTGACCGACGGGCAATGAGCAGTCGGCACCCAACATCGTCATACGGCGGTACTGTCCGTTGATGTGGAGCGTCCTTCCATCGCCCGACAGGGCAGGGCAAAGGGCGGGCTGCTTGTTCCACGTCCGCAAGGCACTCACGGAGAAGTCTATTCCGCTGAGATTGACGCTTGCCCGTCCGCCAAACTCCATATTCTTGATTTTCTTCTCCGGCTTGCCGCTTTCCAAGTCGGTGGTGTAAGGCTGTGGTGCAGACGGCAGGCGTATCGCCCACGGATTGCGCTCGTCTGTCGGCAACACGAAGAAGTCTGCCACAGGATTGCACACGGCTTCAAGGGTGACCGAACCTCTTGTGTATTTTGCACGCAGCCCGTTGACGGGCATGCGAATGTCGTCGTAGTCTTGTGCGAGAAACTCTGTATAGTCAAACGGCGACACGCAATCGGTAACGCGCAGTGCATCCGCCACGCCCCATACGACAATCTGCCGCCCCACGCGCAGGTCGAAGTTGCCCTTTGCATAAGAGAGATAAGCCTCGCGCAATTCCAGTCCTGTGCGTTCTTTCAATATTCCGTTGTAGGTGGCGTTCAGAGATAGGAAGAGCGAAGCCGCCCCTTTCTCGAGTTTGAGTTCTCCCCGCGCCCGAGTTCGCGAAGCCATCCAGTCGGCACGTCCCTCCGTCCTGACGGCATGGTAGGTGTCAAGAAAACCTTTCACCTGCACCTGCAAGGCATTATCGTCCGATGCTTCGACCGTTTCCTGTGGAGTGCATTCCGAACCGATGGTGTCGCTATCGGCCGGCAATGTATTATCGATTTGGGCCGCTGCCTGCACCGAGAGTATCGGCACAAGCAAGAGCATAAATAGTTTCATATCAGAGTCCTTTCTCCAGTTGGGAAACAGTGAAAAGGTTAGGCGATAGCTTTATGTTGAACTTCTGATTGTCCATACGGATAATGGTTTTGTGTCCCGTCTGTACATTCTCCATCTGCATAAGGTGCATCGTCCAGAAGCCCTGCACTTTATTTATGTTGGAAATCGTGAGCCTACGGTGCAGCTTGTTCAGCTTATCGTAGTATTCCGCCTTTACCGCCATCAGGCAGTCCTGCCGAACCCAGGTGACGCGGCGTGTGTAAATCTCATCCTTGTCGTTGGGTACCGACTCTACCACCCAACATTTTTGACCGTCCAACATTTCTTCGCGCAGAAGCGTATGCTTCTCTTCGTCCACGCTGCGGGCGCTCATATCGTTGTAGGTAAAGTCGCTGCCCATGAAGTAATCGGTTTTCGACGATTTCCCGCTGATGCGCCTCGTCTTTTTCATTGCCGGAAGATAGAGCCACTTATCGTCCGTCTTGGCGGTATTGTCGTAGTCCCAAGTGAGGAATCCCGTACCCTTTACGTCGCCGGGATAGGTGAAGAACATGATTTTCTTCGTATCATTGCCTATGTCCATTGCCCACGATTCGAGTTTCCTCACACGCTTATGCCCGCTCTTCTGAATGAGCGTCATTTCGATGGTGGCATAACGTGTGTCGCCGTCTGCGCGGTTTCTTACTTTCTGCATGATGTCTCTGCCCGACAGCCCTGCTGCCTGCGCGCCGCACACCGCCAGTATGGAGATGAGCAGCAATGTGAAATGTTTTGTTTTCATATCGTTATATTTTATGGTGTTTTGTTATTACTAAGGAAGTTCGTTTGTCGTTCCTTGGGAAGTTCATTTACCGCTTCCGAGGAAGGCCGCTTATCATTCCCGAACACACGGAGATACTTGAAAAGAATTGGCGTGAGAAAGAGGTCGGCCAGCAGGGCCGACATCATACCGGCCACAGCCAGAATGCCCCAATTGCGCATCTGTGTGCCGTCGGAGAAGACGAAGCCTGTAAACGTAGCCGAGATGACGACTGTGGACATGACGATGGCGAGTCCTTCGGTGCGGAAGGTTCGGTTGATGGCTTCTGCATAATTGCCGCACCTGTCGTATGCCACATGGCTGTGGTTGATGAAGTGGATAGTGTCGTCGACGGCAATACCCAAGACCATCGGAATGAGCGAGGCTGTCATCATATCGAGCGGATAGCCCAACCAACCCATCATACCGCCCACGATGATGGCGGGGGCAATGTTCGGTATCATCCCAACGAGCCCCACTTTCCAGTTGCCGAAGACAAGCACGAGGATAACGCCTATGACCAAGACCGACAACAGCATCGACCACATCTGCCCGCGCTCCACATACTGCTGCATCACGGTGAACTGCGGTATGCTGCCCACCACCGAGACGTGTGCGCCGGGAAAGAGTTTGCGCGCCTCCGCCTGCAAGTCGTTCATCTCCTTTTCCGCCTCATTGGAGTTGTAGTCTTTCATCTCCAACTGCAACCGCAGCCGCTTGTAGTCGTAATCCATCCAGTATTCCGACTCCGTACCGCCCGCATTCTCATAGAGCAACAGCAACTGCGCCACCATATCGGCATTGTCGGGAATACGGTAGAACTGCTGCTTGTTGCCGTTGAGCGTACAGTTCATGTCCTTCACGATGTCGGTGATGGAATTGTGGCGTTTCGTCAGTTTGTAGCCGCCCGCAATCTCCGCCAATCGGTCTAGTTTCTGCAAATTCTCCGGCTTCTTGGCATCGTTGTCGTGCGGCAATGTAATCATAAGGTCATAGGAATATATCGAACCGAGTTCGGTTTCGCAGAGGTCGAGGAATTTCTTTACGTAGGGAATCTTCCGCCCCATCGTCTTTTCGATGTCGAACGCAGGTTCGATGGAGAAGAGTCCGATACCGCAGAAGATGGTCAGCACAACCGACGAAACGACAATGGAACGATGGTTGCGTATCACAAAACTGCCGAACAGTTCGAATCGTTTGCCGATATATCCTTCAAAACTCTTCGACATATCGGCGGCAGGCTCGCGGTCCTTGCCGAATGACAACAGGATGGGTGTGAGCAGCAGGCAGGTGAGCAGCACGGCAAGCAGACAGAGCGAGGTGTTGATGCCTATGGCTCGCATCGGAACTATCTTCATTGACAAGAATGTCATCATAGCAGCCACGGTGGTAAGCCCCGACAGCAACACACCCCAACCGGTTTCGCTTATGGCTTCCTTGATGGATTCTCTGCGCTTGCCTGTTTCTACAAATTGCGTCTTGAAGAAATTGTACAGGTGAATGTTGTAGGCGATGGAGCAGGCAAAAGTCAGTATCACGGCTATCATTGTCGTGGTCATGTCGATGTAGATGCCCGTCCAGCCGATGATGCCGAAACTGATGAGCAGTCCGAACACGGACGTGAGCAGTGGTGCAACCACGCCGCGCAGCGAACGGGTTACGATGAGCATCACAACGATGGAGATGATGAAGGCAAAGAGGAACAGCCGCCCCAGTTCGCTTTTGAGATAAACGAATTTCTCGTAGCCCAGATAGGGCATTCCCGCGGCGTTGGGCGACAGTTCGGCGTATTTCGCCTTGCCGATGATGTGCCCCGCTTCTTTGCCCGTAATCATGTCGGGCGCAATGTCGCTCGTCTTCTTCCACACGCTATCTTCGGGGAACGGCCGCAGTTTCACCATAATCCACGTCATCGTACCGTCGTGCGACACCATCTTCTTTGCCAAATACGGTTTGCTGTACGCTTTCTGCCGGATTACATTCAGCGAAGCGGCATCAGACGGTATTTCGTCGGGGACAATCTGTTCGATGGTCATACCCTCCTCCGTACCTACGGCAAACTCAATATCGGTGAGCGACGTTACCTTGTCGGCATATGACAGGCTGTCTTTCAATTCGTTGCTCAGTTCGCGAATGAGCGTCAGGCTGCGTTGGGAGAAGATGTCCTTGTTTTTCACCAGCACCGCCACATAGTAGTCGTTGCCAAAGATAGACTTGAATTCATTGGTCTTGAGCAGCATCGGGTCGTCGCTCACGAAATAGTCGTCGAACGAAGTTTTCATCACGATGCGCTTCGCTCCCACAAACGAGAAGGCGATGATGACTGCGAACAACGCACCGACCACAAGCCGGTGGCAGAGTATCCAGTCTGCCAACTGCTTGAACTTACTGTTGATTTTTACGATTTTCATTGTTGTTTTATCTTTGTTGTTATTACTATCTCTGGACGGTTGTCTGTATTATCTCTGATCGGTCGTTATTACTACCTCAGAACGATCATTATTACTATCTCTGAACGGTCGCCAAAAACCTTTAATACTTATGTGATTGGACCAATTTGTCCAGCTAATTAGACTAATTTGTCCAGCTCATTGGACTCGTCTGTCCAACTTATTGGATAAGCGCGTCCAATTTGCATGATCGCCATACGCGTCGTAAGCCATAGGCTGTTGCTGTTTGCCATAATCCTTTGCGAGCGATTGATGTAGGGGTATCATTGCCGTTTTTCCTGTTGCAGACGAACCATGTGGGCGAACTCGCCGTTGCGAGCCAACAGCTCGTCGGGCGTGCCCTGTTCGCTCACCGTTCCGCCACTAAGCACCACGATGTGGTCGGCATTGCGGACGGTGCGCATACGGTGGGCGATGATGATAACGGTCTTGTTGCGCACCAGTTCGGAGATGCCCGCTTGTATTTTCGTCTCGTTCTCGGCATCAAGGCTTGCGGTGGCTTCGTCGAGAAGTATGATTGGGGCATTCTTCAGCAGGGCGCGGGCAATGGAAATGCGCTGCCGCTCGCCCCCCGAAAGGGTTTCGCCGTTTTCGCCGATAACGGTATCGTAGCCTTGCGGCATTCGGCTGATGAAGTCGTCGCACTGCGCTAATCGGGCAACGTGGCGCACTTCCTCGTCGGTGGCGTTGCGCTTGCCGATGCGGATATTGTCGGCAATAGAGGCATTGAACAGCAATACGTCCTGAAAGACGATGGAATAGTGTTTCAGCAGCGTTTCGGGGTCAATCTTCGAGATGTCGTTTCCGCCCACCAGAATTTGTCCGTCAGAGATGTCCCAAAAGCGTGCGGCGAGTTTGGCAGTAGTGCTTTTGCCTCCACCCGACGGCCCTACGAGGGCGGTAACGGTGCCTTGGCGTGCCGTGAACGAGACATTGTGCAACACTTGCTTCGCGGTTTCGTAGGCAAAACTTACGTTGCGGAACTCGATGTCGTAGTTATCGAGTCGTACGGCTGCACTTCCCTCCTGCGTGGGCATGCTTTCTATTTCCTTCATACGGTTGATGCGCACGTCGAGGAAGGAGAGCAGGGCAAGGTAGTTGCACACTTCGATAATGGGATTGTAGACCATTGCCGATGCCAAAAGGTAAGCCAAGTAGGTGAATACCGACACTTCGCCCTGCTGCAACAGCCACGCTCCCACCAATATAACGGTGGGCATGCCGAGTTTGAGCAACATTCCAGCGAGGTTGAGGAAGGCACCTGCCACGAGTTCGCCGCGCACAAGCTCGCGTTCGTAGCCCTTCAGCCGCTTGTCGAAGCTGCGGCAGTATGCCTGTTCGCCACTGTACGACCTTATTTCCTGCATACATTCCAAGCCTTCCTGTATCTGTTCGGTTACGCCACGCTTCACTTTATAGTGCTGAACGAAGGCTTTGTGGAGCTGACGGCGCGACAACAGCAGGGTGGTTACGGCGAGCGGAACAACCCAAAAGAGGGCTAAAGCCAAGTGCCAGTTGTAGGAGAACATACCTACGGCGATAATGACGACGCTCAGAGCCGACGCAAACAGCTGGGGAACAGCGTGCGAGAAGGTTTGCTCGAGCATCGTGCAGTCTTCCATCACGGTAGAGGTGAGGTCGGAAAGGTTGCGTTCGCCGAAGAAAGCGAGGGGCAGTCGGCGCAGCTTTTCTGCCACTCCGATGCGGCGTTGCGCACTCTCGTTGTAGACGGTGGTGTAGGTGCTGTCGTACTGAAAGCGAGCCAAGAAGAACATAAACACTGCCAAGAGCACTGCCACAAGCACATAGAACCACAGCGTGTGCGGCTCAGTGGAGGGCTTGGCGTCAATGTACTCCATAAGGAAGAAGAACAAATAGGTGGGCGGCAGCATCAATGCAAGGTTCATCAATGTAGAGCAGGCGATGCCTTTCCGCAAGTCTTTCGCTCCTTTTTCGGTGAGGGCGAACCGTTGTTGAAGATATTTTATCATAGTCTTGTGTCCTTTCTGTTTAGGTTTATAGTTTCCATGCCACCGACTTTTGGTATTCGTTCCACATCTTATAATATAATGTGGCTTGCTCCATGAGCTGTTGGTGCGTGCCCTGTTCAGCTATTCTGCCGTTGTCTACCACGACAATGTTGTCGGCATCTTGCACGGTGGCCAGTCGGTGGGCTATCATGAGCACGGTTTTTCCGCAAGTCAGGTGGGCAAATGCCTGCCTGATAAGGTGCTCGTTTTCGGGGTCGGCAAAGGCAGTAGCTTCGTCGAGCACCACGATGGGCGCATCTTTCAGAATGGCACGGGCAAGAACTATGCGCTGCTGTTCGCCTCCAGAGAGGTATGTTCCCTCCGCTCCTATCACGGTATTCAGCCCCTGTGGCAGCCGTTCGATGATTTCCCGACTCTGCGAAAGGTCTACGGCACGGTTCACCTGCTCGATGGTTGCATCGGGATTGCCGTAGCGTATGTTCTCCAAAATGGAGGTCTTGAACAGTCGGGTGTTCTGAAACACGAACGACACGTTGCGCATCAGCGTTGCCTTATCCATGTGCCGAACGTCCACACCGCCTATTTTCAAACTGCCTTCGCGCACGTCCCAGAAGCGTGGAATGAGCCTTGCGATGGTTGTCTTGCCGCTTCCAGACGCTCCAACCAGCGCAACGGTCTTGCCTTGCGGTATGTCGAGGTCGATGTGGCTTACGGCATCGCGTTCCGCCGCTTCGTATCGGAACGACACATTGCGCAGACTGACATCGAAGGCTGTCGCTTTCTCGAGCTCGGAACTCTCTGAAAGCGGTGGCGTGGCGGTGAGTTTCTCCAATCGGTCTACTGCTTCGTTTGCCAAAAAGAGGTTCTGACTGAGGTGCATGGCTTTCATTACGTTGGCTGCAATGATGGGTGCGATGAGCACATACAACACCATATCGGAAACGATGATGGCAGTTTCGCCGCCATGCCCTATCAGTATGATGCCCGTAGGCACAAGCAGAAAGGCGAAAGCATTGATGGCTATGGTGTAGGCAGACATGGGCGTGCGCCACAGAAGGGTGTATCTGATGACGAGGTCGCGGTAGTTGATGATGCTGTCGTGAAAGCGTTTGAACGAGAACACCGTCTGTTGGAAGACCTTCACAACGGGTATTCCGCGCACGTATTCCACGGCTTCGGCACTCATTTTCTCCTGTGCGTCGAGGTACATACGCTGGAAATCGTTGTTCTTAGGGTTCATCATGTAGCCCATGATGCCGAAGGCGCACACTATCGGTACCATTGCAGCAATGCCCAACTGCCAGTCTACGGCAAGCAGAAGTACTATAATGCCTATCGGAGCCACCACGCTGCCTGCTACATCGGGCAGTATGTGTGCCACGAAAGTGTGGGTCTGGCTCGAATCTTCGTCTATTATCTTGCGCATGCGCCCCGTGTTCTGCGTGTCGAAAAATCCCAACGGAACACACATCAGCCGTTCCATGGCAGTGCGCCGCATATTGGTTTCGATGCGGAAAGCGGAAAGATGCGAGAGCATGAGGGCGGCAAAATAGAGCAAAACATTTGCCACCGACACCACGAAAGCTGCAATGGCATAGTCCCATACGGGCGTATCGGCAAGGTTTCCGTCGGAAGTGAGCAGCGTGCGCACCACCAACCACAGGAAAATAAAGGGTACGAGCGACAGCAGTCCGTTCACTGCCGACAGCACAACCGAGCAGGGCAGCAACGTCTTGCGCCCTCCCATGTAATGTCCTAAGCGTTTCAGTATTCTTATCATCTTCTTCTATATATGTTAAAAGGTTATTGTTTCTACGGTTTCATCAGTTCTCTCCACCCTGCCATACTGTAAGCGGCATACTGCTCGAGCGCACGGTTCACCTCGCTTTCGTCGTAGTCCTCGTGCTCCACAAGCTCGCAGAAGATGTTCACCCACATAGAACTCGCAATGTGCAGGAAGAAAGGCGATATGTCGATATTGATGTGCGGATAGCGCGCTTTCATCAGTCGTAAGTATTCCTTGCCTGTTTTCAGCTGGTGCTCAACTATTCTCTCCTTGTACCCCGCAAGCGATGTGCCTTCGGCATTGAACAGCAACAGCCGAAGCTCGGGGCGGTAAAGCTTCACCATTCGCTTCATTGCGCCGATGTATTCATTCTGAAAATCGAGTGCATCGAACACCTCTATGCTGAGGTGCCGCTCCTCGTTGTGCGACAGAATGTAGCGGTTCAGTTCGTTGAGCAGCGGCCGCAATACCTCGCAAAACAGCTCGTCCTTGCTACGGAAGTAGTTGTACACGTTACCCGCAGCAATGCCTGCACGCCGCGCCACCGTGCGGATAGACGTGCTGCGTGCGCCGTGAGCGATGAATTCCTCGCGCGCTACGGCAACGATACGCTGCCGAATGTCGTTTTTCTGTGTTTGCATATCAGATGTCAATTATTAATAATGAACGTCGTTTTATTTTGTTCATAAAAAAAACGCACCGTTTTTCCTAAGCGGTGCGTTTGACTTAATGAGACTTCGTCTCTATATAATATATGATTTTTATTTTTAATCATATGCTAAAGTTTGTTTTGTGCAAAAATACTAAGGATATCACGATTGCACAATACCCAAAAATTAGTATTTTGCAATAAATACTTATGTGTGTTGAATATCTAAATTTATTTTATAAGTCAAACAACATATTGTGGAATAGAATATGAAGAGTTTCAGTTATACAAAATCAATTCCCTCACTTGTAATTCTCCTCCAACATTCTCTCCAAGTCAGAAGCCTTGTAGAGTATCTTCCCTGCAAACTGCGTGTAGGGTATAATCTTCCTGTCGCGGTAGTCCTGCAAGGTGCGGGGACTGATATACAGCCGTTCGCATACTTCCTTGCCCGTGAGGAAAAGTTCTCCTGCAAAGAGAGGCTTGTGCGTATCCGCTACTTCCACAATCCGTTTTCCTACACCTCTCAATGCCGAGACGACCAGCTGCATCTCGTCCGTCTCCATGTTCAAGTCTCTTGCTGTTTCCATCATATCTGTCTGTTTTTAGGTTTGTTCGATTTCGTAAAAAGCAGTGTTTCCACATCTTCGCGCTTGTAATAGCACTTGTGTCCGATTTGCCTAAACGGCAGTACACCCGTATCACGATAATGCTGCAAGGTGCGCTTGCTGATGTTCAGCAGCCGGCACACATCACCGTTGTGCAGCCAGTCCGTGTGCTTGCTTTTCTCTCCGAATGCCTTGTGGCAGCATTCTGCAAGGCTTAAGATTTCATCTCGAAGCTTTGCCCAATTGGTTTCTGTAATGATGTAATAGTTCATAATTTTATATTGTTATTGTTTGTTGTTTCAGGTCTTTCCAGTTTCCATCGGCAAAGATAATGGCGTACGTACATCTCTCAAAGCCGTGGGGAACAGCAGGGGAAGTTTCGGGAAGAACAGGGAAAAGGGTAATCCGTTCCATCGGTTCGCATTCGCGCTTTTCTGCCCCATCTTCTTCTTTCATTGCAAAGACAATGCAAGCGAGTGCAGAGGAAAGTTCACTTATCCTTTGCCGAGCGCAGTTTGTCTTATGCAAAATTAATATTGGATATTTCTTATTCCATCACTTTTCATTCAAGTGGCAGCTTGTGGCGTCGTAGTGGAATAGGTTGGCACAGTAATCCGATATAAAATATGCTCCAATCAATAGTTTGTAGATAGTTGGAGCAAAAGACTGCATCTGGAAGCAAACAAAGACAATCGTATTTCATCTAACCTTTCTTTCCTGTCATCTGTTTTTTGCTTAATGAGACGATAAATGCTCTTCTTGCCTGCCTGTTCCCCTAAGAATTTTGTAGCAGCCGAGCGCAACATTATGCAAGAAGGCTCTGAATGCTTGGAAGTTACGCATTCTCACCCTAACTTCACTCTTGGAAACCAATTCAAGGGAATAATGAAAAAGAACGCAGATGCAGGCAACATAGACAACAGAAGAAATCCTCATCGAAAGAGGAGTTCCTCCAAGAACGCAGAGATAGAAAACTACCTCTCCACACACTACGAGTTCAGATACAATACTGTATTGGGTAGAACCGAATACCGAAGTAGGAACAGCGGCATATTTACAAAAGTCGGTCGCTATGAAATCAATACGCTTCGCAGGGAACTTGATTGCGATGGAGACATAGCGACTTCTGCTGAGAACCTTTATTCCATCATTGAAAGCAGCTTTTCTCCCCGTATCAATCCCGTGCAGGAGTATTTAAAAGGGTTGCCATTGATAGATATAGGCGATAGCAGTAGCTGTGATGATGCCGGTTGCAGGGATAGTAATGTGCCTTCTTTTTCACCGAAAGCAATCTCTGATTTGGCAAGCTGCGTTGTTGTCCGTAATTCTAACAAATGGTTGCCGTATCTTACCAAATGGCTTGTGGCGGTGGTCGCCAATGCGATGGACGACCGTGAGTGCCGTAACCATACCTGCCTTGTGTTGACAGGTGAGCAGGGAAAGTTCAAGACCACGTTCCTTGACCTGCTCTGTCCCCCAGCACTGCACGGTTACAGTTACACAGGAAAAATATATCCGCAGGAGAAAGACACACTCACTTATATCGGTCAGAACCTTATCGTAAATATAGACGACCAGCTCAAAGCCCTCAATAAGCGGGACGAGAACGAGCTGAAAAACCTCATCACCTGTCCGATGGTCAAATACCGTATGCCGTATGACAAGTATGTAGAGGAACATCCCCACTTGGCAAGCTTCGTGGCATCAGTGAACGGCAACGACTTTCTTACCGACCCGACAGGCAGCAGAAGGTTTCTGCCCTTTGAAGTTCTTTCCATAGACATAGAGAAAGCCAAGCGTATTTCAATGGACAATGTCTATGCTGAAGCCAAAGCCCTGTTAAAGTCAGGTTTCCGCTATTGGTTTAATGATGAAGAGATTGCCGAACTATACAGGGAGAGTGAAGACTTTCAGGTACAGACTGCAGAAATGGAGCTCTTGTTGCGTTGCTTCGAGAAACCAGCGGAAGATGAAAACTATTCGTTAATGACCACTACGGAGATACTCACTTATTTGGGTGTTTATACCCACCAGCCACTTGTTGCCAAGCGTATGGGCGAAGCCTTGAAGAAAGCAGGATATATAAAGGTGAGTAAACGAAGAAACGGAGGCAGCCCCATCTATGTCTACAAGATTAGGAAAATCTTGCCCTGCCCGCTCCTTCAAACTTGTAGTAACCAAATGTAGTAGAATGTGTAGTATTGTCTTATACTACAAAGTAATACTGATTATCAATCACTTATCACAAAATAATATGTAGTAAGAAGAAAGATGAAAAAGTTTGGAGGGGAAAACTTTGGAAATGGTAAAACTATAAAACAGACAAACATAAATAATTATCATTCAACCCATTAAAGTATCAAAACAATGAAAGAAGAAGATTTATCACTTATCAAGCGATATCCCATCGTGGAGTATCTCGAAAGGAGGGGTATCAGGCCTGTCCGTAAAACACCAGCCTATGCCATGTACCGTTCACCGCTCAGGGAGGAAACGCGTCCGAGTTTCAAAGTGGACAGGGAAAAGAACCTTTGGATAGACTATGCCGAAGGCAGGGGCGGAAGCATCATCGACCTCTGTATGCGCTTGGAAGGCTGTACGCTCTCGGAAGCCATCTGCCGTTTGGGGCAGAACGCTTCCGATAATACAGCGCACAGCTATTCAAAGACTGAACCCCGCATTGGTCTCAACCAGACAACTACAAGACAAGCAAGCGAAACAAGGAGACTGATAAGCATATCAGACACCTTGCCGCCGCATTTGCAGGAATACCTTATCAAGGAACGTTGCATCAATTTGAAAAAGGCAACACCCTTTCTCAAATGTATCAGCTACGAGGTAAGGGGAAAGAGATATGAAGCCATCGGCTTTGCCAATTCTTCGGGTGGTTATGAACTTCGGGACAACAATACGTTCAAGGGAACGATTGCCCCGAAGAACATCACTCCGATATTTGAGGACAAGGCACAGCCCGTCTGTCTGTTCGAGGGCTTTATGGACTTTCTCTCTTTTCTTTCAATGAAAGGGGAGGTCTCCAACCAATGCCTTGTGATGAATTCCGTGAGTAATGTAGCAAGAAGTATCCACTACCTGAATGAAAGAAATATAACCTCCGTTCGTGCTTTTCTTGACAATGACGATGCAGGGCGAAAAGCTGTGCAGGAATTTGTAAACACAGGTTTTAAGGTAGAAGATATGGCTGTGTATTATGGAGACTTCAAAGATCTCAACGATTTTCACGTCAGACGTGTCCGTGAGCAACGGGAAGAGTTGGAGAAAACTCCAAATATAAGCAACAAAATAAAACAAGTCAAACTTAAAATAAGATAGAGTGATGAAAAAGGAAAGAAGAAACATGGAAGAAATAGATCATTTCATAGGAAAAACTTTTGGTATGAGCCAAGCTGAAAATTCAAGTGAACAATCTGTCTCTGAATTCCGGGAAAAGGGGATGAAAACTATTCAAAAGCAAAAACAACAAGAAGCAGAACATGCCATAGAGCATGCCACGCCATCCGAGCCTGTACTGCATACAGAGCATGCAACTATTCAACGACGCATCAGTGCCAAGATGAGGAAAGAGACACTCGAAGCATACAAGCAGGCGTTCCTCGTTCCAACAAAGCTAAGTGAGAGAAAGGCGGTCTATCTGCGTAGGGAGACACAGGAACGTGCCGACTTCATCGTACGCAGGTTGGGTGACAGGGGTAGCAATCTTTCAAGTTTCGTAGAAAACATTATCCGCCAACATCTAGAGGAATACGATGAGGACATAGAGAAATGGAGAAGACTGTAAGCCGTAAGAAAAAGGTCGAGGGTTTTTAGAAAAAGGAACGCCCCTTCACTCAAAACCCTCGACACTTTTTAGGGTAGTACCAACAATAGATTTTTACTGAACACATTGAACGGTGGGAATGCCACGAACACAGTTGGTCATGGAATGCACGGCATTCGTTTTTGGACGACAAAACGCTTTATGCGTAAACGGTCTGTTAGGTAGCATTGCAAGACGTCAGTTTGTACCCACAAACTGCGCTTGCTCCCCTCGTTTAATTGTCGGGGAGATTAGACCGTAATCACTCCGTTCTCATCGGTCAGTGTTCAGAAATTAAGCAACAAAAAATCATCTACAATGATTAACTTTTAAAGAAACTTATATGGACAGATATAATAGAAAGACTGCCAAATGGCAGCAACAGAATAAGGAAAAACAGAAGATGAACAAGACGGAGTTCATCAAGATAAGATGCACATTAGAGGAAAAGCAACGTATCAAGTCAAAGGCAGAAAGTACGGGGCGGAAGTTCTCAGACTACTGCCGTGAGATACTCCTTAACGGTGAAGTGGCAGCTGTTCCCAAGATGACCGACAATGAAAGGGAAGCCATCGAGCTACTCAGACGAACTGCCTACTTCTTCTCACATATTTCCAATCTTATCAAGGTAAAGGATGATGCATGGGTACTGATTACTCAAAGTCTTTCCTATCTGGCAAGGGAGGCATTTAAGCGTTTCTTCAATCCCAAATACCGCATTGAGGAAAGGGCAATTAAACTCTTAAATCTAATGGAGAATGATAGGAAAATGTAGAGCAATTGCGCATGGCAGCAATGCGCTGGAATATATTTTCAGAGAGGGAAAACTCAGTAAAACACTTCTCTTTCACAATCTCTGTGGAACGACACCAAAAGAAATTTACGAGGAAATGAAGATGGTCAGCGATTACAACACACGTTGCAGGAACAAGTTCCTCCGCATCGAAATCGGCATAGCACCACAAGATGAGAAAAGATTGAGTCTTGCGTCTGTCCGTAACCTTGCGTCAAACTTTGCAATACGCATGGAACTTGCCAACCATCAATGGGTGGCAGTAACGCACAAGGACACCGATAATAGGCACCTTCATATCATTGCCAATCGTATCAGTCTGTATGGAGAGGTCTATAACACTACCTTTGTGAGCAACAAGGCAGCAAGGGTTGCAGAGGAACTCAGCCGTAAGTACGGCCTGACGATTGCAAAGGAAGTAAAGGCGGAAAGACAACACCAAAAAGCAAAGGCCAATCCTACGAGAGAACAGACCAAGCAACAAATACAGAAGATTTGCTATGCCCTACTTGAAAAATACAAAGGCACAGGCATCACGGGGCACTCCATGTTCCTCTACGACCTTAACAAGAGTGGTATAACTATCGAACGCTTGAAGAATAAGCAGGGTAAAGTATATGGTTTGAAGTTCTCCTACTGTGGCCAAACATTCAAAGCTTCTGAAATCGGCAGGGAGTTCGGCTACCGTTCCTTGCAAAAGAACTTTGAAGTAGCCAATAAAGCCGAAACAAAGGAGACGATAACAAAAGCTCACACAATGGCACACGAGACTGCAAAAGATAAAACTCACTCAGACACAGGTTATCAACTTGTTCCTCCCAGCCGTTCGTACATACTACCGAAAAATACAAATGATAGTTCGTCTATTGCACAAGCCGTAGGAAATGTAGCAAGTACTGCTATAAATGCAGCAGAAGAAATCATTTCCGGAGCAGGTGGGTTAATCAATCCACAGACACACGGCGACGATTATGCCGAGACAGCATGGCAGCACAGACTCAGAAACCAAGCCAAGAAAAATCGCAAGCATAGCATTTAAACTGGCATGGTTTTTGTAAATAGAAGAAAAGGGAACTTGCCCAATAAAATAAGTGGCCTAAATAGAGCGGGTCAGGTGCTCTATGTATATTCATATAAAATTAATATTATGTATCCAATTGGTACCACTGCAAGAACTGGAGAAAAATGTCCAGAAAGTGGAATTTGGAAAGTAATTGGTTCTCCTTCAACTACAGCTCCTATAGCTAAGGGGAATACAATGCCACCATATGGTGGTAAGGCTGTGACTTGGAAACTTATCCAATACGCTTAATTTCTTCCTAAATCCCTAAATGATTAAGTCCTGACATATATGTCAGGACTTATTTGTAAATATGCCACTGGCAACAAAACAATTTGTTTAATATACTTAATATTTCATCAAAAATATTCGACTGAAAAAATTAATATATATATCTTTGCAATAAAATAATAGGCGTTCTTTGTCGGGGCAGAAAATTGTAAGTAAAAGTACTTCACTCGTTTCCAAATCGTTACCTATTTAGGTAACACAATGAGATAACTTCTTTATTTTCAATTAGATACATTCTTGAATTTATCTTCCAGTGTAACCCAATTCTTGTGTTGCAGTGGGGTTACACAGACTACCTATGTGGTTTTATCTATATTTCAGAAGGCTTTTTCCCTGAAAGCCGTATCTCCATTCATTGCGCATAAAGCAGCAACCATTACAATACCGCTTTCATCATTCTTCAGGGACGTAGAATGACAAGGGAGAGAGGTTAGGTCATTTCGTGCGCAACAAGGCCAGTGATGAGTTGAAGATGCCACATTCCATTTCAAACTTGCAGCAAGATGCCCAAGCATCCTTGCATGTAGTTCTTCCATTCCATTTCCGGCTCTCTTCAACTCATTACCTGCCATGGCGCTCTCTTTTTGCTGTGAGAAACTAAACAAAGTTAGGTGATGGGGTGCTCACCACTGCTCCACAATAGCATTTTATATGGCAAATCATTTGATGACGGCAAAACTCGCCGAACAGTTGAAAGATTTCCCTCTTTATTCTCAGGACGGGAAGCAGAAGAACGCCACTTGCGTCTGTTTTGTTTGAATTTGGACTCATCCGCTGGTATGTACTGGAGGGGCAACCAGAAGGCAACGACTTTACTTTGTTCTGTATCGTAGTGGGGATAGCTGAAACGGAGTATGGCTACGCCTCTGTAAAGGAGATGGAAGGCATCATGGTGGCTGGCTCACGGTATGGACTGGACATGTTGAGCATTAGGCAGATATCAGACTTTAAGCCCTGTCCACTTGCCAAGATATAGGATAAGCGGCTGCAGGACTTCCTCTCAAGGCTATATGATGAGCAGTAACGAAAGGCTTTGCAAGCGAGAGCCATGACAGCTCGCTTTCAAATGGCCGAGTGCAGCTAAGCGTTATAGAATAGGCGGAGCTTCCGCCTATTTATTTTTTGTAGGACACATATATTTTGGCTGTCTTTTCTGTCTTATTTGTCATAAACACTTAAAATGTTGATATACAAGAATATAATATTCTTTGTTATTAGACAAGACTTATATTATTTGACTAAAATAGAAAGATTCTCCACTTCGACCTCTATCTAAGACAAGTAATGACAAGTCAAAACAACATCAGAGACATATAATTTATTGATACTCAACGACAAGACATTTAAGACAAGCAAGACAAGCATTTTCGGGGTTTACTGAGATTTTTTTGTCATAAATAACGCCTAAAAAAGCAAAAAATAGCAGAATGATGCTTTTGCTTTGAGTTTCAAGTGGTTGTGGCAGTTGTTGGCTTTATGTGGCATAAACGAGGAAAAGCGAAAAATGCAGATTGGAGAAATAGAAACGCTTTCAAATCATTACCTCGCAGAAACGCCCTAATAAGCATTTTTAACCCAAATCGGTCATTAGAAAAAGCTTCTTGGCATTTTCTAATGACCGATTTGGGTTTAAGTTAATGTATATACTTTTCGGTTAGTAACCTTAATTAATCTATCATGATTTTCTTGGGACAGGAAGTTCTTGCGCCTACGGTTTTTACGATATATACTCCTTTTGCCAAGCCTTCTGCAACGACACCCTCTTGGATGTTTGAGTAAGAAGCGATCTGTTTGCCATCTATCGAACACACCGATATTGTAACAGGCTTCTCTGTTGACTTCACGTATATCGTTCCTTTGCCACAAACGACCTGTACAGAAGCATCCTGTTCTACCTTCCGAACTTCTGTTACGGCATTCAGTTCCTTGGCATTGCTACCCAACAGTTCTCCACGAATGGTTTCTGTTGCCGTATTGATGGTAATGCGATAATTCCCTGCCTCGGAGATTTCCCATTTCACATCATCGCCACCTGAACTACGGAAGTTTCCTTCACCAACCAAAGGAGTGTCGGCTACGTATGGATGATAAGTTTCCGATGTCCAACTCTGGTTGGTCAGTATCTTCAACTTGCTTGGTTCTGGACGGTCATCGCTCCATGTAGGAGATAAGTAACCTTCCCATACCAATTCCTCTGGATTGGATGAACTTGGAGTGAATTGGCAAGTAGCTGGGTCTGTCCAATAGTTCCAATATTCCTTGAAGCATCCTCCTACCAAATAGAGTGTACGGCGTGGCTTGAATATATTGGCGTATGCCTGATGTTTGTCTTTGATAGCATAAAGCGTATATTTACCAGGAACGCTCACACTCCATCCTTCAGTCTGCTTATCTGTCGTACATTTCAAGGAAGAGCTATAGTCTTGTCCAAAGGAAATATCCACGCCTTCAAAGAGAGAAGTATAATACTTCGTAGATGATGTCGCCTCTGGTGTATCTTGCAGAATGAGATTACCCGGTTGCAAATCAAGCAACGTCTTGAACTCTACATTGCCATACTGTGGGAGTTCCACTACCTTGCCCCCCAATGCAGTACCCGTCGCATAGAGCTTTTCTGGCAATTCTACCTCATCTTCCTTCTCACAAACAACCATCTTCATGCTTTGCAAATCAACATACACGGTATAGTCTCCAGTGACAGTTGGCTTAAACTTGAAGTCCTTGTCTCCAGGCAATCCCCAGTTGATTTGCAAGTTTAGGTCATAATACTGACCTACTTGGATATTTTGGTCTGCCGAAGTACCTACGATATGCTTATGAAATGCTCTCGTATTGAGGAACTTAAATTCCTTGCCAGCCTCCAAGTGACCTGTCCATCGAAACAGTCCCTCATTTATCTTTTCCATATCAGGAGTCTTGCTGGTATCCCAAGCGTATGGAGTAGCATCACCAATGATATATAGTTGCGACAACTCCAATGAGTAAGGCATATCAGCAGCTTTCACTCCCCAAACAGCCAAGATGGCATATAGTGACAAAAATAATCTTTTCATAAGTATATCACTTTTATTCTTTAATAAACTTGTTTACGTATGTCTTGTTGTCAGCCACCACCTTACTTATATATAGCTGTGGCATCAACATTGACAAATCTTCAGAGAAGCCATCTACTTGCTTATAGTTGTTTGCCAACAACGTCTTGCCAGCGACATTGCTCACCACCAAGGATACTTGTTGGGCAAGTTTGCCGAATGAAGCAACAAGTTGTTGACCAATCTTGTCATAAGCAACACTTACCTTATTTGCCTCTATCTTATCTATTGCAGTCGCAGGACTATACTCCACGACGACTTTTCGTTCCAGCGAACAACTTCCCGAAGGTACTTCCACCGTAGTGCAATGAGTAGCCTCATCATAGCTGAATGTCGCACTCGCACCATCCACTTTGGCTGAGATAGGAGCAGAAGTATTATAGATGTGCATCACATAAGAACGGTTCAGAGGAGCTTTGCTTACTGAACCTTGACGTTCCGAGATGATGTATTCACCTCTGTTGCCATCACAAACTTGCTTCAAGGAAGTCTTGGCATAATCGGTAGCATAATCAGCATTGTCACCATCATCCTCATAAAGAGAACCTTCACCATTGGCACCAGCCACCACATGAAGCACCAAGTTATCAGGACGTTCCGTAACATTCATCACTGTAGATGGATTGAAAGGAATGACCGAACCTTCACGGAAGAAATAAGGTATCTGTTCTTCTGTAAATGTCATTGTGCACTTGCATGGGCCTTCTATCATCTCATGAGTAGATGCACTCCACCATTTACCTTCAGGGAACCAGATTTCCTTATTGGTCTTTCCGTCACTCCCTGCTTGAGCCGTGATAGGAGCCACCAAGATGTCATCACCAAAGAAATACTCTCCATCGTATGTGTAAGCCTCCTCTACCTCTGGATACTCATAATAGAGTGGACGGCAAAGAGAGATACCTGTTTCGTATGTCTTGCGAGCCATCGTGTAGATGTATGGGAACAAAGTATAACGCAAACGCACTGCCTCCAATATGGTAGGGAAATTAGAGAACTTCCAGATTCTACGTTCGATGCGGTCATCACTTGTGGCATGAGTACGGAAGATTGGGGTAAACACGCCAAACTGAATCCAGCGTAACACGAGGTTAGGATTGTTGACAAGTTCTTCACTTGAATACATGTGACCTCCCAGGTCGTGTCCCCAATAACCGTAACCAACATTAGAAGCCGTTGCTGTGAAGTATGGCTCAAATGCCAAAGCGTCATAACTGATATTGGCATCACCTGAGAAACCTATCTGATAACGATGGCTACCCAAACCTCCCCAACGATGGAAGATGACAGGACGATGGTCGGTACGCTTCACTGCCTCATTATAGAACACATGGTTGCACCAGAATGTCTCACTCAAAGAGTTGGTATATGGACTCGTAAGATGCTGTTGCCAATCTATCCACCAGAAATCTACGCCTTCTTTTTCATGGTCACGGATGATATTCTTAAAGAAAGACTTTGTAAAATCTGTATAATCAAGACTCCAGTTGATGGTGTTCTTGTCATTATTGAGATACTTGCCACCCAATTCGGACTTCATTGCCGCAAAATAAGATGGAGACTCCACCTCATTGATTCCATCGGCAGGATGCAAGTTGAGAGCAGTCTTAAAGTTCTGTTCGTGCATCTCCGAAAGTAATTGGGTAGCATTTGGAATCAAGTGTGTATTCCAAGACCAACCAGTCCAACCTCCACGACCTTCCGAACCACTGTAAGCATTACCATTCCAATGCCAATCCATGTCGAGAATCATCACATCAGTAGGAATCTTGTTCGTCTTCAAGTCCTTCATGATATTGCGATAATCATCTGCCGAATAAGAGGCATACTTGCTATACCAATATCCAAACACATAGTCTGGAGGCAAAGGTATGTCACCTGCTATCTTTGTAAAGTCGGCTATTGCCTTCTTGTAATTGTGACCATAACCCAAGAAATAGGTGTCCATAGCATGATTGTCTGCACGGTCAGCCCACCAACTATATCCAACTTCCGTACTTGGCACCAATGCGTATGAACGTCCACCATCTGCACGAGAGGAACTCCAAGAGTCGTCTATCACTGCCCAACCAGAACGTGACACAAGACCGTTTTCCATCTCTGAGCGTTTACTATCACCCATCAGTCCATCCAAAGTACGGCAGGTTCCCTTCAGGTTCAATGGATCTGGCTTGCCTGGATACCATACGGACTGAACACCGTCACCGTTGACTGCAATGGTAAGGTTCGTGGAAGAAGCCGGTATTGTACGAGGGTCTGTACCCTTGCGATACTTCAACTTCAAGTTGGATGTTGTTATATATAAATAGGTATCGTCTTCAGTTTTGGTAAATTGAGGAACATCCAAATTACGATTGACAACCGTAAATGTTGCTTGATCCTCAAACGTACCCTTTGCACTATACTCAATGCGTATCATCTCAGGAGTAAGCACGGTGAAACGAGCATTGCCACATTTCACGATAGCATTGGTTGCAGCCACAGGATTGTTGCTTACAACTCCTTGCGCCGTTACCGTAAGAAATGCAGCACAAGCAATGAAAACGAAAGATAATAATCTCTTCATGTTCAAATTGTTCATTAGTTATTAGTTATGTTATTTTAAGTTCCAAATACAGCCTTGTCGGCATTGTTGATTGCAAAGATAGGGCTTTATTTAATAAGTTATAACACCGTACACCAAAAATACAAATATGTACAAATAACAATCATACTGAATATCAAGCACTTACGACATTCAGTACAAGAGAAAAATACAAACCCTATCCAAAGGGTATTTCGCATATATTAAAGAGATTTTAATCTATTTTAGCTACTCTTTCTTCAAAATCCTCAGGATAAAGAGAACGTAAACGGATGCGAGAACGATAAGAATATACCGTCTGCTTGGAACATCTCAAGAAAGCGGCTATCTTATCATTCTCCACAATACCCAAACGCATCAAGGCATAGATGCGTAACTCTGTGTTAAGTCGGCCGACCTTCTTGGGTTGAATATTCTCGTCTTCCTTCATCAAACCATTGAAGGACACAACAAACTCTGGAAAGATTCGGAGGAAGATACGGTCGAAGTCCTCAAAGAACTCTTCGATTTCATCCTCCACGATGGCACTTGACTTCAAACGTCTATAGAGTTCCTGCAGTCCTCCATTGGCTGCCAATTTATTGAGTGAACGTCGATAAGCATCCAACTTATCTATATAAGCCGAACACTTGTTCATAAACTCCATGATATAGATATTCTTAATCTTATTACTCTCGAAGAGCGAACTATTGGTCTCTTGCAGAGCCGTATTGGCTTCGTTCAGTTTGTCATTGGTAGAAGTCAGCTGTGTATTGAGAGAATTCAACTTCTGGTTCATCTCATTCAAACTCTTGTTTGACTCTTCCAAGGCACGGCGAGCATGGGCGATTCGACGCAACTGCTTACGAGTATAAATCACCAAAGCCCCCACCAACAGCAATAGGAAGCTCACGATAATCAATCCTAAGGTGATATGTGCTCGCTCAGACTTGCGCATGGCATCATACGCATTGTCTATAATCGGCAAAGCATCAGAAACCTCAATAATACGTAGTTTCGCATTACAAAAGGTGGCATCCTCCATCGACTTTCTCATATACAAGTAAGCACGAGTTACATCCCCCTCCTCATATAATAATATGGCAAGACGACGAAGCGACACATATTCCTTGATGCTATTTTTCAAATCAGACATGGCTGAAATGATGAGATACTGCTTTTCCTTATCCTTGTCATTTATCTGGCGATAAATATCAGAGATAGAATAAGCCACATATCCCATCTCTCGGTCATCCACCGTCAACTTTTTATAAGAAGCAAGGAGAATATGCAACGCATCTGTATATTTCTGATTCGTTATCAAGAACTCAGCCTTGTCCCAATCGGTCTTCAAGACATTTAAGTTCTTGAGCGAATCTCGGTAAAGCAAACGCCTCCGCTCATAGTATTCACGCTGGATAGAGGTTATCGCTGTTTGACGAAGTGCCCCGTAAAGTTCGCCATACAAACTATAATAGTATTGGCGCATATCATTGGACATCAAACTGACATCCAATGCCGAAAGTATTCTGTTCGCCTCCAAATAGTTGCCACTCTTGGTAAAGATACCCGCAATATCCAACTCAGAATAGACACTGTCCTCATAAACATTCAATTTCTTTGCCAAACTAAGTTTTCGTTCCGCATACACGTATGCAGAATCCAACTTAAAAGGCTTGTATTTGGCGAAGATGTCACGAGACACCGCCAATCTTTCCTCATCATTCTTCGCTCTACGAAGCTTTTGCTTCAACACGTCAATCCTCTGCTCGTACTTATGAGTATAAACGCTACTGTTCTTGATGACCACATCAAGTTCCTCAAGTGTGTACACTTTGCAATACGGGGGAGTGGCAAGGGCAAAAGTATCCATGCACAGAGCTATCACCGTCAATAATAAATGCTTTATCACGATATTATTTATTATTTTGTAATGATTAAAAAATAACTTGGTACATTTTTGTATTACTTTTATGAAGTGATACATGGCTAAATGATAGTACTTTGAGTACCCCATTCATTTCATATTTACTATAGTTTGTCTTTGCCATAATTTAATATTTAACTTATTGATTATTAACTAATTATATTCGTTAAACTGCTAGAAAATTTGTATCTTTACAACTGATTTCCAGGCAGTTATAATGAATACAAAAATTCTAGCAGAAGTCTTCTCTGAGACCGATTTGGCATACATCCAGCAATTAGACGAGCGCCAGTGTCGGCTATATTGCGCTACAAGAGCTATCAAATTAGGCAAACATGGTGTTGCAACCGTGTGTGCCGCTATCCACATATCCAAGAACACCATCTATAGGGGCATTCGTGAGTTAAACGGCAAGACCATACTTTCCACGAAAACTGTCCGTATTGCAGGTGGTGGTCGAAAAGCCATCTTAGATGGACACCCAGAACACTTGGTCCTATTCGATGAGATTGTTCAAAAGCACATGGCGGGGCTTCCTCAGGATGACTCCGTAAGGTGGCTTGACCTCTCTGTCACTCAAATCATACAAATATTCAAAGAGCACGATATCGACATATCTCATTATATTGTACGTAAAATGATAAAACTCAGAGGTTTCAAGAAGCATTCCTTTCACAAGACAAAGACTTTGAAGGAAGTCAAGAACCGAGATGCTCAGTTTAAACTTCTAGAAGCCACTTGGACATCTTGTGTTTGCCTTGGAATACCAGTTCTCAGTATTGATACTAAGAAAAAGGAAATGCTCGGCAACTTTAAACGTGCGGGCAAGACTTTCTGTCTTCAAGAGTTAGCGGCACTTGACCATGACTTTGCGTCTTTTTCCGATGGAACAATCATTCCGCATGGAATCTATGATGTTGAGAGGAACATCGGTTGTCTCACCATAGGAAACAGCCATGACACTGCTGAGTTCGTCTGTGACAATATCGCACTCATTTGGAAGGATTACCTACAATGAGAATATCCCAAGGCAAAAGCCATTTGCATATTATGCGATGGTGGAGGTTCCAACTCTGCCTAACATCATATATTTAAGCAAGAGCTTTTAAAGTTGGCTGCATCTCTTGAATTGGATATCATCATGGTGCATTATCCACCATATTGCTCTAAGTACAACCCTATAGAACATAGGCTGTTTGCACATATAACAAGAGCTTGGAGTGGAGTGCCATTGCTGTCTGCCGAGTATGCTTGCAAGAAAGCTAATGAAACTACAACTTCCAAAGGCTTGGTAGTTATTGCCTCTATCAACTCTAAGGAATATCAAACTCAAAGAACGCTTGACGAATCATATGAATCCGAAAGGCAAAAGCGAATCATATTTGACGAGCAATTACCCAAGTGGAACTATGTCGTTAGGTGCAAATCTGCTTAGCATTTTTGTACCAAGTTATTTTTTCACTGTTACTTAGCAGACAAAATCCGCTCAAAATCTAAATATTCCATAAATATTCGTCCATTTACTTGGTTGAAACAAGAAAAAACGCTATCTTTGTAGCGTTGATTCCTGGTAGCCTCTGATTCGTCAAGCTATCGGGTCTTGTTTTTATATACTTTTTGCTTACAAAAATACATTATTTTCTGCGATTATGGTTATGCCACATTGTATAATTACAGAAATTTAACCGTAAAATTTTGATAAGATTATCGGTATTTCACGTAATTATTGTATTTTTGCAAACGAAAAGAGTTGTTTGACAAGCAAACGTATGCATATTGCAGAAATTAGAACCGTTGCTAAATCATTACCTATATTAAGGTAAAAAGCTCATAAATAGCTCATTTTAAGCTATTCGGAAGTTTTTTGCGTAATTTTAGGGTAAAAATGAAGCCGCCATTACCAGAACAAATTACCTGATAATGGCGGGTAGCCTATCTTGACTCACGAGCTGTTCTTAGGGTATACAGAGTGAGTCCTGTTGTTTCTCTTTTTTGCTCAATGAGCGTCTTTTATCTTTTCAAGAAGCGATTCGTTTTCTGCTCGTAAGCATTACGGGCAGACGTGTTTTTGCTGCCCAACACTCGGTTGAGCATCTCGTCATGTGAGTATAACTTCATCAAACCGTTTCTACCTCGCTGGGGAGTAAATGGAGTGAGAGGGCATCTTCTATCTTGCAAAGCGTCTCGATGGAGAGATTCTCTTTCCCTCGGAGTATCTTTGACACATACTGCTGCGAGCAGCCCATGCGCTGGGCAAGTTCTGTCTGGGTGAGATGGAGTTCGTCCATCTTGTCGAGCATAAGCATCGCAATACGCTGCGAGTGGCGAAGCCACGACTTGTTGGCCTGTCGGTACTCGACAGCCTCACGCCAGCGAGAGGGTGTCTTGCTCTCGTGCGCCTCCAGTTTGCTTATAATTCGGTTCATACTTATCTCCTTTTTATATTGTGGTAACATAATCTATGAAAGAATCATCGTCGATAATATCCTCATTCAGGAGAAAACGGCGGACGTTTTCCAGTTTTGCCAATTCCACCTTTGTATGGTTTCGCTCTTCCATTTTGAGTGTAAGTTTAATAGCCCCACCTGTGATGACATACACGCCTTGTGATAACTTTATAGCATAGATGCGAAGCCACGAAGAATGACGAATCGTTCGTTTCAGCCTGGCTTTTTCTTTGCCGAGCACCATCTCCGAGGTGCGGAAGTTTTCCAATGGGTGAAATAGCAATTCTAAGTCTGAATCAGGATTTAAGTCCAGCATCAAACATTGCAGTTGATCGCTATCCTCAATCGTGTCTTCTATGGCTTGGTTGATGTCTGTCACCTTGAAGTAGGCTATCAGATCATCCCAATTATCACGGAAGAATTGTCTAAGCCATACTACGTCGCCCCACTTGTCAAACAGCGTATAGAGTGCATTATCGCTCTCTCCATTGTATCGCACAGCCCATAGACGGCCGTCGTCAGTAATTTTATCGAACGTCATGTTCTTTCTTTTATGTTGCAAAGATAAGTTATATATTTGAATTCTACAACTTATAGGTTGTATTTAACTGTTATTTTCTTCCCTCGTCATCTCCAGATTGATGTCAAACGCCTCGACGAGCTTCTCATAGTCAAAGCAATAGGAACGTTGTTGGACGGACATTTTGGCGGGCTGCCCCTTGGCATCACGGTGATCGAAGTCAAGGACCTGGTTGCCTTTTTTGACAACATGATACGTCATGCGCTGCTCGCCAAGATACTCTTTGCTGTTTTCTAAATAGTAACGCAGCGACTCTTCGGGCAGTGAGGTCTCTCCGTTGCGGTGGGCATTGAGCTTATAGAGTATGAAGATGCGGGTCTTCTGAAGATAGAGTATCTTGTGCGGATCTGCCCATTCCGTTTCATTGATGATACTGGAATGGAACCGGCTGACAGTTCTAATTCTAAAATCGGCATCTTCGTAAATTTCTCCCTCACTATTGAGAAACTGCACCATGCGCCAGAAGCTACCCAACTCGTCATTTGTCTTACATTCCATGTTTTGGTGTATAATGCCTTCAACCGTGATATTCAATACTTCTGAATACGAGAGAGGCAAATCCAATTTGCCTTCCAAACATCGGAAGGCTGCAAGTGGGACCACCCAGTTTTGCACAATGCGGTCGATGACATTCCTACTGCCTAACCGTTTGTTTACATCATCCAATATCAAATGATACTGATCATAAAAGGCTTTGACAAACAGTTCCCTATGAGTCAAAAGCTGTAGGGTTAAGTGCGTCATTCCTTTGGAACGCATCATGAGCAATCTTTGGTAGTTCTTCTTTTCATCATCTGTAAAGTCTGACTTGGGAAACGAGAGGAAGATAAGCCGGCTGAAGAGTGCGATGTCGGTCGTAGGCATCTCTTGTCCGGAGATAATCACGCCTGCATCTACGGCGGTGGTCTCCTTCTTCTTGTCGGTGGCCATGTTCATGCGCGTGCGCCCCGTACCGTCCCAAAGGCCCTTGATAAACTCTATCTTGGCGGTGTCGATGCCGTTCTTGTATTCGTCGATGTGCACCAGAGCATTGGCGGCGGCAGCTACCGTGTCGTTGAGGGCGGGAATGGTGGAGTTCTGTATGTTAGGCGGTATGTTGTCAATCACAAAGAACGACATCAAGGTGTGTCCTAACTCACTCTTGCCAGAACCCTTCGGACCGAAGAGATCGAGGATGGGGAATGAGCGTGTGGTGAGGGTGATGATGTCACGGAAAAGGGTGGCAAGATAAAAGCAGAAGCCTATCTTGCCATTGTCGCCAAAGACGAGGAAGAGCTGACGGGTGAAGTCTCGGAGCAAAATCATTGAGAAATTGAAATGCACAAACTGACGCTCAAAACGGAAATAGTCAGTGTTTTCCTTATAAATCTGAGAGAAGGCTGGCAGGTAGTAGTTACCCTTCTCGTCCAGGTGTACGATACCGTACTCGTTGACTTCACTGAACTTCCCTCCATAATAGATGCCGTTGCCAAAAGCATAGAAGCCTTTCTTGTTCCAGCCGAGCTGCTTGATTTGGGCTGCTGTCTCAGTCTTTTCGTAGAGGAAGCACTTCAGCTTAATGAGTTCCTTCTCGCCAGCCTTCCAGATGAAGTTGCCGAGAGATTCGAGTTTTTGGCGGAACTTTTGTAACGAGATAAGATCTTCCTGCTCCATCTCTATAATTTCCTTGATGCCTAACTCGTTGGTGAGCAAGAAGAGTCGTTTGGCCATGAGCGGGTCCTTGATGTGGAAGAGTGGTGTCAGCGTAAAATTGCTCCATTCAATCACTCCTCCCTTCTCGGTGGTGGAGAAGTATTTGCCGTGGTCTATCCAAAAACCGTACTGACGGTTTAGGTCGATTTCGTCCTCCTTTGGGCTGTCGCGCCTCGTCCTCTCGTTCTCGACGGCTTTCTGCCAGAAGAGTTTTCCTCGGTGATATTTGGTGAGGGCATCAATGAACATGGTGAGCTTGGTGTCGTCATCGATAAAGGACAACAGGTGGGCTATCTGCTTCACGGCATCACTCTTTTGCTCAGTGTTGCCGCTCGTCTCAAATAATTTGGCGGCCAGCCACAGGATAAAGTCCTCTTCCTCTACAGCCTTGAAGAGCGTTTGATTCTTGAAATAGGTATCGGGATCTTCCTTCTTACCTTCCTCGGTGATGGGTATCTCCTTGACCGATACGATAAGGTGCTGTTCGGTGGCGAGCTTCCCTGCCTTCATCACGGCTTCGATACCCGTACCATAATCGGCACCGCCCTTGGGTGGGTCGTTGTCGGGAATGAAGCACACCTTACTGGCTGCCCTCTTGATGAGTTGAAACTGCTCCGCTGTCCATGCTGAACCAAGGTCGGCCACGGCGTTCTGCACACCGATGGCATGCAGACGCATACAGTCGGGGGCTCCCTCCACAAGGTACATCCGCCCGGCCTTTCCTGCCGCCCGCCATGCCACGTCCAAACCAAAGACCGTGTTACGCTTATTGTAAAGAAACGACTCCTTGCTATTGAGATACTTGGGCTGACTGTCGTCCATCACCCTGGCCGTGAAGCCGATGATGTGCTGGTAGCGGTCTTTGATGGGGATGACGATACGGTTCTGGAAGAAGTCGTAGCCCTGCTTGTTAATGAGTCCCAACTCCTGGAGAAATTCCTTTTGCAAGGGCAGACGAGCGAGGGCTTTGCCGTCGATGGGCGCAAAACCGATCTCTATCTCATCGCAATACTTCTGCCCCCAGCGGCGGTAGGCATAGTCCTGGGCAGGCTTGTAGCGCAGAAACACCTCACGGTAATGCTTATGTACAGTGGCATTGACAATCAGTAGCGACTCACGTTTCAGGCGCTGCTGCTTCTCGTCGATAGTTTCCTCACGCTCTTCCACCTCTATGCCGTACTTCCTGCCCAGCCACTTCACGGCCTCCGGGTAGGTCATGTTCTCATGCTCCATCAGGAAGGTAATCGCATTACCTCCCTTATGGCACCCGAAACAGTAGAACATGCTGCGGTTGGGCGTAACTGTAAACGACGGTGTCTTCTCCTGATGGAAAGGACACAGCGCACGATAGATGACGCCTCGCTTCTGGAGTGACAGAAACTCGCCCACCACCTCTTCTATATGCGCCGCATCAAGTATCTTTTCTATAATGGTCTTGGGTATCATTTCATCCTCTAATCATGTTTGGGGTTACAAAAAAATGCCTCAGCCGACTGGCTTCTCAGCGGGTCGGCCAAGGGCTTCTACTTAGTCACTTGTTATTTAGAGGACTTGCTAAGTATCTCTCAATTCCGCCACCAGTTCCGACTTCAGGATATACCAGCAACGTCCCATCTTGTGGGCTGGGATCTGTCCATTCTCTATCCTACGGCGGATGGTACATTCCTTGCGTTGCAACATTTTTGCAATGTCAGGCACAGTATAAACGGTGTCCGTTGCATCTACAATACCGTTGGCAGTAAGCATGGACTTAATCATACTCTGTTCCAATCTCCCATTTGTCTCTTTCGAAGAAACTCTTTGGGAATTTGTTTTTCCAATTTTGTGCATCTTTATTTCCGTTAAGTTCATTTTCTCGTTCTTCTCGCGAAACCACATAGATACCCAAACGCTCTGCCTCTTGGTTGTAGGCTACATGGACAAACTTGCCTGTACGACGACCATGTCCTGTGTTGTACTTACTGATAACATTTCTCACACTGTGCTCTTTCTCAAAAGGCACATTGGCAACCTTTAGCTCGCCAATTTTCGTTTTGCGCACCCATTCTAAAGGGCGGACGAGCCGTTCTACTTTAATCTTATTCATATCAATGAATTTTTAATTATACCAGGCAATACGCGATGGCACATTAAAGTAAAAACTATTCGTACATTATTAGGCGCTGTAATGCTGTGCAAGAATCCATCTACTTCCATTATACTATATCGTTAGGGTAATCACTTTTTCGTGATTTCGAGATTCATTGCTGCAAAAATATAGACAAAAATATGGAGAAAAGAGAACAAAACTCGTAAACTGTGCCAACCAACCAACTATTTAACTTTTGGTATGGGAAGCTATAGGATAGAATGAGTTTTTTAGGGAAATGACCTTGCTGTATGTGCAAACCTAAAAGCTTTTTCAAAGGGATTATTGTTTGCATGAAGAGTGTCATTTACAGTATTCACTTCACCCATATTATGTTCGGTAAACATTATCTTTCGCAAACATAATTTTGATTAGAGTTAAAATTATTGGTGATTTTGTGTGTTGATAGTGATTAAAATATTATCTTTGCAAAACATAATGTTTGGCAAAGATAATTATTGATAATATGGAATTTATTGATAGAATAGAAGAATCCACTACATTCAAGCGCACGCTGGGCCTTAACCGGCCTGTGCTGATTGTAATTTATGGCAGGCGGCGTATTGGAAAGTCAGAACTCATCAAGCATGTTTTGACCAATCAGGATGTGTACCATTTGAGCGAAGAAGCACAGACGCAGCAGCAGATAGATTCCTTTGCTAAGACTGTCTCTTTTACGTTTGATGGCTTTGACCGAGTATCTTACCACGACTGGGAAACGATATTCACCTCTATCAATCTATATATTGGGGAGAACACATCAGTTTGCTTAGATGAGTTTTCTTATCTCGTCAAGAGCGATCCTTCGCTGCCTTCCATCATTCAACGATTGGTGGATAGCAAAAAACTGAAATACAACTTGATACTTTGTGGTTCCTCCCAACTGATGATGCACTCATTGGTACTCAATGAAAAATCGCCCTTGTATCAACGCTGTGCTTGGCAGCCAAAGCTGAAGCAACTGCGTTTGCCTTATATCAAAGAAGCCCTGCATTGTTCCGACCAGCAGGCTGTTGAGGAATATGCCGTTTGGGGTGGTGTGCCTCGCTACTGGGAACTTCGTGCCGACTTTGATAGTTTGGAAGTGGCGGTGCGCAATCTGTTGGTCAATAACTATGGCACGCTGTACGATGAGCCAACACGGTTGCTCCGTGATGAACGTCGTGATACGGCCACATCTTTCTCATTACTTACTACGGTGGGCAACGGGGTGAATCGCATTTCGGAAATAGCCAGTCGTATGCAGCAGCCTGCGACTAATCTCTCTCAGCCCATCAGCATACTGACCGATTTAGGCTATGTGGAGAAAGATATACCCTTTGGTGACAATCCAAAGAGCAGCAAGAAAGGACTGTATCGGCTTGGTGACAACTTTCTTTCCTTCTATTACAGGTTTATCAATCCCAACAAATACCTTATTGAGCTCGATCGTCAGGATCTCGTAATGGATATTATCCGTAAAGACTTCAGCACATACGTTGGTCAGGTATGGGAAAAGATTTGTCGCAACTTCGTAACGGGCAATGAAATCGATGGTGTAGTTTACGGCATCGCCTCACGGTGGTGGGGCGGCATACCAAAAGAAGATGGCAGCAATGACTACGAACAGATAGAGCTCGACCTTGTGGCTGAGTCGCTCGACAAAAAACACATCCTCGTGGCAGAATGTAAATGGCGAGAACGCGACGAAGCACAGAGCGTATATGAACAATTAACAAGCCGTGCCAGCCGCTTACCCTTTGTAAAGAAAGGGCAAAAGATACACACGATATTGTTCCTCAAAACAGAAACCAAGGCTGATGTTCCATGCTATTATCCCAAAGACATCATAGCGTCTATGCTTCAAGAGGATGCCTCCAAAGACAAAGCTTCATATTAACATTCTTGAGTCGGTAACTTTTGCAAGTTATCGAAAAACTATCCGCCACAAAATAGAGATGTGAGCGTCATAAATATTGTATACAATATCTAATGAGAGGTGTTGGGAATACTCAATACTCGTCTGTTAAAGAAACTAAAATTAGATTTGGAACTTTCATGGATATTAGTTATCTTTGTATTGTTATTTAGAGGATTTTAGTTGTGCCGATTGAGTCTCTTTCGAAAGATCTTCATCCAGACTATTCTCCTACAATGATCTTTGATTTAATTAACGGCAGATTTCTTCTTCATGTGCTATAAAGCCAAATGGCGCTGCGGGGCAAAAATGTGTTACCAACGATGCGTTTGTGTTACCAATGTGTTACCACTTGATATTTCACAAATTGCCCATACTTTTTGTAAAAGTTTCGTATATCATTGAAAACGAACTTGTTGTAGTGTTTTGAGTGGTGACATATAAGGCTTAACTCCATGCAAATAGCGACTCCCAAACGGATCACTTGATGCCCCATGCGGATCACTTGGTGATAAATAGCGTAAATATCATAGACACAGCAGTTTAACACCTCAAACAAGCAAATATATCAGTTTAAAAAAAGAGATTATTTTCTCAAATTTGACGCAAAACGCGTTACTTTTGAGTATCCTTTAATGGCTCAAATGATATTGTTGTGTGTTTAATAACTCAATAATATTGCGGCTCAGTCGATTTTCAAATCAAACAAGGGACACCTTTTTCGGTGTCCCTTCCCGTGATTCCGTTGGGACTACTTTTTCTTTTTACAATACATTGTGGAAAAGCCACTCTGCTTTGACCCTTTTGGCCAAACAGGATTGCTCACCTTGGCCATAATATGATTGACCCTTTTGGCCAAAATAATATTAACCACTTAGTACAAGTGTCGTTAGAGTTTTTTTGTGTAGATTTGAGAACCC